>Ga0307512_10000199_pt1 | contig 82595 bp, 76 predicted proteins | sample 14_EM_MG_FD_200267 | JGI IMG/M metagenome (GOLD analysis project Ga0307512, IMG submission 200267) | Populus trichocarpa ectomycorrhiza microbial communities from riparian zone in the Pacific Northwest, United States - 14_EM | ecosystem: Host-associated > Plants > Roots > Unclassified | place... | reverse complement strand
CACCACCGGTGTCTAGAGAAACCGTCGTTTACACTCGACATCTCCACCGCATACATGATACAGCCTAGCCTGCCAAGCAGCGGCCATGACCAAGAAGTCAATACTACTATTGAACACAGATCATGCCTACTACCACTACAAGCCACAACTCGTACCACTCCAGGCCTCTGTGGAAGCGATGATATGATTATTACTTGCATCTAAATTGATCGAAGCCGACAAGCTACAAGCACATAAACTTCAGTATGACTTATACTCCTATTGACAGGCTAACTATATAGACACCGCATCTCCCAATCACGAAGTTGATGACAATCTCTACATGACACTGCCGGAAGGCACTGATGCATCTGCGATCTTCGGCAGACTCAATAAAGCAATCAACAAAGCTGCGAAGATCTACATTGAAGGCAACCGAATGGAAACCGTATGAGTCCTATGTGGTTTTACGAAGGTTATGTGGATTCCTACCACTTCCTGATATCACTTTAGATCTTGTCCTATGATAATTGCGAACGAGTGCAAATATGACTACCGAAGCAGTTCCGAACGAGGTACTGAACGACTGCGATATGGCTACCGAATTGGTCCCGAAGGAGATCGAAAATTGACCACCGAGCATAATCACCAAGATCTCACAGCGACGGATATCACTGCCGAAAGACTTCACATGGAGATCGAACGAGAGGATTACTGGGAGCCCAACCGGGCAAAGCCACTGCTGGAGATGTTTACTGAATGGCATACCGAAGGATCCAGAAACTATGGCCGAACGACATACCGAACGGAATGCCGAACCATCTTACCGGAGGCCTACCAAATGACTACCGAGAAGCCAATGGATATTCTACCGAAGCTGCCTACCGAGATGGCCGCAGAGAAGCCAACTAAGAACGCACCGAGAAGTCGAACGAGAAGTCTACCGCGAAGTTGACCGGCAAAGTCTACCAAGGCATCCAAGATTCACTGAAACACCGGCACTACTCGAATATCAGCCTCCGCCAGAAGACTTTCATCGGGGGAGAAGGATCAGGGGGAGAAAGATCACAGGAAAAGATCACGGGAGAAGATATGGGAAAACGAATACATCAGAGTCACGTACCAAACGCTCAACCGAGATGACTACCAAGAAGTCGACCGGAAGGTCACCGACACTTATTCCGAACTACATCACTGAGAAGCATCTACTTACCAATGCCAATGACTACGGAGGTATTCAACAGCGCATGCGGAAGCACTCCACATAAGCTTGGATGAGCACAAGTGCACTTAAATATATGTTGAGTATAACCACCTACTAAGATGCTAACATGATAGATATGCCGTGTACGATTGACGATCACCGACGGCTACGAAATATGCTGGTAGCCAAAGCTCCCATCGATGATAAGTTAAGAGCGGAAGCTCCCATCAATGCCGAGTCAAGAGCGCAAGCTCCCATCGATACCGAGTCCCGAGCAGAAGCTCTACCATCACGGAAGGTTGATTTAAGGTTGGATTTAAGGTTGTTTTACTTTGCTTTTGGATAGACGGATTTCTTTGTTTTATGGATGGCCATCCTCAGGCTACGGTAGTACTCTTTCCCTGCTCACTTTCGCAGGGTTTTAAGGAGGCAACTATGGGAATCACTTTGTTTTATCTTTTTCATTTGTTTCTTGCTCTACGGTGTATAGCAAGAGGGGGAGTATTGCATATACAGGTCTCAGCCGGAGATGAGTCTCGAATGGCCGGAGACGGAGGTGTCTTGTATGGCCGGAGACGGTGATGTCTTGTATGGCCGGAGACGGTGATGTCTTGTATGGCCGGAGACGGTGATGTCTCGTATGGCCGGAGATGACTGTTGACTCTGATACGGGCTGATGGCATTCAGCCGTACTTGCACTTTCATATATATTGGCCTTGTGGCCCTCTTAGATAGAATACAATCAAGCTTCTCTAGCATCACTATTGCAACAGTGCATTCAACAAGCTTGAAACCAAACTGCCAAATGCACTTCATTGCACGCTCCCAAGTAAGCTCCAAGACGCTCCCAAATACACTCCGAGTACACTCCCAAGTACACCTCCGAGTACGTTCTCAAGTACACTCCCGGGCATGCTCTCAAGGACGCTCCCAATTGCACTCGATGGCACACTCCCAGCCTGCTTGACTATACGCTCCTAAGTAAGCTCTCAAGACGCTCCCAAGTACACTCCGAGTACGCTCCCAGTACACTTCCGAGTACGTTCTCAAGTACACTCCCGAACATGCTCTCAAGGACGCTCCTAATTGCACTCGATGGCACACTCCCAATCTGCTTGACTGTACACTCCCAAGTAAGCTCTCAAGACGCTCTCAAGCACACTCCCCATTGTACTCGATGACACACTCCCAGCCTACTTGGCTCCACGCTCCCAAGTACACTCTCAAGAGGGAAGACACTCCCAATCTCACTTGACTATATGCTCCCATGTATGCTCCTGCATGCTCGATCCAGAGACTTGCAGAGTTGCAGGCGCCAAGCACCGGGAGGCGTGAGGCAGGTGGCGTATGGCGGGCAGTTTTTGGCGGGCGGCGTGTGGCGTGTGGCGTGTGGCGTGTGGCGTGTGGCGTGTGGCGTGTGGCGTGTGGCGTGTGGCGGGCTGCGTATGGTGGCCGAAATCATGACGTTGGTCGATATCATAGTCTGAACCTTATCTTTAGCGCGGCCACCGCAACCAGATCTCACGATGCCTCACGGTTATGGTGTTGACAATTGCAGCCTTAGTTTCTGCAGGAAAGGTAGACAATTGGATCTTGGGGAGAGCAGATCTCGGACTCAGATTTTCCAGAGGAATCTGCTGCCCGCTTCCCATCGATTGTGAGCGTATGTGTGCGCACTCGGTCCGGGGCTGATGGTGATGATGGCGATGGTGATGGCGATGGCGATGGCGGTGATGGCGATGGCGATGGCGATGATGATGGTGTTGGTGATGGTGATCAGTGTACCAGAAGTACTTAGACAAGTAGGTTGGCTACATCAACGTCAGCGTCAAAGCTTCCACAGACTTAGAACCTTCTATTAGCCAAAGCTTCCACAAACTCAGAGTTTTCCATCGGCCAAAAGCTTCCCGTGGAACACTCTACTCCTCCCGAAGCGCGGCTCTCTCAAGCAGGCTATCAAGCAGGCTATCAAGCAGGCTATCAAGCAGGTTCTCAAGCAGGCTCCCAAGCACCAGCGGGCTCTCAAGCAGACTCTCAGTGATAATGTACAGTACCGGTATAACAGCGAAGACTCCAGGCAGTGGAGACAGGTATAGGCCGCCAGCCGTATATAGTTCCATAGCCCCACGCGCACATCTCTATGAATCGACTATAGATGACTATAGGCTGCGCGTCACGCAGGGGTCCACGGGAAGCTTGCTATGGGCTGCGCGTGTGCGCGTGTGCGCGTAGCGCAGCCTATAGTCGATTTGCACTTTTACCGATGCTTTGCCTATAGGTCAACCATTAGCCAACGGGAAAATTTAGCGTATGGGTCAGAACAAATACAATCAACTATCTTCGTACCAAAATAACATACTCGAGAACTCTGCTCTAGAGTGATATGTTGTGACGTTGATAGTTTCACATGCCGGTCACGTACTTTATATTAACAGTAGTCGTTTAATCGGTCTACGTTTCATCTTAGCGGTAGCACCGGTGCATAATCTAATATTTCCAGTCAGTACCGCCATTAACACCCCCATCCGCAACTTTATCGGGCACCGTTCACGATGAAAGAGACAACAATTTCATGAGATGGCGGTTGGAATGTATTCAAGTAGAGCAAGAACACCTAGGTAGCATATAGATTATCCCACACGTTCACGTCCAGCAGTACAAAATGAGCCGATAACACAGTTACTTGCATCTTGAGAAGAGCTAGACACAGGCAAGTGACAGCATGAACACTATGTCAAGTAACGATTCCGCCTAGAAACGTTCCATGTAATCTGTATTTCGAACACAACGCCTAACCCTGCAGCGCTAGCTGGTTTAGACCCATAATGTGACCTATTCGGTGTTTCTGTCGCTGAACGCCAGCTAGTCAGTGTCCACAATATATCTCAATTAAATGAAATAAATACCTCCCGCGCGAAAACACGAATCTCGGCTTGTGCATTTTTGGAATATTCTACTAGCCGCTTGACCTTCTCATCAATGGCAGCCTTATCCAGCTTGTTCAGATCATGGACTTCATTGACGCCAGGCATGATGTGTTTACGAGACACTTGGACATATGTGGACGATTTTGCCCCTGCACGAGTGTAATAGCCAGTCAACCTAAGAACGTCCCGATGGAGCCACTGAGGTGAGTTAGCTGCTGTACATACATACGAAGTTTACTACAAGGTGATATTTAGCCTACCTGCATTTGTCTACCCGTTGCCTCCGTAGCCCCACTTACTAGCTTCCCAGCAAGTTCAATGAACTTCGGAACACGCCACCTGCTGAGGTTCTCAATCTCTTGGTGGAATGCGTTGAAAAAGCCATACAAACTCTCAATGTCCCCCTTTAGATCTGTTAGACTATACAGACATCCCTCGAGGATATTAATAATATCAATCTACAAACAAATGAGAATTAGTCCAGACCGGACGATTTACTACGTCTACCCAACGGGGAAGTAGGACTGCCTTACCTTTGTGGATGCCGTAGAACTCATACCCTCGAGCTGTCCCGAAACCCTCTCTACCCGCTGTCTTCGTTCCTCTGCCGATCTTTCTGCCCTCTTACGTTTAATGTATCGCTCCAGGGCCCCGAACCTACTCTCTCCCGGGCTCTGCTCTAGGTCATCGGGCAATTCTTTCCTCAATTCATGCATTTCTTTTCTCAGATTGTCAAGCTCCTCTTTTTCTTTTTCTAGTGATCAAACCAGCTCAGCTACAAATTAAAAATTTACTACCGCTTCTTGGAGATGAAAAATACATACCACTGGCTTCAGTATAAGCGGAGTTACTTTTTGTGGTTATATCCTGCCATTTTGCGAGATTCTGTACCACCGATTCAGAGTCCTTCGTACAATCGTTGGCATACTGCTCCAAGTCATGTAGCTTGTTAGTCAATTCCGAGGCTGTTGGCTCGACTGCTCTGCCCCTCGAAACCCGATCCAAGGCTCCCGCAATTGATTCAAGGATTCCGGATATCTAATAGCTGGTAAGTATCTTCTGGAAGTGTCCACGCAAGGTTCTTACAGTTCCTCCGGGTTCAGTGATGGTCCGAACAGCCAAAGATACTCGGTTCATTCTACTCTCGGCTTCCCTAAGTGCCTCTTCTCCGAGACCAGAGCAATTTAATAAGTTTACCCTAAGGTCTCTAGGTCTGTAAGAAAGATTAGCTTTGTCGTCCACTTACAAGACGATAGCTTACGTACAGTGATTCGTCCCTCTCTTGCACAATGTTAACACCGTTCTCCAACCATGCTGCAGCGACGAAGCATCCAATAGAGACCAGGGTTCTGGGCGCTGCGCTAAAGACCTGCCCCCAGTCGTAGTCTCTTTCCTCTTCCTGAAGTAACTGCTCTGAGATAGCCAGTAAGTCCCCGCCTGCAATACCTTGCGGCCGTATGGCAAACACATGAGAGTCCATGTTATCTTCATGCTTTTCGGCGGTGGGTGGAAGTACGTTTATGCCACCCACACGTGTTAGGGCTTGCGACTGTTCGGGTAGGTCTATATTGTGATCTCTCTCGAATCCATCATCTTTCATCTCCAATTCTGTAGTTTTCTCAGAGGTATGTGTCAGCTAGCAGCTCCCAACCACAACGTGATAGGAGAAAGTACCTAGCAGTTCACTCACAGCGCTTACAATGCTCGGTGGTCGTATTTGAGGGCTTCCCAGTTCCGAATCGACACCTCCAGCCTCCTCATATATAACTAGCCTATTTCCTTCACTTGGGTTGGACTCAAACTCCAATATGCTTCCTTGGTGAGATTTCGTTGGGTTCTCGTTGAAAATGTCGACTTGTGCTCCGGTAGATCCAGGGTCAGCACCATCATCCTCGAATGACTTAGCAATAAATAATGCAAGCTGTTGCATATGGCCTCCAAGATGACGCCGAAGGCTGTCCGGAAGGAAATCTCCATCATGGGGACATAGCGTGCAAGGTTGTTCGGATTCCACGCCTCTCTCACACCTTTTGACCGTTGTCTCCAACTGGGAGGGCCTTAAGAGATCTAAGTGCTTTTCCTGTAAGTGTTGTCGGAAAAGTGAGGCGGATGTGTATGGAATTCTACAGGAATTGCAGTACCATTCGCGTCTGTGTAGCTCTATTTCGTGCTCAAACCAATCATGCTGGCTAGCGAACAGATATCCGGCCTTGGGACAGTCATTGAATGTGCAAACGTAGGGACGGAGATCCTGAAGAACATGTTTTCTAATTAAAGAAGTCAGTATTTGTTAATAAATAAACTGGGGTTCAGACTTCCAGGGCCGCGGCCCAGAGACAGAAATGATCGTATAGCAGTAGGGGCAGGGAAATGGCTTTCCACTGAATGCGCTTTTTGGGTTCGGAGGAGGGGGGACATTGATAACTAGCCCTTGTGCACTATCGAGCCCATCTTCTATGGACGTGCTGAAGGATGTCTCCGAATGGCTCGATTCTGAGGCGGTGTCGGTGATGTCTAGTTGCCATGGCACATATGTCGAGACGGTTGTTTGTGTTTTGCATTTACTGGCAATTGTATGTGGACTTTGGACAAGAGTATGATCTGTCACATCTTGAGCCTCTTGTACCAGCCCTCTGTCAACATCTTCGGTCAAACTTGTGGTGATCACTGAAGAGCCACAGGTGTCATATTGGCCGGGAATTTCGCCATAGCGTCCCTCGTGGTACTTGAGAAGTTGTCTGCGTTTGGTGTTTGCCTTTCCCAGGCGCTCTCGCAGATGTCCGTCAGCGTAAGGAAATTTATGCTGTGCATGTTGAATATCAAACATCTCGAAGTGAGATACATGAATTTTTGAGCATTTTTCAAGTCTGTCGCTTGGCGCCGGATTCCAAATGGTAATAGAAAACTCATACAAGCAGGTGATGGCGTGGGCGATGTCTGTGATACACTCCTCTAGTTCACTTGTTGCATCAATATCCGGATCCACTTCAGGCCCAGCTTCTGTTCCTTCATCTTCATCGGCGTGATCTGCCACTGCGGAGTTCGAGGATTCGACAACTTTTACAGACTCCCCGGACACAACCGCGATAACTACACGCAGTTTTCAGAAATACTCTCTATAACATCAGTTGTAATTCAACCTCGCACCTTCATTCAAATCTGAATTCAGGTTGCCTAGCAACTCGAGAACCATTCCTTTGACATTTGATGCTTCCCGTAGCCGGTGATCCAACGAGGCTCTCCCTTTCCGAAGAGACCCGGAATTTTCGCCCCAGACTCGAAACCTCCCAAACTCATCTTCAAGCGCATGCAAACTGGTGGCATCCGATCCGTTGTCTCGTTGCAAACTGAGGAGTTGGCGGAATGAATCCATACATTCCCGATAGCGGGGAGCAATATCCTGGCCATCAAGCATTATAGCCTTTCATAAAAGCCCGTGAGGGTAAGGAAGAGATAAATATTAGGAAAACGCCGTGAAGAGAGGCGTTGAAGGAATGAAAATGCACTTAAGTAGCCGTTGTTAGAAGCTTTAATTCCTAACCCACGCTTTGAGATAACCATCAAAGTTGCAGCTCCCCTCTTTATCTATATATAGGTTTTTCAGTTGCGTCATCAGCCAATCAATAGCCGACCATCAAGGGTCCATGACAAATTGCCGTGCCACCACCACGTTTCTAAGTGCGGGGGTACCACCATCGTCAGTGCACAGGAAGCTACCTAGAGTATACATCGAACGTTCTCAAGTTAGCCGTAGCCTTCACACACATATCTGCTATCTTAGCCTACTCACTACCTTCTCAACACCATGGTTACTGGTATCGAGACCGCCGGACTAGCGCTTGCGGCATTCCCGATCCTTGTTCAAGGCCTCGACTTTTACAATAGTGGAATCCGAAGAACTACAGAACTCAAGAACTACCGAAGAGTTTTGAAGCGATTGGTACGAGAACTCAAGATGGAAAGGTGCAAGTTCGGGAATACCTGCGAAAATCTACTCGACGGGATGCCTTCAATTTCGGCGGAAGAAACAAAAATGCTCATTGAGGGTAGGGGATGGGGAGACGCGAAGTTTCAGGATAAGCTAGAGAAACACCTTGGACCGCGATCAGCTGCAGCTTTTATAGAAGCCGTCGAAGTAATGAATGCATCTTTGCAGGGACTGAGCAAGGAAATTGGGCTTCATGGTCAGGAGATGGTATTAGTTCCACGCTCATTGTGTCATTCTCGCCTACCGATGCACAATTATGCTAACATCTTCTCGTTGTACTCAACTAGCCCATATTAAAGAAACTCATGGTTGCCCTCCAACAAGAATACCACCTAACCGTCCTGAGCGATATCAGCAAAATAAACGCAGATCTCGCCCAGATCGCCAACCAACGAGCGCAAAAGAGTGCAATTCAAATACAGGCACACACTCTAGCAGCCGAGCAGTACAATCACATACGGACTCATGCGCGGAGTTTATACGGCGTATTCGAGTATCACTTCCAGACTGTGCTATGTCCATGCAAGGTTCCGCACAACGCTAGCTTAAGGTTACGACAGGCGCCCATAAACAGGCCAGATGATCGAAGATTGAATGTGCTGTTTGATTCTAACAGTCCTGTTTGCGCATTGGAGTTTGAATCCGTATCTTCTAAGAGTCACAGCTGCAAGGAGCCCAGCAGACCGAGCGACCCCGCCGAAGATCCTAACGCCCCACCCGAAGTGAAATCAGAACGCAAACTCGGCCGGATTGGAAATGCGTTCCGGAGTACTGCACGGACTAGATCGTTTGTGATGGTTCGCATGGGAAACAATTTGGTGGATAACATAAAGTAAGTTTCGGAATTATCTCGCACTCCTGCCAACAAACTGTGACTGAAAGTGCTCCAGGGAAGTAGCAAAGTCGAAGAAGAGAATTTCCGTTCATAATCCAAACAACACCGCGAGAAGCGAACAAAGTCTCCAACTTTCTACAGCTGCCGCTGCCTTAGACAATGAAAATAAAATAGACGACCTATGTGCCGCAATTAAGCAAGCCGCCGCCGAATGCTCAAAAACTACTTGCATCGGCGTGCTTGTCGATGAGTGGAACAGCTTATGGCATCGGATTTGGCCACCTACACCACGACTACCACCATCTGCCTATCTGCCGGAGACGGTATCACTCGAAACCCTTCTCATCTTGCGATGTCTCGAGAAAAAGGACCGGCTAGAACTAGGGGTACAACTTGCCTCGGCTGTTATGCAGCTGCATAAAAGCGAGTGGTTATGCGAGGCATGGGGGAAAAAGGATATCTTCTTCCTTCAAAAGTCCAACTACCGACTGAAGACCGCAAACGATCGATGGGTCCCGGCCCCAGTGGTAGACAAGCCATTCGTTCGTCGGATGTTCCCAACCCCGCAAGATTCCCTTACCGGAGATGGCTGTTCCGCCTCGGCGGCCACAGAATTGATTTCATACGACAAAAGTCTCTTTTCACTTGGTATCGTATTGGTTGAGCTTTGGTTTGGGCAATGTATAGAGAATCTCAGAGGCCCACGTTCGTCCGCGTTTGACGAGAGCGCTGACTACGAAACTGCACAAGATTATATTGGAAAGGTTTTTACCACTGCTGGTGAAGCCTACGGTCTTGCAGTGTCTCGCTGTCTTGGGACGATGCAATGTTCTACAAAGAGCTTGGAAGATATTACCTTTAAAAACAAAGCGCATTCTGAGATTGTCTGCTTATTGGAAAAGAATTTTGAGGTATTTCAATTCGAATCCACCTTATACATATCCAATATTTTACTGACGAGTTATTAGGCTTTTGCAGACACAAGTTATTGAGCAAGCCAGGCACTTTGGACTTAAGCCGGTTCGGAAATATCTGGTTTTGTGGCGACAGAGGGTGTTGAATAATCGGCGCTCTACTGGAGTTTGAGATTCATGGGAATCGAGCTCGTTAACGCGTTGGGCATATCAACTAGTATATATTATCCTGAAGCTGGGCTTTTGGTTCAGCACTTAAGTATTTAAATAAACTAGAGCAGCGATCCCTCCTTTCATAGTTCTTCGATCTAGGTGCTGGAGCATTGATCTTCCTGAAGACGCAACTTTGCAGCTTGTATTAGATGGTTGCGTGGTCGCAATCTGCTCCAAAACAAATCAATATGTATTCTCATCTCTCTCGACCTCTCTAAACATTCTTAGAAATCCACTGCCGTCTGCCGGCTCCACTTTCGGCGGTGGATAGGTATACCATCCAGCCTATAGATAAGAGGAAATTTGAAAGCTATGTTATGTAAACTGTACATACTAACGGAAACTGTGGCCGCATATCTAATCTGTTGCATCAATATCTAATCCCTTCTCCGGGCGCGCACGTACGGATATCAACCTAGGTACTACTATGTACCACCGGCATTGGCAGCCATCCAAGCTTTAGAGAGTCTTATACCACATTCGTATATTTATTTGACCACCCTATCCATTAGGTAAAACCCCCTCGACGAAAACAGATAGGCTTAAGTATTTTTTATCGTCGAGGAGGTGCCATTTTTTGTCGCCAGCAGGTCATTAGACTGCTGTCCTGTTGTCTCGTACCCAGCCTCTCGTAACTAAGCTCGCTCGTCACGAGAGTGGCGACTGATCTTGCGAAGGAGCTACAAGGGTTTGGGGACGAGACAAGCTGTCCTGCCCGGTTGACAAATCCCGTCGTGCTTATTCTGCTAAGTGAGGTAGCGTAGACTTCCCTAAGACCGTACCCGTTTGATGATCGCAATGGGAAGCCAGATGCGGGATAGTTTCTGGGAACATACAAAAATGCTAGAAGTACACTAGTACGTAACAACTTCTGCATTGCCACATGCCTAGGGAAGCCCCTATCAAACTATTGCTCTTTGTTGCCGTGATAAGTTTTGCTATCAATCTGGCATTTAGATTTCTAGCTTGCTTGTCTCATGAGGCGCGCAGCCAAGCTGAAGAACGTGGACGTAGGTTCTTTGCCTTATATTAGTAGTATGCATGAAGTAGCACACTCACTATGTGTTAATTGAGTGCCCAAGACAGAGCTACAGTACTACTGGCTACCGGGGGAAATGACCTTGCGCGACGCACAGCTCATAGAGAAGCTGTTTTTCGGACGGTATTCTGTAGGATATTAACGTGTGGCGCTATGAAACTATGAAGTTCTATGGACCAGCGCGTTGACTAGATAACTATGATGCACAGGCAAATATCTGCGCTCGATACTATACAGCGAGTGGGAAAAAGTATTAAGTAAACGCACTGTAAGCGGCAAACCATGTTAATAGCAGAATAAATTATCGCCGAAGTACAAAATTTAGTCCCAATGCTCAGAAGGACCTCTTAAATATTCCCAGTGATTCTCATTATCTTTGCAGCTATTCTCATTGAGTGAAACTGGTGACTGTAAGGGGAGTTACTATCCCCAAATGCTCACCCCCAAAACAAAATTCTTGTAATACAGTAAGAATGTATGTCCAGCAATGGTCTGATATTTAATACCAAAGAAACCAGAACCTTTATTTACATTGCTGGCTGAGTAAAGCACCTGCTTTGAGCTGTGTGGCTGTAAATAGCCGGTTATGGTCCGTTTACTTAATACTTTTTTCCACTCGCTGTACATGTTGCTGCATACAGCACACTTGACTTCATGTTTCCAAACATGCTTTTGATTGCACACTCCCAAGTACGCTCCCAAGTACGCTCTCAAGTATGCTCCCAAGCTCACTTGACTGTACTTCCCAAGTACCCAGGACTGTACCCTCAATTGCACACTCCCAAGCTCATTTGACTGTACGCTTCCAAGTGCGTTCCCAAGTATGCTCCCAAGAAGTGCTCTTCAGTGCAGGTTATCAAGCACGCTTGGATGCAGAGACTGGCTGAGTAGTAGGCGCCGGGCGGGGTATGGTGGGTGGCCGAAATCATGACGTTGGTCGATTTCATAGTCTGAACCTTACCTTTAGCGCACCCACCGCGACAGGATCTCACGGTGTCTCACGGTCATGGTGTTGACAATTGCAGCCTTGGATTCTACAGCACAGGTTGACAATTGAATCTTGGGGAGATCAGATCTCCAACTTAATTTTTCCAGTGGAATCTACACCCGATTCCCGGTTCCCATCGATTTTAGACGTATGTATGCGCACACATTCGGTCTAGGGCTTCTCATGCTCTCTTTCAGTGTAATGGTGATGGTGATGGTGATGGTGATGGTGATGGTGACGGTAATAGCCACGGTACGGGCTAGAGATAGGAGCACTTAGACAAGTACGTCAATGTCACAGCTTCGGTAGACTTAGAGTAGACTTCCCATCGGCTCAAAGCTTCCGTCACTTCTGGCCCGCCCAAGGCATCAAGTTTTGGTATCTTAGCGTACAGAAAACTGTAACCCAAATTCTAGAGTTAATAACTAAAATTTCGAGTAATTTCTTGGCCCCGATCATACTTAGTTATTACAGACCCTACTTCTGTAGTCCCCAACTACGGCGGCCTTTTTAACCCGAATATACAAATATAAGGCTTCCTGAGAAACTAAGGTGGGTTTAACTGCAATTAACCACTTAAGCACTTAATTGCACTACGTATTCGTGCACCATCTCTACACTACTATTGTAGTATGTAAGTCAACACTGTTTTCGTGTGTTTTTTCGACAAACAACCATGAATCGGCGTTGGACAAGCCTACCGACTTCAATGTATACCTCATGTTGAATTACCATGGTCACCTGTACAGCTCTAAGTACTATACTATACATACACCCTTGCAACTGCACAAAGGCAGGAAAAAAAGAGAAAGAATGCGGAAGCTATGAAAACATAACAAAGAACAAATCTGCGCTCGGTGCGAAAACTAACTGGTTGTGTAATTAGCCCTACTTACATTTAGTAATTAAATTCTAATTTCTTGTGGGCTGTCTTGGACTACTTAAGTAGTTCCTGCTTAGATTCAGTAAAGTGCGAGCGACGCTGGTGTTCGCACTTATGCCGCAGTACCAACCATATAAAATCCGGGTCTGAGATTGGAATTGTATTTAGCACGGCTTTAAACTTTCAACCCTGCATATGGACATCTCTGGTGCTTTACAAAGCACAACGCCAATAGTCAGTATTCAAAAAACCGCAACATTCTCAAACAAAACACGAGAAAGTGGCGTAGAGTACGTGCTGTACTATACATTAGTGGATATAATCCACGAGAAATCAAAAGTCTCAATCAACTCTCAAGTTAAAGGTGCAGTTTAGAATGAAGCGCGCGCAGGTTTCCAACATCATTCTCCCCCATACACTAGACTGAATTCGTTATTATGAACAGAAACTATTAGTACCAAAAAAATCGGAACACACCAATGAATACACCTACTGGGAGTATAAGCATCATCACTCGTCCGTAGCACCCTCCTCCAACGCGTGAATTCACGAGCTTAATCCGTCCAGACGCCAGCCTTATCGCTTGTCCAACGAATGGCACTGGGTTGAGGATTCAATATTCAACATGAACTCACTTGTCGCAGCGAACGTTCCATACACCCGCCGGCCCCGACCCAGCGTAGGACGGGAACCGTTTCAGTTCAACAAGCTTTTCAGCCCGCGCTTGGATCACGTACATGCGGGATCAATATGTACACGTACGCCATGCATGTCAAAACGTGGTTGGTGCAGGTATAATTATTGATCTTCAGGTACATATTCACTGTAATACCAGTCATATACTCCGGTGAATAATATGTAGCTCGCCATGGAACGTGTCAGTGTATCAAAACTCGAAACAGAAATCACATCTACCCCTCATCACCAGCCGCAGCGGGTAACAATATGAGTCTGTTTGTGATACCAAACGATTGGGTACCAAGCATTTGAACGTATGACAACCCTAACCGTGTGTGGTTCTGGCGGGTACGTACCCACACATCTAGAGTTTCAGTTGTTTCAGCGTACGATCTAGCAACGAATAACTCCATGAAAGATTCCAATGTTACTCCTCCGGTAAACCTAGTTTTGGGAGCATATAAACCCGACAAACCCAGCAGTTAATCCCAACTCACCAACCTCATCACACTCCCACACTCCTCGACGGACCAGAAGCTAGCCTTCGTTTCATTTCGTTTCCTTTGCATCTTTCATTAAGACTTCCGGAAAGTCATCTATTCCCTACGCTCCGGTAGTAGTACGTACCATAAGTATCTCTCCCACACATACACACACACATCACGATGCACGCCCCACGCACTATCCTTTTCGCCCTACTCGGTGGACTCGCTATTGTCTCTGCTTCCCCACTTTTGAATCCGGAAGGACAGGGCCAAGGAGGTAACGGAAACGCAACCGCCGAGAATGGCAATGGCAATGGCAATGGCGGGAATGGCGGAAACAACGGAGGGAATGGCCTAGCCCTCGCCGAACTTACACAAAAACTTTCCCAACTCAGTCCTTCCGAATTTATGACCGTTGTCGCAGGTGCTATTGCCAATGGTGCGAATGGATGTGGGAATGGGAATGGGAATGGAAACGGCACCGGCGGCGCCAACGGCGGGAACGGCAACGGCGGTGGGGACGGCAACGGCGGTGGGAACGGAAATGGTGGCGGGAATGGCGGGAACGGCAAAGGCAAAGGCAAAGGCAAAGACGGAGACGGAAACGGAAACAACGGTGGGAACGGCAACGGTGGGAACGGCAACGGCAACGGGAACGGGAACGATGGGAACGGGAACGGGAACGGGAACGGTGGGAACGGGAACGGGAACGGTGGGAACGGCAACGGCAATGGTGGTGCACTGCCTGGCGGTGACGGCGTCGCTGCCCCATCTCAAGCCCTCCCGAGTGCCGTGGTTACCAGTGCCGTCGGTGGAGGAGCTCCGGGAGGTACGGTGGTGGTTACTAAAACCCAGGCCGCTGCAACAGGTGCGATCGCGCCGACACGGAAATTCGATAACATCGCTACGGATACGCCTAACGCTGGATGAGTGTGTGGAGATGGTTATGGGAGTTGAAGTGGGGGTGACTGTATTCATAGTTTAAATATTTGTTGCTGTTCGGACGTTTGACGTGATTTTCTGAGACTGAGCGGGACCTACTGTTTACAAGGTGGTATTGGTATTCAACACCATCGGGCCCATGTGCGTGTTTCTCCGTGCATCAAGACGCAGACATTCCGCGGTCCATGTGAGTTGCAAGACGGCGCGGTGGGGATGGTCGGCGCGGTGGGGTCTCCCGGGGTGCGTGGTGAACTGTTTCGTCCTTCTCGGTACCAGCATTCGAGCAACGGAGGTTATAATTGGCGCCACTTTGAGTGGTAGGTTAGATTAGATCGACCGCTAGACGATTCCAGACATGCAACACGCACGCCACCAAACTCTTCTCTAACCCCTCGACCTTTGCAAGCGTCTAGAGCGTCATCGAAAAGCCTTGTTTAACCAAAAATTGTGACACCGAGAAGACCCTAAAGCCCTGCACAAAAGCTCATCCCTCGTGTGCAATGAAGAGATATTTCAATGATTTGGGAGCCAAAACCGCGTCAATGTGCTCAGTAAGTATGATAGCTTTAGTTATAATTAGCCTACACCCGGTTATATAGATGAACACAGGCTACACCATACACGCACCACTTACTCCGCTGGCGCAGGCCCTAGCCTTTCCATCTTCTCCCCGTTCTTATACGCTTCAATGTCAAACACAAACTTCTTCTCCGGATCCTGTCCAAAGTTCGCCTGCCACTTCGCCTCATGCGATGCCACTCTCGTTCCACAAACCGGAAAGAGTCTACCCCTCGGGTTCTCAAAAGCCACACCTGTGCAGATCGTTAGGACCCCTTTCATGCGTATTGAATTGGAAAAGAATACCCAAAAATATGCCATTCTTTGTGAAAAATATATGCCCTTTTCCCCGATCGACCCCACATCCGACAGTATCTCCCTGTCCCCAGTTCGCTCCATAATCCCGCCCCACATCGTATTCCAGGCTGGTATCTGGCGAGTAGAGGCGAGCATCATCTGCGTGGAATCCCCACGAGAGTGAGCGGACATCAACCCAGCCCGGCATGGTGTTTTCGATGATGGCCCATTCGTCGCATACGCCGATGCCGATTTCCCTAGTTCCGTATTCGTCAGTATGTTGGCAGGCGCCAAAAGCATGTGGACATACGGGGCCTCTGCATAGCTGCTGAGAACCGTAATTTCATAGTAGAAGACATTGATGTCGGCTGGCATCGGGTGGTTGGAACGAACAGATCCCACCGTCCCCCACATAGCATTACCTATAGTAGTTCCATCAGCTTCCTTCAATCGATAGCGGTTATAGGTGGGTGCGTACTAGCTTCGGTCACAACAAGCCCATCCGTTGATACAGAGAGAACGCTTGATTTGTCCGTAAAACTCCAGGCCGTCGGCGGTTTATACGACGCACTGTCTCCATCTTCAATAATCCCGAAGTTGTTGAAAAGGAACGGAGCCCCTGGACACTCCTTCAAAATAATTGGTATGATTGTGTTTTCCCGGTCATACTGCTGAGCAATTGATACGGTGTCCCAGCCATGCTGATCTTTTGCAGTTGGATTTGCTCCCAGAGAAAATAACAACCTGCAGAGATCTTCGTCACCCTGGCTAGCTGCAGTGTGAAGCAGTCGTAGATTTAGTACCGCCACATCTGGGGCAGCCCCAACTAGGATCTTCATGGTTTCTCGATAGGAGTCGCAATCCCGCGCGTAACCATCTAGAGCAAGATCAAACGGTTTTTTGCCGTAGCGATTGGTGTAATTGAGGTTAGCCCCCTTTTCGAGAAGGATCCCGACAATTTCATGTCGGTCCTTTCGACGGGCAGCAGCGTGTAGTGGCGTGGCTCTGTGTTCATTGGTTTTGTTACACAAGGCAGTCGCGTCGGGTGTATCCAGCAGAAGCTTCACCACTTCAAAGTGTCCTCTAGATGCGCTCTTGTGAAGGCCAGTCCGCTTACGACTATCGGCAGCACCGCGATATTCAACGTCCAATCCCTTCTCCGTCTTGATAAAACACTGCACAATCTGTGTTAGTCCTTTCTGGGCCGCTATGGCGAGCGGAGTCATTCCGTTTTTATCGCGAATATCCACCTCCGCTTTTCCTTCAACTAGAATCACTGTCATGTCGAGGTTTGTAGCATCCACAGCAACGTGTAAAGCCGTTCGACCAAAAATATCTTCTTGATCATTGATAGATACCCCACGCTCAATTAAAATTTTAACCGCCACCTGGTTTCCGGCATTAACAGCTTCATAGAGTGGGCCCTGAGAGCTGTTGTCCTTTGCATTTATATCAGCACCATTCTCAAGGAGAAGCTCCAGTACGGCAGTCGAAGCAGTGGTGCTTTTCAATAGCCAATGGAGGGGTGTTTCTCCCTCATTGTCTTTAGCATTAATTAAATCACGTGCTTTATGTTCAAGCAATAGTTGGAAGATATCAGCTTCTCCGTGATGAGCCGCCCAATGAACACAAGTGATACTTTCGTCGTCGGTAATGAATGGATCTGCACCGTGCTCCAGTAGATGTTTTATTGATTGTAAATCTAAAACGGAGAAGGCTATCCCACTCTGCAAAGGCGTTTCGTCCCAATTGTCCTGGGCATTGACGTTTGCTCCCTTCTCCACGAGATACTTCGTCATTCTGTAATCGTATGCACAGTGGAGTGGTGCATGGCCAAACCCATTCCGAAGGTTTATGTCGGCGCCTTTCTTCAGTAGCCTTTTCATTGTTTCAATCAGGCCACACCGCGCGGCAATATGGATCGGTTTTTCAAAAAAGTCGCGCCAGGGAAGTTTCTTCTTTTGCCATGCAATGAAGGCTGGACCATCTTCAACCATGAACTTGTCTACCTGATCCCAGATCTCCTTCCACAGCTCAATTTCTGACTGTTCAAGTTCGAGTTTCCCTTCACTATATGATAAATTGTATGCCTCTCGGATGTGGAAATCCCAATTTCGGAATTCGTACCTCTCGGTCCCGAAGCTGTCGTAATCGTTGTCTGCGAATGTGCGCTGATAGTCGGCAACGTCATATCCATTGTCACTTTGCGCGTCAATGTCGTAGTCAATTCCGAGATTTATCGGGTCCGATATTATTGCATTATCGAATTGATCATCCTGTTCTTCTTCGGCTGGTTCATCAACGATTTTCTCCAGAGTGGAATCGTCTCCACTCGTCTCCACTGCCGCACCCTCTGCCCCATCCCCGGCTGTCGCCCCATTTTCGGCTCTCACCGCATCCTCCGTTGTCACCGTATCGTCCATTGTCGCGGCATCCTCTGTTGGTGTCTTATCGGGCTCTCCATCTGATAGGATCTGTTCGGTCTGGGCAGGCTCCTTCAGTATTTCAGGCTCGAACTGTCCCTCGGAATTTTCCATGCCACTTTTTTGCGTGTTTTCTTCCTCAGCTGTCTTGGAGTCCTTGTCGACTAAATGTTCCTCCTGGAACTGTTTGTTGTTTAGATGCTTTACTATGTAATTTCAGCTCATTATCTTTCCGCGAAAACCTGAAAATTATGGAAGATAAAGCACATACGTGATATCAATGCCATATGTAAATGAGCTTGTCGCGGTCCAAGTTGATATATGAAGGCGTTACGTTCTCTATCCAGGCAGTTGGAACAAAAGGTTTTTCTGTGAACCAGCTTCTTCGTGACCTTTTCCGCATAGTCAATGATGAAATCTTGAACGGACTTATGTCGAAGCTCTAGAATATTATTTTGACCAATCGCAAGAAATTCGCCTCCCGCACGCCTCAAGAGCTCAAGGGTAAGCTGGAATTCCGACTCCTGGGTTTTGGGGTCTTCGATGGATCCCTCGGCCTTTTGAATTTGGTGTTCCGGTTCTTCATCTGGCCACCAGTCATCTTGGTCATCGCCTGCGGTGCTGCCCTCTTTCTCAGCAGTGGTGTCGTTCTCATTGTCTGTATTGATCGGGTCTTCGTACTTGTGCTCAAATTCCTCCGCAACTTGAACGGCTGTGTAGTCTACTCCGGCGCCTTTGCCGTAGATCCTCCAACGAAGTGCAATCAGGAGAAGTTCGCGCATTTTTTCGTCCATTTTCTCCAAGTTTTGCCTGTAGAAGTCCTCCATTGCGTCTGGAAATCGAGCGAGCTTCTGCTGGAAGGTGCCTCGGAATGGATGTTTCAAGAAATCGATTGCGAGATTCGCGTAGCGGAACATGCCATCAGCTTTCTTGTGGATAAGCTTGGCGGCTCGTTTACGCTCGCCCGAAGGGATGTGTTGAATCAATCGCACTTCTTCAATGAGGTATAGCTGGATGTCTTTCTGGGTCTTGTATTTAGATACTTCGATCCTCGTGATGTCGGCAAAAGCTCTCTCGATGTATGGTTCTGGACGACTTGAAACCAGAAATTTGACGGGAAGCCCAGCCTGTGAAATATCTTTGATCAAACCTAAGAAATTTTCCTTTTCCAAGTCTTTACACTCATCCAAGCCATCAATTATCATTATAATCTGCTTTTCAAATGCCTGTATTATGCTCTCGAAGAGTGGACGGAGTTCCTGTACCGACATGTTGCATGTTGTATCCGTCTCTGTACGTGATCCCCGAATCTTCTCTTTGGCAATTTTTACGATCTCTGTGCATTTATCCCGTAGCTTCTTCTGCTGTTCGGCCTTGAGGAACAATTGGAAGAATAGGTGCTGCAATATCCTACCACTACTTTGGGTGTCATCGGAACCAGTTTGTACGAAGAAGTATATTAGCTCGATTGCTGGTAATGTGGTAGACCCGGAGGGAACATTGCGTATTTCCGTTTCCAGCGCCTCAATTATTGACGAAACCAGGATAGATTTGCCGACTACAAGTCGGTTAGTGAACTTGGGTATTAATATATTCCTGTCGAACTTACAGCCTTGTGATGCAGATATCCACAAGAGTGGTATCTCCAAAGTTTCGTGCCACTTCTGGTAGTCCGGCTCCTTGAAAATCCACCGACAAGTTTCTGCTTGTTTTCTCTCAAGGTTCTTCATATTTCGCTTGACTGGTTCGGCTGAAGTTCGAAACCACTGTAATTGACTCTTAAATTCCTGCAAAACCTGGGCTTCCTCCTTTTCCTGGCGGTGCTTGGCCTGCTCTTTTTTGAGCTCCTTCAGGTTTTCTCCGATTTTCTCCAGTTCGTCTAGCTTCTTCAATCCTACGGATAATAAGCAAAGGTAGTCGGGAAATAGTCGGGAAATAGTGATGTTAACCGTCCTGTATATCTGCAGCGGGCTCGGACTGTTAGCATGTCTGACCGGGATTGAAAACTATGCCCGGACTGACGTTTTAAACTATCTCGGGCCACTTCTTCGAACCCAATGCCAGCAACCAGAGTAAGCTCATTCTTTTTTGTCCGCATGCTGTCCACATTTTCCTGGAATACCTTTAGTGGCATTTTATAAAACCTTAAAACGCGTCCTATTTCGCTTCAGCTTGACATTGCAGACCAGGGCATATTTCCCTTACCTGCTTTCCCGTGTTTGATAAACTTTCTTGCGTTGTAAGCAAATTCCAAGACCGTCGCATACAAGTGTGGAATTTTATCCAGCACATTATCGTTCAGTTTCTTAGTCTGGCATTCGCTTGTTGCCGTCCTCTCGTCGTAGTGTCGTTTCCCGTAAATCTCAGAAACAAATATCGCATCTGTCGCCTCATCAACGCCGTCCATAAGCAAGTCGCATGCTTCCGAATCGTTTAGTCCCATCTGCATGAACGTCAGCATAGTAAAATACGCATTTCTCGTCGAGTTTTCGCACCGAAAATATGAACCCGAAACAACCCCACACCAGCCCTGCTTCCTTAGACATATTTTGAAGCGCCAATGCCCCGACCTGCACAAAAAGCTCCATCCGCTTCATTATCCGGGCAAGCTTTGGGCCATAGCTGGACGAGGCAGTTTCCTGCGCCTTCTTGAGGTCGGAAATCACGGAGGAAACTGAGATGGTGGTATCAACTTCGGCGACTATTGTACTGTCTCCATCGGCTCCTAGCTTTTCCTGGAAGAGGATGCTGCCTATACGCCAGAGGTGTGAAAGCTCTTCAACTCCGGAACCGCATGCAACGTCTGTTTTCTCTGCCATCTGTCTTGGAGATACGGTCGAGCTGGTGCTTGTGGTGTAGAATATACTCTGAGGAGGTGAAATTAGGCAGTAGTGGATATCTCCGCAACGCTAACAGCGTAAGTAATAATAAGTAATCATACTAGTCGTACGTATGTAACAACCCTCAACCATAGAGATCTATCTGACCGGTTATCCAATAAGCAGATGTCTAAAACTTCGACTGTAGGAAGCATTCCAGCTCAAGGTGTAGCTAGTATAGCACCTTCCGTTTCGCAGATGATCTCTCCAGAGGTAAGCTCAGATTGTACTGTACGTATTTATGGTGTACCTTAGACGTTGAAAGCTTATTTATTGTTGGAGGCATACATTTTCGCAGCTTAGACGCGAAAAATGAGCATATCGTAATATGTGTCAATGTGTGGTTCCACAGCAGATTGGGGAGTTTCAAGTTTGGTGTATGGACTCCACAGAATTGCTCTGATCCGTCCAATAGAGAAGGTGCAGGCGGTAGTCAAATGTGTAGGTTTACCCGAGGATTCAAGTGGGGTGAGGATAGCCACGGTAATAATTCGGCAGTTTCCGGAAGTATCTAGACCACGGAGAATGAGAATAACAAAAATAATTGGGTGTGATGAAGTAGAGAAGGTCAAGAGAGAGGAAGAACGGTGATGAAGTTCTTATTGGATAGTTTTGGCACTTAACTCTCTGTCGTCACATGGCCACTGCCGTGTGACGATCCGCCGCATCTAAGAACGAATCTCAACCACTGCGCTACATTAGAATCACTATCAACACTCTACCGCCACCACCGCCACCATCGCCACCTCCACCATCGCCACCGCCACCATCACCACCGCCACCATCACCACACAACACCACAACTACCGCAAAATAAATCTTTTGAGGAAAGTGGGTCTAAAAGTCACACTGAATCCCTCCAGGTTCTTCAAAATGCGAATTCTTCACGAGCTACAACTGACAAGTACCGCAGAATGCTTCGACTACGGGCATTGATATTGCCTCCGCGAGCTCTATTTAACAGTACCGCTTGACCACTCTTTCCATTACCGCTCGGAAGAGTACGATACCTTGTGCTCTCCGCCGCACCTCCGAGGGCTGAATTGATGAATGTTGCGGGGTTTCGTTGGTGAGTGAATACGGGAGACACCCATGTTCGGCGTGATAGTGAATTGATAACGAGTTATAAATGATGAAGCCCAATATCCAAAGTAGATGAGACATAAAACACTGATGTCAAGCGCTGTGACAGGATTTTGAGTTTGCTGCGTTTGGGTTTGGGTGAACGAACTGTTTCATCCGTTTGCAAGGATGCCCATTTCATCCATCCATTTACATTGACCTCCACACCCCACTGGAACTACCTATCAGAAATGGCCCATTTCAGCGTCCTTCGAATCTAAATCTAGACAACTGTCACGGTAAACGGAATGCTTTCAGTCATCCAATTCGTAGAAACTGCGGCGTTTAAATGTGTGGTAGGAATGTTGCTACACAAATTCATTGGTTTTCGCGTGAAATCAAAGGTATCGGCCCAATTTTCGAGATCGAAACTTCCAAAATGCCCGAATACACTAGTGGAAGGGAAAATACCGACCAGGCGCCAGAGATTATGTACAATACAACCGCTGAGGTTAACCTCAAGTACCTAATCTAAATACGAGGCTACAGCGTATTTGTTGATACAATTCGAAGATATGCTTGCTGTTCTCTTCGATTACTTGCGGGGCCCGGGAAATTGTTAGAAGCCGCAGCTTCTGCCGTCAATACCCCTGCACGGGCCACAGAGATACAGACAAACCCCAGCCGGAACTAAAGCCAGTCAGTGCACTCGATAGGTATGTCAATTCACCCAGTATCATCCTATATCCCCACTAGCTACAAGATAAAGATATACGGAAGTGCTCTTCAGCTTCCCCAGATTTACTAGATAGATTTAGAGCATGTAAACTCCGCCGATCAAGTGTTGATCGAGATGTACCAAATTCCGAAGCACTACTGCTTTACCGGTTCTCTACTATCATACAGTCCATTCCAGCATACGAGGTCTGATTGCTATTTCTTCATCCACCTTTGTCAACGCCGCTAGTTCGTCCAGCGCCCAGGTTAGGCTCCGCGAATCTTATCTCGACGTACTGTGTGGGCAGGTGTAGACAGCCGTTGACACTCATGCGGGCTTCACTTACACGCATGAATATACTCTAAAGCCTTGCACAATATGTTGAACGACCCCAGAGCCTTGCAAGTCGGGAGGAAATGGTATCCTTGAGATATCGCCATGGGTATTTACCCACGAGGCTACAATGCCGTGTGTCTGGTTCCGGTGGATTTGCAATCGAATTCACATCCCAGTAAGCGGGTGAGATCTCGTGCGCGTGAACCAACGTCTTCTGCATAAACCAACCGCTGGTATCATGCCAATAACGAACTACATTTGTCGCCGCTAGGAATAGGAGCTTTATGTCGTGACCGGTCTGTACACATGTCGCACACGGGTCGGCGCGCGTCTACCAGTCCAACAGCATAGCACGGTGTATCGTGACTGCGTGTGTCTCTCTGCACCCAACCTCAGCATCAACAGGCGGTTGGCCAGGGAAGAGTAGGACTACGCAGCTGAACCGTTACGCCACCACCGATCTCACCCCGTCCTCCAGATCTCCGCATACGTATCGGAAGGGGTACCGGGCCTCTCGAGCGAAGTCCGCATAGGCCATGTATGAGCACGGCGATTTATCATCTGCGGACGAGAGCTCTCGAGTGCTTGTACCTGGCGGCACGAGCCGACCCAGACCGGACAATTAATTGCACCGGAGGGCGAGCAATTGCTTGGCCAGCAATATGACATACAGCTGCTCCACGCGGCTAATTATAGCACAGCGATGCAGGGTGGGCGTTGGGCGTGATTGGGTGGCCCCGCTATTAATAGATGTCCCGGCGCATACAGACTGCGTGTTTGCCTCTAGACTCCAAACAGACTGTTTCTCTGTGCAGGCCTATTTTTAGGCTCTCCGGCCACAGCCAGAATGATGCTGCCTGCTTTGGCAGTGAATGGTGCCGCCGCCTCTTCTCTCTGGCGGGGTTGCCCATACGACTGCCACACCACCATACCACCGTGCGCTGCACCATTCCGTTCATGGGATACCTGCCTTTTGTTCATCGTCACAACCGTCGGTCTGTCTCTCTTCTCACCATTCCATCCACCGAGTCCACCCCGACACGGCCGACGTCTGCACAGCCTCAGACGCGACTTCCATCGAGACACGAACCCAGCTAGTCAAAACGGTTCTACCCGTGAATGGCACGTCCGATAGCATAATCCCCCCCTCCACACGGACGACGACAGCAGCAGCAGAAAACAAATCGACACCAGCTAGAGTAGGGGCGAGTAATCAACGCCGTCAGCACGCACCGCATCGGATCTCACAACAGCTCACCACCGAGGAGATCTACGAGATATTCCCGTCCGTCTAATATAATAATATGGCATCTCCATACGCGTTCCAGCTGGCATCTCCGCCGCCAAATGCCCGTCGGGGGATCTCTCCCGCGACCTCGATTCTCAACCGTAACACTTCACCAGCCGCGCCAGTTAATAGGTACAATCCGGCGCTGTATACGGGCATTTCGAACGCGGTGGGGCCGCACTGTCTGCGGAGACCGAGCATGAGTCCGATGAGGACGCGAGGGGAGGATGGAGGCGCTGGACGGCAGTATAATCCGCAGGCGTACGGACAGTTGGCAGGGAATGGAGGCGCGTTTGTACCCAGGCCACAGGAAGAGGAAGGTATGGTTTTTCTGAATTTGTCATTGCTATTATCCATATTCCTGCATCTTGCCACACCATGATCGGTGGCGAAAACGTTTGTGTACCTGTCAGCGCGCAGTTGGATACTTGATACCTCAGATTCTCCCGATTCTCCCGATTCTCCCGATTCTCCCGGCAATTCAACCATTCCTACATCTGTACTTTTCTTCGATTTGAGTAAAAGACTCACGTTACCCGAGTAGTTCCACCACCGCCATACTCTCCCCCACACTCAGGGCGACGAACGTCGCAGCAACAGCAGCAGCAACAGCAACAGCAACAGCAGCAACAGCAGCAACAGCAGCTCCACGTTTCGCCTCCACATCGGCGACAAACAGGATGGGCGCAAAGCCGGAATACCACCAGCACACCGACCTCGCCTGATAACCCAACGTCGCAGCAGCCCACGCCTTCTACGGCAACAACGCAGCAATCCTTCTCGCCATATCCGGTTGGCTCCTCCACAACGACCACCCCGTTATCACCTAACGACAACCCTAACTGGTCTCCCGCAACGGCAACCCGGAGGCGAGGCTACTCACCGCCATCAACGTCGTCATATGCACCCAGTGCGCTGCAGCAAACCTCGTTTCCGGAAGGATCGTCGGGGACCGCAACCCCACCGAGCGCAAGTCGCCACCCCTCCGCGCCACCGTTGCAGTCCAAATCGATCCCACCGCCACCACCAGGTCCCCCGCCAGCCGCAAGTAGAAGCGCGTCGACAAGCAGCGCCGTCCACGGATCCGCCTCAAGAAGCGAAAGCCTTACCCGCGGCGCAATTCCTCCTCCGCCGCCTGGTCCACCCCCGCGATCGGAAAGTTTGACAAGAATCCAGCAATTGATGCAGCGACAACGAAGTGTCAGTACCCCCGCAAATGTGAGGCCGGTGATGGTGACGGCAATGGCGAGTACAAGTCGGCAGACCACGCCGGTCCCCGGAGTCCCTGGAGTCCCCGGAGTCCCTGGAGTCCCCGGAGTCCCTGAGGTACCGCAACTCCCGCAGCTGAATGGTGGTGGCGTCCTGCCGAAACGGAAAATGGAGACGCATGAAGACAGTGGACGGCAACGGGGAAGCCCAAGACACGAGGAGGAACGCGAACGGCAGAGGAGAGAGGAAAGTAACAACCCGTGGAGAGACGCAATGGATACACCTAAGAGCCCTCGGCCCTCTACTACGACTTCACCAATTCAATCGTTTGGGGGTTCGCCTAGAGAGAGATGTATATATTCCCCCCTCTAAGCGCTAATTCTAAATAGCTAATTTTGGTCTAGTTACTCTGACGCAACAAATGTCTCCTCGAGGCCTAGAATTGATCAAGGAGCGCGACAGTGCTCTGATTGACATGGCTATTGATACACCGAGTCCCACAGCGACTACATATCGTTGGTCGGGGCATCTCCGCCGAAAACCCGTCAGTCCGACGCTTGTCACCCACGATATCGGCCGCGCGCCGCAGCTGCCAACACCACCACCTCAACAGTCGTCTCCAATCTCACCGAACGGCCTGATCGTCGCCGGGCAAGAGGTATACACAAATCTCGATGAGCCGGGGCCCAGCCGGAAAACAGGGAAAGAGCCTGCCGAGCCCGAAGACTTTTTGCACCAAACCCGACGGCGGTACAAAGAGATGCTGCAGGCCGAGTCGGTGGCATCAACAGATGCAGACAAGCTCCGCCTGTTTCTTGAATTCATCGAGAGGGAATGCCGCATCCGCACTCCCCTCTACCCCGATGCAAATTCAACGGATACCAAACGCCTCTCGAAAATCTCTGCCATTCTCACCGCACACGAGAGTCTCACCCCTATCTCCCCGGACCGCGATGGTGATGTCGCCATGTCGTCTCCACCGCAAGAGCCCAAGCGCCGCCCCGAAACGCATTGGTGGGGCCAGAACCTCACCGCCGCTTCCTTCCCGCCGTCACAATCCGCCATGACCGCGTATGAAGCACGGATCGCAGAAGAAGAGTCTTCGCGCGGCCGCACCTCGTCACGGTGGTGGGAGAACTCAAAAGACGGCGGATCGTGCAGCATCTCTGAAAGCGTTGCGTTCCGCTCCGACGACAACGACAGCGTATACGGCACCTCCTACCCCCGGCGTAGCAAACGATTCAACAAAACGCCGCGCCAGAGTCTCAAGGAAATTGCCGAGCTTGTCAACACCCCACGCAACTCTACGACCATCGCAAACGATCCCTCAAGCTACATGCGTTCTTCCGCCTACCCTCCGGACCGTAAAACGCTCTCGCAATCACGTTCTCGCTCACGAGCTCCTTCCTCCTCAAAACCCCGGCCGAGGAGGAGACACGCGGTCAAAACGTCACTCGACATCGCTCCGCTACTCACTCTCCTCCCTACGTGGCCCAAGGAGCATCCAGCCGTCAACAACTCGCACCCGCGGCTCGATGTATTCCGCGATCTTGTCCGGACCCTCAACAATCTCTCGCAGCTCGCCGAAATCAAAACCCGTTTTCAAGAGAAAGCCGAGAAGACTAAAGAGAAATTCTTAACTGAGTCGCAACGCCGAAGGATTAGTCAGGCTGAGCGGATCCAAGGCCTCTACTCCCGCGGCGACCTCCACTACGACGAGATGGAGCGTCTAAACCTCACTTTCGAGCATGAGGAGAGCAAAATCCACTACGAAGCCGAAGAAGAAGAATTTAAGTCTTTTGACAGCGAGGTGGTGACACCCTCTCACCGGGACCTCCATGAACGCATCACTGCCGCCACCGCCGCCTACGCCGACCTGGTCACTCTCATCAAGGCGCGCAACCCCATAGCCGCCGACTGCGATGACCAGCCCGAGCTCCTCGAGTACCTCACCGCGCTAAAATGGATCTTTGACGTCCGCGAGACTTTACACACCCACACTTATGAACTGCTCTCCCAACGCAACGATCGCTACAGAGACCTCATCCTCGCGCCCCTCCGGGACGCCCGTGACCCCGGCCGGTTACAGAGCACGACACAATTCTTTACCTCCGACGCGGCGGCACGGCTGCAGGAGTTTAACAAGGCAAAAGTCACGCGGCACGAACAATTCATGGATTTCATCGAGGCGCAGTGCTCACTCGGCGTCGAGGAGGCTAGGAGTAAGTTTTGGGAGACGGCACCGCTGGTGATGGAGTGTCTTGAAAAGATACCCGAGACTCTCGAGAACGTTGTCCCTATCGTCCCCCCCGAGGAGAGCGTGGAACACCCCGAGTGGGTCGAGCAGCCGATGCTATATCTTGAGCGGAAGATAGCGGAGACGGAAGGGGCAATGCGGGGACTGGGCGTGGAAGACGGCGAAGGGCTGCTGTGTCTCCTCCACGGGGTAAAGAGTGCGCTTAGCCGAGCCAAGGGGGAGGGGGAGGTTGAGGAGCGACGGTTGACGGAAGATTTGAAGGAGAAGGTAGGAATGATTGAGGATGAATGGAGGGAGGGATTGGGTGGATTGCTTGAGAGAGTTAGGGGAGATGTCGAGAGGGAGATGGAGAGGATTGAGGTGAGGTGATGTGTATTATATGAAGTATGTATATATGTACGTCCGGTCGCTTTTTGGGGTGGCGGGGAAATGGGTTTACTTGTATCTAACGATTCCGTCGTTATGGGGAGTTTTTGGTAGTACTTTTGGGAATTACGGTGCTAGCACTGTTGCTTTTATACTGGCGTTGTTTGCGAGTTCATGAGATGTGAGGTGATGCAGTTCGGAACGATACAACGTAAGGGAAGCACGACTATTCGTTGTTGCGAGTACAGAAACTATTTTTCAAAGAGTGACTCCTATTTACAGTTCAGCTTCTCGCACTCTCGCTAGTACAAGCTACCTCTAACCACAAATATGCCTTTCCGGCGCTACTCTACTTCATAATTACCTCCCCCACAACACGCATAGTAATGACAACTATATTTGAGGGCTGTTCTGGATATGGGGAACTACGACCATACAAACGCTGTAGTCTTCACACGGAATCACTCGATATTCGTGAGTCGACTATGTTTTCTCGACGATCGAATCACTTGCTATATGACATTAAGTTGTTATCGTAGTAAACAGTATACAGATTCTGCTGAAATAATTTGGTTTCAATACATATACTCTTGATCTTTGTTGTCTCACTCCCACGAGCTCACGTGATTCTTCCACGTAAGTACCAACTCAATGGGCGCTCAGCTTTCCCCAGTACGCTCCGCCAGTATGAACCACGATACCACCCAACTCAACTTGCTTTACCCCGCCGAAATCCGCAGTAAAATGTCCTCCTACGACCCCAATCGCACCGCAGTATCCCTCCAATCCCTCCCCACCGAGCTCCACCTCCTGATCGGCACCTACCTAGACTGGTACACCCTCGCCCGCCTCTTCCGCACCGACCACTACTTTTACACCCTCTTCTTTTCCTGCGTCTACCATGACTCATACCCCCAACACAAAGCACTCGTTTTCACCAGCAAGCAGATGCGACCGGGCTTCAAATGTCATACACACGGTCATGCGCTCCTTCATGCTGCGCAGGGGGGTCACACCATGCTTGTCACCCGCCTCCTATCCATCGGAGCGAGCGTAAACACAACTTGTGAGCGATGCAGCACTCCGCTACATCTCGCGGTGCGGCACGGCCACCTAAAGCTTGCGCACTCCCTGATCATGGAGTGGAAGGCCGACACCGGCATCAGGTGCATTGTCAAAGGTGCGACAGAAGCAAAGATGACAGCACTGGAGCTACTGGTAGACTTATTGAGCAACGAGCTTGACTTCAGTCCTGGCCCTGAGCCGCCAAAGCCGCAGGGGGCTGATGTTGAAGCGATTGTTCCCCTCTTCCGGTTACTCTTTGAGGCCGTTGAGAGTACAAAGGTTTCCGGGCGCAGCGGACACGGATTGATTGCACGCATCGCCGGTATACAATCATGTTCTCTCCCTGCCGAGGTGAAAGTGCCGATTATTGCGATGGTCTTAGAGCGTGGGGCACCCGTGGAACTTCCAGACAGCGATGACGAAGCCCCCAACACGGAGCTATCGAAGTATGACAGCCCCCCCGACAAGTGTTGGGAAGATGAGTGGTACTCGGGGCTGCGAGAGTACCAGGGGTTATCACTGCACGAGGCGGTGAAGGGTGGACATTTGGCTGTTGTTGAACAGCTGTTGCGCGCGGGGGCGGATATTAACCGCAGGAATATATGGGGAGGGACGGCTTTGCATTTTGTAGATCAAAGAATACGCTGTTGCGATATATGTGGTGCCGGGAAGGATGAGATGTTGGAATTTCTGCTGAGGAAGGGTGCCGATGTTTGGGCACGTGATAAGGATGGCGTGGATGCGCTGGCAGTGTCGGTACGGCGGGGAAGTATGGATCTAGCGGAGGCGCTGCAGAAGAGGATGTTGGTGGTGCCTCCAGTTCAGTTTTTTGAGGACGGGAAGATTCCAATATGATAATCGAGGCAAACATTGGGCGTCTTCCAGGGTTTAAAGATACGGAAGGATAGTAGAGAAGAATGGGATGGAAGAAGCAGGAAACCCGGTGTGAGGAGAAGCTTGTGGTTGTGGACTCTCGCCCTGCTTCTACCTCCCACCTGTTGTATTATGAACAGAATCGTGCGCTCGGGTTTGAGAGTAATTTGGTATGTCGATGTTTAGCATTCTTGGAGTCGAGTTTCACTGTATTTATGTATAGTCATAGCGAGCTTAGGTAGTCTTGTTTAGGTGGCGGCTTCGTATAGTCCATCAGACGAGGCTTCGTGTTTAGATATGTAGACAAATGGTATTGAAACGCCTGCCGCGAACGGGAGAAAGCCGAGTTTGCTTAAAGGCAAACTCGGCCAACTCTCCTCAATAAACTACTTTATAGTTAGTGAACAAGTTTGTGATGAACGGTCGTTTGTCTCCGCACCGCTTAGGAATTTCTCCAATTATTTAGGGCGATCACTAGACAGATCGACTTTATCACGCCCTAGGCTTTTAAATTTCACCGCCAACGATGCAAGAGTTGATTTCTACAGTTTTGGACTGGATTCAACCCCACCCGCTAATGATCAGATCAACTTCGACCTAAAGACTCAATTCGTCCTGGTTGATCAGAGCAATTTTATTTTGGCCAACTCTAGCATATCGAATTTCGCAGCTATGAGGCGAGGCCAACGGGGGCCGCAAGCCACCGGCCTCATCCCCGAGTTCACCAGTACCGAAGACTAAGGAAGCCGCCGGGCCAAACTCCTAGTCAACAACATCTGACTGCTCTACAAAACTCCAACCCATCCAATTCACTACATTGACTACTATCACAACAAGGCGCACCCCAGCTATGCCACTGCAAGAAAAACTTCGGGCTTTTAGAGCCAGCTACTCCAGGCGGTTTTCACACAGCCGGTCGCGATCGACATCTCCTATACCCACCGGAATTCAAACTCCTGGCCATCAAAGTACTCCCCCCACTTATATCGCAGCGAGGCCAGCTGAAGGCAGTGTATCGAGTACACCCAACTTATCTTCAACCATACAATCGCCGCCAAATCCGAACTTACCCCAACCCCGAATTGTGGTCTAGGAACCCTTACCAACCGGGCCTTCACCTTCTTGTACGGATCAAAGTGTAGACTCTCTTCTCTTGCATTGGGATTGAACGTTCCTGACTTGAAGATCTAGTTAGGTAGCTGTAAACCGAACCTAAAAACACCAGTAGTCGAGAACACTTCTGTCGCCTCGCCGTCGCCGTGGGATAAGGCATTCGATAAGTTATCCACGGAAGGTCGCCTTGCCATTCCTTTTGCGGACGTGGACAAACGGGACTACTTGGAGAAACTATTAGCTCTAACTCTTCGTAGCGGAGATACTTATCGAGAAAATGGAATGAAATTCACGCTGGGGGGAAAGACATACATTGTCCGTGACTTAGCTGAAAAAGTTCTTTCCTGGGTGGATTTCTTCAAGGCAATTGGAGACATCGTAGTCCAATACGACCCTGGTTTTCCTGCACCCAGCCCTTCTGATGTCGTAAACCCATGCCGATAATTTCAAGGCCATACCGCCCTCCCTTGGATTTGATTACGCGTGCTGTTGATGGCATGTCCCCGATCACTCTGTATCCTATCCGATGATGTTAATTATGATGAAGGTAGCGCTGGTGGAAAATGAGAACTTGGGAGCGGTTCTTGTCTGAATAGAGCGAACTACACGATTACTGCTACGATGTAAGGCGTATGAAAGGTACTATATGGTACCGGACCCAAAATCATTTAATTGGACTAGTCTTGAGAAAACCTTGGTGGAACTTTACGTTTCTGTTTTGGAGTTTTTGGCTAGCGTGAAGCGTTTCTTGGACCAGTCTCACCTTGGTATGCTTCTCACATCTTCGAGAGGCCATTAGTTAAGTATTATAACTAATACCTTTTGCAGGTCGCATCGGCTGTGGACTGTTGGATCCGGAAGGAATAAAGGCTAGTTTTGATCGCATTGAAGAACACGAAATGTTGTTTAAGAGGGAAATGGAGGTTGCAGAAAAAGAAAGTATGTGTGCAGCACGCAGAAGCATCCGTTTACTGTTGACTCTCTTGCAGGTCAATTACACCATGATGAGGAACTAAAAGGTCGGAATAACATGGTTCCAGGCATATTACACGGGACTAACTTGAATGCAAAATGGATTAGCCCGGATGAAGGAGCTAGGGAATGTATTAAGTCGATTTGAGGAACCTATCTACCGGACGGATAAGAACGTTCAGGATATATATCAACTACTGGAAGGTTATACTTGCGCTTTTCGGTTCGATATCAGAAGGATGGTACCTGCTAATACCCTCTATTAGATCAACTGCGAGATAAAATACTCCAATGGCTTTCCACAATTGTGTATGAGAAGCATCACAAACAAGTCAAGGAAGGGCTTTTAGAAAATACGGGAAGATGGCTGCTTGAACGCCCGGAGTTTCGAGAGTAGAGAACTTCCAGTGTCTCGAGCATTCTCTGGCTGCACGGAATTCGTGAGTATGCCTTACCCCTGGAATTGGAATGACAGCTAACACAATACACAGCTGGCGCAGGGAAAACAAAGCTTACGTGAGATACAAGCCCGTCTCCAAGAGTCAAAGCTAACGATAGCAGGTCCATGGTCGTAGATACCCTTCTCTCTTCCGGCCATAAGAGTGACGGAGCCATAGTATACTATTATTGCAACCGAAACAAGCCTGACCGCCGGGATCCAACAACGATTATGCAAGCTTTTATAAAGCAATTTTCACTTCAATCCTCGAATGATGGCTTGCCGAAGCCCGTAGTGGCAGAGTATAAAAAAAGAAACCAGGAAGGGCACGCTGCGGGAAGTTTGGGGTTTCAAGAATGCCAGGCCTGATGATTTCACTCATAAATGCATACCGCCAGACAGCCATCATTATTGACGCTCTGGACGAGGCCGATCCAAAGAAACGACGAAAATCCCTTGACACTCTCAAGGCGATCATGGAGACATAAAGCAGCCTTGTAAAAATCTTTGTATCGTCTAGAGACGATGGCGATATTGTCCAAACCCTCAAGGGGGAGCCTAATCTTTTCATCGAATCAAAGGATAATAGCCAAGATATTGAGTGGTTCGTACAGAGAGAGATCATGCAGTGTATCATGGAAGGTAGACTGCTGGAGGGGGCTGTCAGTGACGAGACAAAGATGCAGGTGATGTCCTGTCTTGTCGATAAAGTGAATGGAATGCAAGTGCACTTCGAGTATCAAGTCAGGAATACCCTAGGAAACTACCCGAGACTTTAGAGGATACATACTCTCAAATCTACTACAGAATCACAACGGGCCGTAGCCCAGACGTAGCAAAAGCGGCACTAATCTAGGTCATATGTTCCCAAAAGCCTCCCAGCCCAGAAGAATAGATGGACGGCGTTACTTGGGCTATACGGACTTCTAAGAGGAATCTGGAGCATCCAGCACTAACCATTGATGCACTGCTGAACGAGTGTCACAACCTGGTGGTACTAGATCGCCAACAAAATATGCTACGCTTCGCCCACCTTTCTGTACGTGAGTTTCTAGAGACTCGCCTCGAATTCACTAGCCCGGAAGCAAACAAAATGGCCACTGAGACCTGGTTGGCCTTATTAACAAGTGCAACGCCATTAGACCTAAAAATTGCCTTTCATGTATACGCCATTGTATATTGGCCCGCTCATGCCCAACAGTGCCAGGACCTTATTACACATCTAATCAGTAAATTCCTGGGATCCAACCACAGGCCAAGCAAACTTTACAAAGATTGGTTAACTTCTATTTCCGAGCTCAGTCGCCCCGTCCATATCAACAACCTTCACATCCAACCATTGAGCCACATTGTAATTAAAGTAGCCAAGTGTCTCAGCTGCGCATCCGATCCCCCAGATCCGATACTAGCAGCAGCTTATTTTGGCTTCTAATTCTGCAATGACATCTGGAAGTCCGGCACCTTCGATCCAATTATACCAACAAATTAGGTCAATCTTTACTCTTTTCGGCAAGCTCACAAGGGAACCTAGCGATTATGCGGCTGCTGCTAGACTATAAAGCTGATACCAGTGTCAACTCGTGTTTATACGAATATTCAGACCCGCTGCTGGGAGCCATTACAGAGTGTCGCGAAGATGCAGCTTCCCTATTAATGGATGCTGGCGCAAAGTTACTCTATAAAACCATCGTAGTGGCAGCAACAAGCCTAGGAAATGCGAGGGTGGTTGATTTAGTTTTGCGAAGGGACCCCAGTAGCATCACGAAAGACGCAATCGTGGCCGCGGCGAGTAATGGCCGGTATGGCCGGGAAGTGGCTCAACTGTTGCTCGCTGGAACCAAAATCGAGATCCCCAAAGCGGCAGTGAAAGCAGTGGCTAGGAACTGGAAATGTGGAAACCAGGTGATGGAACTGCTTCTGGCTAGGGATAACATTGGGATCACGGAGGCGGTGGTGAGAGCGGCGGCAAAGAATGAGGGATATGGAAACCAATTAATGGAGTTATTCCTGGCCCAAGACACCAATATGGAGATCACGAAAGCAATGATGATAGCAGCAGCAGGGAATGACGTTCACCGAAGCAGTTGTGGCGGTAGCGGCGGCGAATTTGAATTATTACAAGGAAATGGTAGAACTACTGCTAAATCGAGACCCCGGCATCGAGTTCACTGAGGCCGTTGTGGCGACTATGGTGGGGACGTTCCACGGAAAAGAGACGACGAAGCTACTACTAAGCCGAAACCCTAACATCGAGGTCACTGAGACTGTTGTGGCGGCAGCGGCGAGGAATGGGTGCAATGAATTGATGAAAATACTGCTGGATCGGAATCCCAACATCGAGCCCACTAGTACTATTATGACGGCAGCGGCGGGGAATTACCGCGGTAAAGCAGCAGTAGCGTTACTGATAGACCGAAACCCCACCTTCGAGCTCACCGAGGATGTTGTGGTCGCGGCGGCAGGAAGTTGGTCTGGCTTGGACGTACTGGAGCTACTGCTGGAAAGGGACCCCAATATCAAGATTACCGAAGCTGTTGTGGTGGCTGCGGCGATTTCAGTAGCTTGAGAAACTTTCGACAAGCTTGTACCACACCGCAGCCTATTACAAGACTTCCGATTTTCTATCCCCCTCTACCTAGGTATAGATCCGTCTCGCTTACCGATTTCTCCTCCTTCTGGGTCTCCTTCTTGAATATGCTCTACCATCTGAAATATAACTAGGTCTCTTTCATTAAAGCATGACCTTTGTTGATCTAGTGATACCCACCTATCCGAAGCGAATGCCATTTAGCCTTGATTATTTATCCAAAATGTAGGGTTTCGGCCACCCAAAGGAAAGCCCGGCATTTGCAAGAGGCCGTTCAAGCCTCGAATCTGATTTAACTACACTCAGGTCAATCGAAACACAGCTCGTCACGGGGGTGGCCTTCCTAGTGTAGTGGTATGGTCTTGCCAGCACTATGCTAGTTGCTACGGGTTCGAATCCTGGCGCCACCCCCTCCACCCGAGCAGACTCCTTGTCGTACAAGTTGATGTCGCACCGAACGCAGACTCCCTGGCAATTACAGGCTGATGTTGCACGAACTGAGTTCCCTGTGTCAAACTCGCCACAGGTTGAGCATACGAGAGATTAGTAATGGGGGTGGGCTAGGTGGAGTTTCAATGGCCTTGTGCCCTCCACCAGGTAGCAGGAAGTGGGAGGGAACGACTTTGCCTGAGTCAGAAGTAGGTGCTGCGTGAGCGAGTTTGGCCGTAGTTTAGCCGACGGATGGACAGGAAGTTTCCGATGGACAGGGATAAAATATGTTAATTAAATGCCATGACCACCAGTGGTCGGCCGGCTTGTGGTAACTTAGCTGGGCACCCCTTCGGGGTGAATGCAAAAATGATTACAAACAAAGAAACAAACACAGCTCGTCACTCGCATTCGCAGGTCATACCAATGATATTAAAAACATCGTTTCGATTCACAAAATTACGTTCAAAGCTCGAGTAGGCGAGAAGCGTACGGCATTTGACTGCAATCATTAAGATATGTTCCGACCCGTACGCCAAGTTTTCCGGTTGAACTGTACACCAACTGACCGAGGTGGTTGATCACAGTATTTCCATAAAGGTCCATTTCGAGCCACAACATTTTCCTCAACTATCAAGCACTATTGCGGTTTCTCACTACTGTAATTATCCTATATATTTAGAGTCTACTCAAAATTCACTCTATGTAACTATATTTACCGTTTCAGCTGTTCCCTCTCTATTTCTACTGCCAGTTCTGCTGCTTCTGGATTCGCCGCCGCATGAACCACTCAATACAGAGTTCAATCGATGAATAAGTAAATGTACATTAGCGAATGGAAGAGGTGTAATAGTCTAGTGAGATTTCATAACTTTGTCAATTGGTCGGTCACCTAGTCAGTGAGTTGATTGGTGCACCGGTCAACTGCTTTGGAAATAGGTTGACCGGTGCACCAAATTTTCCCGTTACCACTCTTTGGCCTATGGGTCGAACGATTAGCCAAAGGGAAAATTTGGCATATGGGTCGGAACAGATATGTTAGAGTGAACCAGATTGTTCACGGAGATATGGGCTTTCGCCCGAGATCATCGACCGGCATTATGTGACTGCTTCGCTGTTACGTGGCTTGCTGTTCTTAGTATAGCATTGTGGACTTCGTGTACTTATTAACTTTTTCCTTTTCTCTCTTTAGACTTCAAACTTGGATATATAGACTAGACAACAGACAACTTTCCACGCCCACCACTGCGTATACGTGTCAACACAGATCAAACCCATCGTCTCAAAACGAGTCTGCACAGGAGGAAAAGCAAATTACGGGGTCAACGTTGCTACAGACCACCGAACCATGCTTTTAACCCGTCGTATTCATTTGACCACTGTTTGCGGAGGTTTGAATTAGTGACAGAATTAACGACGTTACGACAATGCTCCTTTTAAATTTCTCATTGCAATACCTACAAAATAAAATCTTCCCCGACATGGCAACCCCAAGAACTCTCTCTAAAAGTAAATCCTAGTTCACCCGTGTTCAAGATTGAAAAATATTACAATAGCCTTCAAACCCGCATCTCTTATTTTAATGTTAGAGTTTCTAGCCAGTAGCCCTATCACGCCCTTCCCACACCTCCTATTTTCTGCTGCCGCCGTGAGAATTGACATCGTGATGTCTAGTTTTCGGTCTGTGGTTAGCAGCAGTTGCATCACCTCGTAACCATTATCCTCGTTACTTGCTGCTGCTACCGCGACCGCTTGTGTAATCTGGATGTTTTCTCTAGCCAGCAGCAGCTCCATCATCCATCTACCATATCCATTCCTGCTGCTGCCACCACAATGGTCTCAGTGATCTCGATGTTGGGTCTCGGTCCAGCAGCAGCTCCATCACTTTCCTAGCGTTCGCATCATTCTCATTCCTCGCCGCTACTACCAGAACGGTCTCGGTGATCTCGATGTTGGGATTTCGGTCTAGCAGGAACTCTACCATCTCCGCGCGGCCGTAGGGTTTCTTCGAATTCCCTACTACTGTTGCTGTCATAATTTCTTCGGTGATCTCGATGTTTGGGTCTTGGTTTAGCAGCATCTTTATCATATTTGTACCAGAGTAATGCCCTACCGCAGCCACCACAACAGCCTCGGTAATCTTGATATTGGGGTTTCGATCCAGTAGCAGCTTCATAACCCCTACACCATCCCTGCCGCAGCCACCCCAACAACCTCGGTGATCTCGATGTTGGGGTCTCTGTCTAGTAGTAGCTCTATCATGTTTTTTCCGTATTTATTCTTCGCCGCAGCCACCACAACAGCTTCGGTGATTTCGATGTTGGGGTCTCTGTCTAGCAGCAGTTCTATCATGTCTTTTCCGTATTCACTCTTCAATTTAAACAATAGGCTGCACGAACGATAAATAACAGTACCTTTTGCTATCGCACCTGCTTCTGACAGTGGCTTTGACAATATTCCTCTACATTGTTTTGTCCTGCGTTCTTCTAGATCCTCGATATGGCCCTAATTAGACTTGAGAAATAATTACAATATCACCCTCCATGATGATTGAAGATTTACTCCTAAACGTCTTGATATCCCATGTCCAGGCCTCATATTCCCGAGACTCGAAACCCAGAATAGCTCAAGTTTCTAAAGTCCCTTTCGAGTATTGGCTCATGGTGGAATATGGTATTATGGCCGCGACTTCTTTGCTACGAAAGGAATTACATCACTCCCCACATTTTGTAGAATGGAAAGAACTAGACTCGTTAATTCGTTCCTCCAGCAACACTTTCCACGGCAAACCGTGTACACACCCATCACATCCCTGAACACCCTGCTAACTCTCCATTGTCCACTCCATTAACATACGACTCCGCCCACCCCGCCTGCAAACTTACTCCACTTCCGTCAACCTATTTCTGCTTCTGGTTTCACAGATATGTGTCTAGCCACACGGATGCGTACATTCAGTTCCGGCGGTAATTTAACACAACGTAATGTGAGCTGACTATACGTTATCAGTGTGACAGGGCGGGAAGCCAAACCTACTCTCCCGGCTCGGTTAGAGAATGCAACAAAGTGTACTACGGCACAATACTAGACCTTTGAATCCGGAAACAGTTCAACGGGCGCATTCAATGATCTGTTTCCATGTCTGTGGATTCCAGTTAACGTTTTGTCACCCCAGGTACAATAAACCCCCCACCTGGTTTATTTTGGATGGGATAGGTGGGTCTTACATTCGGAGGTGACCGCCCACAAACCCTAATGGAGCAAGGGGCAGGAGATACAAGTTATGCCGTCCTACGACTGAAGGATCATATCAAACATCCCGCATCGCCTATTAGCTTCCCGTGAAAGCTAGCTTCAAACCCTAAACTATAAACTACCTTTGCGTGTATCGACTATTATACAGAGAGAAGGAGAAGGACTTGAGATATACAGGGTACTATTAGCCCCGGTTACAGTGAGCTTGTATCAAGTCTGTAACATGTCTCAGGTCTTATATATGTAACAATGTGGACTTTAGCTCCGACTATTAGCTAGAGCTTCCGGATGCAGTGAGAAGGAAGATTTTCCTCACTGTTTATAATCCAGGACTCTCATCCCAAGCGGGAAAAAGCGGCCATGTGACAACCCCGCCCTCCTCACGCCTAACCCCGTTTGTCGACGCTAAAAATAACACCCCACTAGCTCCCCGGAAATGACGGCACCGCAGGGATGTATTGTTCCGGTGAACCGAACTCACCACCACACAAATTTTGTACATTAATCCACATCCGTAAAATCGAGCCTCTAAAAACAAACAAAACACAATATCCCAACCTTATGTACTTGCGTCCAATATACCGCTCCCCACAGTGGTGATTTACAGCCCCTCCTTCCGTTTCCTCTCCTCAAAAAACATCTTCGCAAACATCTTCGCCTCCTCTATACTCCCCGCAACCCTTGTGCATCCGCAGTCCTTCGTCCACGTGTCATGAAAATCCTTATTCTTCCCCAGCTTCGAATCCATGAGTACATGCGGCGTTCCCATAATCGTCGCCATGATATGACCATGCAGTCGGTCCGTGATGATAAAGTCCGCGCTGCCGAGCATTTCGAATCCATGGATAGCCTTGGCCCATGCACGCTGGTTTGGACCCTTAAGCTCGTTGATGTTCGGGGTAGGGGTGAATTTCCAGTCTGCTTTGTGGTAGGTTACGTCACCTGCGAGTCCGCCTAACTTGAAGGTACCGGATCCCAACGGGATCGAAGAGCTGTCGCCTGCAGAGACCTCCCAGTCGTCGCGCGCAAGGATGAGAATGTCATGCCTGGAGGGGTGTTAGTAGAGTGTTGGTTAACCGGGGTTGTGGGGGTGACGTACGTTTTCTTGGTGTTGATACGGAAGTCGGGTCTGCTGCCCCACATGAATGCGATATCCGGGGCTAGTATCCTGCGGACTTTGTTTTTCTCTACGCCCACGGCATTGTCGCCAAAGGTGTCCTCAAGCCATTTAAAGCTGGGCTGGTCTCTCGCAGCGAGCTGAAGATCCGGGTGCGAGCCGTATGCGACCTTTGTCCCGTTTATGCGGTCCGGGTGCGTCATGTGGATACTCTGCGGGAACGAACGCACCGGGAACTCGCGGAACATCTCAACCATCTTGATGCGCGCTGGTTGGTCCTCCCAGTAGAAGTCGTTGAAGTTTCCGCCGCCTGCGATCAGGATCGCGGAGTGCGGCTTGTGCGTGTCTAAGAGGGCTTTGAATTTATCGATGTCGCAATCCTTGTGCGTAAACCTGGTAGGGGTAATGTGAGCATACATATAGCCGCAGGAGGGAGGGATCGGATCGTACCGACAAGTCTCCATGAAGGTGATCCCCATCATGCTCAGGAGGATCTGCTGCGCGCTCCAGATCGCTGCGTCGCCCTTGTTCTCGGTTTCTTCCGGGGTGCCGTTAGTTCCGAGGGAGGAAGAAAAAGCAAAAGGAAGGAGGGACAACAACACACCGAGGTAGCCAAAGATGTTTGCATAGCGAATTCCGTGCAGTTGCTGCTGGTATGTAGAAATAATGCGAGCTTGCAAATCGTGAACGAGGGCCTCGCAACCGACCGACGGGGGTGTCGACTTGTCGTACGAGATTGCACCCGAAGGCGCTGTTGCTACCACCGGTGGGGGGTGGGCAAGGATCGGGGCGGGCTTCGTTTTTACAGCCGGCTGCTGTGGTGATGGTGGTGATAACGAGGGCTGTTGTTGCTGGCGGGAAATAGAAGAAACGATTGAGTCGCCCGAGTTGTAAATGAAAAGCGTGGCCAGGAGCAGGAAAACGACGAGAAGTATCGGCGTCAGCCGTTTGGTTGGTAGCATTGGTGCTGGGGTGTCTGTGGTGGTCGTGCGCAGTCCGGTCGTCGGGCCAGCCGTGGTGGATGCAGCGGCGGTGGTGCTGAGAGAGCGTCTGAGTGAGTAGTGAATGATCGAAGAGAAGAAGTTCTGCAGCCCGCTCTATACATCTCGACCCCTTTCCTTGCTCCACGAAAATTGGAATTAGAACAATGCCCACGAAGATGCCAAGCGAAGAATATACGATGCTAAAACGCTGGGCAAGCTGCGGATCGCAGAGTCGGGTGGCAGTGACCGGCGGAGAAAGCTGCAAGAAGGAATTATTGCAGTCCACGGCTCTCGGCGTCTGCAGCTTCCGACGGGTTAATCTGCGTAGGGTTTTAGTTTGGCCGGCAGGGGTGCACGCGACGAAGACGATTGGCAGATGCGGCTCAGATTGCTGGCTGCAGCCGAACGCTGCATCAGCGGCTCCATGCGCGCTTGGCTTCTCCTTTCTCTCTTAACCTCACATCGCCAACTCAGCACCCGCTCTCGTCGCTCCCTACAGACGAATGTCTACACCACCCGATGCGGCACCGCCGCCGTCCCGTCTGAAAGTCGCCCTGACCGTCCTCTTCCACTCGACGTGCGCCATCAGCTTCACACTGATCTCCAAATCCGCCCTCAACGCCGCCTCGCTCCCCGTCGCCCTCCTCGCCGTACAAACAATAATACAGGTCCTGTTCCTCTCGCTCATTGGGCGTCCTCTCCGCTGGATCCGATTCCGCCGGCCCATATCCGTACCTCTCCCTCCCTCTCCCTCCCTTCCCTGCTAATCCCTTAGGCCTGGAAATCCATCCTCCCTCTCTGCGCCGCCCGCCTCGTCGGCGCCCTAGCCAAAACCTTCTGTCTCGCCTCCGTCAATGCCAGCTTCTACCAGATCGCGCGGGGGCTCCTCCTCCCCTTCACACTACTCCTCTCCTACCTCATCCTCCGGCCGCGACCCACAAACCCACCGCTCTCCCTCGTCGGCTGCGCAATCATAATGCTCGGCTTCCTAACCGGCATGATCAGCGACGTCTCAAAAATGCTAACGAGCTACCGTGGCATGGTTCTCGGCATCGGGAGCAGCTTCACCACCGCCGTCGAAAGCGTCGTCGTTAAAAGGTTCCTCGGAAAAGGAGACGAGGGAATGTGGCAACTAGTGTTTATGTCCTCCACCCTCCAGCTGCTGCTATACATTCCGATTCTCATGTTATCGGGGGAGTTAACTTCGCTCGCTGCGATGACGCCGGATGCGTTTGCCGCGTTCCTAAAGGCTGCGACTATGACGGGGGTTGCAAACTTTTTGCTCACCCTTGCGACGTTTTTGCAGATTAGTGTGACGAGTCCAACGACGCATATGATTGTTACTGCAGCACGAGGGGTGGCACAGAGTGGGCTTGCGGTGCTGATACTAGGAGAGAAGGTTACAGGGGGACGGATGGCGGGGATGATGTGTATTTTGGGCGGGAGTGTGGTCTATGGGATTGGGAAGGATCGACTGCGCGAGGAGAAGGAAGTGAAAGCCGGATATCAGACGGTACCGCAGGATGTGGAGATGGGAGAGAAAAAGTAAAGTGGAATTAGAAGTGTGGGGTGGAGATCTTGCTATGATGGGATACTTAGGCCATAAAAGGGCTTTTTTTTTGTATATAGTAGAACAGTTAGCATAGACCAGGAAATATATACCCTGATAGATTTTCGCTGTACTCTACTTCTAGTATTATGTTTTCCCTTTTGTCTCGTACGTTTCAAATCATAACCTGTAACTGGCGCATTCGCAGCGCAAAGGTACCTAGGCATAACTAAGTACTCTTAGTACCCAAACTTCGTACGACATACTATTTTCTATTTCTCACCTTAATTCTAATAAGATTGTATCGCGCCTTAAGGCCAACCTTATAACAATCTTAACCCTAACTCTAATTTCGTTTATTGGTGGCAAAGGGTATCGGTTCATGACTATGACTCTGTTGAGTCCACTATACGCCAAACATAACCGTACTCGAGTAGGCCACGCCCATGTGGTTTTGGAGTAATTAAAATGGGGGCTTTGCAGGAGTGACGCGAGACCCCTGGACCGGGAAGAGTTTGCCAGTAACAGCTATTTACTTATCTGGTTAACACGGTATCCTCATTAGGAATGATTTGACCATTACGGTCCTTAGTCTGTAGACAACTTTTGATCGCTGGCGCTAGCTAAGCGCCAGCGAATATACAGCCGTCTGACGGTCCTGGTGTACTCTAGAGCGAGAACGAGTCGGCGAGATGGTATGTTTTAGATTCACGGAGCCTATTCCGCTACCGGGATCGAGGTTCTGATTATTTTACGTGGGACTAGGTAGAGTATCCTTAGGTGGATCTGTCAGATTAAATTGCGATTTTGAGACCCTGACCAAAGAGCAGTCTACGTACTTTGCGTGCTGCTTCGCCGCTTCGTCCCAGCGAGCTGTAGACTGCAGATAAGGCAGAGATCTATAGGCGGAGACCAAGGTGGTCATGGTCTCAACATCCTATTCCGTCTTCTCCGACCCTAAACTACAAGTTCTCGCCTGCTTTCCCCAACGAGCCCCCTCTAATCGGTTGACGGAACAACGGTGTCAAAGCCGACTTCTGTTTGCATGAATACGAGTAACACTATCCTGCATCTGTATTCCTGCATATATATATTTAGCCGTAGCAAGTGAGTAATCTCGGTTTCTGGGAGTGGGACTCAAGGGACTCAAGGGACCCGTGGATGGTTGGTGGGCTGTGAATTGCAGGGTGTGGGGATTGACGTAGTTTAAGCGATTATGTAGTCGGTGAGGCCTCAATCGTGCGAGAGCGGGATGACTGGAACCGGTATTCTGGTACTAACACAAGCAAGTGACTGGAAGCAGTAATTCCGGAGCAACAATCTTCGTTTTAGATAAGTCATACCTACTCAAAAGGGTTAGTTGTAAAAATAGCCGTGACTAATATTTGAATTGTATTAGTACGTAGCGTAGCTTCGTGTAAGTTAGATATTTCTACGTCTAGGTATGGGAATTCCAGAACCGTTTTGGCACGAGATAAAAGCCGCCTTTAGTGGCCAGAAAGTTTAGCACACGTACCTGCAGTACGCCAAAACTTTTGACTGCTTAAGCAGGTCCTAGCACTGAGAAACCAAGATCCTAAGTAAGGCAGTAATGTACTATACCGTATAAGGGGAAGCGCGAAACAGCAGAGGCTGGCTTGATGGCTGGCTTGGTGGCTTTGTAGGCGCGTCTTAGGGTAGATCTAGATAGGAGTATGTGTATCGCAGGGTCTGTTTTGTTTGTTTTAATCATTCTGCATGCACTCTAACTAGAGCATGGCGGTACCTAATTCCCCCTCCCCTCCGGATAGCCGGCTAGATGAGGGAGCTCCCCTCCTTCTACCCTACTTCTCCTTTAACAAACGAAAATGCCAGTGAATAGTGGGTCATAGGGCTCGTTTCCCTGGTGGGTTGTTTGTAATCATATTATATTCGGCCGCTTGCAGCTATGGCATACATTTCCTCTATTTCCTGCCACCTCTCGAAGCCAACAAAGGAATCAAGCAAAGTCGTGACCCCCGTTTCCTAGATGGGTAGATACTGTAGCGGGTGGTGAGGATGATACAGTGTTAGCGCCTGATACCATATTTTTAAGATACAACAGCATTGTGACATTTTATGGCTGATACAGAGTAAGATTGACATGTTACACTAGATATACAAATGGTAGTTGACAATTGAGAGTGACTAAAAGGTGATTTTTGTGGAGCAGGAAAGGTTGTTGTTGGCTCATGCCTCTGCAAAAACTTAATTTTCTCTTATTATTATCTGCTGGGATTTTAGATAAAATCGACTTCGGACTCCCCTTCTGACTGATTGTTTGTAGACACACCGCCGTAACAGATATTTTGAATGATACACTTCGGTTCTGACACTGTCACTTATATTATATTTGGAGATATCTGACACCTGACGTATCATCCTCACTGCCCGCTACAGTAGGTGGATGCATCAATGGCTATCTCATCATTATATTGCTTCATTGTTTACCACCACGTTATTTCGGTTTTGAACAGCGGCGAGCTGATCTGAAGTGGGAGGTGGTACGGCTCCGGGTGAAGCGAGACGGTGATGAGAGCCGAAAACAGAGGTTGGGAAGGTTGGCCCGCGGGGGTTTCAATTGGCTTTGCTTACCTAAAATAAAGCACATCCAGCACGACGATGAACAGACTTGCGGGTCTCCTTCAGCATCAACTCGGACTTAGTAGCATGATGGGATAGATAGTCTAGTAGTCCTCGCGGGTGCTACCAACAGCAAAATCAGACTGGGACGAATGGCACCGTAGGCAGTCACATTCAAAGATTCAATTCCTTGGAGTATTGTAGTCTTGGGAACCGTTCATCTAAGGGTTAAGTTCCAGGTAGTCTCGGACAGGACATATGGTGTCTCCACCTAGGTGCACCCGCGGCAAGTGCAGTGTAGAGGTGAAGTAGATGTTGACTTATGGGTCTGTACGTAAGAATCCAAATTTGACTATTTCAAGCACGGTGAAATAGCGTCCGATTATGGCTTTTAGGGCGTTTGTAATGGGCCCGCAGGAACAATCCCACAGGTTAGTTGGGTATCTTCTCAGCCTGTAATAGCAATCTTGTGATGAAGTTCGATTCCCGCAAGCAATATTTTCACATCTACGGAATCGACAATCAACTGAAGAGGATGGATTCAAAGAAAGTATAAACCACAAACCACAAAGTCGTTATCAATGCACGCCTCGTATACCAGCCCGTAATTATAATCAACATGAAGAACAAATCATAAAACCGAAAATCGACCAAAAGAGAATATCCTTCACCCCATAATCACTTGACCCTAAAAAATCGTCCGAAATGACCCGATAAATAAAGCTTCTAGTTGATTGCTCTTACCTATCCGTGACTTTATTGACAGAATCAACAAACAATAACTATCGTCCCGTTCTCCTTGGTGGTGGCAGTGACTATCTCCTTCAGACATACCCAACACACCGAACACGATGGTACAACAGCAGTCGATAATCTCGTTTGTGTGCCAACACAAGCAGCCGCTAGCCTGCAGTGTTATCGTTAGACATTTATCGTATGAGGAAATTAGATGAACCAACCTTGCGATCCAGTTTTCTTTGGCCCTCATGACACCAACTCCAATAGGAGGATCGAGAAATTCGGTCCATGAATCAATTGACACCAGAGAATCGGGAGACCAGGTGGATGTATCGTGCGAAGCACAAGTCTCAGCGGCATAAGGCTTTAATGAAACCAAGCTTGAACGCTCCATGGCACGAAGAATGTCAAGTTCTGCGACCCATTCGCCACGATCACAAAGCGTGAGTCTTGATTCCAGAAAGTATACCTCACAGTCTCGGGCTCCAATATTGTTGGTATCGACCGGGAGCTCGTAGCCGGTGAAAGAAAGGTGGAGCGAGCTACCAGAAAATGAATCCGTGGTGGTGCCATCGAAAGGGTGATGGTTGACATTCCGCCAGGTTGCGCCGTTTTCCTCACGGACGAGGGGTTCTATGGGAGATATCAATAACGCAATACCGGCTTTTCCAATGTTGCCAAGAATCCTCCGGACTTGGTGTTCGCCCTTCTGTTCGAGTGGGTCGTTTAGAACTAGGCTTGACGCATAGATTGAGTCCTCGACTGCAACAGCGAGAACGTGCTCAAAGGTAGATGGAGCTAGTGATATTCCGCCGGATAGGAAGTACATCATGCACGCGAAAGTCGTCACCCGAGATCGAGGCAAGTTAAAGCTTTGCGCTCGACCGATGTAAACGTTTTCGATGAACTTCCCCGAGTTGAGTCTGACTTCCTTAATGTCATCTAGGGTTCTTATTAGTAATCGGGCTGTACATTATTTCGCACCAGCCGTGAAGTATGAATCATGAATATATCAATATTTGCAAGAAGCCACTACCACATTATCTTATCCGCTCCTCCGGATCTGATAGCGCTTGGGGTTAGGACCACGTACCAGCAATCCAAACTGCATCAGATAGAGGTTTTTTAACAACAGATAATGGAATTAGGGCACCGGGAAGCATTTCGTATACTGAAGCCCCAAGTGATAATGCCAGCATAGCAGTTCGGAAGAGAGAAGGAGTTGAAAATAACCCAATAAAGTGTGTTTGCACACTTTTCTTTATGAGCTCGGAAGATGCTAGAGCATCGCCAACCTCAGTCATATTCACGGTGTCCGGAAAAACAGCTTTGACTACGTCCCCCCCCCGGGTAGATATTGCAGCGCTTTTGGGGTCCCCGCACACGAAGGAATAATAGTGGTGATCGTTATTTTGGTATGGGTGAAGGATTTGGTCGGGTTCGTCGTAATAGAAAGTGTCGAAATCTTCATATACATTCTGAGGGCTTTCCGGCTGCTTTCGATTTTTTCCTCTCTTTGAAGTGACATAGGCAGCTGGTTCATACAGAGTGTACAATTTGTCCTCCACCTCTTCGCCACCACACATTTGGGACCGCCATGCGAGATAATTGCGGCAAGTTTCCTCCCGTTTTCGGTCAAATTCGGATATTTTGGTACGATTTCCAAGCCCCCACTCAACTAAGCCTGCTAACTCCTCGTCTTCGTTTCCACTCTCTTCCTTTTCATCCTGTTCATCCTGTTCATCCTGTGCATCCTGTTCATCCATGTTGGTGTCACCATTATCATGCAGCGCCGTCCAGTTCAATAATTCGTTATATGGAAATTGCTCGTAGTTACCCTTCCATTGTTTAATTAACTCTGTCGATACCCAACGTCTATATCTAGACGAACCAGGAATTGGATTTCCATCGCTGTCACGCTTGGTCCCAGACTGGGTTACAGGATAGACCGAGCAATACTCCCAATAGTAAACTTCTGCGCCTTTTGAATTCTCGGTATGCATGTATCGTATCACTAGGTCGTCGCTTTTGATGTTGTGTTTTGCAGCAAATCGACGCAAAGCAGAGATTTTGTCCTCCTCTGATGAGAGGAAAGAAATGAATCTGGAGAAGTTGTCGAGCCCGAATATGGGTGGCGGAAACTCCTCACACTCTCTAGGCGTGAGAAAATTATCGCACCTTCGGTATGAATAGGCAAACAACCGCTCTGCTTCCTGAAGATCGAGCCCCGATGCTTCCAGAAGACTCGAGGCGCTGCGGATAAGTCCTCCGAGAAGTATTGGCCAGAGAGTGTCTGGATCGAATAGGATGTATAAGTCGACGATGAATGCGGAAAGCAATCGACAATCCTTCTGCCGAAGGTTCCACATTCTGGCAAGACGGCCAAGTGCGATAATTCCCAATTGATTGAAGCTAATCTTAGACGCATCTGAAACCAAGTAGCGGTTTGATCGAACAGGCTCGCCATAATAACGAAGATTTCCAAGTGGCAACGACCAGTATATTCCATCTCCGCCGCTGCTCTGCACATCTCCTGGAGTCTGCAGCCCAATAGTAACAAGTCCGCCTGTTGCCACAAGTGGATCGTTCTGTCTGATCTCCTTTGCAGGGGACCCAAGAACCACAAGGTCGGGATACAAGTGCCACGAAGTCAATCCCAAAAGTATGGCTCCCGATTGTACGCTTTGGCCTGTACCCCGGACAAGTCGGTCAACGGTGATCATTGTATCCACCCACGTACGAAGGACACTTTCATAGACCTGCCCTCTAGCGTCTACCGCAAGGCGTATATTATCGATGATAAGGTTAAGTTGGGTTTGCTGCAACTTTTTGGCAGCATCGGCGGTTTGTAGCCAGGCTCGGGCACTTGCATCCCAGCCAGCGAGTTCTTCTCGGGAAACAACTATGCATGATGCCATAGCCATTTTGAGGTCGGTATCGGTCCTGGCCTGCTTGAGGATGTTTTGTCTTTCGCTCACGAGCTCCGACCATATTGCAGTCGCTTGAGAACCAGTCCATAGGCGCGCTAGTAGACAGGCTAGTAAATGAACTGCTATCGCGCTCTCGCCAGACGTCGCCGCTGCCCAAATCGAAGTTCCATCGGCCCCTACCTGTGCAGAAAAAAATCCATCTTTTTGGGCAACTCCTTTCGGATTGTATTGCTCGAATGCTGCAATTTCGCTTACTCGCTCGCCGTACGCCTTCACAAGCGCTGGTGTTTCCGGCACTATACCCTCGAAAAGTGCACCAAGTTTGCGCGCCGTGATATGGACTTGCCCGTTTTCCGCAGATTCTCGACGTACGCTAGATAGCGAATTTCCAAGACCCGTAAATTCTTCTGGCGGTGCGACCTTCACCAAAGAAAAATCGAAGTTGAAGCTTGCTAGGGCGATAGTAGTTTCTTGAGTAGCTGAAATAAAAGAAGGGTTGATTTTGCCGATAGTAGCCGCCATCTATATAAGCAAAATGTCAGGGACGATGGTACTCCTACGCACTGCAGATGAATTTAAGAGGGTTATTAATGCTTAGTTAGGAGCGTCTATATTGACCCATGGGGACCACTCATTATGATAGTTCCGGTGTGTGAATGAAGGGAATTTGTGGAGTTGCTAACGTGAGGAAGGTACTGAGAAAGCCGCGTGTACGTGTGGGGCTGTTCAGCTGGTAGAGGCCCAAAACTTATGATGTGCAGCTGTAGAAAAGCTCCAGCGGAGTTCACCGTTTATTCTGTCGCCGGGTACGTAACAAAAGTTTGCTGCTTCACCGCTTAGGTATCGATGGGTATAAAGATTGTAGCAGAAGAAGCTGTCTCTTGTGAACTCGGTGTGCAGCAGGGATGATGAAATGCGGGGATTCATTAGATATGCTTCTAGCAGTCAATTCGCGACATACCTTCTCGTCAGCCGCAGCGGTATTAGTACTCGGATACCAGGTAAAAGATCGGACGGTTATGAATTTGGCTAGCTGAGCAGTGTTTACCAGGGGGATGTTAGTTGCAAGTCTTTTCCAGTCTTGAATATTATTTTGGCCATGTGTGGCATGATCGTGTTTTGCCGGTTTTGTATGATTACCTGCCAGAACAGGAGCGTCCGATCTTTTACCCTGGTACCTGAGTACTCTACTTACAGTACCTTGTACAATTGGGGACACCTGTAACGGTTTTGGGAAATTGTCGGGTGGTATGATTTGAGTTTTGGGTAGCAAGCTAAAGCTTCTCTAGGTAATGGTTATCCCCGAATGGTTATTTAAATCATGATCAGTACAGGGTACCTCCACCAAGGAAAGGAAGATCTCATTGACTTCCACATAAACTCAAAACCCATTATTGTAGAGTAACCAATTTCCCAAACCCAGTGTGTAGGAGATAGCTCCATCAAAACCCTTAATTTAGAAAAAGGGCTCTTTAGAGCGATAGAGAGGGTAAAGGAACATTTCTAAAGACTCCGATTATTTTTAAAGGGTGTAGCTGATTTACCGTTACATTTTAAAAATAATTCATTTTGGTAGTCAGTCATTTTGGTGGGACCCTGCTCACCAGATTGAGATATATAATGGCGCTTATAAGTCAGGTTATACTACCCAAAAAGGTAATTAATAACCTTTATCTGTCGCATAATACCTGCTTTGGGAGGCATATAGTAGATAGTCAGTGCAAAAAAGGGTTAAATCCCTTCACTTGCTCTACCATCAAATCTCTATGTAGAATATTCACATTGAGCGACCGATGAATCTCATATAAACTAAGGTTGATCTGCTGTCACGGCTGAATAGTCTCGATTAGAGCTGGAAAAAAGCGTCTGACAAAGACTAACGGCTGACAATGGGCAAAAGTACCCTTCAATTCTCACTCCAATCCATATTTTGCCCCTTTGTTCTGGTGCGCATGACGGAGTGGATAATAGGCTGAAATGCGTGCTTTGTAGCGTGCTGACGAATAGTCTTAAGCAAGAGGAGACTTTTTTAATCAACCACCTTTACTGTTTTAACAGATTATTTAGCAGCTACATTTTATCAAGACATCAATTAGACGAGTAAAGCAAGCGTTGATGAAGGGCCGGGAAAAGGGAAAGGTAACTTTGGCCCGATTTTCGGGTCTCCTGGCACCGCTTTTACTATAACCTAGCCGCGCGACTTCGTGAGTATGGGTTCCGTACGGAACTTTGATCCTCACGGGCCTCTCTGCTGCCCGGATTACTAGTTGCCAAATTTAAAGCGGCTATCACTATTCCGCGCGGGTCTTAGCAGCATTTTTGGGCTTTGGGTACAGTTACATATAAGTCATTCAAATGACAAATGACCGCACCTTTCAATTAATGTACTGGCCCTAATGACGCTCTCCAAGCTGCGTACCGAAAGGTCTGATGAAGATGACGCACATACCTCATCTGTTGGTACAGTATCTATATTGCGCACGGAATCTTGATCCACGCAGATTTCTATTAGACTTCGGATTCCCTGGAACGCTTTACTGGCGCAGCCAAATTGTTTCCCATATTTTCATATTCCGTATGGATATTTAGCCGTATGGAGTCCTAAGTCATAGCGAATATTCGCAGCCCATCGTCCTTTTAAATACTGCCCTGTTCCCGGAGTCTATTCAGAAAAGAGCAGGTGGACAGTGCAGCCGTCACACCTCCCCCGTAGCCACCACAAATACGCTTGTCGCCTTGGAACCTTCCTTTCTCCATCTGCCTCCGCCTGCCTCCGCAATCCTTCAGATGTCTTCCTATGACCACCCCGCCGAGTCAGTCCCACCCACAAACACTTATTCAAAATCAAGCCTCACCCGGTGGTGGCATAATAATTGAGAGTCTACTAACCGCGGGTATGTCGGCATTCTACCTGAGCTGGTTCTGCTGTGGACATTGTAGTTGCTATTACAGCGCCTTTGCCATTGGAGGTTGAGTGCTGAGATTATGTGCAGCTTCGATGTACGGCTCCAAAGTTGGGCTCCGGGGCTGAATCATGTAGAGTATATTCTCTGTTCATGTTACAGGATGCTAAGCTCGTCATGGCGTTATGAGAAGTTAGTGAAGTAATTTATTGGGCGATGGAGCAATTTCGAAACCTAAAGCTGAGTAGCTTGTGCTAGCCTATGCCTGCGCCCAAGCCTTTCTTCTTACCTTCCTACTTGCCCTTATTTCGTCTTTCTGATTGTGAATTGTGAAAGTTGAATCACTGAAGTCACGTTGGCGCGCTTAGCACTCGATAACATGAGTACAAGGGAACACGCATGTGGAAACCACACGCTACTACCCAAAAATAAGTTTCTATACTTTTGCTGGTACTCTGTTAGAGTTGGCCCGAACTCGCCTCCGGCTCCTTTGGGTGTGTTGTTGCTCGCAAGCTCGCCATATTCCGGCCGGGTAAAATTACGTGACTTTTTTCACATCTTCGTGTGTTATACAGTCATCGGTAAGATTTATTGCAAATGGTCCGCGCTCTAAGACATGTCAGCGAACCCATTTTACACCAACAATCGCCCCTGTCTCAGCACACGGACCATTTGCAATAAATCTTACCGATGACTGTATAGTAGGGATGCGTAAAGCATCCTGCGCAGAACCCTGTCGTCGATCTCTCACCCATGCAACAGCAACAGCAACAGCAACGCTAACAACCATGGACGCAGTTCAGCATGTTTTCGCTTTGGCATTCGTTATGGCACCCCAGGACTGCCGTTCCCTCCCGTTCCTCCTCGCTCACTGTCCTCCCTCTTCTTGAGCATCCCATCTACTCCTATCTTTAATACCTCTAATAAACATCTCCGAAATAGACAGCACAGCATGGAGCCTAGTGAAGCAACGATCAAGGGACGGCACTTCCACTCCTCACCCTCCTCATCCTTTCCTAACACCGAGTGTGCTATGAAAAGATTCTTGTGCTTTCTTCCAAGGGAAATTACCAGTCTACCGTGAAGTTGAAGGTCGGGCCCTTCCTGCAGTACCTATCAACTTCTCTCCCGTCGAAGCAGGCAAGAATTTGGTCGTTTGCGCATTCCTCGCTGTTATCATCGAAGTCTCACCCGATACAATGGGTTTCTTCCCTCCCTCGCAAGCATTCTCGATTCTACTAAAGATTCGATCGATAAGTTCATATCAGAAAATAAAGATTGCATTGAATCCATTGCTCCGCGGGTCGCGGTCTTTGAAGAGAATATCATTGCCGGGTTCTTCCTTCCATGTTGGCTGCCTTTACAGCATGTCCTTTGACTTCATATTACTGACATGTACCTTGTGAACTAGCGATTTCTACTGGTGGCAAGACCGCTCCTGTCACCTAGCTTTTCATGCCCAACTCTCACACCATTGATCTTACCGGTATCAATAAGCGTGCCGCGAACTTCCGTTATGACGTATGGATGCCATCCGTTCTCTTTTGCTTGGACGCTCGAACTGATTTGTTTCTTCATATCCACATGTACTGCGGAGGGATGGATTCCGCTGCATGGTGATGACGTGTCTCCATAACGAGGAGGCAGGCGCTTGGTAAATGCAAGTACCGTTGGATTATCAGATATTAGCCCGCCTGCCCGGGGGCAGTGTTCGAAACGGGCCGGCTGGCCTGTTATTGCATAAATAGATCTCAGCCTTCGTATGGCCGGAGATTACTGCTCGCTGATGGTATTCAGCCGTAGACGAGTACGTACACATTCGTATATATATGGTCTTGTGTGGCCCTCTTAGATAGTACAATTATACTTCTTTAGCATTCACTATTTCAACACCTGTAGGCGCCCGTGATTTGGAGTGATATGTCGGCAGGTGGGCGCTATGCTGCCTGGATACTCAATCATTTGTTTTTTCCGTGTCAAAGGGATTGGCGGGGGTATTGATTTGGCGTTGTTGTGAGATATATAAACACACTTCTTTTATGCATCATTAGCTCCAACTGATTAGGATTATAGAGATGGAGCTTCTTATCGAACATACCGACTGGATGTAACCATCTTTGCAAACAGGTACCCAGTTCCATCGCAATTTCGCGTTCTTGGGACTCTTCACTCAATTGATTGAGCTCAGAAGTGATGCGGTTTTGAACATTGCATTTTGAGGGCTACTTCTGTTATTGAAAGGGTTGCTGGAGTTCAGCAACCACACTCAGTGGTAGCCAAACGCTATGAGGTTGACTGTATTGAGAGCTGTAGTGCACTAAGTATTATACTGCACAAATAATCCAAGCATCATCGGTCACGGGACTCTATTTAGCGCCAAGCGCTCCACAAGGCAATGGGCACACTCTAGAGAACAATAATAAAAAATAGTAGCTTAGTGTACATGGGCAGGTAGCAACACCCCGCCCGGCTAACAACACCCCGCAGCGAGAAACACCCCGGCCGGGCCGTCTCAGGTGGAACGGGGCGTTTTTGGCCAAGCGGGGCGTCGCAGCTCGCCGGGACCCTGTCAGTGCCGCCCCGCCCGGGGAGTACCCTGAGAGTGGACGCCCCGGTCTGGGTAGTGACATCCCGCTGTACCTCAGAGTAACACCTAGGACACCTTGGTGTGGGCGGAGACTACTCGGAGACCTAGGGGGATACACCTGGGTAATTGTTTCACAGAGGTTCGCTCAGTTCTCTGCATCCTAACAAACGTGAAACTCGATACCGTCGCGCGCAACTCATAGCTTAGTTGCTCTCACGATACCATGCTGAATCCATCACGAGTAAAACAGAGTACTTGATTAATTCAACTAACGACTTTCATGATAAACCAATCAAGCAAACCAAAAAACGAACGTATTTGCCAACCGGTCCTGGGCCCAGACCGGATGCAACAGGTTTAAAAGCAAAACATAGAAATTATAACCATTCAATACGCGTCCCATCATAAATACCCTCAATGATCTAAAAAGTGTGGAGGTAGTCGCCGACATAGTTCTTTGCAATGGCTTCCGCCATCTCGGCTGCAGATCCAACAGCCACTCCTCCGAAAGACTTTGCCATTTCACTTGCCTTTCCTCCGGCAGCTGAGGCGATTGCAGTCTGGACGAAACGATGCTATAATTGGTGGTCAATAGTGTGAAGATGAGGAAAATGGTTGGATACTTACTTGATAGGGTTTACGTTCCTTGTCGTGGTAGACGACGAAGCGCAATTCTCCCGCAGCATTCTTTTGGCCGAATTGTATGCGGCCGTCAACTTTGACTTTGTAGCCCTCTGTGTAAACCGTAGTCAGGTACTGGACTAGAGGAGAAGTAATTGGGGTGTGACGCTCATACCACCCTCGATCTTCTGGCCAATCTTGGTGACGTGGTTTTTGTTGTTAATTGTGGTATCTTTGTAGTATTCTGCGGCGATGAAGAAGACGGATTGTTCGCCTGTTGTCCTGTGTCAGCAATACGCAAAAAGCAGAAGATATGTTGTTCAACCTTGAGTGATATTATCAACGTCGAATTGAAAGTACTGGGCAGTACGCTGAATTAGGTTTTGCTGCCAGCCAACGGTGACGGGCATGGTTCCTGCCACGTAGAATGGGATGAGGATCTCGTCGCCGGCTTGGATAGGCATGATTTGGATGAAGCTGGGTTTTGGGTTTGAAAAAAGTTGGAGTGAGAAAGGAGTTGATGGGAAATGATACTTGTGGTTTGTTCAAGTTGGCTGATGAGTCCTAAGATGAGGGCGAGAAGGGGCCTTATATAGAAAACCCAGCTATAATACTTCAGGTAGCTTCCCACACAAATCCGTCACGCTTGAGCGAGATGGCAATTCCTGACTCTTGCCTGCCGTCCAACTGTTGTTCCCTGCAGATACAGTTGCCTCGACTTGACGTGGCCCGCTCCGTATCCGCACCAAGAGCTCCATTGAGCTGTTCACGATGCAGTCGAATTACACATCAGCTGAAGTGAAGCGGCAAGTAGAGTGGGCTTGCAGAAGCGGGAATCATTGATTCCGTTCCCGCCAGCCAGCCACCAACCGAACTAGCTTTGAGTTTCTTCGGAAGCGAACCCCCCACTAGCAACACTACTGTGCTCTGGGTTTGCATGATCAAGATGAGTGAATACTGGACCTACTGTATCGAGCACGATGCTTCAGACGCCACGCGTCACAAATGCCCCGCCCAAGAGATTTTATTGAGATTTCCGCCCATTCTTGGGAATATGGTATTGGAAAATTCGTCACATCCAAAATCTCGTCCGAACCATCTCGCTTGCTACAGTATTTGCCAGTGAGCGTGATATCAATGTCTACATGATCACCCGGTGTCATTCGCCATGATTTGGAGTCCCCCACCTGCCCCCACTATTGGCACTAGATTTCAAACGTCTATACTAAACTCGCAGCAACTTTCAGCTGAGATGAAGATCAACTAAATGAGATAGATGGCGCCATGGTTTGCAAGCACGAGAGGTAAATGTCGGCAGCTTTGCCACGTTCCTTGTGGGTATTCCGAATTGGCTGCAACAGCGGCGTTCCAAATGCATGGGTTAATACCAACGGATGGCTTGAGGCCAGAAAAACTGAAGTAGGAATGCTAAGCGAGACAGTGCACAATTGAAGAGAGGATGAAACCCTACTTGATGTGGATATTGCTCGAATCTCTTCAACCAACTTGTCGAATTGAATAAGTAATTCATCAATCATCACTAAATTCGAGGTACTTAGCGAGCATTACGGTACGAACGTAGTCCTTCAATTGGATGTGACACGTTCTGGTCAACAAGCGGCCATACAAACTACTCCACTTTTCTGACAGTGACAACCAATATTAGTGAGAAGAGATATTAACGAACCAAAATAGCCCAGTGACGATGGCCGTTCATGCCTTAATGCTCGCTACAGTACTCTGGCAAAAACTACTCGCATGTTATACCAAAAAGCACTTGGGTGTCAGCACTACAGCGGCTCGGCTGCGGAGATCCTCGTGGCTGTTCACCTATCGACGTTTAGAGTAGATCATTGGACCCCAGATTATTTAGGTCGCTCATTGTATTGCCGGTCTTCAAAACTGAGCCGAACAAAGGTCCATAATGCAACCGTACTTAGCGTATATCTAAGTAGGTGTAGAACAGCCGCCACTAGTAACGCAAGCCATACGACTAGTATCAAAGTTCAGCTCAGTTTAACCCTGGGAACATCGAGTGTCCGATGTTCCTGCAGCGAAAAGCGGGTAGGGAAATTTTGAAAGCGTCGGCTCCGCATAAGGGTGTAAGTAAATAGTTTCATACGAGTGGCAAGGTGTCTCAAACGCTTGCCCGTACGTGTACTTAGGTATTCCAAGCACGGTGACACAGGGCAAAAGAGCGCCCGACTTTGCCCCCATACAACGAGAAATACCAAGATCCTCATCATTCCCTACACGACAACTATTTTTCTGAGAAAACTTCATACAAGCATTTCTGATGACCTATTATCACTCCTTTCTCTTTCGAAATTTCCATTGTTGTGGTGGAAGTGTAGAATTTCCGCATTTTATGGGGCGCCCGACTTTTAGCACTCTCCGAGTACACATATATGCAGTTCATAGCATTTCAAGAACCCAGCTAATCCCCAAGCCACAACCAACATTTTGCTGCTTTTTCGTCTTCTGGCGTATCATGAGGAATTATCAATACTTCAATACGGCATATATCTATCTATTATTCTTGATCTACCCGCAACGCTGGCTGGCTTCGAAACCCGTATAATTTTTCCTACAGCTTTGTTTGAAACTCAAGTTGAAGGAAGAAACTGTGTCGGGGAATTTGTCAGGCCAATAGAAATGTTTAGCTACTGCCGTACCAGATCCTTCAACCCCCAAGAGTCCGTCGATTGTGGAATCGTGAAGTGTGGGATTCAACCTAAGGGACCGAACAGTCTCAAGATAGAAGCTCCAGGTAAACTGATTATGTCTCCATGAATGCCATTGAAGTATACTACCATTGCAAAACAATCGGTCTTATGAGGCGGGCCGGTCCACGGGAGAATGATATATTCTGTGGGAGTAGTATTGGGATGTACTGAGAATTCCGGCATCTCTAGCTGTTTCATATAAAACAAAACGTATAAAGCCACGAACATAAACCTGTGGTTGGGTCACTGCGCCTCATTCACTCGAATACTTCGTAGTTCGTTCGAAGTGAAACTCGCATGGCCTTTCGGATCGGATGATTCAGGTCGCATCACATGCGGTGATCATTAATGAACTAAGTAAGCCATGTATATCCCCTATCTTGTTTTAGTCGTTCTAAACAGACCTACAGTAAGGTATGGGAGTCCTCTATGAGTACAGATCCGTTACTCGCGAGAGTCCGCATGTATCCTTTTGCCTGGTTGTGCGTGATACAAACATTCTGTGGTCGCACCGGCTCGAACTCTACGATTCAGGAGATTTACAAGCACCACAGCAATACAAGGAAGCTAGAAGCGTGAATCACCTTCCTGCATTGGGGCAGTATTATTTCCCAAATCTAATTACCTATTGTATCCCCTCAATATATTTGTTCAATTCCATAGCGTAGTACAGCTTTCTAAACGAGCTCTCTTCTTAATTGTGTCCTACCAATGCCATCCATAACCTGTGGGCTCCCGCCACCTCATGCACCTCGATCATTCGCTCTCGTTCCGACGCTCGGACACCGTCTGTCGCCCCGTCGCAAGCTCGCAAGTACGCCTCTTCCTTCGTATTCCCTCTACCAAACTAGAGCCAGTCGTGAGACCAGGATCCCCAGCCGTCCGTCTCGTCCGGGCAGAGCCATGCCCGATCCCGGACTATGCTTTTCCGGGCTGAGAAAGCTTAACGCATGAGAAGTTGTCGAATACATATCGAAGTGCTGAGTTTATCTCCTTTTTGGGTGTCAGTGTTCTCAGCCGTCCCGTCCCGTCCCGTCCTGAGCGATCCCGGACGGACGGACGGGACAGTTGAGAACACTGTTGGGTGTGGTAACTCACTCGGAAAGTTTGGGTTATACTACATAGCATTCTGGCTAGCAGGAAATATACACACCCTGTGCTAGTAACATCCGCTTGGGCACTACTGTTCTACCGCGCGGGACCTAGGGATATTATCTTTGGCCCGTGACGTCCTAGGGTACGCCTAATGTTGATAGATATGGTTCGTGACTGCTCTTTTAGACTTCACACTTTACTCTTCCTTTCCTACGCACCTTGGACCTTTAGACCTGTACCTAGTCATCGCACCATAGCCAATAAACACGGTTCTCCCCTTCAGTGTCGCAACACCTAAGATAACCCGCCCTCGATGGTGATGGGCGGCCCCAAAGGATCCCAGTCTGCCCGGATAGTTGAGAGCCCTGCTTGAGCACAGCGTAGGTCTATCATCATCAGGTTCATCAAATCCAAATTCGAAATACCTAGCATAGGACGTAGAACCGTTTAGAGTAAATACTCGAATAAGACCTGCCGAGTTGGATATGTGTCTGTACAGTACAAGACCGTTGGTTCTCGAGTGATAGGCCGACGGGTGGGCACTACGTGGGGGACGCGTCACAGAGCTATGGTACCATTACTAGTTACGCTATAGCTTGTACTTGTGTTTCAGGATACTAGTTTTCGATGTGCTAAGTCCACGGACCTATCCATTACATACTAATTTACATTTTGGCAATCTCAACGCTAGATCTTCCCACTCCTCTTAGCAATGGCACTAGATTATTGGTCTGAATATTGTCTCGATTCCTGCTATGTCTGCAGGTGGTGGCCACTGGTACAACAGTGGAAGTAGTATTACGAGAGGGTGAGCAAATGGACGAAGAGGATGAAGAGGAAGAGAATATGGGTCTAGATTTTATATAGTGGAAAACTTATGTAAGTAGACTACAACTGCAATTATACTCAACTCCCATTATAGAATTATATCTGATCCTGGCACTGGTCCGCACTGGAATCGTCCAGTGCAGGACAGGCAGCCTGGGGCTTGCTCCAGCCTAACTTTCCGCTGGACCGGATCGTACTGAGCCCTACCTCAGACTGGGATCGACTGGACCGGTGGAATCATTGCACCCAGCCTCTCCCTCCACAGTACACGTTCTTCTAAGTCCTGTCGCATTCATTTCTGGATTTCGTTCCACTGGGTTCCTTCCGGGACGTACAAAGTCATATATTAAACCTGCTGAACACCAGCCTCATCGATAAAGATAGTGTCCCGCATAAATGACTACTCCTCCCTATCGATATCTGAAAGGTTCATCTTCTCTACTCTCAGCGCATTCGATGCGTAGTGGCTGTAATTAGTAGCATTGTCATAAAGACCTTTGGCGGCCAGGAAATGCCTTCAGAACAGCAGCAAGACGAGGTCTTCTAGCTGGTGCACAAGATCGCCAAACTTCCAATAGCCTTCATCGTTGGCATATGACTTCATGATCTCGGTGCATTTCGCGGAAATGGTCTCCGTCTTCGTCGTGTGGCCATTCGTTCTATGGTATGTTGTGCGGAAGTTGAAGATTACCATCTGGGGTTCATGAATTCCGGCACCATTCTGCAGTAGTGTACCACACTCCGAGACTATCTCACACTCCGAGACTATCTCACACTCCGAGACTATCTCACACTCCGAGACTATCTGCATTACCAACATCCCTTGTCAATGAACGGTAAGGCGTCTTCAAGTACCCAAGCCTTGGTATGCATAAACGGAACCCGCGGCTTAACGTCTGATGTTCGGTGTTCGGCTTTTGGATAAATTACTACCGGTGGGTCATTAGGGTCGGGGAATATCCAGTCAACCATCGTAGGTGCGAGTTCTGCCATCAAAGGAAGGAAGGTCTTCTCCCGGTAGTCTTGGGCGTCGGGCAGCTCATGCGTATTCCTGTACATAAGGGGTTGTGAGAAGTCTGTCGATTCGCTACGAAAGTACGACTCTATATATAGTGCTCGTGGTGTGCGATAGCTAGGGCTGAGCCCTTCGGTACCTGCACAGACCACACCTTAATCCGACCCCGGTACCCCCTACAGTACACCCCTGCTTATGGTCTCTCCATTTGTATTTACAGCCCCGGAACTACTCTTGAGTCTGAACCGCAAGCACTCGTCCTTCACTAAGTCCCTCTGTGTAGTCTTCACCTCTAGCCCGCTTCACCCTCGGAGAGTGACGCTTAATAGGTAATAATAACATACGCTAATCGCCAATTTACCTGCACCCGCCCGATACTCATTCATCGCCATTGAGGTACCCCAATCTTCCAGCATACAATGAACTTTTACATGTTTGCCTACTTCGAGCACAAGATCTCCCAATTCATTATCCAGAGTTTCGTGCTCTCTAAGCCTTCAAACTACATGGCTTTTATTCCGAACCCATATTGCCACATCCAAAGATAGTGCAATCCATGACTCATCGGACTTCATTACCTTCGAAAGGTCAGCCTCAGACTCTTAGTCATTACCGAACTCAGAGGAAGGGGCCCAGATAGCTCACCTAGGCTTTCATATAGGCGAGGATCTGCTTTGGTGTGCCCCACTAGGCATCGTCTCTTGGATGCGAGAAGCTCCTCCAAATCCTTGATGCCTACACCATTCGTCAGTCTCTGACTATGACTCCAGGCATAAAATGAAGTCAAAATCAGCACCTACCGCTCATCATATTTCCTTCTTTCTTCTGTTCCTCGGAATCCGCAGGAATTTCTTGATCGAGCTACAGGCGTAGATCCAGAGTGGGCTATTCTCTCTACTCTTCTTCTTTGCCAACAATTTTCTAACTTCACCGTGGTTAGATGCGGATATTGCTGGTGTGCGCAGCTCAAGTGCTTACGCTATGACACAATCAACTGTCTCCAGTAGATCAAGGTTATAGTCTAATAAGTCGACTCACGTAGTTCGAACTCATTCTAGGTAACGAAGAATCTCTTCGTCACATTTCAGCGTGAGAAATCTGTGCAAAGCACCCAACTTGAGGCCTGGCAAGATTCCGGGAATACACACTAAAAACTAGACTTGGAGAAGCTTAAGATTCTGACTGATATCTAGGATTATTGAGAAGTTGTAAAAGATCTTGTTCCTTGCCGGGAGATAAACGTGACCACCAATAACGCTCTATTATAATATTGTCTTTTTTGCAAAGCCGAATGTTTGGGAATATCTCGCCGTCGCTACTTGAACCCTGTAGTGCTTATCGCCCAAAACGTTGGTTGTGGCAAGTTGGTGTTGGTGTTGGTGTTTCGAGAATCCCATGATTTGAGAAAAAAGGTCTGGGTCGGAAAAGTTGGTGCTAAGGACAATTTATAAAACAAAGAAGAAGTTGCCAAGGACAAGGAATCGGCTTTTCGATCCTTTGTGAAGAAACAGAATACTTTAAGTATCAGATTCGTATTGGTCAGGCGTACGGACATATCTGTTAAGGCCTATTCGCGGATCTACCTGTAGTCTTAGAACATGTGGCATGTTGCAGGGCACCTAAAAGACAGCTTATAAACGAGACTAGGTGACGACAAAGGTCCAATTTACAGAGGTTCACTCTTTCTTCATCGTTCACAACTGTTCTTGTTCTCAGTAAAACTACTTTTCGGCTCTTGTTGGCACAGGCTTATTATGATGTCAATGGCGCTGATTAAACCTATATATCTCGTGAGACAAATGGGTTCTAACACGTATTCCCTATACCAATATTCATGGCTGATCACCCGCTATATATATTAAGATTTGTGTTGAAATACTGATTGCTAGAAGCTTAATTCAACTATCTAAGAGGGCCACAAGGCCATATATATACGGTACGAGCACGTACGTACTCATCTAAATGTAGAGACGGCTGAGCTCCGTCAGCCCGTATCAGAGCCAGCCCCGTCAGCCTGTATGAGAGCCAGCCCAGTCAGCCCGTATGAGATCTATTTATGCAACAATTTGTTACTTTGGATGCTTCTAAGACTTGTTGATTGACTGATCTTCTCGAGGCCAGAAAGCCCATATATACAGACTAGACTCCTATATCCATATCCATATCTGTGTCTATGTCCGTATCCATATCTATATTCGTTTGCATATCCGTTTGCACTGATGAGCCGCTCTGCACTGATATGAGCCGCTCTCCTGAGGCATATCTTCATACACCAACTGCATATCAAACGGACCTGAGCATGAGGCTCACGATGCAGGTACACATGCAACAAGATTTTTGTGGCATATATGGATCTGTTGTGCTGAATCTCTCTATTGACCGAAAACTCGCTGACTATCTCTAAGTCTAATTGACACGTACACATAAAATAAAGTGCATGCGACTACGCCGCTCAACCCTAAACCAACCCAAGTGATAACCATAACCGCACCCAAATCCATCCTACAGGGTCGCCACCCTTTTGTAAGGCTTATGGGAATCATGATATCAGCAGTGCTGATGGTAATTCGGGACTCAGCTGAATATGGCAGCTGAGTGCGCATGCATGCGTACAAGGCATACACTGAATGCTGTATATATGTTCCGACCCATACGCCAAATTTTCCCGTTGGCTAACAGGTTGACCCATCTGCCAACTGGTCAACCGCTTTGCCAATGGGTTAACCTACACCCAGAACTTGGTGTACTGGTCAACCCACTGGCCAGTTAGCATACCAGCTGGCCAGTTGAATCCGCGTACAGTGCACATTGCCAATAGTCGACTACTGGCAATTCTGCTATAATATAATCCATTCATCTGTGAATACTATGCCCCGTGCTTTAGCATATTCCGTCCCCAAACCCAGGTCGCTCAACATGCCTTGTACCTGTCTTCCAGAATAGAATGCCATCAGCTGTTAGAAAGGGTTTACGTACTCGTAGAATACTGGGATTATGGCGAGCATTACACTGAGTCTGTACAAGTCATAAAATTTGACACAACAGGCCAGTAAGTACTTAGGGAAACTATATTAGAAAGATAGGATATTGCGCTCAAAACCAGACATATAGTTTGTAGAACTAGTTTATGAGCAATGAGAAACCCTGGAAGCAAGAGCAGGAGGATTGTATCCTGCAGCAGAAGGGGTTTTGATAGACCACTGGCAATTTATACTGTTCATAAGCATACCGAACCCAGGCTGGTCAATTGGCATTCCAAGTAGACTACTTGGCTAGTGGGTAGATTGGCGCATAGGTTGACTATAGACCTGTTGGCCAACGGGAAAATTTGGTGTATGGGTCGGAAAATATATGAGCATGCAAGCTCCCAAGTAGATACAATCAATCACCATAAGTTTCAATAATTTTAGGTTCAGTAACTTGGGTGCTGGGGTCGCCCTACTTATTTAGCGATATGCACGACTATTTTGCATTCTTATCGGCTTCTGTTTGAATTCATCTCTCAAGGTCTGTGATTTGGCTTCGATGCTCCCCAATGTGATTGATCTCTATCAATAGTGCCCCAACGAAAGCTAAAGCATCAAATCCACGCGGCCTCATAACGTAGTTATTCTACCTATAAGAACCAGATAAATTCCCCACCAGGGGATGGAAACCGGGCCTGCATCGTGTCCAGGAAGATGTCGTGCCCTTCATCGATCCTACCTTTGTTTAAGAGCACAGTTGGAAAATATATGTTCGATATATTGACACTGCCAGAACCGATTTTGGTCTGAATTCGGTGCTAGCTTGGTATCAATTTTGCGGAGCAACGATCACAATGAACCCTTGAACGATAGTTACATCGTCTTCGGCGTCCAATGTTTGCCACCCCAACGTGAACTTTCTGGGTTTGGAATGCTATCGCTGAAGTTTATTGAATGAGTTGGGATAGAATGGGTGGTCTGCTGAACCCAAACTTATAAACCTTCACATCCCAACCAACCTACGTATATTCTAGCATAAACTACCTTCTCCACTCCTCATCTTCTTCTGTACACGCCTCTGCCCCATTCACACCCTGCATACCTGAAACAACATGATGTCAGCCTCTCCACGCCCACTTCCACCTCCCCATGAGGACTCCGGTATCTCCGTTACCTCACCCCCCTCCACCCCAACGAAACCCACTACCTCAGTCTCTATCGCAGAACCCTCCTCTTCCTCCACCTCAGTCTCTATCGCAGAACCCGTCTTCACCGGAGACCTCTCCAAAGACTCTCCGCGCATCCTTGGCGGCGGGCCAACCTACACCGTCCCCCCGGAACGGCGCAAGGAGATGCTCGAAGCTCTCAATGCCTCGTGGACGACAAGCCAGAATTCCATGATCCCACTCGAGGCGGAAAGATGTTTTCCGAAGGGCCCGACGGCAGGGCCATACAGGATGATGCCACGAAGTGAGAACAAGCCAGAGGAGGTCTTGCAGCCGGAGAAGAAGGAGGGAGCGTTGAAGAGGTGGTTGAGTAGGAGGTATGTATTTAACACAATACTTCGGCGCCGCTAATGGAGATGGCATAGTTCCACCCGCTCTGTTCCCGCGGAGAAGCGCGCGAAGGGGAAGAATGTGGAGAAGCTCGCGACGAGGACCAGTATCGATGACATCACCGAGACGGTGATTACCGAGGCGGAGGTTCCGGTAGCAGCGGCTTCGGCGAAGGAGAAGCCTGAGACAGGGATGAAGAATGGCCTCCCGACACCGACGCCAAGCCCAACCGACGATGATGATGATGAGGAGATGGATCCGGGCCTTGATGATAGGATTCAAGAGATCAAACCGTTTGCGAGGGGGTTGAAGGCATAGGCGTAAGCGTTGAAGCGAGATGTTTATTAGTGTTGTGATAGGGAGCATGTGCTTATTTGAATGCGAATATGAAGCGTTGGGCATATACAAATGATACTTTGTTTTAATCATACTGTACGCACTGTATCCAGAGTATGACAGTGCCCGATTCCCCTCCCCCTCCGAATAACCGGCTAGGTAGGGGAGATCCCCTTCCTCTACCCTACATGTGATACTTTGGAGCTGAAGATGTGTGTGTGAAGTGAACGTCAAACCCGAACGTCACAATCCGGAATTACATAACATGTCACTACTATACTAAACAAAAACTCCCACCAACAGTAAAAAAGCGATCACAATCGGTTCTTCGGAACACATATCACATCTCCCATTCCTAATTATACCAACCGCCGCTCCAGTCTTCCCTCCTACCCTCTTCCCTCCTTTCCCTTATACTCTCTGCCACATCCCTCAGCTGCCTCCTCAAATCCCCATTCTCCCTCTTGAGCACTATATTCTCCTCCACAACCATCATCCTCCTCGCCTCATTCTCACTCGCAGTCTCGCGCAGTCTCTCGATCTCCTTCAACAGTTTCCCGCGCTCCTTTTCCCACCGCGCATTCTCCTCCTCATCGGTTGTGGGGGAGGACGGGGGACCAAACCACTGGGGAGCGATGGAAATGTAGTATGGTTCCTGGTGCGTGCGCAGAGCGCCTGGCGGGTAGTGGGGAGGCGGGTTGTGGTAGTAGGCCATGGCTGCACGTGGCGGTGGTGGAAGGAGAGCCCAACTCGTTCTTGTGTCAATCTGGCTTCTGAGGCGGTTTGTATGTCGTTTCAACAGATTTGACACCGACAGAATCGTAAGGTTTAGGTTTTTAAAGTAGGTCTAGACGTGGGGCCGTATTCTACGCTAGCGCTGTAAGTGAATGCTGAGATGGAACGGTGGAGAGGTGCTGTAGGTGCTGTAAATGAAGAGGGACGGGTGGGATTGTGGACAATAAATAGCGAATGAATGATAGCAAGATTTTTTAAATGGCTGCGACTATCCGTGAAGCTAAGGCAAAGTGTGCGTGTTTTGGGAGGATTGGTCGAGTGATTATGCGTGAGTAAGGCGTTTGTGGCTTTGAATGGTGATAACGCACGGCTCAACTCATTGAGCTGGACAGGTAAAATACACAACGATCCATCTGGGGACGTTCACGCGCAACGAAGTTGACTAATCGGTCTTGTTTCTGGCGAGGATAACCTACGCACAGCCCGCCCGCTCGCGGCAGTGGGTACGTGATCATTACAGTTGAAAGTGGAGTGTAGATTCGGCGTCAGAAGGGTATACCGAAGAAGGGCTGTATCAGGTAAGCGTCGGCGAGTGCAGAGTCTGTACCCGAAGACCCTTGCCAGTGTCTCGGGCCACTCTCGGTCGCCCGGAGTAAAACCATTGCAAACCAGCATCTATCCGTAGACATGGGGATAAATGCATCTGTGCACACGTTTGCTGTTCGCCGAGCAAATTGCCTACAGTTAAATCCGAGGAGCTCTTAATCACAACTCACCGTAACGGTAACGGTATTGACAGGTAAGAATTATAAGTACTGGAAACCCCATCCTCCTAGTCTCGGAGTTTGCTACAATTTGAGACTACCATCCTCCACGCCTACGTATACACGCCTACATCTGATCTGCAGTCGTTTTTATTTCTACTTAAGTAACATAATTTCGGTAGTCAGTAGGCGGAGCTTGAATGATCTACGGCTACCCTTAATTACGTACGCCCAAGTAGAAGCGAGAAAAGAACCACAACATGTGCAACTGATCTATCAACCAACCTCTCGATTCCCAAGTCAACAATTGTCCTAGTAGTTATCCCCACTCTGCAATACAAAGCTGCCAATAATACAAGACACCAAACGTCCGCCAGGCAGAAGTAACAAGCCCCCTAATGCTAAATACAACTCGAAATACCTAAGTTTAAGGTACATACAATGTACAAGAAAACCAAAAAATAACTCCCCAAAGATAAAACTGCCAAATGCATGTTCACTACCCAGACACCATCAAAAAACCCCACTAAAAACGCCTCAAACAAAATTAAAACGTGAATCAACACGAACGTGAGCATCAACAACCAAATATCCTCGCATCAACCGTGCCATTTTTGTGGTCTATCGCCCTAGCCGGAACCAATGGTTCGGTGCTCTCATACCTCTGTACCGGGCGGGGAAGTATGCGGTCCAGCGCAACACCAGATCCCGTCCGCGTTTCCGAAGCTGCGGAGACGTTCGATGTGTACGCTCCTTCAACTTGCGGTTGTGGGGAGTCGCTGCCTCTAACGATACTGAAGGTCCAGCTTGCACGAGCGCGTGCGATAAGAAGCGTAAGCAGCGGCCTGAGTGCTGGAATACTCGCAGCGATGATAGCGGTTCCGAGTTCGACGCTAAGATACACTCAGTGGGATGACCTCCGGTACAACCAAACCAACTGGCTACTCACACGTTCCACATGCACATCCAGGCTCCCTTCCAACTTTGATCCCTTGAAATCTTGCCGACCATCAACAGTCTCATTATCGCGGCAATGCAAGCCCAAAGACCCATACCCAGCAACATCATCAGAACCAGCTTCTTCTTCCACTCCAAAAACTTCAGACGTAAGACTATTGTCAAGGGAACAAGCCAGACCAGAACATCGAAGATGACACTCATGAGTGGTATGGCGAAAGACACCTTCAGTTCGTTGATCAAACACGTATGCGGGCCTCTCAGAGGGTATGGTTGGAAGAAGACATGGGCCGGAGAGCATTGCAAAAATAGCAAGAGGAATAGAAAAACTGCTGCGAATATGTTGAAACTGATCAGGATGAACGTGGCGTACTGAACCAAGCGATGAGGGGACAATTTTCGCATAAACAGCAGTACCGATATGCGGACAAGCGCAGCTGTAGGAAGGTACACAAGTCGAGAAGCGGCTCCCATGGCGTATCGCGGATAATAGTAAGAAACTGGGATATCCTTCATATGTCTGCCGGAGCCGTAAGCTGTCATGGTGGTGTGCAGACAGACAATGGCCACGAGGCCGAACTGCACAATAGAACGTGGTCAGTAAGTGTAATCGCAGATGCATAACTTGAGGTGGGTCCTGTACGCCAGCGGAAAGTATACACCAGTCATCAGCTCCCACGGCGTGTAATATCCGACTTCTGGAATAAAATCTACCGCAAACAACGATAATCGAAACTGCAAGGAGACTGAGTTCGATTTGGAATAATAATGGTACAATCGTCTCCGGGTGTTCTGAAGGCATAATAAAGAGGGGCAAAGTAAAGCAGTCGGCCAAGCATCGAGGCGGAGAAGGATGAGATTTGTGGGCGTCGAGCCCCCTAGTCCCGCAACAAGCGAGGATTAGCGAGCTGGGACTTCATCCTCGGTACCAATACCAAAAGTTGTCAAGTACAGTAGTCTAGTTCCCACGTGGCGGGCCGAAGGTTTGGGTGTATTGAGAGGTGACCTGAGGTTGGAAACCTGTAACAAGCATGCATTTTCTGCCTGTTTCTGTAGTGGTGTTGCAGCTCCAACGGTGTGCTTGAGCTTTAGGAGGTTTTAGCGCACATCATAACCCTGGAGAGAATCCGTTTGAACTGGCCAAATGCATTCAGTTCTTGCGGAAAAAGAAAAAACCAACCAGCGGGTAGCTGATCTCCAAAATCCGTTATCATAGACTACGCACCTGATGATATATAGCTCTCAACTATATAATACTACATACAAGCTCCAATATTGAAATGTACCTTTGCGGCCATGTGTAGATGCAGGAACTTCTGCACAGGTACTCTATGTAGGGCTCGCATCTAATCTATCTATCTGGGAGCACTGACACATTATCTTGACAGCGGCAGCCCATCTCCGCGGACCACCCGCGAGACTAGTGCTCACAAGCTAGCGTACATCAGTGGAATTCTATACCAAAGGAGGACAAGCATTCCAATTCCACCGCCTGGGACGACCTGAAAACCAAGCAGAACCACCCGGTAAAATGGTTTTATATAGAGCTGTCTAGAGTAAGCCTCATTGTAGATTCAACTCAACCTGAGGTTGAACAAACGAACCTCCTCCGTGCTGAATGAAAAAACAGTGAATAGCACAAATGAAACATGTGACGGACAGTAACGCAGCCGCTGTGCATGCCATACCGTTGTCTCGAACAACCCCGAGACTAACAGCAGCACGGCCCGCACACGCGCATACGCAGCACCTAAAAAAAAGTAATTCGAAGCCCGTGTTGGCTGTAGATTACTTTTTCCTAAGAGACGCGTGATGAATTCAGCTGCAAACTGCAGAAAACCCCAGGCACTGTATCTATTCATATGCGGAGCCCCAGCATGACGCCCAACGAATAATTCTTGCACTATAGTATTTCCATAGGTCCTAATTTCGGCTGTGGTAAGGCTAGAGATGAGAGTGCTGATCGTGCGAAAACGTTGGTTCTCCCCCACGCAAAAGAAACTTGCCGTTTACAAACGGTCTGGACTGGGCGGGAGTTAGGTGTTCTCCGACGATAGTGGAAATTCATGACAGGGGTGCTCAAGTAGATGAGCCGAGCCGGACTGAAAGCTCGAGCACGGCTTAAGCCGGTGGGTGATAGCGTGGGACGGCTTATGCCGGGCGAATTGATGGGCAAAGAGACGCAATGTTTCGGGACTTGGTGTCGAGCTTTGGTCTCGGGAGTGAATTGCCAACGGGACCGGAAATTTAAGAGCAGGAGTAAGCGGGTACGGAGTATTTGTATGCTCAGAAATTTGCCCGACTTTGCGTACTGCCGGGCTCAAGAATATCTCCTGCTCTCGGTGAGCCGTCCCCTCTAGTGAGCGTAAGCCCCTCAGCTCATCTCATGCAGCCGGGAAGCAAGGGTAATGTGGGCTGAACAAGAGAGACGAGCTCCCAGGACATCTCATCTCTTTGGCAAACAGATGTCCTGGAACTTTTCTATGATTCCCCACCAGCACCCGTTTAGTCTACACCACCGTTATGTTCTACTGCGATATTATTCTATAACTACCCAACCCGAATCCCCTACATTCTCTACTTCTCTTTAACTTCCCAGTATTCCAGCTGCAGCCGGCAGGATGGTTCTTGCAGATTTGCCAACAAGCAGCCTCGCTTCTTTGAAATGATAACCCGTATTGCTGGGCTAGCAAAAGAAAGTCAATATGATATCAGCGCGCTGTAAGCGGGAATAGCAAGATAGTCCCTGTGCCAGCTGTAAGGGGGAGTATTCCATCCCATAACAGTACGTCATAGAAGAGGATAGCTTGAGATCAATGTGGTACACGAGACGAGCTGAGACGAGATTGGAGATGCTCGTTCGTGATCTCGAGACCAGGGGCTCTTTTTGTTACATCATTGCATAATCGACCAAGAATCATCAGCACTCTCGCTGAGGAGGTATCGGTAGTATCAGCCACGACGAGAAAGCTAACCGTACGCGGTTTGCACTTGATCTTCTCGATCAAGCGAGTATGACATCACTTACAAATTCCCAGGCGTCATGTGCACCAAGTCTCTGAACAGTCAACCCGCCCTCATTCTTCGTTGCCAAAAGCTGCAACTACAGTCTCTGTTGTAATTTCTCCAGCCATCCCTCTAGACTAAACTTTCACCGCTCATCTGTTCCTTCTAGAAGAACATAGTTTATATTTAGTAGAGAGACTGTCTTAGCCTCCAGTATACACCGATGAGAAGCTACGACCATCAAAATGACTGTCACACACAAAGTAGGCCAGAGTATGTACCTATATGCACTCGATGCAGCACGAAACTCCTATGGTGTTGAGAATGATATCGTGATCCTCAGTAATGGTCGAGTACACTCTCAGTGCATGCGTTCAACATTCCTGCCAGATAAATCAGGTGTCCGGATATCGTTTCCGGCTCTCATAGCCCGTACGTTATATGGAGCGAAGATAAATCTCGATTATGGTGAAAAAGGGGTAGAGGATGCGTAAGACTGAATGCAGAATAATCTTAGAAACCCCGTATCCAGCCCACCTGCACACGGGTCTAAGTCTTTCCAGTCAATATGATGTCATACTGACCGCTTTGGTGATAATACCGTACTTGGAGCTACCATGCGGGGCTGGCAAGAATCTCTGCACATGATCTGGTGAAGAGAGGAGTTAATTCCAGGGCTTTCTAAAGTCTAGATACGTTTTTGATAGGATCAATCCGCGCTTGTGACTTCATTATTTCTACTTATACTCATCTAGTGAACAAGTAACAGCTTCAGAAGCCGGGCCACTGGATACCTATTAGTGCAACGAAAGCTACTACCCGATAGATGAGCTGGGACTCTATGGCTACAGGCGTATGCATATCGTATTACGTCTACCAGAGGCGCGCAGATTATCAAAAGACATGTAGACAGACCAGACGCATTCTAACAGTTCAGTCACATAAGCTTTCAATTTTTAGCTATCAGAAGCTACCGCTTTTCTACAGAAGCATCTACCAAACATCACAATCTGCACCACTTCCACCTAGGTTGTAGTAAATATGTTTGCTGCCCAAATAGCTTCACTCCTCATTCCGTTCCATACTCATTCGAATCCAGCGGGTATGCTGGGTCTGGTACAAAAACCAAGAGGCACATTAATAGTCAGAGCACCTCCACTCCAAGGGCGGTGGTTTTAGGGTTATTCTTGAATGAATTGCTAGTGGGGAGCTCTTACTAGTTTATACTTTCGTCATTCTCGTGTGCCAGCCCTGCGGAGCTCTATTACCATCTACCTGTAGTAGTAGATATTAAACCGAATTGATGCAATGAACCTTTTGCTTACATGCTTCTCTATATCCTTCATCAAGCAAACAGAACGAACTATGATCCACTCCTCCACAAAATCTTCAACCGTCCACCTCAAACTTCGACATCCTACGCAGAACGATCTTGCGTTGCAGTAGATTGTCGGCCATGAAGAGGTGGTCGTTGATGCTGGCGGTGTTCCCGGGAAGCTGGCGCGGGCAGTTATGGTGGCCTCAGAGTCATCACCATCTGGCACATTGCTCGCCCCAAGCGCGATCAAGCGAGAAATATCACTAGCTGTCGAGGTTCATTGTAACTAATTTATTAGAAGAGAACAAATAAGCATTATCTTTGCACACTGTCGTCGTTGTCGCTCTCGTAGCCAACGTGAATCTGCCGGGTTATACGAGTCCAGAGATTTCTAGACCGCTGGACCTGTTGCACAGCATTGACACAGCCGTCGGGTCCTGCATTTCCCGCCATGCGACTAGTGAGACGGCACCGTATCATCCGTCACATCACGAAGATGAGACATTGGGCGGTACACTTCGTTATTCGGACTAGAAGGCATACACTGAGCCCCTTTTTGCATAATGTGCAGCGTGATGTCCTTACCAACAGGCCGAAAGAGTGATTCGTAAAGCCTACAGATACGGCTGCGTCGTAGTAGAATAGGAAATGCGAGCCTTTGCAGCAACAGTCATTCGAGTCAAGTTACTCCAACATATCAATACGAAAAATCGTTTCCGTGGGAGGCGGTTAAAACTATTTTGACACCGCAAGAATTAAGGGAGTTAAGAGCGCGTTCGTCAGCCTAGATCTTGAAAACGAGTCTCGAATCGAGTGTCGTGTGGGTTCCTATTATCTGCGATTGTGCGGCGAAGCTGTGAGAAGATGGATGTTAGCGGCTGAAGATTAATAGAACCACCGCAAATTTTATCTCAATCCAACTTCAAAGAAGCCAGATTAGGTCCTCACAACTGCCGTTTCGCCAACTCGACAGTCATTTCCAAACCGACCTTTCGAGCTAGGCGTACCGCAAAACCGGTTCCGGGGCGGTAAGGATCGAGAGTTAGATTTCCAAAAGCGAGTGTCGTAAGGAGACATGTTGTGGTAGAGGGGTTTCGGTGAAGTGATGTAGCTAGAAGATGGATGTCGGCGACTGAAGAACAACAAGCAAGAGCCAAAGCAACATCTCAAATGTCGACGAGATTCACGGATCACGTGAGATCACAGATGCGAGTGAGAATGCCTGAGCCAACCCAGTCGACCGACGTAATCGCGCATGTAGTCACAATCAACCAAGCTCGCGAATTTTGGGATCCTGATACTTTCTAGCAATGAGAAATAGACTGACATCCCACTCACAGATCTTTAAAACTCGTTGAGCGGGGGTCAAAACATCCTACAAATCGGACGAAGAACTAGCGGAACCGATATCGCGCTTATGGATGCTGGGATTCCGAATAACTAATACAAGTAATCGAGTGATTTTCGCAACGTCCCCACGTTTAATACCAAACTCCTACGCAAATTCGTATTCAGATTTCTCCAATCCCTCTTCCTGTGAGGGAAGCAAGTATGTATATTTATCCCCCTCACACCATCCCTACGTACTTAAGTATGTATATGTTTCCAAATGCCACTTCCAAATACCCCTCAAATACGATGCAACCTCTTCGCCCTCCTTCCAGGCGAATACCCCTCCTTCGGCGGCACCTTCTTATACAGCGACAGCTTCACAGGTCCACCACAGAACTGCGTGTCATCACCAGCACACGGCATGGTACATTTCATGGCGCCGAGTTTTCCTGGTGCAACTGTGTTGCCGCACCAACACTCCTCACCATATTGCAGGCCTGCAAATGTGTACCCCTTACCGTTGCAGTGGTCGATACATTTCGGTACCGTCATTGACGGAGTTGCGTACCGGTATGGTAGGGTACGGTCGTTGAGGGCGTCGTAGGCACAGCCGATGTACGCCCAGCCTTTAGAGGTGACGTCGGTAGAGAATTTCTGTTTCGGGCCGATGGTGACGGGGGCACAGTTGGGTTGCGAGACGGCCTTGTTGGGACCTGATTGGATTGGGTTGCAGCCGGGGAGCTTTTTGAGCCAGCCTGAGGTCTGCTCTGCGATCGAGGGGGCGACGATGCAGTCATCCATTTCCGAGTTGGAGTATAGCTCCAGCACAGCGCATGCTTCGATGTTGCCGCTGGGACTGTTGCAGGTATCAATTGCTTTCTTGAGCGTCGGGATGTCCCAGCCGTTGACGAAGTCGCCGTGGAAGCCGTAGCCGGTGGGATCGCCGTTGGAAAAGACGAAGGGGTGCTTGTCGCCCACCCACTCGTTGTCGAACTTCTTGATGTCGTAGAGGTACTCGTAGAAGAGCGTGATGAAGCGCTTGGGATGTGAGGATGGACACTTGCCGTTGTTAATAAGGGACGGATAGGCGACGTGGCTCTTGTGGTCGGGAGAGTCGAGGTTCTTGCCATCCCAGCACGATGGCATCACTATCTGCGCGCGAAGCCCACTTTCTGCCGTCAGCACCGCCTTGATACGCCAGGAAACAAACATACTAGGGACACTTCGAGTTCGGAATGTAAGCTGTTTCTCCCGACGTACCGCCGAGACAGGCAAAGCTGGCGCCATTTCCGGCGCTGCCGGCGGAACGGAGCATGGGATCGCCGGCGAGCATGCGGAAGCCCTTAGGGAACGGGACGAGCTCTTGAGCTGGTGTTTCCCTGCGCTGGAGATAGTATATGGTTGCACCGCTATTGCCAACGTTGTGGAAGGAACCATTTTTCGCCTTGACGTAAAGATCCGGCTGCGTGGTGATCAGCAAAGCCAACGGGGAATAATCGCACCACTCACAATCCAATAATTGCTCTTGTCAGCCTTGGCCTTGCAAGTAGAGCAAGTCGAAGTCCGAGCTCCCTCATACGTCATAGAATAGTTGAATCCATTGCCGCCGACAATGTTGTGCAGATGAGAAGCGACAGCGCCGGAATTGGCAATTGGATCAGCTCTGTGCCGTCGTGAGCACGACCGAAAGGGAGGACGGGGAAGGTACAGACCTCTCCAAAAGCAGGGGGCCAGCACACGGCATCCGGAAGAAAGCATTGGCGCAAGGCAGGAGGAGCGAGGTCGCAATTGCGACGAGACTAGCGGAGAACTTCATACCGGATGTTGTTTTGCTCTGCACGGTACAAGGACAGTAGTTGCTGTTGCGAAGGAGTGACTGGGGGTGATGATACCGGGAATACGACTAGAGAGCGAGCTTGCGCTGGATTCAATTCAATTGAGTGGTATTGAAAAGAGTGTATGGGCGCCCAGGGCCAAGAGGGAGCGGATGAAAGGACGGACAGCGAAGAGGAAGACGGATGGAGTCTTAAGTATTGAGAAGTCCTTAGTGTGTATGCAGTTCACCGATGATATGTTTCGAGGTCGCTGTTAAGGGTTGTGGCTGCATAGGCGCAATAGAGCAAGGTGCAAGGCAAAGGACTCCTGCAGGAAGGCATACGATCGATGCATTCAGCGTTAGAGGCCTCGACACGAACCCGCACGGCTACGCACTGCACATCTGATGATCACGATAGGGCCATGCAACCAATGTTCGCTATTTCAGCTACCTTCATGTCCCGTCGACTGCACCTAAGCACCTAAGCAAGTAGTGGGCAGACCTATTGCAACTGCTATTTGGCGCCTAACTATTCGGCGCTTGCTGCCGATGACGTAGGTGGAGCTCTAACTCAGCCTAGGACCTACCTAAACTAAGCAGCGGGGCTTCTTTAGAGTATCTTCTTACACGTTTCTACGCAAACGAACCAACGGTTAAAGGTTCACTTGTCCGAGGTAACGTTTATTTGAAACGTCAAGCGCCACCACAACAGCTATACCTGCATGTGTACCCGCCCGCCACCGTACTACTCGAGGCAAACAAAAGGGGATCCGAAGCTCGTGGTACAAGATTAAGTGTTTCCGAATGCGGTTACAGGAGCGTCGGTTTGAATGTCGGTATAGTAGCACTACCGTGAAAAGTGGACGGACAATGGACAAAGCTCCTCGGTCCAATGGTACACAATTGGATATCGCCCGGTTCTGGCAGTATTTGGTTGGAATAAGGTCAGGATTGATGTTGTGATCGTATTTGATGGCCAACTAAGGTGCAGATAGATATGTAGATACTAAGTACCGCAGCGTATATCGAACGGCACTAAAACTGTGGCAAGTGAGGGGAAGAAGGGTAAAAGGAGGGGAGCTCCCCCACCTAGCCGGCCATCCGGAGGGGGAGGGGAATCGGGTACTGCTATACTCTAGATAGAGTGAATGCAGCATGATTAAAACAAACAAAACAAACTGTAGCAAGTAGCTAGACAGCAGTTCTTCCTGCGCGAGTCCAGGTAGGCTTATGTATGATAATGCTATCTCATATACGAGCCGATATACATGTATAGTACAAAAACGGAGCGTCAACTAGAGTCCTCCAGTCTACCGCCATTCGAATCGGGTAGATTCTTATATAAATTCCAGGGCTTCTCCATTCCAAGCGGCGGAACTAATTTCACCTCATCTCATCTTATCTCCGCTCGACCTAGCAATCTAGTAGTCTCATGCCGGAATACCTCGTCCACTTAATGGAATCACGTTGCTCTATAGGGTTTTATATCAGGGCTTAGGGTGTAGGGTATCAACTCTCCGGCAAATCCACAAGTACGAGGGGCCGCACTAGGAAGTTGGTCACCACTAAGTACCAGCCTTGTACCATCACCAGTAGAAATTTCAATCCTAAGCAAGTTTCATCACTGTTGATATATATTACTATTCCAAACCTTCTAGTTATGAGTTATTATGACAGGCATTTATGCTCGAAGTTTCAACTCTTCCGGTATGATATCTCCATATATATGTTTTGGAGATTTCTTCCGAACGTCCCCACATACCGGCAGCAGCAGATCATGAATGATGAAGTGATGCAACCTCTCAATGACTCCACTAAACAACGAAGAGTATCCTACACTCTTTTAACCATTGCACCATAAGACGTGTCCGTTGTTCTACCCTGCTCCCAAAACCATGGCAGTCTCCAGCCAGTTCACGTTAAGATCAAATTAGCCGCTCTCCGTCTCTCTCTGCAGCCACTAGTTACCGGGTACGGGTCGAGCGTATAATTTCAACAAAAATGTAATTAGTTTTGGCTCTGTATGACCGCTTAATATTTAAAGTATATTCCTGTCGTGACAAATATTAGCAAGAACTGCACATCTTAACCCAAAGAAGTGAGGGAAATATGCGATGGAATTAACCTCGGCGGACTGTATAACGGCTAAGGTGCGGCATGGAAAGTATTCCCGAGAGGTCCTGACCCTGATTGAGCATGTGGAATAATGGGCGGATTATATGCAGACAGCTGACTACTATCTGCTGGTTGATATTAGGAGCCAGGATTATAAGACGTAGTGTTTGGATTTGGCAGTGTAGTTGGGGAACGTGAGAGGATACAATGTTTTGGTGAGGTGGGGAATGAGGAATAAATTGGGGGCAACTGCGAGACGTTCATCCCAGCCGGTGGGAAGGGTAGTGACCGAGCTGGTGCACCCTGTGTCCCGGTCTGCGAAGCTGTGACCATGGGCTGCACTGTGAGAGAAGAAACCCCAGCTGAACATGGATAGTATTCAATCCATATCGCCGAGTTGAGAGAAATATGAGCCTTACAATTTATAACCACCGCATCACCTAATGGTGGCAATGGCATTGGAGCAGAATCGGATATTGGTCTTGGACTGGTGTAGGGTGGCTCTTGTACAAACTGGGACTGGGACTGGGACTGTATTCTCGGCCGAGATTGAACGGTGCCATTAGTTGACCACTACGGTCGCTCAATAGTTCAGCGATGTTCCTGTTGCCCATCCTCGTTGACAGACTCAATGCGGTTAAATTGCCATTATTTAGATGACGCCGTTGGAAAGTGGCCCCCTTGCTAAGTGGCCGGCCTCTTGCCCAAGTGACTAGTGTTCAGAACATGTACTAAGTATACAAAGCCAACCTTCCTTCGACGGCACTAGCGCCAACCTTAAACCATATCACGTGAAATATCCACTTCACTGTCCCCATGACACAAGCGCTACCAGAAACGGTAATGATTGTACTCGGCAGGCAATAAGACGCTCTTTTTCCGGTAATGGGTTTTGCTGTGAGAGCAGGGTGTTGACTAGTCGTGAAATTCAAGCCGCGATTTACCCAAGTTGCGAGCCGCACTGTCATCTCGATTATTATCAGATCCGTGTGGTTTCTGCCAGAACAGGAGCATCCGACTCTATATTATTGCTTGTCCCAAGTACTTAGAGTGGAGTGATTCCTCATACTCGCCTTTCTCTCCTCCCGCCACCATCCACTTGTACACAATAGTTAAATGGCGAGCAAGTAACTTCTTCCACGGCAGGCATCAAATTGGAACGGCTCCAGCGGAAGAAGTGGATGTAAATGTATCGACAAGAGTCCGCTCGGATTCGACCCGCCGCTCCTCTCCATGCATGACAGGTTGCAAAAATCCGAAAGACACCTGAAAGTCATCCACAAGAAGCAAAACTTGTACTGTGGTTACACTCACCCGATCACGTGACCGCCCCTCCCGCACGCCGCATGATTGCACGCCGCACCACTGCAGCTTTTTGGTCACAACCGCTTAGAGTCTTGTTCATAAACGTAACTAATCCTATCAACAGTCAAAGCTACAGGCTAAGGACAACTTGCAATCGTCAACCGGAAGTTTTAGAGATTAGTCTAATTTCGAACAGTTCATAAACAGCAAGGAAACACTAAAGCAGGCTACGGATCCTCCGCAACAACACACCCCATCACCACCTGTGCTGGCATCAACTCCTATACCGTTTGCAGGCCAGCATGTCTCTTGTACCCATGTACGTACCATGTTCCCAACTCCGACATATCCCAAATCCAATGAGTAAAACTGTCCCATCTCTCTCTAATCCCAGCCAATCTGTCCCACTGAACCCAATCGATCATCGGTCTGCGCCGATTGGGAATCGACCGTAGGGAGGGATCCTTAAGTGCCGAATCAGCTGGTCGGGGTTCTGCTGTATTCCGAAGATCGTTTGTGTACCGTATCCCTTCATTCGTAAAGGACCAACCGTGTGATAGAACCCTCTAGCTAGATCTCTCAGGCGTTGTAGCCAACTTCATACTGCCTCCAGTTCAACTCCAGTTGAGACATCACTTGCTCATGAACCTGCTCCTTGAATCCTTCATTATCCAATGATTGAACCGTGCAGTCTAGTCGTCGAATACACCGTCTGACAGCAGCACTATACATGGGGCCCGCCTGATCCTCAATTTCCTTAATGCGTTGAACGGCGGTAGTGTAATCCAGGTGGTCATGCAGTTGATTATTGTTGCTTGATCGAAGATCTTCAAGTCGTTTTCGGTACCAGAGCTCGACAAGAACGAGACCAAGCGAAAAAAGACTCTTGTCGTATTGCACGAGGGGCGACCTTATTGATGTGGATGCGGTATGTTGTGCATAGGATGACCGATTTGACGTCTCGAAGGTCCGACGGACGAAGGGATTGTCGATTACTGGCTTGACAATGACCACGGATTTACCCCCTACGCCACGAGCTTTAACGCTTGTCTGTAGGAAAAATATGTCCTGTTTTCCCCAACTCTCCCCTAGCCACTCGGTAGAATGCAATTGTATAGCGGCGGAACAAAGCAAGACTCCCAATTTTAGTCGATCTCTTCGAGTTTCTTCTCCGGAGAGATCTCCAAAGTGGAGGAGAGAATCGAGAGAGACGGTCTCTGCCAGGTATTCGGAACACGTCGATGGAGTCGCAGGTAGCCATACACGATGCCACCACCCTTTCTCACTGAGAAGAATACCAACACAACTAGAGCCCGCACCGCTTGCTCGCTCAATTTCGGAACATAGGTTTGCAATTCGCCGTAGGGAATTAGGGAGTGGTGGGGGTTCCGAAACTCTCCGTGCGCTTCTTGAGGGAATGTCAAACGCGACATTTTTAGACTTGGAGGTACTATGGACAGTGTTAGGAAGTCGGTAGAATTTATGGTTTGTACTTACCTTCTATCTTTCCGAGCGCTGATAGCAACCTCCTATAGCTGCAGGCACTGTTACACCATAATGTAGGGCCTTTCGCAAGTTAAACTTGTGGGGTTGTCTGTCTGGCTTCTTAAAAATGGAACCGAACGCGGCGGTGAAACGACTTTTCTCTTTGCCCTCAATGGCCTTGCCTTTACCCTTAAAATCATCTTCCTCACTCTTCCGTCCAATCTCACTAACAGGTTCGGTTTCTTCCTGGGTGATGGCAGGCTCAAATTCCATCTCGCGCCATTTCCAGGGAACTGGGCCAGTTGCCGAATTCGCCCCCAAAGAGAAAAATATCTGAAATTAATCGGCGCTGTATCGTCCGTTGTAATTCTTTGCAGCACTAGGTTAGCATTGTGGGGCGTGGAACAATTGCACGGAGGGACAGTTTCTGCCGGAAAATTGCGTAGAGGTTCGTGGCATGTGTCCGAACAAGCGCATGTCTTTGCAGCCACAGGTTTTCAGATGGAGGATATAGATGTGCGTGCGCTAGCTACTGGTGTTTGTTGCAGTAGATCGTTCAGATCAGTGTTTCTTTTATATATTTCTTCTAGTAAAGCTGTGTGCTCGTCCTTTTAGAGAAAGAGTCTGATTTTCTTCCACTTTCTCTTTAGTGTGTTTGTCGAGTAATGCAGGCTGAACGGAAGATTTAGCGGTAAGACGAATCACTCGTACCAAAAACATACCTCCAGGTCCTGGTTCAGTTCAAGTTGATCGCTCAGATCCTGAAGACTCGAATTCAACGCATCAACGGTCTCGACGAAGATCCCCACAGCTTTCGGTCGCAGACGTGCCTGTAGTCTTCCCTGAAAATCCGGATTATCCCAGCCCATTCCACTAATCAAAATTTCCATGTTTGAGGTTGAGACGATACCCTCGAGTAGGATTTCACAGGCGTTCTCAAACTTTTATTTCTCAATCAACACATCTCGAACCAAACGCCGTAGAACCCTCTTGTAGTCCTTCAAGCATTTGATTTTGCTTGCACAATCGCAAAAGGAAGACACACCCTTCAGGATAAGCGGAAAGATGGCCAAAGCTATACCAGTTATTTCAATGCCGGTTACCATGGTATCGCAAGGTAGTGAAGCAGTGACGCTAGGAGGGGATCGCTGCTACCCCTCATTTAGAGAGGGTGACTTCGTGTTGCTCTTTCGGGCAGGTGCTTCTTGCGGCATGGTCACGTGAAAGATTCATGGACCCCGCCCAAGCTGCAAACGATCTTCCATACTCCAAAAATTCACCGCGTTTATCATGCAGAAACACCAAAACATCCATCAAATTGCTCCATTATATCATGACTGTAGGCGATCCTTTAGTAAGCTGCTCAATATATGCCAGTTAGAGGATAATAGTGACTTGACGGTGGTTTCGAAGCTTGGGGATGATAGCAGTAGATTTAGGATCTGGGCCGAAAGTGCTTGAGCTCACCGGAAGGGGCGAGTCTCATTGGAATACCGCCTCCGTGAAGCCTCCAAAGTAAAGCAGGTGATCAAGTTATTGGAAGATTTAAGGACATACCTACACGAAGGTTTTCGCGCCAAACTTCCTTGAATGCATACAGTGTTGACATCCGTTGCAAATAGCCATTGACATTGTCTCCGGCGAGGCCCCGCTCGACGACACCGTATCAGAATTTCGGAGTCGTCAACGTCTCCATCAAACTCGTCGTCGCGAGGTCCGTTACCGAGCTCGGGGACTGCTGTCTGGATACCAGCCATGTATTACCTGTCTTTATCCCTTCGCCGGTATTGGGCCCACGAAAGGGCCCACTTTCGCGTATGCTGCACCTTGTCGCTTATAACAACACAGCCACCCACTTAAACCCCCCCCTAGAATATTATGAATTGAAAGATAACTAGTAGAAGCTTCTATTTACAAATTCTTGTGGCAGTGTGACAAGTTCTGTGGTGCTGAGTTGCATATAAATAGCAGTACTTTGGAGATTGTGAGAGTACCATCCTTCAGCCCAGC
>Ga0307512_10000198_pt1 | contig 82651 bp, 87 predicted proteins | sample 14_EM_MG_FD_200267 | JGI IMG/M metagenome (GOLD analysis project Ga0307512, IMG submission 200267) | Populus trichocarpa ectomycorrhiza microbial communities from riparian zone in the Pacific Northwest, United States - 14_EM | ecosystem: Host-associated > Plants > Roots > Unclassified | place... | reverse complement strand
TCGTTCTCTTGTATAGCAAGCAATAGTACGACTTTGGAAAATATTCTGATTCTTGTTCCTCGATACGCACTTCGAGTTCAGTCCTGCAACATCCATATCACCTGCGCCCGACCCCGCCCGTTACACCATCGATGCAGGCCACCAGCATATGCATAGGGTGCGTACCATTGGATTGCGAACATATTGTAGGGACATTGCCCGAGATCTATTCTTTTGCAGAATTCTCAGCGATGACCCCTACCCAGTTGATGTCGATAGAGTGGACCGGGGACAGCTACACGGAAGCGCATGATGTTCTTCGTGTGGCAATGAAGGAATTTGAGGTCTCCAAAGCAGCTATCCACTCAGTAAGTAATCGAATGTTTCAAGCCCGGCTCAGTAGAACTGACAACCAAGCTCACGAATCGCCAATCAGCTGAATGAGCGGTCTTCGCTTAACTGGGTCCTGAGAATGTGCCCAATCAGTATGCTACTAGCTTTCGGACCCTTTCAAAGGATGACCGCCAAAAGCTAGTAACAAGGCTAATCTCTTCTTGCACATACCGGTATTATCATTCAGACTGTGAGAGCAATGTAGCACTTCACCCCATTGATTCTATTAATGTCCTGACAATCTACTTAGATACTGAAAAAGAAGTTTCTGCATCGTTTCAATGTGTCACAATTTGCATTCAAAAAAGCACAAGCCTTGCGATTTCTGATCCGGCACGAGACACGGTATCTGAGTGATACGTGGAGTTGGCCAATCACATTACATCAGATTCGGACTACAATTAACCCGATGTAGATCTGTACACAAGCTTTTGCTAAATTTAACCGGATTTGCTCACTTTTTGTCATCCTGCTCATTCTCTGCAATTTCCACGACCTACAATAAGAAATTTTCAAAATCTCCACTATGTGCACCAGGTCTGTGCGGAGAGTTATGGAGTTGGATGCGTGAAGGAATGCAGCATGTCAGTCGTCATTTCTCCCAGTGTGTGTTGTGCCTCGACCGCTTCAACTATGACTCGTATGACATTACTGAGTCAAATATTATGTGAGTTTTGTCTCAAATTTGGTTTTAGTTTTCTGACTTAAGGGTAACCGGCAGGCCAATGTCAAATCCATTGCTCATCAGTCAATGAGATTTGGAGTCTAGAACATTGCCGTGGCCCATCCGACCCTTGCAGATGCATAGATGAATTATCAGGTCTCACAATTTGGTCACTGAAAGCAAGTACAAGCTGACACGTAGCAAAATTGGTACACATATTGCTGTTCGAAGCGATACATCGTCGAAAATACCAGTTTGTCCACTTGCTGCTCAGGCACCAGAGGAGCCGTCATCATTTCTTCGTCTGAATCAGATTCCTGTATGGTAATTAGCTTCTTGCGCTATATGTCGGGGTTGACGCTTACAGGTTCAACAGGCTGTTGGTTATCAATCATTGATGAATTGGGTGCTGCATCGGGCAGGAGGGACGGAATTCTTTTTGGTCTCCGGGGTATCTCTGAATCTATCCTCATATGACAACTCCCTGGTTGAGATGTCACTAGCGGCATTGGCGATTTTCAGGGGACACTATCGAGAGTCTCCATCGGCAGACCGAATGTCACTGGTGCAGATGAGGTTGCATGATCTTCCGTTTGAGGTTGAACGATAACTGGAACCTTCTATTCGGGCTGCCCACACTCCATATCTCCCTCCCAGAAGTAGTCCGCCACGTCACCCCAGCCTGGTCCCATCAATTCGTCAAGCTTCAACTGCTTCTGCTGAAAACGCTTCATGCGATGCGGTAGCGTTTTGGAGATTTTGCGCATCACCCAGCCCGGTTCGTCATCTCCGCTCAGCTTGCCCAGCCCAGGCACAGCCTCATTATTATAATAGTTGACCCCTTCCTTCACATCGTCCGATCTTGCAATATCACTCAGACAATCTCAGATGGGGTTCACAATCTCCTTACATGTTGTTATGGGCTTTGTGCTTGTCAATCCCGCCTTTTCAGCTTTTCTCATATCTTCCAGCTGCTGCTTAATTGCTGTCTCTGCTTCTTCAACTCAGATTGTTGCCACAGTGGTCTATCTATACACATAATCCTCGATCCATTTCACTGTCTCTTCATTGCTTCCAAAGTGCATTTCTCGAGGTTTCCGCGCCACAAGCTTCATTTTGGATCGCAAGCTGTGAGATTCTGCAAGGGCCCGGACCCTTTCACCCTCCAAGCTGGTCTTGTCTCCATTCGCTTGATGAGGTCATCGTGTGGAGGGCATTGTTGATCTGCCATATTAGCCTCCTGGTAGTGGTGAAAGGTTAATTTTTGGAGCATTGACCATTGTATTTTGTGTTGACCTTGTTGATGGGCGAGATGTTGGATGTTGCAAGTTATGGAACACATGGAGGCTAGCTGCGTCTTTTATGTTGAGGTTGGTACGCTCAGTCGACATGAACAAAGCAACATCTGGGTTTCCATCGTCACTACATTGCAAATAGCGATGCTAACCATTCATCAATATATCATATATAGCATCTGTTTCATGTAAGATCCCGGGGATATCATGAGACAACCATCAGAAGACGTCATATATAGCATCTATATCATGTAAGATCCCGAGGATATCTTGACACAAACATCAGAAGATGTCATTTCTGTCAAGGAATGTGGTGTTTCAATCTCACAAACACGAGATTATGGCGGTCGTTCACCGCAATTTACCCCGATAAACAAACACCCAAAATCGGACCAACTTGGTGCAAATCTCAGGTGGATTGGAAACATGTGCAACCTGCAGCTATACGTAGCATGAGTCATTTTGTGTAGAACATGCAAGTTTGCTGTCACGCAGTCCATTTTGACTTGAACCTAACTATATATTTCTGAAGACTTCCCACATCTTTGTCATATCATCATCTCTTCACATCCCCAGCAGGAAATGATGGCTACACAGACAAGTCAGCAATGTGCAAGGGAATTGGAATCAATCAGAACGACAGGCGCTTCATTCCATAAGCCACCCGCTGAGATCCAACTACATTGCAGACACCACTGAGTCCACTGTGACACTGCAACAGGAGACACCGAAAGTATGCCCGTGGACACAGCATTACAAGTCGTGCGTAAGATCAGAAGCAGCAAGGATCCGAAGCAACATGCGATCGGAAGTGCGTATTGTCATACCGAGGTAGATGACTGTTAACTAACAATCCAACATACAGCTGGTGAACAAAGAGAGCTGTGTGACCAATTTCTGGCCGCCCATAATGAAAAACCTCCATGGTTGATCAACGCTGGTGTCTGTACAGTCCACGAAGTCAAACATCATGATGTTGTCAGCTCAGGGATTGTCGTGGATGAATTCCGTGATAAGCATCCCCGAGAGTGGATTCAAGAGATTTCAACCACCGTGGATGATGTTATGGAAGCGTAATTGGTAGAGGTAATAGCCCAATCTGATATGTATATGCAGCAACTAATTTCTTGTAGGTTTTCATTATGTCTGCAACTATGGCAACGCAAGGAGGTTGGGTACAGCTAGAACAGTCTAACATGCGCGTTGCCTTGAGTATGGCCAGAATGGCTAAACGAAGGTTTCCGCGTGCCGCAATGGAGGAAATGCATTAACTGATCAACGAACCTCATGCCGAAGTCCAAGAAGAGCACAAGCGGGAACTTGAGATCCCGGGGCAGAGACAAATGATGACTGCGATGGAAAGGCACCTGGCTATGCTTCAGGAAAATTGAACTGACAGCTGCCTTCTTTTCCAAAATGGCCAAGCCCAGAATCCCCAGACATGCCAGTGGTGCAAAGGTAGGGGTGCACCCCCACCAGAGTGACTCAGCCAGCCGACACCAGAACCAACCCCACATCCACCCTGAATGCCACCTGTGCCACTAGGTGACAATGAGGGAGCTCACGCTTCCGGAATCGACGGTGTGAGATCTGGATATGTGTATATACATAGTGGTCTTCCGAGCGAACAATATTTCTGAATTGATGCATATGCCAAGGATCGCAAGCGTGATAAAGATTTTAATCCAGATATGCTAACTGATGAAGGAATATCCACTTGGTAGTAAACTATCTGCCGCATGGTAATGCAGCTGACGTCCATTATGCAGACGACAGCAACCTATTGAGCGAACCTGACTGTGATGAAGATCATTGATGGGATGAAACTGGATTTTGGAATTTATTATTATCTACAATTAGCGAACACTTGAAAGTATATTTTAAAGGATATATTTATATGTATTATTAAAGAACAATGTAGTGATGAAGGAGAAAGTACATGAAGACGGTACAAAGGCTGCCAAAACGCCATCAATGTTATACTATGCGAAATTCAATGATAACATAGTGCAGATACACCCATAGCAAAATGAGTGTCAAGGGAGCGTCAATGGTGTTTTGTCTTGCCACATTGGTACTCTGTGTTGCGATTGGTTGCTGCCATTCATAAATGCGGTATTGCCAGGCATTTTAGGCAAAAGAAAGAGCCACACGCTCCCTGACCGATTCTGAAAATGAGCGTCAACAGTGTGTCAACGAATTTTGGTATTGTAAGTCTAGTAATTCAAAAGCGATTTGGTAGTTACGATACATATTTAGTGTATTGGCCGTCTTTATAAGCAAAACAGATAGTGACATGCTCCCTGCCCCATGATGAAAATGGGTGTCAACAGAGCGTGAACGATTTTTGGCCTTTCATCATGGGTAATCGAAGTGTGATGAATCAGTCATTCTCTATATTCGATGTTTTGACCATTTTTCACAGCTGAAACGCTCATGCACTCTTAGTTGCAGCATTGTAAATGAAGTGAGTTGTTACTGCCAGGGAGGCTGTCGCAGGCATGTCGCTTGCTTATCTGCCTGGAGAGACTGCCACTTCCTCTTTGATAGAGGTCTGCGATCATGAACCACTTAGATTACTCATGATGCGAGACCTTACATCGCTGATGCTCAGTTGACACTCAGTTTCAACATGAGGCAGGGAGCGTGTCGCTTCCTCCTTTGCCTTTGAAGGAGGCCAATACCTCAGTTAAGACTATCTGCAACCAATCGCCATTCAGATAATGCAACATTCAACACCAGAAATTGTTTGCTTTCCAATGTAGCTCATTTCCAAGACGGGGCAGGGAGCATGTCTCTCCATTTTTTGATTAGAAAGGCGGCCAGTACATCCAAAACAACAGTGACGTAACATCATTAATATTTTATGATCAAAAGTAGAATATCTGCATGTGACCATAATTAGAAAAACCCAAACTGCATAACCGGACATTGGACCCAACCTGGGAAAACCCACAGGTTGACGGTTATGGGTGCAGGTTTGAACCCCCAGGATGTTGAGCTGATGGTAAGTACGGATATCACTATGCCAAGGACTATGATGTAACTTGCGTCTGTTACAGTTAGCACCATGAGTCATCGATCGACCTTATGTCGATGCGACCCGTCTCGTTACACAATCCAACAGCCACCTTCGCATACGCCTGCAAACACTTAACTACTGGAGCGCACGCCGCCGCACAACAGGTCATGAGCCCTTGCATATCAAAAGGCAACCGACGTTCAATACATGCACTGTTTTTTGTCGAGTGGAGGTGAACATCGACATGGAGAAGCGTCTCCACGAGCTGAGCAATCACGTCGCATCCCGCCATGCTTCTGACGGCAGCTGCTGGACGTCACCTGTACAGTCTGAGAGACTATGATAACTGACAATTGCGTTACCAGATGAGTTCGACTACGATCACCATCACGAAGTTCTAGGGCATGAACTATGTACAATAGGCCACTGAGATGGCCATACTTTCCGAGCAGAAGCAAATTTATGGTATCATCAAGGGATATGACAACCAGCCGGAAGAGCCGGCAGCAAACGCGACCGCTATAGAGAACGCCGCTTTCAATGACTGGATGAATCACCATGGTTTTGCCAGATTGACTATCGTGCTGGGCATGGAGCCGAGGATTGAAGCAGAATACACGGTTGTCGAGGATGCGAAGACGCTTTGGGAAAAGCTAGCATCAGCCTACTAGTCAAGGTTGAAGCTCAACATCTTCGAGTTTAGGGAAGGCCCTTGGAGCATGGAGCTACAGGACTGTGGAGATGTCGACAAGTACGCATCGCAGATCGATCATAAAGTCAAGGATTGCAAACTCAGCGCACGGCCAACGACCACTGACACTAACGCTGCCAACACCAATGCGAATGAAAAGACAATCGCCAAGATGAGTGAGCAAGAGCACATTGTCTACCTCCTTCGCGGGATCCCAAGGAACGACAAGTGGAAAGTGTTCCTGGAGCTCATGATGGACAAAAATGCCACGATGACTGCCACCCCCGATGAGATCGTCACCAAACTCGTCCATCAGGAAACTGCAATTTCGAGAGAGAATGGGCTCGCTCCAGACGCTCTGTTCTTTGCAAAGAAAGGTGGCAGAGGCGGCAGAGGCAGCAAAGTGGGCAAAAGTCCGAAGAGGGATGAGAGAGATGATAAGTGAGAAAATAAGGGAGACAACGATAGGAAAGAGCAGGATCTGCGGAGGTGCTTTCATTGCCAGCGGCGAGGGAATCTCACCGAGAACTCCTTGAGGAAGCAATGCGGCAATCCTCCAAAGGCTGCCGACACTGCAGCAAAAGCATCGACTGAAACTACATCGACTCTCACCACTTTGATCGAGAACAACTTGATGGTGGCTAGCTCAGATGCGTCATTTAGTGATTGGTTCATCGATTGCAGATGCACGACACACATCTCCGGCCGTCAATCGATGTTCATCTCCTACACTGAATATCCGCCGAATATGAACAAGGTGAAGGGATTCAAGGGGGTCACATCGTTTGCATCCGGATGTGGAGGTGTTAGGTTGATTTGCCAGCTACCGGATGGAACGACGGAAATGATCATACTCCAAGAACTGGCGCATTTGCCAGGGTCATTCAATCTCATCTCCCAGTCTCAGATGATGGAGAAGGATGTCAAAGTCGAACCGGTGAATCACTACGGTCTCAACCTCTACAATCGCCACGGCAAGTTGATTGCCACTGCACCTCAGGTCGATTGGCTATTCGTTCTGGATCGCGTTCTGGATCGAGCTCTGGAATCGACCCATTACACCGATATCGACAACGACAGCTACCTGCTGGCACTTAAGACAACTGGGCATGCATCTTGACACGATGCAGAGAAGTGGATGTTATGGCATCGCCTGGTGGCACACGTTGGTGTCAAGGCTTTGGAGATCTTGCCGACGATCACCGATTCTCCGACGATGACCGGCAAGTGCGATTGCGAAAGTTGCATGAATGCAAATTGACTAGAAAATGCTTTACTCCCACAACCTCCCGTGCCACTGAGCCTCTGCAGCTCATGCCCCTGGACATATGTGGTCCCCTGAAAACAGTCATCGGAGGAGGTCGATATATGCTGCTCTTCATCATCGATGCCACGAGGCATACGGATGAGTACATATTGAAGTACAAGTCGGAAGCAATTGAGAAATTCAAAGAATGGAAGGCTCTTAGAGAAAAGGAGTCATGCCAGCAAGTGAAGCGATTTCGTCCGGATGGAGGCGGTGAGTATACTTCAAAGAAATTCCCAGAATACCCAAAATCAGAAGGCATACTAATGGAAATGACTACGCCCTACATTCCTCAGTCTATTGGAGTTGTTCAACTGGCGAACCGGACGATCATGGACCGCGTACGATGCATGCTGGACAATGCCGGACTTTCGAACAAGTACTGGACCTTTGCATTCTCAGTGGTGGTCGATCTCAAGAAGTGCACTCCGACACGATTCGGTAGTCAGCAAGACTCCGTACAACTCCTCGCATCGGAGGACACCTGTTTTGAACCATCTCCGTGTGTTCAGATGCTTGGCGTTTGTCCATGTTCCAAAAGAGGAACGAAAGAAGCTGGATAACAGAGCCACTCCCGGCATATTCGTTGGGTACAGCATATCGACTAAGCAGTACTTCGTATACAATCCATTGGCCAAGACGTTTCACCGCTCCAGAGATGGGGTATTCAGAGAAGGAAAGCTGCACACAGCACCGAATTCTGCAGACGAAGCGATTCTGAACGAGCACTTCTACAGAGTTGTCATCGACAAACCCAAACCCACTGAGAAGCAACCAACCGAACATCAAACGGAGGAGCCATTGGACGATTCACTCTAGGATCCTCCAAAGCCAAAGAAGCAGTCACGAGAATTCGCTGGCCTTGGGATGTCACTTCGAGATGCATGGAAGCCGCCGGCCGAAGGTAGTCGCCGGAACCGCACCTGGAAGGATATGTTGGCAGAGTCTGCACAATTGGCTCTCGAAGATGAGAAATTTGAGGATATGATAGCCAGCGACGCTGCAGCCGCGATCTCCATCAATCCCGATAACGAGGTTGCCACCGACAATCCAAAGTCCTACCAAGCTGCAACCGAGTCTCCGCTCACCGACAAATGGGATACGGCGATGAAAGAAGAGTTAGATGGAATTGTTTAGCATCAAGTCTTTGGAGATTTCGTGGAGCTTACGGAAGGGAGAAAGGCTTTGCCAAGTCACTGTGTATACCAGATCAAGCACGATGGAGCAGGCAATGTGCAGAGGTTCGAGGACAGGCTAGTCTGTCGAGGAAATCACCAAATCGAAGGCATCGACTACCAGGCTACGTATGGACCGACTGCTCGCTTGGGCCACGTTAGGCTGGCACTCGCCATCGCTGCCAAGTACGATCTTGAGATCCATCATATAGACGTATGCACCGCTTTCTTGGGAGTTGACTTGGAGGAAGAGATCTATATGCACCCACCGCAGGGATATTCTCGTTTGCTCCAAACAGGGAGATTGACACATACGTCGCGGAAGATGGTACTCCGCTGGAGAAAGTCTCTTGATGGCCTGAAGCAGTCCTCGCATGTTTTGTACGGCACTTCTAAGGACTTCATGATGTCGATTGGATTTGTGGCATCACGTGTCAACGGAGGACTGTTCGCGCTCCATGATAAGGATCAAGGCATAGTCATTGCCACAGTCAGTCTGTACGTCCATGATCTCCTCATCATTGCTAATGAGGGCTTGATTGGGCAGATGAAGGACCACATGGAGAGGAGGAACCTGATGCATGATCTCGGTAGTGTCTCGTTCTATCTCGGCATGAACATCGAACGCAATCGGGAGCATCACATGATCGACATCCATCAGCGCAGCTACATTCGGAAGATCTTGCCGAAGTTCAGAATGGATGAGTCCAGACCTGTTGCCACGCCAATGGCGATGAAGCTTCACAGGAGGAAGCCCGAAGAAGAATCCTGCAATCCGACCATATACCAATCAATGATCGGAAGCCTCATGTACGCGATGACCGCCACATGGCCCGATATTGCATATGCCATCACAGTTCTCAGCCGGTACAATCCTGATCCGCGCAATGAGCATATGGTAGCTCTCTTGCCCATGTTTCGGTACCTCAATGGCATTAAGGCCTGGCGACTGTGTTTCGGAGGAGCACTCAGAGGAGCACTTGGAGAAAGTACACCCAGAGGAGAAAGAGATGGTGCACTCACATGTTATGTCGATTCGGACTATGCTGGATGCCCGGATGACTATAAATTGACAAGTGGACTGGTCATTACCATCGGAGGAGCGGTCGACTGGCGATCGAGAAAACAGAAGTCAACTGCGCAGTCCACGACCCTTGCCGAATACTATGGCTTCGGAGTAGGCTGCACGAGACTCACCCAGATCTCGCATCTCTTGAACGAGCTCGGCATCCCAACTATCCCTCACGTGTCCTCCGATTCACAGTCACTGATTGTTAGCATCAAGAACAGAATCTACCGCGTAACTGCAGTTGCACACAATGCAACCAAGTACTATCTTGCTGCAGATATGGCTAGAGACAGAGAGATCGAATTGAGCTAGGTACCGATGGCTGAGATGCACACTGACTGCTTCACAAAGCCACTCCCGATGCCTGCCTTCTTGAAGCAGTGTGATGCGATGGGAATGATTGGATTTGGACTCGGGAATGGTCTCAGGATCGGAAATAGGAATGGGCTCGGAACTGGCCTCAGTACTCTCGGAAATGGTTGTGGGAATGGTATCAGAATTTGAAATGGAAATGGCATTGGGAATGTCATCGGAAAGCAAATGGATTGATTGGGCACCTTTCTTCCGAGGAGATCCACTATGTTCGATTGGCTCCTCTTCTCTTTTGTTTACTGTTTTTGTTTGAAATGGACGTGATAGCCGTCCTGGAGGACTGTTGAGCTGATTGGAAGTACAGATATCACAATGCCAAGGACTATGACGTAACTTGCCTCTTTTGTAGTTAGCACCATTAGTCATCGATCGACCGTATGTGGATGCGACATGTCTCATTACACGATACAATAGACACCTTTGCATACGCCTCCACACTCTCAACTCTTCGAGCGCACGCCACTGTACAACACAGGAAGCAGCCAGTCGGGTTCACAATGGGACTGGACCTGAACCGACGAAGTTTTCCAGTCCAAACCTGGACCGCTAGCAGGTTACTGAGACCTGTTGCGAATACCACTATAGTATATATGAAACCAAACTAGCAAATATACTAAATTGTATTCTTTCCAGTCTGCTACAAAGTAAACTCTTAATTGAACTCAACTGTAAACTCCCACTCTGCTTTACATCCATTTCCATGTATACTCTAAAGCTACTCCAATGTACACCCTGGAGCAAGTTGTTAAGTACACTCTTGGGAATACTTTCAATGACACTCCCATTAGTACTCGATTGCACACTCTCAACCTCTGTCACTATCCATACCTTAGTACCCTCCAATGATGTGCTCCAGTACATCCCTGGGCACAATTCCAAGAATGCTCCCCATTCCACTCGATAGCACACTCTCACCCTTTTAGACTATATCCTCCTAAGTCACCTCCCATGTTGCTCTCCATGATGCTCACAATTGCACTTCATTGTACATTTCCAGCCTGCTTGACTGTACCCTTTAAAGAAAGCTCTCATGATGCTCTCAACCTTTCTCCTCAGCATGCTCCCAAGACTGCCCCCAAGTACATTCCCCAGTACACTCTCCAGCATACTCTCAGACACATTCCCCATTGCACTTGATTACATACTCCCTGCTGGCATGACTATAGTGTCCCAAGTAAGAACTTGAAGATGCTCCCAAATACACTCTGACTATATTCCCACTCATACTAATGAGTTTATATTCAATTCTACTGCAGAGTCTACTCAAGTTGACTTGCTATTCCAATATATGACACTCTCCTGGCCTACTGGGCTCTATACTCCAAAGCACGCTCACAAGAGACAAGATACTTCCATCCTCGCCTAGCCACATACTCCCTTGAATATTTGTAAATACCAGATCAGGCGACGTGTAGAGGACTAGGTGCCCGGTACAAGGAGGGGTGAACCAGGTTACCTATATCACACAGTCTGTGCAGGGCAACATGTGGTGTGCGGCAGGCTCATGGTGGCCAAAATCTTAACTACAGTTAATATTGTTGTCTGAACTTTATCATTAGCCTGGATACTACAACTTAATCTCACAATGCCCCACAGCCATGGTGTAGACAATTGCAGCCTAAGAGGCAGCCAGAACGTTGAACATTTCAATCTTGTGGAGAACGGATCTTGGATTAAGTTATTTTGAGGAATTGCCTACTCACTGCACATCAACTACATTTATGTACATAACTACTCAGTCTGCGGCTCATTGTGATGATTGCAGTGGGAATGGCATCGGCAATGATAATGGTATTGACAATGGTGATCAGTATACCAGAAGTATTTAGATAAGTACGTTGGCTATATCAATGTCAGGGTCAAAGCTTCCACTGACCCTGAGCCTCCCATTAGCCAAAGCTTCCACAAACTGAGAGTGTTTCATGGGCCAAAAGCATCCTGCCAAACTCTCAACTCCTTCTGCAATCTGGCTCTCAAACAGCAGACATTCAAGCAGGTTCTCCAATACATTCCTGAGCACCAGTCAGATCTGAAGCAGATTTGGAATGAAACATAATTGTTTCTGTATACCAGTGGAGACTTGAGGCAGTAAAGACAGCAATCAGCTAATCTGGGGCCACCAGACATATATTGTTTGGTAGACGTAGGTGTATGTCTGTATGAATTGGTGATTGACTGAGATCAGCTGCACATTACACAGGTGTTCACACATGACTTGCTATGGGCTGTGTGTGGGCACACAGTGTAGTCTGTTGTCAATTTGTACTTTGACCCATAACATAGTGGGCAAATGTAACTCAAGTTCCAGTAAAAACCTATATATACAGATTACGACCATGCCAATTGGATCTATCCAATTATATTTACTATGAAATGTAATACTAGATTTACTCAAGTTTATGATTGCAACCATATTCTCATCACTTTTAATATATAGGTATTTATGAATCTACCAGCATTTGCAAATTGTAATACTTCAGTACTCCCTCTTACTAGCAATTTGTAATTTAGTAGATCAATCTGTGTATATTATCATTTAGTTAATGCACAAGTAATTTTGTTCAGGGAATAAAAGAAATCAATACCAATATCAGAATGGAACAGTCAAATGTTATATAAACAGAGAGAGATAGCAATTGAATGACAATAATATATAAATCTAAATATTGATTTTGATAATGTATAGTATATGATCAATAGATTCTAAGCAGATAACATATTACAAACCGATAAAAATGGCACTAACTACATACCCGATTTCTGACTGATTGACATGATACTGACTGATTCATACAGATATAATCATATGCAAAACAGAAAGTAGTCAAACTTATATTACAGAGCAAGTTACAATGTGAAGATTAAGCCAGAAATTGAGCTGAGTGTAATACTGTGTGCTAAAAAGAAGTTTCTAAGTGGGCTATAAATAATGTTTGAAAGATCTTGGAAAATAGAAGGCCTTGAAATAATCATTGAGAGTATATTGTTAGCATAAAGGTTTTTTCTTAGTGGAGGGGAATGAAGCAGTACAATTGGTCCATTTTGTCTGAATAATCGTTTTTGGACATATACATTGGCTGTATTTCTGAATATAGACTGTGCATACTTTGTAAATTATATACAGCCTGACTAAATCTGTATTTTCTTACCACACTCACTTTGTAATGTACATTGAATGTTACTTATATATTACAGAGGCGGAATGGATATTTACAATCCAGTATTCAGCAGCAAGAAACCTTTCTGTCCAGGGGGAATGGCTGCGTCTGAGTGGCCTCACACCATCAGAGGCGTCAGAGATACCCCGGTGGCAGATTGCTCCGTGCCTGGCGTCGATGCCACTTGTCACGTTGCATATCACCCTGGGATCGCAGTTTCACCGTTTCCTCTCGCTCCGTCGGTCTCCAATTTCACATAATCACTCTGGCGCAGTGGCTAACTGTAACCGAACCTCGGAATGAGTGCATTGGGTGCGCTCTTGCGTCAGGATTGCAATGCGATGCGTGACACTGCAAAAATCTCTCCTCACGTCCCATCTACCTGCACATAAAATGCAATTATCTCTTTTGTAATTATTGACATCATTGCAAGTCGCCAGATCTATGTGGCTATTGTCAATCCATTGCACGTTCCTTCAGTCTCATGTCGTACCAGTAGTAGCAATCTCTGGAATTATGTGCGTGCAACCGACAATATTTCCCACATTCAAAACTTGCAAAGCAACAGCTGGCAGTGCTTTTCCCAGTTGAAAAAATTTCGAGATGGGATCCCAGTTACCCGAGGTTTCAGGTATTGTGGTGAGCGCCAGGGCTAACCAGTACTCAACGAAAGCTCAATCCTGGTTTAGGAGCTTGATTTTGAACAGTCGTTGGAGTTGCCATGGGAGACGCTCAGTTAGCACACCATAACACCTCCCCGGGCATTGATTTACATACACCCTGTCGTTCCGTCGATCCCCACTGCGCCAGCTGTGGCATCCTGTGCATTGACACATCAGAGATATGCGTTCACCTTCCAAACCCTCAACTGGATCCTGAATAGCTAGGTAAATCCAGAGTTCCATTGTGTGCAGTTGTTCATCCAATATATATGTCTTGTTACGACCTTGATGCTTGGTTAACTGCCCCGTGCCGCTGTAAACTACCACGCAGTGGGTTGCGTCTTGCGTATTGTCGAGTAATGCTCTGAAGTCTTTCATCACAGCGTCACGATGCTTTCTATCATGGCAGTTCTGGGGTCCCATGAATTTGGGTTCCGCGTATGACTGGTAGCAAAGGGGCCCGGCATCCAGATCAGCACCGGAATAGATCACTCTGCAGGTGGCAGCGCTGTTCTCCCGACGCTTAATGAGGGCTTGGAGATTGAGATCTCTGCTTTCGAAGCAGAGAATGCGACGCTGAAAAGTGATAGCTTGTGGCAGGTAGTTCCGATTGTGATTGGAGGCGTTCCAACCGTCCTTGAGCTTTGATTTATGTGCTTGTTCATGTCTCTTGGCAGAATACTGTTGCATGGCTCCGTATCGATGAATCTGTTGAGGCAAATGAGACATCAAGTGGATCTTTGTAAAGATGAAGTTGGTGTCTAACACCTTGGAAACATCTAACTGGTCGCTGATAAAATCCCACCAGGCAATCAGATCGCGCCGCTTCTTGGACGGCGTCCAAGTTTCAGCATTTGTTCCCTCATCTACCTTTCGCTTCGTGACCTTTTCCATTCTCAGGGCATTGGCTTTAGCCTTCATCTATTTGCCATACCGGCCGAGTAAGAAATCATCCTTGATGGTGTTAGAACGACCCAGGGTGCCCACCGTGTAGCAGAATATTGCATCCTCGTGAGATGTATATTGACCATACATACATACAGAATTCTCACAATGCCCGTGTGCACTCAATTGCGCAATTGAATATGGGAGGCTGAGCGGAGCATCTGCCTTGTAAAGACTGGGTTACAACTCCAATCAGGTACCAGCACATTTCCTTCATCTCCTTACCATTCCACCGAGAAACGTCCTCATAGGACATATTCTCCAGTGTGAGGTCGTGGTAAGCTGGCACAGATAACCACATTGCATTGTACTTGTCGAGCCATTCATGGGTCTTCACTAAGTGGAAAATCCACTTCTGGAGGTCGTTAAGCATGCTGATCTGTATTGTTTGGCAGAGGTGGGGTGTGAGAAGGTCGCTCATGATACAGGGGATTTGTCGAAACCCTTTGAATCCTCGGCGAACATGGCGCAAGGACAGTTCAGCCTCAGCTTCCTTGGTGTTGGCATTGTTCAGCATACTATACAGGTTGTGATCCCGCCGGGGGTGTTGCTTGTCAGGAGGGACATAATCGCCAAGTTTGTTCTTTGGAGACTAGTACAAACAACAGCCATGCTGCTCTAGATGATGTTGGTCACTATACTCTGGGCAATCTGCAAGCCATGCTGCCAAAACCAGTTTGCGATGCCTGAAGTTGCCATCTGCACAGAGAATGTTGTAATACCGGCTATCCGTGCTGGGATATAATCTAATGGTGGGTGGCTGAAGTATCCGCTGGAGTACTTCGTTCAGCACCTCTCGAATTGTTTGCCGCTGCTAATCCAGCCGCTGCTGAGGATGATTGCGGTTCTTGAATGGAACTGGTGGGAGAGTGACCAATATGACGTTGTGTGTTGAGGGCATCTGGTGGATCTTCGAAGATAGATTGCCAAATGTCATATATACAGGCCACTCTTCCATGGCACCAGCAAGATTCACAAGTTGTGATTCTTCGGTCATGAAGATCAAGGGAACCACAGTATCCCCCACTCTGAGCATGTACTTAAGGTCGATGAGCACATTACTATCCTCCAGTATCCCCCCTTGCCTGTGTTTCCCACAACCAGTCTACAGTGGGTATGTCGGTATAGAGGCATTTCGGTGGTGTATCGCTGTTATGGCCACACTGAGGGGCATTAATGAGATGCTCGGCATAGGTTGGCTGCCGCATCAACCATTACATGGTGTTGATAATGTCTCAACTTGTGTATTTCATAGGTCGTTGGTGATTGTCATTCCATCTCAAATCCTCAAGAGTGTGGAGTTCCCACTCCCTGTGAGCCTAATCATCTGGCATGCTAGCCATGATCTTCAGGATGTGATCCCTGTTTGTGATGCTCAGGAAACGCGGAGCAGTGTATTCTACCTTCAGCAAATTGTCATAGTATGTCTTCATGCCCTTCTTCGTGATCCCACACTGGATATATTTTTACTCTTCACACGTCGTTAACAGTTAGTAGGGAGTGTTTTGTCAATTCGTCTGAAGGCAACCCAGAGAGTCAAGTTCCCATCGCTCAGCAATGTAATTGATCCGCGGAGCAACGGCCTAGGCGTATTCTCCAGTCGACTCCAGAGGAGAAGGGGGCGGTTGCGACTGTGAGTCTGCGATGTTTTCACCGTGCTTGAGGTAAGGAAATGTGTCCAAGTCTTCCGCTGAACGTGTTGTAGGATTGTATCCACGACCCTGGGCAGGTTCAATGCGTCGGGGCTGACTGTGAATAGTCAGATTCGTCTGGCGTGAAACTTGAAGGTGTTCAGGATGGTGGAATATGATATATTTAGGTCACCAGCTGTCTGAGGTGAATGTCTTTCGGCATGAAAATTCAGGGCAACAGAAATGGATCTTCTCTGGCATTGTCGACGACACAAGATGATGCAGTATGCACTGTAGAAAGGGTCAAAAGTTGGCGGTCAACCTGAGCAGCCTGGTGTGGGTGTAAGCTCACAATACTTTCAGCTAACTTGAGGCATTTATTGAGCGTCAACACCATCACCAGGAGGTTTCTTACATGCCAGGAGTTGCAAAAACGCTGCATGCGCGATGTTCCATAATACTATGAATTAAATAAAACCAATACAAAACTCATAAATGAAATAAACCCTGAGTGATCCAAAAACCTCGCGACAAGTGTAGTAATCAATGCCTGAGATCAATAGATTGGAACACAGGACATGAACAATACAAGAACCAGACCCTAACCCGAACGCAACAACCATCACCTGCTCTGCAACGCAAGGACTGTTTCACTCCTCACCAACCGAGCCATCAGGGCATGCCTTGAGGTGAGGGACATCGGGGAGACTGTCGCCACCTGCTGATTGGCCAAGCAGCTGCTGATCCACATCGACTTCCAAGGTGTTTCCTGTTGCCTAAGCTTTTTGCAGAGTTGGCACTGCTGGGTATCGTCTTTGCGGCATCAAAAGCCCCAAAAACTCTAACTCACTGAGGGGATCAGCCTCTGGAGTTCATCATTGTGGGCGACGCTCCGGGGTTTCAGGCCATGGGGCAGGTGCCGGACATTGTGGCTGTGGGGTTTGCTCGCGCATCCCCTGGCCTTGGTCAGGTAGCACGATTGTTTGATCATCTGCCATGGTATCTACATCGTCAGCCGATGTCTTTACCATCTCTCCCGGGCCAATTTTCCGACATTCTTTGCCATCATCCTCAAACTCATCATCCTCCTCATCGTCATCCTCCTCCTCCTCACCATCCTCCTCTTGATCTTCCTCCTCTTCATCTTCCTCCTCATCGTCACCGTCCCTTTCCATATCCACCTCGCCCTGAAACATCAACAGCATGCGGTGTGTCCCAGTCATCCTCCATGCACATATCCACATCAGAATCATGCTCTGAGTCATATTGGCCGTCTGACTCCTCGGTAGAGTCGGTATCATCATCTGGGGAAATTGACACAGTGGGCGATTCTTCTGGTGCAAAATATCCCCGCTCCAGTTAGCACACCGTGTTCGAGTCTGCCTTATACATTCCCTTCTGCAACAGCAAGGCTACGGCCCGAGAGATATCATCTCCCCCTGGGCTTTGTTTAGCAATACCTATCCGTTCCCTGTTTCCCTGTCCCTTCCCCTTCGTATTCTCCGTTGCCTTCCCTTTCCGCATCCCTTGCCACTTCCCATCCATTGTTCCCTTCCCTTTCTCGGTCCCTTGCTCACCACAATGTGTCCCCTCTTCACACTCGCCATCGACATTATCATTGCCTTTGCCAGGACGGCTCCTTCGACTGGTCGCCATACCAGGATCCGCCCAGTTCTCATCATCATCATTGTGGTCGATAATCTCATGCCAATTCAGTAGTCTACCCGGCAGGAAGTCGCCTGGCTTGTACTGCCAGCACTGTGGGGGCTCAATCATCGCCTTGAGATTATCTCTACCATACTACGAGCAACACTCACTGGTGCATTGAACGTTCCCCAAGCTGGTTATCTGCGGATTGGAGCGATTGACTTGATCCCTGAAGGACCGAGGGTTGTCCCACCTCCAATTGTTCATTTGGTTGCGGGTTTTGACAAACAATTGCCCCATATATGAGTGGTAGGCTGCCCACCGCTCCCGAAATGGCCAACACCTCCTCATGTGGGGCGGCCAGATCGGCTGCAATCTTGACATGTGGCGAGTCGTGACTGGATCGAGAAAAATTATATGCTAAATGCAGTCTCATGCCCTCTCGTCCATGATGCCGCGAATATTGTATATCCGGACGGGTCCATGGGAGTATCATGAGATCAATCGCTGTATATGGTCCCGATCCAATGAGCGGCGTTTCTTGACAACTGATGTCGGCATCTTTGCCCCAGCAGTTGCATTACCCATTCCTTTGCATCTGCCCTTTGGTGCCATTGCTGTGAGTTGAAAATGAATCAACATCCGAGGCATTAGCATTATTATACCGTTGCATGTAGCGGAAGTAAGCCCAGAGGGAACATACACAGTTGTGTAGGTTATTGGGTGTGTTTTGGAGCAAGAGGCGTAGTTTTGTGCAAGTCAAGTAATGTCGAGATGGTTCAGGATGCTGGCAGTGTGTTTGATACCGGAGTAAAAGAGAATGGAGGTGTAGGCAGGAAGAAGGGATATATATACTCGAGTTCCAGCGATTGTTTGGTTCAACTTGTTTTGTTGGTCAACGAACACAACACGGCCCAGCCTTCATCCTGCATGACCAGTAGGCACCGCATGGGTAAATAGCCTCGAGACGAAATATAATACTCATGGAGAGAAAGGTTTGCGATGCCAGGCGTGGCTTTTGCATCACACACCACTTTTACCATTCAGTCCTCGTGCGTCTGGGAGCGAAATATGTACTTCTCAGGTTGCGCCAACTGTGCAACCATCCAACACGGCTACCAACACTCCTAGCTGTGGAAAATGTGCACACAACTGATGTCATAGAGTAGAAAATATGTCATTGTTCCCTTTGCAATGATTTTACCTCTGCCAAAGGGTGATTTCTACCGGGAAGCTGAAGATATACACAATCGATGGTTAGAAGAATTGTGCCAAGAACAAGTGCAATTCTATAATAACCACGCCAAGAAGGCATAACCACCCTTCAAGTGGTGCAAATAGGCTTACAGTAGTGTTAGCGGCGGTTCCGGACCGTCACTTCGGGTCTGGGTCCAGGTCCAACCCGAACAGTTGCCAAATTGGCTGTCCGGATGGTCAATAAACCCAAACCATCAACTTGGGTACAGTTCAATGGTAAACTCCCAACCCGTCTGAATTGGGTGGGTTGCCAGCGGGTTGCCCAGCGGGTCCATCCATAGATTCAATTAAGGCTCTCGCTTTTGGAGTATGTGAATAGTATCTTATCAAAATCGCATTTTCAACAACCAAGGATATGTTTTTGCATGCTTTGCAGCTTGCAATATTGATCAATTTGGAATCAGTATTTTACCTTTGATACATTGAAATTTTTGTCTATCACAGATGTCAATAATTCCATTATGAATGCGGAGATCAGCACGATGCCATGATTATCAAATATGGAACAACTAAAACTGTTAATGCTCCGTGGAAGCTCATTGTCAGGATGTTGCAGGGAGTATGTCGCTGTTGTATTTGCCAGTAAAGGTTGCCAATATTTGATAAATGGATGTCTGCAACCAATCAGAAAATAAATTACCCAAGATTCAAAGATAAAAATTGTTGACGCTCCATTGGCGCTCATTCTCAGTATGCGGCAGCGAGCATGTCGCTGTGGTTTTTCCCAGTAAAGGCAGCCACTATCTGTGAAATTGATGTCTGCATCCAATCGGAACATACATTGCCCTAAATGCGGAGCCGTAGATCGTTGACGCTTCGTTGACGCTCATTTCCAGGATGCGGCACGGAGCATGCCGCTGGAGTCTTTCCCAGGAAAGGCTGCCATTATCTAATAAATGGATCTCTGCAACCAATCAGAACATAAATTATCCAAGATGCAAGGCTAAAAATCGTTGACGCACAATTGCCGCTCATACTCAGGATGCGGCAGGGAGCATGTCGCCGTTGTTTTTCACAGTAAAGGCTGTCAATATCAGACCAATGGATGTCTACAACCAATCGGAACATAAATTACCCATAATGCAAAGCTAAACATTGTCGACGCTCTGTTGACACTTATTCTCAGGATGTGGCATGGAGCATTTCACTATAGTTTTTCTCAGTAAAGGCTGTCAATATCTGACAAATAGATGTCTACAACCAAGCGGAACATAAATTACCCACGATGAGAAGCTAAAAGTCTTTGAGGCTCCGTTGACGCTCATTCCCAAGAAGCGGCAGGGAGCATGTCGCTGTAGTTTTTCCCAGTCATGGCTGGCAATATCTGACAAATGGATATCTACAACCAATCGGAACATAAATTACCCAAGATGCGAAGCTAAACATTGTTGACAGTCCGTTGACAGTCATTCTCAGGATGTCGCAGGCAGCATGTCGCTTTAGTTTTTCCCAGTAAAGGCTGTCAATACCTGACAAATGGATGCCCACAACCAATCGGAACATAAATTACCCAAGACGCGAAGTTAACGATCATTGACGCTCAGTTGATGGTCATTCTCAGGTTGCGGCAGGGAGCATGTCGCTGTCTCATTTGCCTGTGAAGGCTGCCAACATATCGGTTATGCATCAAAGTGAATAAATTGTTGTTCAATTACCATACTTACAAATCCCCAAATTGTTGACGCTCTGTAGACGCTCAGTTTAACGTAGTGTCCATTCAACATCAGCTGCCATCGATAATCGTTTTCATTATGGTTTGAATATATTGGTTGTCTGTCTGACAGATTGAGACTTGGCCTTGTGACAAAGCCGAGGTAACATTCTTGGACTGTTCACTCTCACACGACCAAAATTTATATATCTTGCCAAAAGCTTCATTGCGCCTACTATACATCTGTTTATCAACCGATATTGACAGGCTACTGCTCACCATTTGCCCATAATATATCACTAAGTAAAACTCTTATTCAAGCTACATAATGAAGCTGGTGAAACATTGACCCATTCTGTCCAACTTTTTTTTCACTCCTTCGTTCCTCCTCGTTTCAATTGCATTGACTGTCATCAACACCTATTCAGCCTGTCTCATTGACTTCCGTGTCAGCCGAATCAGTCTGGTAACATTTGACACTGGGCTCACATCCCACTGCTCTGGCCATTCCGGATCCACGATGCTCTTTCATTGCCCTCTGTCAGATTCAACGTCTGCCGAGCAATCATCTTCACTGTCATTGGGATGATCTAAGTCCCCATTCCAGTTTGGCCAATCTTCAGTGTCCGAAATGGTTCCAGGTGTGCTATCCTCATCGCTTTCGACATGATGACGGTTGATTCTTCGGATTCAGAGGACTTTCAATATTTGAGTTCATCCTCCAAGGAGGTCCGTTGCAGACCTAGGTGGTGGCAAAGGAGATATTTCTGACAATTTAAATGCAGCCACACCATCATGTTGAAAGAGTGACCACGATGCTTTGACGATCTCTTCCGTGTCCAAAATGTATCCTACGGCAGTCATCTGCTTGTTTTGAGCATAAGAGTCCTTCTGGGCAGCACGTTGATTTCGGCTGCCCTGCCACATCTCAGAAAAGTCGTGAACCTTGGCCATTCTGTGCATGTTTATTTCCTGCGCCTCTTTCTTCATTTCCAAGGCATTTTCTGTGTTCATTGTTTCGAAGAATTGGTCACCACCTGCCACAATCCCGTTATTGGCTCGAGCGAACTGCCTTACAACGACCTTTTTACGAAGAGTCTCGCGTGTGGTTCTTCACTGCCCCCAGCCGATGACATCTCGGCCTAGGGAAAAACTGGCTTCCACTCCGACACCATGTGGTATGATGGAGAATATGCCATGCACCACATTGGAGAGATCGGCGTACTTGGAGTGCGTTTCCTCATGTTGACGCCACCAGTCGGTTATGTCCAGTAACCAAAATGTACTGCTAATCTCCATTGGGTCGGAGTGGTAATTATTCAGATTCCGATCAATTCGCCCCCAGTTCTTTTGTGCTTCAGTCGGCGAACTCAAATACAGCCTGGCGGAGGTCAATAAGCGTGCTGTGCGATTGCTTTGTCCTGGTATCGTCTCAGCCACACTGTTAGGTGTTGAGTATTCTTCATCATCGCTGGACAAATCATATGGTTCAAAGGATGATTGACAGGATCCTGAAACCGTTTCAGCGGGGATAGAATTGCTCCTTGGTAAGCTTTCATGTTCATTGACTGGCACACATCAATGTTTGGCACAGCATTCATTCTCCACATACTTCAGAAAGGCCTCTTGGTATTGGGTAGTATAGGATGTCTCATCCTCAGGATTAATATCAATTCCTTTGTCCCACTTTCTAAACGATCACAACGTCCGGAAAAAATCAAGGATATGTGCAGAATTGTGAAGCATGCCTGTCGACGGTGTCACTTCAGTGTAATATTTGGACAGCTTCCGTTGAGCTAACTTTACGGGGAAGAACAAGTCTTCCTTTTCGGGTCTTTTTCTTAGCCAAAGATCGCATCACGCCATCCATGTGATCGAACATATCATTGTACACTGTCAAATCGTGATGCAATGTGACTGTATGCCGCGTCGACATCCACAGGGTCCAATATCGGAATGGCCTCAACACTTCCATGGCATACTTCACTATGGTCCATTTATCTTGAGTTGTGAAGAGTGGCTGGTAATCGCTGTATTTTGGGTTGTTAAGCAACTTGCATGTGAATTCACATAATCAGAAAGTGTGCTCAAGCATCTCCAGGGTCGAGTTGCAACGGGTCTTCGCATTCATAATCGGAATTACCGGGATGCGGACTTTGGCCGTTTGACAGTCAATGAACTCGTTTCGATGACGAGGTGTTCGCGTAATCCATACAGCAAGCATTCTGTGCTATATGAAGGGCAGTTTCAGCACTTTCAAGATATCTTGAAATATGTACTTTCTCAATTATCTTTGCTAAACCAGAGTTCATGGCCGACACCTTATTGATTCTAGCGTTGCCCTCTGTTCGAAGCCTTTCACACTTTGCAATGTCTACGCTATCATTCTCTCCAAATTGCCCATCGCGCTCATGGACTTCCCTGTTAGACCGAGTCTTTGTAGAGTACGTCATCACGTGGCTTTGGGTTAGGGCTGGCGGCTACTATATAGGCTACGTGTCATCTTAGACTTGGACTCAATCAATCAATCGTCTCGACAGGTTCGTCACAACAGGTTGTGAGCCTGGGCGCGATCACGATCCAGACACCTTTTTCGACAACTATCAAGCGGAGATCACAGTCGAATCGTGAACATTCACACGAGCGAGGCCGCAGTGTCCAGGATCAGGACACCTCACGGACTCAGGACGACGATTCCACGATGCAAAGGACTCAGATTCCACCTCTCGACTAAATCTCACACCCAACCGCGTAGAGGCCTGCGATGGCTCCGATGGCCGCAATGGCCGCGATAGCTGCGATGGCTGCAATGGGCGCAGTGTTGAGTTCTACGGGTATACAAGATTACGGCAACCGAACGACACGTCGACAGTACACGTTTGGGACGACTACGCAGAGTAGTATGGCAGGAGTTTGGGCGAACATCGTGTCAACACCCTCGGAGGACATCGTGTCAACACCCTCGGAGGACATCGTGTCAACACCCTCAGAGGAGTTCGGGTCAACATTGGCATCATCAGGATGTGTTCGAAGCGATTTTGTACCAGGTCAACCAGTGGCAAAGCCAAGCAGATCGACATACAGTATGGTATTTGGATAGTCTATAAGAAGTGGGCAGGTAATGGACCGCGGATACTTGGGAGATGTCGGCAGATCGAAACCGCCCAGGAGCGCGGCGGTTGGTCCGCTACAGTGCGCTGGGTATACGATTTGGGCAACCCAAGAGACCGGTGGTGGCAATTGTGGCCATGAATCCAAGAAGTCTGTTGACTCCTCTACTGTGAGGACGAGGAAGCTTTGTTAGCTGTACAGTGTATACCTTCACCCTAAACCTTCAATGATGACAACCGCTCCTCCACCCGGGAGGCTGAGTACGGGGATCCCCGATCTATGGGAATATGTTTCCTAGGGCTAGCTGAGAGGAAGAGCGACCTATGGAGAAGCGTCTCCAATTCGAATTGCAGCTATGGAGAAGTGTCTCCAATTTGGACACCGACACCGACACCGACACTGACACTGACACCGACACATACTCGACTACACGAGCATCCATCACCGTACAACAGCTTATGAGCACTTGCGTTTAAAAAGAAATGACGATCAACACTTCCCCTTCGTTTGTCGAGCAGAAGTTAACATCACCACGGAGAAGGGTCCCCAATTTCGACGCGCCACCGTACAGCAGATTATGCCAATTTCGACGTGATACCGACACAGACACACCTTCGCATACGTATGTACATATCCGCCACCGTACAACAGGTTGTGAACACGTGTGTTCAAAAGGGAAACAACCGTATTCGGCTTCGTTTGTTGAGCGGAAGTACACATCGCCACGGAGAAGCGCCTCCAATTCCGACACCGACAGCACAACCCATGATTGGGACCGAGAGGCTGCGTATGGGATTCAACGATGTTCCAACTGCGATCACGATACAACAGTTCTGTGTGTCACCTTCGGAGGAGCGGTTTACTGGAAGTCAAGACAGTGGAAGCCGACAGCACAAACAACTACCGAGCTTAGGACTAGGCATTTGGTCGATGCCTTCAATGGCATGAGCGGGAGAATTGTCATTTGGGAGGAGCTCAGGCCATGGCATCGTTTGGCTTCTGACTTTTGGCTTCTGTGGTCTGTTTGTTTTCAGTCTGTATTTCAATGGCTTAGTGTTTGACGGATGTGATAACGCCCTGGAGGAGTGTTAGACCGAGTCCTTGTAGAATACGTCATCACGTGGCTTTGGGTTAGGGCTGGCAGCTACTATATAGACTACGTGTCATCTTAAACTTAGACTCAATCAATCAATCGTCTCGACATGTTCGTCACAACATTCCTAAGACTTGGTGCCGCCTTTGACACCAAGACTGCTCAGGAATGCACCTAAAGCCAGCTGTATCACGTGCGCCATGCAAGGTATGTGGTTCCTCAATGCAGGCGACTCGATTCCAGAGGCCTCAAGTGTTGATTGCAGCTTGCGTGTCATCAAGTAATTTGAGGAGGCATTATCAGTCGTAATTCCAAATAAACAGCCATCGGTGAGCTCAAAACGATCACGATCATCTTCAAATGTAAGGTTAGCCTTGCTCTATTATGTTGGCCCTTGACCTATCATCCTGAATTAGATTTCGAAACATGAAACGAACAGTCAATCAACATCATTGAACGCGAGTAGAACTTCACCCAATGCCCAATTTTGATCCATATAGTGAGCAATGACCGACGTTATAGCCAGTTCCTTCGTTGATGTCCATCCGTCCAGAGGTAAATGAACTTTATTTTGTGATAGAAACTGCTTCTTGATTCCATCCCTGGTCAGTGCATAATCCTTCCCGCGAATGTTGCTCAGGGTTGTAGCAGACGGCAGCCCAAGGTCATCATGTAATGCCTTATATGACCGCCGTAGCTCTAGATTTGTTATAGCATTCCATGGAGTGTGAGCCGAAACAAACCCTAACATGAGGTAGCAATTCCACGTGTCCTGGTTAAAGTCGGAAGTTTCAACGTTCTTATCTGCCAGTTTGGAATGTGTTGTCTGTCATTTCGGTCAATATGGATCCACCTGGATGTCAAATCTGATCGTCCTCTGCGAACTTACGATTGTGATTCCTCGACTTTCTTGCCTCTTCAGGATGGCCCAAGCTGTTTCAGCAACCATCGAACTAGTCAATTCAGTAACCTCTGATTCTGTTAGTTCGTTTAACTTTGCGATGTGAGCTTTTGCCAACAAGTGTTTCCCCATTGAGCCAGTCCCATGTTCTGATGGATGGCGAAGAACTTGATGACAAACGATACATATGATGCCAGGGTTGCTGGTCTCCGCAATTCCCCACTGTCAATAGAATCGCTATGAAGGCGCATGTTCAGAATTATTCCAAGCAATAGCCCGCTTTGAGTCACCATTCATTGAAGCCCGCCAAGCATCGAAGTTGATTTGTGAAGTAAGGTTGCTCAAATCACAAATAATGACACGTTCGTTTTTGGAAGGGACCACAACCTCGAGCAATGAGGTGTTTGAAGATTCTGAATCCGACATGGCGGTAGGAATTTGACAGCTGGGTAATCCGAATCGAAAGACTACTGAGAGTAACGATACAGGAAAGCTGACTGCGGGTTCTTGAATATTGACTCTACAGCTACAAGTGAACAAATCAGATCTGTAAGACACTACATGCATATTCGTGAAGTTGTATACAAGGTTAGATTGCAAAGACTGACTGCGGAAAACTCGATTTAGGAACAGCACAATGCAGTTCATTGCTGTGTAGCATTCTGAGCCTCCACAAACACAGTTGAGGCTCTGTGGGCACTCAATTGTAGGAGGCAGACGCGATATCATCACTGGCATTAATGCCAATAAAGGCTGCCGATGGGTTTATTGTGGGTTACCTATGTTTGATTACCGTTTGATTATCCAAGATGCATGACCAAAAATCGTTGACGCTCCGTTGATGATCATTTTGGGGCATGGTAACAATCTTGTCGTGAGCATTGTTGCCTAGAAAGGCGGCCGATAGTTCGATTATGGATCACAGTTGTGTCATATCTAGTGTTAGCAACGGTTCCGTTTTCGGACCGTTTCTATTATTGCGGTTCCATGAAAACCCGCACCTGGCCGGTTCGGTCCGGGTTTGTACAAAACGGTTCCCTCAACTAAGTCCACGAATATTCATCCGATAATTTAGTGTTTGGTACATGAAATATGCAGCTGCAGAAGGCTCATCTTTTGGTGGTCTCCGATTTGTGATATCTTTAAAACTCAGCACGTGGCTTTGAGATTATTGTCATTTTTGGTGTAAAAACGAGGTTTTTGGGCTGCCGCTTGCTGAGATTTAAAGATATCGAAAATCGGAGACGGCCAAAAGATGCGCCGTGCAAAGCTGCATATTTCACATACCAAACACTATACTCTCTAATCAATATTTGTGGCCTTAAAGTGATGGTTCGCTTAAAAAATCGTCGATTTTTGATGGGGTAAGGCCGTTGCCACGCAGACCGATAATACCCGCCGGGTCCAAAACTGGAACCGTTGCTAACACTAGTCATATCCCCTTCATATTCCAACATGCAAGGCCTGACATTGTTGAAGTTCTGTTGACGCTCATTTTCAGGGCATAGAGACAAGGTAATCGAAAGCATTTTTGCCTAGAAAGGCGGCCGATAGTTCAATTATGGATCAAAGTAGTCCCATAGCCCGAAGAGAATCCAAGATGCAAGGCCCAAAATCGTTGACGCTGCGTTGATTTTCATTTTTAGGGCATAGCGAGGAAGTCTTCCAATGCATTCTTGCTTAGACAAGCGGCCGATAGTTCCATTATGGCTCAAGGGCGCCACACAGCCCTTGCATTTTCCAAGATGCATCGCCAGAAGTCATTGACACTCCATTGACGCTCATTTTAAGGACACAGTAGCGATGTTGTTGCAACTATTTTTGAATAGAAGGCTGGGCTATAGTTTGATTATGAATGAACGTTGCAGTGAAACCATCTGCATTTTCCAGGATGCAATGCCAAAAATCGTCGATGCTCCGTTGACGCTCACCTTTGAGCTCACCTTAGAGAAATACTAACAGTCATTAGGTGTTCAACAACTGAGCATATAATCAATACACTTTATTTTGGCAGCCAGTATACCGTTTCTATTGAGTATTATTCGAATCCGAAATCTTCGAGACATCCCAGTTTCTGATCCACCACTATACACATCATTTGCATGATGGATAACCCAAGTCCATCGCATTTCAGCGCTTTCGGTCGGCAATTTACTGCATAAAAATGCGTGCTCTAGTTTTAGATATTCATAGCGCGATGTCTTCACCATTCCGTATCCAGCTCATTCTCCTCGATGTCGATGATGTACCATAAGCAATTTCAGATTTCTTGACCATGTGCAGGAGGTCTGAGCCGAGAGTTATGTAGTTGGCTGCATGGATGAATGCAGACGAATGGCTGTCATTCATGCAGGTTTCGGATGAGCTATGTCCGCTCCGTCAATGAGTCGTATGACATCGCTGACTTAAACTTTGTTAGTAAATTTAGTCTCAAATTTAGGTGTTGTTTTATCATTTAAACGTAACAGGCAACACCATATATAGTTCATTGTTTGTCAATCTACATGATGTGGTGTCTGGAATATTTGCATGGCCCGTACGACCCTTGCACACACACTGACGAAGAATCTTGTCTCACAACTTTGTCACTGAAACCCAAATAACTCTGACAGGTAACATAGTGGGTACAAATTGCTTTTACTCGAGATACGTCGTCAACAATACCGATTTGGCTATCTATTCCTATGGTGACGCAGGAGCGGTCACCATGTTTTTATCCGAATTCAATTTCTATATGGTAATCAGCTAGCGACGCTGTATGCTGGGGTAGATGCTCACGGGTTGAACTGGTATCGCAATCTCCATCGGTGATGAATTGCGCACCGCGTAGGGCATGGGAGATACTATGTGATTGTCTGCCTGAGGTTTCTCTGAACCAAGCCTCATTTGCCTACTTCCCTGTTGAGACGTCACTTGGGGCATTTAGGATAGTCTGGGGACGATATCAAGAACCTGCATCAGCTCTCCAAATGTTGTCGGTGATGGTGTGGGTGCTGTCGTGTCTGTTTGAGGCTTCACAACTGCCGGAACCTTGAGTTCAGTCATCCCGTAGTTCATATCTCTCTCACAGAAGTAGTCGGCTGCGTCCCCCCATCCCAGTTGGGTCAGTTGGTCAAGCCTCATCTGCTTCTGCCGAAAGCTCACCATGTGGTGCTGTACCGTTTTGGAGATTGCACCCATCACCCAGCCAGGTTCCTCATCTTCGCTCAGCTTGCCAAGCTCTGTTTCTTCCTCATCATCATCCTCATCACCCTCATCCTCGAAACTTGCAAGATCACTCAAACTATCTCCGATAGTATTGAACATCTGCCTCAATGTTGTTTCAGGCTGTGTGGTTGTCGATCGTGTCTTTTCAACATTCCTTATATGTTTCTGCTCTTCCATAATCGCTGTCTCTGCGTCTTGAACTCGGGTTCTTGCCACTGCGGCCATTCAATCCACATAATGCTCGAGCCAGTTCTCTTTTTCTTCGTTGCCGGTAACCTGCGGTTCCCGTCTTTTCTCCGCCGAAGGGTTCTTTTTAGATCATAAGCCGCGCAATGTTCCCGACACTCAGCCCGTCTCTGCCTCCAAGCCACTTTTGCGTTTAGGCGCTTGATGACGTTGTTGTGTGGATTTCTTTGTGGATTTGCCGTATTTGCCTGCTGTAAGTGGCGAAAGGTTCTTTTTCGGAGGATTGACCATTGTATCTTCTGTTGACCTTGTTGTTAGGCGAGATGTTGGATATTGCAAGATATGGACCACATGGAGGCAAGCTGCGTCTTTTATGTCAAGGTTGGTAGGTTTTTTGCATTAGAACATAGCAAAATCAGCGTTGTGACCGTCACTGCATTGGGAAAAGTCATGCTAACCTGACATTGTGACTTGATGATTAGCGTGTGATTCATGTGAGATCCTGGCGATGTCTTGAGACAAACATCACCAGACGTCCTTTCCATCGAAGGATGTCTTTTTGATATCTATCAAGAATGAGATATCAGCTGTCGTTCATCACAACAGTTCCCTGCAAAGAAACGAACAACATCGGATCGACTTACTGCAAATTGTGGGACCGTTGGAATTCTTTGCAGCTATATGCAGTGCAGCAATGCACTGCCGGATTTAGCTTGAATTGAGGGTGCGAGTTGGCTGTCACTCATTCCATTTTGACTTATGGCTAAATATATAAACTTCAGGACTTGCTACTTCTTTTCGTGATGATCGTCCTCACCATTCAACACCAGCAAGTCATGGCTCCACAAATACTTCAACCAGGTGCGATTGAAGCCGAATTGAGCCAAACTACCGGCGTTTCACACACTACCCTACCCAGTGAGACACAGTAGCAACGCAGACACCAGTTGGTTCACCGCAACGCTGCAATTGTAGCCACCGAAAATATGGCCCAGGAGGTTCATTTGAAAATCGTACATCAAACCGGAAGCAGCAAGACTAGGAAGTAGCATTCGATCAGATGTGAGTCAATCCATATCGATGTAGATGACGGTCAACTAACAGTATGACGCACAGCTGGGGTACGTAGAGAGCTACGTGACCAATTCATATCTGCCCGTAAAGGGAAACCCTCATTGTCGACCACGGCATTTGTCTGCACGGTCCGCAAAATTGAACATCACGATGCTGTCATGTCTGGGATTTTCACAAACAAATTTGGTGATCAATGTCCCCAGGACCGGACGAAACAGGCATTGAACACCTTAGAGGAGGCTACGGAGTCGTATATGGTTGAGGTAATAGCCGATTCTCACTCTGGAAGCAGCAACTAATTTCTTGTAGGTTTTCATCATGTCAGCTACTATGACAAGAAATGGAGGTCGGGTACAGCTTGAACAGTCCGACATGCGTCAAGCTTTGACTATGGCCAAAATGGCTATAGAAGGGTTTTCGAGTGCCGCAATTGAGGAAACGCAACAACTGATCAAGAAACCAGGCGCCGAAGTTCAAGAAGAGCAGAAGAGGGGCGTTGCGTTTCCCGGGCATAACAAGGTGATGGCTACGATAGAAAGACAACCGGAAATGGTTCAGGAAAATCAAACGGACAGCTGTCTTCCTTGCCAAGATGGCCAGCGAAGAATCTATACACTCGCGGGAGGCGAAATGGCACAGGTGCACCTCCACCACGACCGGCGCCACCGAGGCCCGGAACGCCACCTGCCCCCCTTGATGACACTGAGATGACTCAAAGCTCCGAAACAGAAGGTGTGCCACCTGGATATGTGTATATACATACTCTGCTTCCCAGCACTCGATTTGTCAATCTTGATCCATTTGCCAACGCTCACATGTGCGTTACAGATTTTGTTCCAGATTTGCTGACTGATCAAGGTCCATCAACAAGTTAGTACAGTATCAGCTGCGTGGTAATGCAGCTGACAGCCATTTTGTCGACAACCGCAGCCTTTTGAGTGAACATGAGAGCAAAGAGGAGAATTGACTCAAGTGAATGGGATTTTTGAGTATTATCATTATCTACAATTAGCGGACACTTTAAAGTATACTTTACAGGGTAAATATATATGCATCATTAAAGAACAATGCAGTTAGCAAGGAAAATGTACATGAACAGCACAGAACGGCTGCCAGAAGACCATTATTGATATAGTATCCCAAAGTGAATGGTTCCAGAGTGCGGTTACGCCCGTGGCAAAATGAGCGTCGATGGAGCGTTAAAAATTCCAGGTCCTGTATGTTGGGTAATTCAAATGCTATTTCGTAGTGAATACACATAATGGAAGTGTTGCCACCCTTTATAGAGAAAGGAGAAAGCAACACGCTCCCTGCCCCATGTTGAAAATGAGTGTCAACAGAGCGTCAACATTTTTAGATCTTGTTATTCTGGTAATTAAGAAGTAATTTAGTAGTGGAAATACATAACAACAGAATTGGCAACCTTTATATGCAAAAATGGAAGCGAGACACTCCGTGTCCCATCTTGAAAATGCGCGTCAACGGAGCGTCAACAATTTTTGGTCCTGTAAGTCGGTTAATCAAAACGCGATTTGGTAGTGATTGCACATAATGGAATTGTTGCCGTCCTGACTAGGCAACAAGAAAAGCGTCACGCTCCCTGCCCCATCATGAAAATGTGCATCAATGGAGTGTCGACAATCTTGGGCCTTCGATCATGGTTTATCAAAGCGTGCTCCGGCTGTTGAAGTCCGTATACTCAGCTTTGACCGTTTTTGCAGTCTAAAATGCTCGTCAACACTTAGTTGCACCTTTGGAAATGAAATAAGTTGTTACTGTTCAGGAGGCTATCGTGGGAATATCATTTGCTTATTTGCTCACAAAGGCTGCTAATCACTCGTTTATGAATACGTGCGATCATGCGCCACTTAGATTACCCAAGATGCAAGACCGTCATTTGTTGACGCTCGATTGACGTTCATCTTCAGGATGGGGCAGGGAGCGTCTTTCTACTTGTTTGCTATATAAAAGTTGTTAATACATCAGAAAATGACAATGCAGTACCATAGTCAATATTCTGCAATGATCAGTAGGATATCTGAATGAGACCATAAACAGAAAAACCCGATACAGAGAACCGGAGATCGGATCCCACGGGGTTAGCCAAACCCGGCTAAACCCACGGGTTGACAGGTAGAGGGCCGGGTTTGGACCGCGCAGAAGCAGCGGGTCGGGTTTCTGGATGGTTCTGGAACCTACAACAACCCGTTTGTCCAGTCCAAACCTGGACGGCTGGCGGGTTACCCAGACCCATTCCTAACACTAACCTTCAGACATTGCTATAACAGTGAGTATCAATGCTGAGTTTGATCTGATGATGATTAACCCCATAATTGAATACTATTCAAGGGATCTCGTCCCCGAGTATTGTCAGGGTTGAGAGTCTAGTGCAGTCTACACTCTGCCTCCATCTTTCGTGGAATCGCTCCCTGGTCACTCAAATAGGAGTCTCCGTCTCCAGACCTTGCATACGCATGCAGAGGAAATTATTCCTACATTCCTAATATCGAACATCTATTTCGGGATATGCCTTCCCAACGCCTTCACCCTGACGTGACTCCGGCAGTATGAAATGTTCAATGTCTTACTAATCGTCAGAATCAACAAAAGCTTGACCCTTCAGGCGAATGCTCAACTTCCCCATGCTAAGAGACATGTTTCCGTACCCGCTGGCGCGAGGGATTCCTTTCAAGGAGGGAGCTGTGTAGCCTCTACAATCCAAGGTCAGAACTCCACCCCCTCATCTTTGCTGAACAATTGTCGCTTTGCAGATATCACTCAACGCGGGACTTCCATCCTTTCCGCCACATAGAGACATTCAATAAATACTCCAACAGCCAAGCAGGGTACAAGCAGTCGTACGACACCAGCACCCGGACGTGCCTCAGACACTGACTCAGTGCGTCGTGTTGTATTCAGCCCCGCATCCGGCATTGCAAGCATTCCCACCCCTATCACCAGTCTTGAAAACCTGCCTACCCCCATCCCCAATTCAGAAGCCCACACGATAATTACAAATCCACTGCAAACCCGAGTTACTGAGAGTACTCAGAGTCAGAGACAGTGGCAATTGCAACCGCAGGGGGTATCAACACCTTGATCGATGGTCACCGGCAGTTGCTGCATCCATCGATGTTGTCAGTCTGACATGACGCATCTTGTATTTGCAACGGGCAGACACCTGGAGCTCTGCATGTGTAACCCACATCTGTTTATGAATACAAGCGACTGGGAGATGGTAAGTTATGCAACGCGAAGTGTTGCGAAGGCATTACCAGACGCCCCACATTGGCAGATAATAGCGACATACTGATCCATGGCTATGCAGCAAAACAACATTTGGTCCATCGCATTTGAGGCACGCACAAAGGAGATCTTGAAAGAGGTGTGCTGAAGCAACCGCCCACATTGGATATTACACGCTCAAACCTGTACCAGGTTCCAGCACAAGTCGATAAGGTTTTATCCCATTTGATTCATTCAGCAGGGGATAACATTGCAGAGCATTATGATATCCACCGCTTTGAATCCGGCGCAGGGTGTTTGGAATTCATTCATTCCCGTCTGGCAGACAATATGCATCTTTTTCCCGTAGCTGAGCGTGTGGAAGGAGGTGTACGCAGTCCAAATACAACGCAGAGCGAGTCAGAAGCTGCTAATGAATGGCCAGTGTCCACTGTACCTCCAGGCGGAAGCAATCCGGCAGTGTATCTACATCAGATTCCATCATCGGGTGAATACCTGCGGTAAGTATGCTGATGGATTTTACTCTTCCATCATTGATGCCAATGACGGTCATATACCCTCGCCACTAATCATGTTCACCCGCACGGCATTGCTCCATGCTCTCCTGTAGTGACAAAAGAACAAAGGTATTCATCTGAAAGCATCCAAGTTACAGCTGAAAGCAGACAGACCTGATCACTCAAGCTACATCAACTCCAAGAATGAGGGTGGTAAGAATGCATCTTGCTGCACTGCGACGAGTCGGAAGTTGTTGATCTTGCCTGGTGTTGCAGCCACGTATATATAATGGATGAATACCTGGAACACACTACCAGAGAGCTACCAACTGAGGGTGTATGAGTACACACTTGCTACGGTCAAGCTTCAGATCAAACAGGCAGAGAACCCAACGCCTGCTGTGGCCATCAAGGTGGAAGCAGCGCGAGTTCACAATACGATTCTTCTTGACTCTTTGACCTCCGAAGTGGCGCTTGAGGATTCTGGGATCAGAAGCACTGACCCAAGCATCCCGATAGACAAACATTGCGCAGATGACCAACTGCATATCAGGATACCAGAGGGCAGCGGGGATTGTGAAGATGAAGTTGACGAATGCGATGAGCATGATGCCATCCCCACCACCAGCCAGTGATGACGGGCTGCGACTGAACTCCAGAGCGTTGACCTGGGAACAAGTGATGTCGACAGGTATAATTGCGAGGATGGCAATGATGTGGATCCGGATGAGGAGGAAGAAGCATCAGAAGCTGATGATGGATCAACGCAGAATGTGGAGGTCTGAGGGCACAGTAGGTTGGACCTGCAAACCAGTGATGTCGACGGGTATGCGAGCGAGGATGGCGATGATGCAGATGAGGATGAGGAGGATGAAACATTGCAAGCCGATGATGGATCAACGCAGAATGTGGAGGACTGAGGGCATAGTCATAGAGAGTGTGATGATTGGACAGTACATTTCAGACCTGTAAAATACGATAATGGAGAAGCAAATCAAACGGCAAGTGATGTATCCAAATCAAAGACTGTATTGTAATAAATAACAACATGTCAAAGGTAAACATACATGGGGAGTGTGCGGCATCTGATATATAGCAACTGCAGAGAGGTAAAATGTTGCACTGGTCCGGAGAAAGGCATATACATTGGCAGGCGTTGTGTAAACGGCTATAGCTGAACTGCAGCACCTGTGAAGTGTGTACGACACGTGTCGTTCTGAGGTTGTGTATACGTCACCACCTTCCAGGCGCAAAGTGAAGGAGGTACGTGTGCAATGGGATGCTTGTAATTCTCCGCAGAGGGTTTGAGGTTCCATCAGAGCTGTCAGCGCCATCAGGAACACCCGGGTGTGTCTGATGGGCAGTAGGGTTGTTGCTGATGTTTCGGAGACAATATGACAAAAGATGTAGTATGGTATTTTGTTTGATATACTGATTTCAAATGTGAGAGTGGTTATTACTACATATATTACTGGAAAGGGACTTAACTAGCAATCAGTACAGCTACAAGACATCAGTCATTGTCTCTTACCTACAACTGATTACTGTGTTTAACCCAATTGAGTATGTTCACCTGTTAACTTCACACTAACTACCATAATTCCAGTCCAATTGTTACAGTATAATAGTGATGTTTTCAATATTGACATTATTGCTAAATATAGTATTCTCTTGAGGTAGTTTAGAAAGTGTATGAAAATTCAAACTACAATTTTAAACAATACAACGCAAATTCAAATTTAACTTATTTACTGTAGGTAAAAGATCCGGATATCAGCATTACAAATAGTGATTACCAAGTTCAACATACATCATTTCCTTTTCCCCAAAAAGACATAAAAGCTGCATATGGTTCAGCCTCAAGAACGTTCCACACACCTAGAGGTTGATAGGAAGATACACATATCATGACCAGACATATGAAAAGTACAAGAGCAATGCTGGAATATATACGGGAACGAACCAGACTAATCTGTGGAAGGGTAGTAATCGAATCCGCCACCAAGTAGCACTTTGACATAGGCACTATCAATGAATATAACTGCTCCTCAATCTACTCAAATTGTCCAATAATTATTCCGAAAGATGTGGACATCCAATTTTGTGAAATATGTAAACTTTGTGTGATTGATTGCATACGTTTGATTCAAGTTGGCCATTGATCGATATATTATTTTGTAAAAGCCTTTGAATATAGTATTCACTACCAACCATTTCAGAGACATCGTGACTGCACAGAAAGAATGTTATAGTTTTAACCACTTCTAGCGTTTGCAATCGTGCCAGGCCGCCTCGTCGGGTCTGGACCCCAGGTCGGAACCGAAGTGACGCGAAAGACACAGTCCGGGTTGTCAATAGAATGGAACTGACTATCGGAGTCCGGTTCGACAGACATCTTCCAACGCATCAGAATTGGGCGGGTAGTCAGCGGGTTGTCCAGCGGGTCCGTCTGCAGATATATATAGTGCTATTCCTTTTTCTGTTTAATAACTGTACTTAATCAAATTCAGTTAAGTAACATCCAGAAATTCCTTTTTAATCACTTCACGGGTTGCGACATTAGATATTTTTGAACCAATGTTTTGCGTTTTGTGTTCTGTATTTAGGGATACGAAGAGAGTCAATAGTACAGTTATGATCTCATATATCCACACGATGCCATGATTACCCAATGTACAAGACCAATGATCCTTGACGCTCTGTTGACACTCATTTTCAGGATGGTGCACAAAGCGTGCCGCAGTTGCTTTTGACGCTCAAGGCAGCTAATACCTTAATTATGAATGTCTGCAACCAATCGCCACGTAGATGACCTAAGATGCAAAGCCAAGTATTGGTGACGCACAGTTGACGCTCATTTTCAGAATGTGGCAATGACCATGTCGCTTTCTTTCTCGCCTATAAAGGCAGCCAATACATCCATTAAACCTAATCACTACCAGATTACTTTGTATTTACCTGGCTTAGAAGACTAAAATCGTTGACGCTCTGTTGACGTTCATTTCCATTATGGGGTAATGAACATCGCACACACTGATTTGCATGAAAATGTGGCTAATACCGTATTTAGGAATGTCTGCAATCAATCGCCACTTCGATAACCCAAGATGCAAAGCCAAAATCTGTTGATGCTCGGTTGATGCTCATTTTCAGAATGGGGAAATGACCATGTCGCTTTCTTTTTCGCCTATAAAGGGAGCCAACAAATCCATTCAGCCTAATCAGTACCAGATCACTTTGTAAGTGCAAGACTTAGAAGACTAAAAATCGTTGATGCTCAGTTGATGCTCATTTTCTTGATGGGGTAATGAAAATTGCACTCACACTTTTGCCTGGAAAGGCCGCCAATACATCCTATGTGAGTTACGATCACAAATCAACCTTTAGAAAAACCCAGGATACAAAGCCATGAATCGCGGACGCTCGGTTGACGCTCATTTCAAGAATGGGGCAGTGACCATGTCGCTTGGTGTGTTCCCTATAAAGGCAGCCAATACAACGGTTATGCTACAAAGCGATTAAATCACATTACAATTACCTTGCTTTCATGACCAGAATTCGTTGACGCTCCGTTGACGCTCATTTGCACGATCAGGTAGGGAGCGTGTCGCTATACGTTTTGCCTAGAAAGAACACCAATACTTCTATTATGTATAACCACGACCAAGGCAATTTTTAATTGCCAGTCTTACTTGACCTAACGTTGTTGACACTCATTTTGCCACCGGTGTATCCGCAATATTCAATCACTTGATTCGGCGTAGTCTATCATTCACATTCTTCTAGTAGCCATTCAAGCATTTTCATTCACTTTCTCATTGATCACTACATTGTTCTTTAATAATACATATAAATATATCCTTCAATATATACATTACACTGTCCCCTAATTGTAGAAAATAATACACTCCAAAATCCCGTTCCTTTCAGTCAATGCTCATCATCACGTGCAGGTTCGCTCAATAGGCTGCTTTGGTCTTCAAAATGGATGTTAGCTGCATTACCACACAGCAGATAGTGTACTAACCAGAGGATATTCCTTCAGCAGTAAACATATCTGGATCAAAATCTGTATAGTGCTGGCTATCCTGGCCATATGCATCAAGTGTAAGAAACTTGGCGCAAGGAATGGAAATATGTGAATACATATATCCGGCCGGCAAATTGACGATTTGGGAACGATGCGCTCCGGCATTGTTACGGGGTGGCTCGGGTGGCATTCTGGGCAGATGTCGCATTCCAGGCAGAGGTTGTACCGGGTCTGGTGTCTGCTGTCTGCGTCAGTCGGGTGGAGATGCACCTGTTCCTTTGGGTCTGCAGCGTGTCTGCAGATTCTTTGCAGTGCCATTTGGGCAAGGAAGATGTCTGTCGGTCTGGTAGTAACGAAGCATGGCCGGGTGTCTGTCTATTGCAACCTTCACCATGTCATACCCCGGAAACTCAACAACCGACTTCATCTCTTCTGGGATTTCAGCTCGAGGTGTCTTGGTCACATATTTTGTTTCTTCTCTTGCGGCTCTCGAAATCCTGCCATTGGCCATTTTGGCCATATTCAAGGAGAGGTGCATGTCGGACTGTCTCAGCTGTACCTGACCTCCTTGCCTTGCCATAGTAGCAGACATGTTGAGAACCTACAAGGAATTAGTTGCTGCTCTAACAATGAGATTCGGCTATTACCTTGACCATATACGCTTCCGTAGCACCTCCACAGTGATAGCAGCCGGTTTCGTCTGCTACCGGGGATGCTAATCACGAAATTCATCTGCGAATATCACAGAGCTGAACAAATCACGATGTTCAATTTCGCCGACTGTGCGGACAATTGTCTTCATCAACCATGGAGGTTTCCTGTTACATGTGGTGATACATTGGTCACGTTGCTCTCTGCATACACCCGCTATACGTTATTCAGTCAATTGACAGCTGTTCACCACGGTATGAATATATGCACATCCAAATGCATACTGCATCATATTTTTGCTGCTTCTGGTCTTACGGACAATTTTTAAATGTGCATCCTGGGTGAGATTTTTGGTGCCATCATTGGCAGTGTCACGGTGGACTAACTGGTGTCTCCGTTCTTGCCGTGTGCCAAGGAGTGAAATATGGGATGAAGCGCCCACGGATCGACTTGCTCCGGATCCTTCGCCACCTGGCTGAGGTGATTGTGTAGCCAGGATTTGGTAGTGCGGAATAGGAGAGGAAGATGATAACGAAAAGAAGTGGAAAGTCCTGAGGAATTTATAGTGATCTTCAACTCAGAATGGAATATATAGCGGCCAACCTGTTCGTTATACTCAACACGAATCCCGCTGTGTATGACTGCAAGTTGCTTGGGTTTCCCACTGTCTCGCAATTCACAATCAGTCCGTCCAATGTTGTTTGTTTGTTTCCAGCGATACATTGTGGCATACAACAGCCGAAATCTCATGATTTCCAGATATAAATAGGACATTCTTTGAGGGAAAGGATGTCTGCTGATGTTTGTCTCAAATAATCCCCGGGATAATAAATGAAACTGACGCTAATAATCCAGTCATGTTGTATGGTTAGCCTAACTAATCCCATTTTGATTGACAGTCAAAAGGGAGATTTTGCTTTGTTCAAGTTGAGTAAACGTACTAACCTTGACATAAAAGACGCAGCTTGACTCCATATTGTCCATATCTTGCGACATCAAACATCTCACCCATCAACACAGTAATCACAAACTACAATGGTCAATGCTCTGAAAAATCACTTTTCCCGACTTCCGGCGGCCCAATATCGCAATTAGACAAAGCGGTCCACCTGATGACGTTATCAAGCGAATGAAGCAAACTGCAGCTTGGATGCAAAATGAGTCCGAGCCCTTGGGGCCTTGCACAGATTGCGATCCAAAAGGAAGCTTGCAGCCAAGAAATGAAGTGAAATGCACCGCTTAAGTAATGAAGAGAAAGGAAACTGGATCCAGGATGATGTTGAGAGATCAACCGCTGAGGCAAGACAGCCAGTTGCAGATGCAGAGGCAGCAACTAGGCAGCAGCAGGAAAACACGGGCACAGCTGAAAATGCAGAATTGACGACCAGAGAGCCCGAAAAGATGATTGAAGAGATGATGGTGGCTATTGGAGACAGTCTCAGTGATCTGGCAAGTTCCGACAATGGGGAGGATGGGGAAGATTAGGATGATGAAGAGACAGAGCAGGGCAACCTGAGCGAAGATGACAAACCCGCCTGGGTGATGGGCACAATCTCCAAAACAGTACAACAGCGCATGGAGACGTATCAACAAAAGCGGATGAAGCTGGATGAATTGACCCAACCAGGATGGTGGGACGCAGCCGGCAACTTCTGTGAAAGAGATAAGAAGCATGGCGTATCCGAATCAATGGTCCCGGCAGACCTTACACTGCAAACGGATGATTTTCCAGCTGCACCTGCACCGACAACATTTGGAGAGCATATGGAGTGTCTTGATATTGTCCCCGGAATATCGCAAATGCCTCAAGGGACATCTTGACTAGCAAGCAGTCATATCAGGCTAGGATCTGTGAAGCCACGGTTGGACACAGATATAGCTGGTCCTGCGCCTGCCCCAGAGCCTGATTAATCACGTATTTAGAATGTGAAGCCTGTTGAACCCATATGCGTATACCCCTGCATATTGCCACCCCAGCTGATTATAAGATAGGAATCAGATTCGGAGAAAGACATGGTGATGGCTCCTGCGTCATCAGTGATATAGATAGGCAAAGAGGTATTTTTGACCTCATATTTTTGTGAAAAGTAATTGTTGTATCAATTTTACTATGTGTCAGCATTTTCTTGATTTCAGTGACCAAATTGTGAGACATGATAATTTGCCTTGGCATGTGCAAGGGTTGAATGCACCATGCGAATGTTCTAGAACCCAAATCATCTTGTAAGACGGCCAATAAGCTCGATTTCAGTTCGCCCATTACAGTTAAGTGAGAATGCAAAAGCGATATTAGTGACGAAATATACTAACAAAATTTAAGTGAGTAATGTCATACGACTCCTGGAAAGGGTGGTCCTTGCTCACAATGAATCCGTCTGTATGACAACCGTCATGCTGCATTCATCCATGCATCCAACTGCATAACTTCCAGCACAGACCTGGTGCACATGGTTGACACATTTGGCAATGCTTATGGTACATCATGGATATCACGGAGAAGAGACTGGATGAGGAAAGATGAGGAAGTCGAGCAATATTAATCCAAAACTAGTGAAATGATCTACCTGCGGTCAATTGCCAGCTGAAAGCGCAGGAATGTGATAGGGCCACGTCATTACTTCCTCCGATAACATGAACTGAGGTTGATCAGAAATTGAAAGGCGACAAAGCTTCTGGATGCAATTGATAATAGTTAGAAACACAATATTGGATGTCAGTAATGAATATGCGATGCATTGCATACAATGATTAAGTGTACAATGGCTGTTTCGATGTGTTTAATGTGAGCGTCAACAGAGCGTCAACAATTGTTGTTCTTACATATTGGACAATCAAACAGCTCCATTGCCTCGCCCTTCAAAAGTAGATTTGTTGGTTGGCGTTATTCCCGACATGAATGCGACGCTGGTTACCACATCCTAAACATGAGCATCAACGGTGCATCAACAATTTTCAGTCCTACACATTCCATAATCAATGGGCTGAATTGTCACCTCCTGCCCAAGTTAGTCCTTGAGTCGTTGTTATAGCTAAAAAGGGAAACGGTATGCTCGTTGCTTCATCCTAACAATGAGCGTCCATGGAACTTCAATGGTTTTTCGCCTTGCATCTTGGGAAATTCCACAGTTGTGGGGCAACATTGACCCATAATCGGTATATTGACTGCTTTTCTAGGCAAAAATGCTGCAACAACATCGCTACTATGTCCAATAATGAGCGCCAAAGGCAAGTCGACAATGCATGGCTTTGCATCTAGTAAAACCCAAGCGCTGTGCGGCGAGATTGACTCATACTCGAACTGTTGGCCGCGTTTCTAGGCAAACTGCCTGCGACACAATGGCTACTATGTCCTGAAAATGAGCACCGATGGAGTGTCAACAATGTACGGCCTCGCATTCTACATAATGCAAGGACTGTGCAGCAACATCCACCCATACTGGAACTATCGGCCCCCTCTGTAGGCAAAAATGCTTGGGGCAACCTCGGTACTGTGTCATGAAAATCAACGTCAACGGAGCGTCAACGGTTTCTGGCCATGCATCTTGTGAAATTCACGGCCTGTACGGCGACATTGACCCATACTCAGAATATCGGCTGCCTTTCTAGGCAAAAATGCTGAGACAACATCGCTAATATGTCCTGAAAATGAGGGTTAACGGAGTGTCAATGATTTCTGGCTTTGCATTTTGGAAAATCCCAGGGCTGCATGGCGACATTATTCCATAATCATAATATCAGCCGCCTTTCTAGGCAAAAGTGGTTGGGACCACATTGCTACTGCGTCCTAAAAATCAGCGTCAATGGAGCCTCAACTATTTTTAACCTTGCATGTTGGAAAATCCAAGGGCTGTGCCGCGATATTAACCCATAATTGAACTACCAGCCGGCTTTCTAGGCACAATTGCTTGCATCAGCATCGCTACCATGTCCTAATTCTGAGTGACAATGGAGCATCAACTGAGCGTCAACTCAGCGTCAACGATTTTTGTTCATGCAACTTGCAAAATCCAAGGGCTTTGCATGGACATGCACACATAATCAACGTATAGGCTGCCTTTGTGGGCAAAAATGCCAGTCAGAATTCCGCTACCACCCCATAAAAATAAGTATCAATGGAGCGCCAACAGGTTAAGTGGAGCTCAAGAAAGCTTCACAGCAACGAAATGCCTTGCATCGTTTGTAAATGCAGTTCTTACAGGTCAGTCCTGTCAGTATGACCTTGTATATGACCTCACAACTATGCATGAAAAGTCTCAAAGGTCGTACTTTTGTCTTTCGTGTAGCTCAAGAGTCAATATTCCAGCACCAGCGTTCTACTCAACAATAATGTAACTGTTGGCAGTCTCTCAACTGGAATTAGACAGCTTTCAAATGCCTACAACCATGTTGGATTCCCAATGTTTAAATACGTCATTGTTAAACATAATGATATTATGAAAATATGAAAGTGTCTTTATTCACGATTTAAGCATCTTTAATTTACAAATCATATTCGATGCTTGGTTGGCTTCAATGACAGTTCGCTCGAAACATCCTATTGCATGTTATAATTCCTGATATGCACCTTCGTGGCGCATTTATTTGCACTGCGGAATGGAGGAGACTGGCATCCCTGGGATCATATTTGTCATCTGTCATTAAGTTCTTCGCCATCCATCAGAATATGGGACCAGCTCCATGGGGAAACACTTGCTGGCAAAAGCGCACATTGCAAAGTTAACCAAATTGACAAAGTGGGAGGATTCTGAATTGACCAGGACAACCGTCGATGACACCGCTTTGGCCATATTGAAGAGACAAGGCAATTGGGGAATTACAATAGTAAGGTTGCGAAAGAAATTGATCTTCGACAGTTAGATCATACGTATATTAACACAATTGACTCACTGAATGCTCTTAACTGGCAGCAATGGACAACCTAAATGCCGAATTTCACCAAGATACTTGGAATCGCCACCTCATGTTGGGCTGTATTCCGGCTCACATTCCATGGGATGCTGTATCACACCTCGAGCAGCGACGAACATTTACACCATTATGGAGTGAGCTGGTGGTGCTGTCTGCCAGCACTCTTTGCAACATTTGCTGGATGGAATACTCACTGACAGTGAATTCAATCAACGAACAATGGCAGTCAAGAAACAAATTTATCTGAGCTTTAGATGGGAGGACATCAACGAACAAAGTAGCGATAACATCGGTCATAGCATACTATATAAATTGGAATTGGGCATTGCAAGAAGTACAATTTGCATTCAATGAGGTAAATAGCCTGTGCTTTACATATTTCGAATGCAAAGTGCGAATATTAGGTTAAAGGTCACCACACCGCAGTACGGTTAGCCATACATTAAAAGGAGGTTCTGGCTATTGTTAGAAACGGCTCCGCATAACCCGCCAGCGGTCCTGGTGTGAACTGGAAAAACAGTTCGGTCCAGTTCCAGAACCGTCCAGAAACCTGAGGCGCTGCTTCTTGGCGGTCCAACCCTTGCCCAGTACCTGTCGACCCGCAGATTCAGCCAGGTTTGGCTAGATCTGTCGGGTCCAATCTCTTGTTCTGCGTTTTAGGTTTTTCTATTTATGGTCGCATTCAGATATCGTACTGTTAATTGCAAAATATTCACGCGGTACTGCATTGTCATTTTCTGATGTATTGACAACGTTTATATAGCAAACAAGTAGAGAGACGCTGCCTGCCCCATCCTAAAATTGAGCGTCAATTGAGCGTCCACAATTGAAGGTCTTGCATCTTGGGTAATCTAAGTGGCCCTTGATCGCACGTATCCATTCACAAGTGATTAGCAGGGTTCATGAGCAAATAAGCAAATGATATTCCCGTGATAGCCTCCTGAACAGCGACAACTTAGTTCATTTCCAAAGGAGCAACTAAGCGTTCACGAGCGTTTTAGACTACAACAACGGACACAACTGAGTACTTGGACTTTAACAGCCACAGCATGCTTCGATAAACCATGATTGAAGGCCCAAGAGTGTCGACACTCTGTTGACGTACATTATCATGATCTGGCAGGGAGCGTGACGCTTTTCTTGTCGCCTATAAAGGATGGCAACATATCCATTATGTGTAATCACTACCAAATTGTGTTTTGATTAGAAGACTTACAGGACCAAAAATTGTTGATGCTCCGTTGACGCTCAGTTTCAAGGTGGGACATGGAGCGTCTCGCATTCATGTTTGCGTATAAAGGTTCTCAATGCTGTTGTTATGTATAACCACTACTAAATTAAATCTTCATTACCAGAATAACAAGACCTAAAATCGTTGACACTCTGTTGATGGTCATTTTCAAGATGGGGCAGGGACTGTGTTGCTATTTTTTTTGCCTATACAGGGTGGCAACACTTCCATTATGTGAACTCCCTGCCAAATTGCGTTTTGATTACCCGACTTACATGACCAAAAATTGGTGACACTCCATTGACGCTCATGTTCAAGATGGGGCAGGGTGCGTTTCACTTTCTTTTTTGCGTCCAAAGGTTGTCAATGCTGTTGTTATGTATAACCACTCCAAAAGTACTTCATAAGTACCAGACTAACAAGATCAGAAATCATTGACGCTCCGTTGACGCTCATTTTCAAGATGTGGCAGGGAGGGTGTTGCATTATTTTTTCCCTATAAAGGATGGCAACACTTCCATTATGTATAATCACTACCGAATCGCGTGTTTATTACTCGATTTACAAGATCAAAAATTATTGACGCTCCCTTGACCCTCATTCTCATGACGGGACACTGAGCATGTCGCCTTCTTTTCAGCGTATAAAGGTTGTCAATACTGTTGTTATATATAACCACTACAAAAGTACTTCTTAATTACAAGACTAACAAGACCAAAAATCGTTGATGCACTGTTGACACTCATTTTCAAGATGGGGCAGGGAGCGTTTCCCTTTCTTTTCTGCATCTAAAGATTGTCAATGCTGTTGTTATGTATAAACACTACAAAATTACTTCATAATTACCAGACTAACAAGACCTAAAATTGTTGACGCTCTGTTGATGCTCATTTTCAAGATGGGGCAGGGAGCGTGTTGCTTTCTCCTTTGCCTATAAAGGGTGGCAACACTTCCAATATGTGTATTCACAACCAAATAGAATTTGTATTACCCGACTTACAGGACCTAGAATTGTTGACGCACCGATGACGCACATTTTACCACAGGCGTAACTGCAATATGGAACCATTCACTTTGGCATACTATATCAATAATGGTCTTGCGGCAGCTGTTCTGTGCTGTTCATGTACATTCTCCTTTCTAACTACATTGTTCTTTAATGATGCATATAAATATACCCTTTGAAATATACTTTAAAGTGTCCGCTGATTGTAGATAATGATAATACTCAAAAATCCCGTTCCCTTGAGTCAACTCTCGTCTTCACTGTCATGTTCACTCAAAAGGCTGCTGTTGTCTACAAAATGGCTGTCAGCTGCATTACCACACAGCTGATAGTATACTAACCTGTGGATGGACCTTCATCAGTCAGCAAATCAGGAACAAAATCTTTATCGCGCATGCGATCCTTGGCATATGGATCAGAATTGAAAAGTTGTGCGCTGGGAAGCGGAGTATGTATACACACAGATCGGGGTGGCACGCCTTCTGTTACGGAGCTTTGAGCACTCTCACTGTCATCAAGTGGCGCAGGTGGCGTTCCGGGCCTCGGTGGCGCCGGTCATGGTGGATGTGCACCTGGGCCATTGCGCCTCCAGCGAGTCTGTGGATTCTTTGCTGTGCAATGTTGGCAAGGGAGACAGCCGTCTGTTTGATTTTCCTGAACCATTGCCGGGTGTCATTCTATCGGAATTTGCACCTTGTTATGCCCGGGAAACACAACACCCCGCTTATGCTCTTCCTGAACATCGGCGTGTGGTTTCCTGATTAGTTGTTGCGTTTCCTCAATTGCGGCGCAAGACAACCCTTCTTGAGCCATTTTGGGCATAGTCAAAGGAAGACGTATGTCGGACTATTCAAGCTGTACCCGACCTCCTTCTCTTGCCATAGTAGCTGACATGTTGAAAACCTTCAAGAAATTAGTTGCTGCTTCTAGAGTGAGAATCGACTGTTACCTCAACCATATACAACTCCGCAGCCTCCTCTAAGGTTTTTAAAGCCTGTTTCGTCGAATCCTGGGGACATTTATCACCAAATTCGTCGGCGAAAATCCCACAAATGACAACATCGTGATGTTCAATTTCGCAGACTGTGCGGATATATGCCGTGGTCGACAATGGAGGTTTCTCGTTACAGGCAGCGATGAATTGGTCACGTAGCTCTCTATGTACCCCAGCTGTGCATTATACTGTTAGTTGACTGTCATCTACATTGATATGGATTGACTCACATCCGATTGCATGCTGCGTCTTACTCTAGCTGCTTCCGGTTCTACGTACTATTTTCAAAAGGCCGTCCTGGGTCTTATTTTTGGTAGCTACAATTGCAGCGTTGCGGTGAACTAACTTGTGTCTGCGTTGCTGCTGTGTCTCACCGGGTGGCGTATTGTTTGAAGCGCCTGTTGTTCGGCTCAATTCGGCTTCAATCGCACCTGGTTGAAGTATTTCTGGAGCCATGACTTGCTGTGGTTGAATGGTGAGGAAGATGATCACGAAAAGAAGTGGTAAGTCCTGAAGATTAAATAGTTAGCCACAAGTCAAAATGGAATGAGTGACAGCCAACTTGCACCTTCAATTCAAGCACAATGCGGCAATGTATAGCTGCACTGCGTATAGCTGCATGGGATTCCGACGATCCCGTTATGTGGAGTAAGTCGGTCCGATGGTGTTTGTTTCTTTGCAGGGATATGTTATGATGAATGACAGCTGATATCTCATGTTTGATATATATAAACAGGACATTGTTGGACGGAAAGGACGTCTGGTGATGATTGTCTCAAGACATCGCCGGGATCGTACATGAATCACACTCTAAGCATCAAGTCTTAATGTAAGGTTAGGATTACTATTCCAGATGAAGTGACGATCAAAATGCTGATTTTGCCTTGTTCTAATTGATGATACCTACCAACCTTGACATAAAAGATGCAGCTTGGCTCCATGTGGTCCATATCTTGCAATATCCAACAACTCGCCCAACAACATGGTCAACACAAGATACAATGGTCAATGCTTGGGAAAAGAACCTGTCGGCACTTGCTGGGGGCAAATACGGCAAATCGACGAAAAATCCACACGACGATGTCACCAAGCGAATAGAGGCAAAAGTCGCTTGGAGGCAGAGAGGGTCCGAGCATTGGGAGCATTGCGTGGCTTACGATCCAACAAGAACTTTTCGGCGGGGAAAAGACTAGAAACCCACCTTTCAAGCAATGAAGAAAATGAGAAATGGATCGAGGATTATGTGGATAGATAGACTGCAGTGGCAAAAAAGCAAGTTCAAGATGCAGAGACAGCGATTATGCAAGAGCAGGAACATATGAGGAATGTTGAAAAGGCAGGATCGACAACCACAAAGCATGAAACAACAATCAAGGAGATGTTGAATCCTGTTGGAGACAGTGTGAGCGTTCTTGGAAGTTCCGAGGATGAGGAGGATGAGGAAGATGAGGATGATGATGAGGAAAATCCAGAGCTTGGCAAGCTGAGTGAAGATGATGAACCTGGCTGGGAGATGGGCACAATCTCCAAAACGGTACAGCGCCGCATGGAGAGCTTTTGGCAGAAGCAGATGAGGCTTGACCAACTGACGCAACCGGGATGGGTGGACGCAGCCGACTACTTCCCTGAGAGAGATATGATGTATAGGACGACTGACCTGAAGGTTCCGGCTGTTGTGAAGCCTCAAACAGATGCGACAGCCACCACACCATCACTGACAACATTTGGAGAGCTTATGCAGGTTCTTGATATTGTCCCCAGACAATCCCAAATGCCACAAGTGACATCTCAACAGGGAAGGAATCAAATGAGGCTGGGTTGAGTGAAACCTCAGGCAGACAATCACATAATATTTTCCATACCCGACGTGATGCCCAATTCATCACCGAGGGAGATTGCGATGCCAGTTCAACCCGTGAGCATTTACCCCAGCATACAGCATCGCTAGCTAATTACCAGATAGATATCAGATTTTGATGAAGACATTATGACCGCTTCTGCGTCACCGTAGGAATACATAGCCAAATAGGTATTGTTGACGACATATCTCGAGTAAAAGCAATTTGTACTTACCTTGTCACGTGTCAGCTTTCTTTGGATTTCAGTGACCAAATTGTGAGACAAGATTCTTCGTAAGTGTGTGTGCAAGGGTCGTACTGGCCATGCAAATATTCCAGACACCACATCATGTAGATTGACAAACAATGAAATATATATGGTGTTGCGTGTTACGGTTGGATGATAAAACAAAGCCTAAATTTCAGACGAACTTTAATAGCAAAGTTTGAGCCAGTGATGTCATACGACTCATGGACGGAGCAGACTATCCTCAATCGAAACCTGCATGAACGACAGCCATTAGTCTGCATTATTTCATGCAGCCAACGACCTAACTCTCTGCTCAGACCTCCTGCGCATGCTGGAACAATCGAAAATTGCTTATGATACATCATCGAAATCGAGGAGAATGAGCTCGATAAAGAATGGTGAGGACGTCATGCTATAGATCTCTAAAACTAGAGGATGCATTTTTATGCGGTAAATTGCCAGCCGAATGTGCTGAAATGCGATGCACTTAGGTAATTCATCATTCAAATGATGTGTACAGTGCTGGATCAGAAACTGGGATGTCTCGAAGATTTTGGATTCGAATGATAATCAATAGAAACGGTATACTGGCTGCCAAAATAGACTGTATTGATTATATGCCCAATTGTTGAACACCCAATGACTGTTGGTAGGTCACTAAGGTGAGCTCAAAGGTGAGCGTCAATGGAGCGTCAACGATTTTTGGCATTGCATGATGGAAAATGCGGATGATTTCACTGCAACGTTGATTTATAATCAAACTATAGCCCGCCTTTCTATTCAAAAATGGTTGCAACAACATCGCTACTATATCCTAAAAATGAGCGTCAATGGAGGGTCACTGGCTTCTGGCGATGCATCTTGGAAAATGCAAGGGCTGTGTGGCGACATTAAGCCATAATCGAACTATCGGCCGCCTCTCTAGGCAAAAGTTAGTTCGACAACTTCGTCGCTATGCCTTCAAAATGAACCTCAACGTAGCGTCAACAATTTTTGGCCTGGGATCTTGGAATCTCAAGGGGCTATGAGACTACTTTGATCCATAATTGAACTATCGGCCACCTTTCTAGGCAATAATGCTTTCGATGACCTTGTCACTATTCCTTAAGAATGAGCGTTAACGGAGGGTCCACCATTTTAGGCCTTGCATCTTGGAATATGAAGCGGCTATGAGACTACTGTGATCCATAATCGAACTATTGGCCGCCATTCTAGGCAAGAATGCTTACGACAAGATTCTTACCATGTCCCAAAATGAGTGTCAATGGAGCGTCAATGATTTTTGATCTTGCATCTTGGATAATCTAATGGCAATGGAACGTAGGTAACCCACAATGAACCCATCCGCAGCCTTTATTTGCAAAAATGCTAGTGATGATATCGCGGCTGCCTTCTACAATTGAGGGCCCACAGAGCGTCAACTGTTTTTGTGGAGGCTCAGAATGCTACACAGCAATGAACGGCATTGTGCTGTTCCTACATCGAGTTTTAAGCAGTCAGTCTTTGCAATCTAACCTTATATACAACTTCACAATTATGCATGCAATGTCTTACAGATCTGAGTTTCTCACTTGTAGCAGTATAGTCAATATTCAGGAGCCCATATTGTGCTTTGCTGTATCGTTACTTTCGGCAGTCTTTCGAGTCGGATTACCCAGCTGTCAAATTCCTACCACCATGTTGGATTCAATATCTTTGACCACCTCATTGCTCGAGGTTGTGATCTCTTCAACAAATGAACGTGTCTTCATTCGTGATTTGAATGATCTTTCTTTGCAAATCATCTTCCATGCTTGGTGGGCTTCAATGAATGTGGACGCAAAGCAGCCTATTCCTTGGAATAATTCTCGACATGGGCCTTCGTGGCGATTCTATTTACACTGCGGAATTGAGGAGACCAGCAGTCCTGGCATCATATGTATCGTTTGTCATCAAGTTCTTCAGCATCCATCAGAACATGGGACCGGCTCAAAGGGGAACCACTTGTTGGCAAAAGCTCACATCGCAAAGTTGAACAAATTGACGGAGTGAGAGGTTAATGAATTGACTAGTTCGACGGTTGATGAAACAGCTTTTGCCATCCTGAAGATGCAAGGATGTCGAACAATCACAATAGTAAGTTCGCAGAGGAAGATAAGATTTGACATCCAGGTGGATCCATATTGACCGAAATGACAGACAAAACGTTCCAAACTGGCAGATAAGCACTTTGAAACTTCCGAATTTCACCAAGGCATGTGGAATCGCTACCTCATGTTAGGCTTTGTTTCGGCTAACATTCCATGGAACGCGATATCAAATCTAGAGATAAGAATGTCAGATAATGCATTATGCGATGACCCGATGCTGCTGTCTGTGATCACCCATAGCATCATTTCCGGGAGGGAATATGCACTGGCCGTGGGTGCAATGAAGAAGCAATTACCGTCATGAAATAGACTTAGTTCAGCTCAGGACGGATGGACATCAACGAACAAACTAGCCATAACGTCAGTAATTGCTTGCTATATGGATCGAAATTGGGCATTGTGTGATGTTCAACTCGCATTTGATGAGCTTGATCACCTGTTCTTTTTATCTTTCAAATGCTAATTAAACATGATAGGTCAAGGGCCAACATATTGGAGCAAGGCTGGCCGCACATTTGAAGGACGTTCTTGATCGTTTTGAGCTTCCCGATGGCAATTTGCTTGGAATCACGACTGATAATGCCTCCTCAAATTACTCGATGACACGCGAGCTGCAATCAACACTTGAGGTCTCTGGAATCGAGTGGCCTGCACTGAAGATCCACATACCTTGCATGGCACATGTCATGCAGCTGGCTTCAGGTGCATTCATGAGCAATCTCGGTGTCAAAGGCCGCACCAAGTCTTGGGAAGCCCCTGAGTGCGATCAGCAATTTGGAGAGAATGAACGCGTAGACATTGGGAAGAGTCAAAGGCTTCAAAAAGAGGGTAACCCTAGCATCAATAACGTGTCGGCAATGAAACCAGGTTTAGCAAAGATATTTGAGAAAGTACGTATTTCAACATATTTTGAAAGTGCTGATACTGACCTTCATATAGCAGAGAATGGTTGCTGTAGTGATTACGCTAACACCTGGTCGTCGAAATGAGTTGAATCAGTGTCAAATGGCCAATGTCCACATCACGGTACTTCCGATTATGGATGTGAAGACCAATTGGCACTCGACCTTGGAGTTGCTCGAGGGCGCTTTCCGATCATGTGAATTCACACGAGAGTGGCCTAAACACCCAAAATAGAGCGATTACCAGACACTCTTCACAACTCAAGATGAATGCACCATTGTGAAGTATTTCATCAAAGAGTTGAGGCCATTCCGATATTGGACCCTGTGGATGTCGAACAGGCATACAGTCACATTGGATCATGTTATCACAGTGTACAATGATATGCTCGATCACATGGATGGCGTGAGGTGAGCTTTGGCTAAAATACAGACTCAGTGGAAGGAAGACTTGTGCTTCGCCGTGAAGTAAGCTGGACAGATGCTTTCCAATTATTGCGCTGAAGTGACTCCATCGATAGGCATGCTCCTCATTTCTGCACCTATCCTCAATCCTTTCCTGAAGTTGTGATCATTTAGAAAGTGGCACAAATGAATGGATATCAATCCTGAGGACGAGACATCCTGAACTACCCAATACCAAGAGGCCTTTCTGAAGTACTTGGAGAATGAATACTGTGCCAACCGTCGACATGTATCGGTCAATTAACATGACAGCTTACCAAGGAGCCTTCTTATTCACTCCGAAACTGTTTTAGGAATCTGTCAATCATTCTTTGATCCATATGATTTGTCCAGCAATGATGAGGAATACTTAATGCCTAACAATGTGGCTGAGACGACACCAGGACAAAGCGATTGCGCAGCACGCTGATTGACCGCCGTCAGGCTGTATTCGAATTTGGCCCCTGGAGCGCCAAAGAACTGAGGGCCAATTAATCCAAATCTCAATGATTAACACTCCGACCCAATGGAGATTAGCAGTACATTCTGGTCACCGGACATAACTGACTCGTGGTGTCAACCGGAGGAAACGCACTCCAAGCACGCTGATCTCTCCAATGTGGCACGTGGCACATTCGCTATTATACCACATGGTGACGGACTGGAGGCCAGTTTTTCCCTCGGCCGAGATGTTATAGGCTGGAGGCAGTCAAAGCCACTGGCAGGACTCTTTGCAAAAAGGCCATTGTTAGGCAATTCACTTGAGCCAATAACAGGATTTTAGCATAAGCTGACCCATTATTGGATACATCGAACACAGAAAACGACTTGGAAATGAAGAAAGAGGTGGAGAAAAGGAAATTGCACAGGATGGCCAAGCCTCACGACATTTTGGAGATGTGGCAGGGCAGCCTAACCCTACGTGCTACCCAGAAGGAATCACGTGCTCAAACCACGCAGATGACTGATGTGGGATACATTTCGGACACGGAAGAAATGGTCAAAGCATCGTGGTCACTCTTTCAACATGATGGTGCTGCTGCATACAAATTGTTAGAACGATCTCTTTTGCCACCACCAGTGTCCGCAAATGACCTCCCTGGAGGAAAAACTCAAATATTGAATGTCCGCCAAATCAGAAGAATCAACCGTCATCCAGTCGAAAGTGATGAGGATAGCACACCTGAAAGCATTTTGGAAAATGAAGATCAGCTTAAATGGAATGAGGTGGAATAAGAGAGTGAATACAAAGGTGGACAGAACGCGTCAATGATTCCCCAGCTTCTCTATGTATCATGAACTGGAGTTTTGGTTAGTGATATATCATGGGCGAATGGTGAGCAGTAGCTTGCCAATATCGGTTAATCAACAGATGTATAGCAGGCGCAAAGAAGCTTTTGGTAAGATACATAAATTTTTGTTGTGTGAGAGCGAACTATGCAAGAATGTTACTGCGCTCAGCCCTGTCACAAAGCCAAGTCTCAATCTGTCCGAAACACTACCAATATATTCAAATCATAATGAAAACTATTATCGATGGCAGCTGATGTTGAATGGACAATACACTAAAATGAGCATCAACTGAGCGTCAACGATGTGTGGTCTTGTAGGTATGGTTATTAAACATCAATTTGGTCGCTGTGCACCATTACCGATATGTTGGCAGCCTCTATAGGCAAATGAGACAGCGACATGATCCTTGCCACACCCTGAGAATGAGCATCAACAGAGCGTCAACAATTGTTAGCTTCACATCTTGGGTAATTTAGGTTCCGATTCGTGGTTGACATCCATGTATCAGATATTCGCAGCCTTTACTGGGAAAAACTAAAGTGACATGCTCCCTGCCACATGCTGGGAATGAGTGTCAACAGAGCGTCAACAATGTTTAGCTTTGCACCTTGGGTAGTGTATGTTCCGATTGGTTGTAGACATCCATTCGTCAGATATTGACAGCCTTAACTGGGAAACACTACAGAGACATGCTCCCTGCCCCATCCTGAGAATGTGCGTGAACAGAGCGTCAAGGATCTTGAGCTTCTCATCTTGGGTACTTTATGTTCCGCTTGGTTGTACACATCCATTTGTCAGATATTGACAGCCTTTACTGGGAAAAACTACAGCGACTTGCTCCCTGCCACATTGTCAGAATAAGCCTCAACGGAGCATCAACAATGTTTAGCTTCTCACCTTGGGTAATTTATGTTCCAATTGGTTGTAGACATCCATTTGTCAGATATTGACAGCCTTGACTGCGAAAAACTACAGTGACATGCTCCCTGCCGCATCCTGAGAATGAGCGTCAACGGATGGTCAACGATTTTTACCATCACATCCTGAGTAATTTATGTTCCGATTGGTTGCAGAGATCCATTTATCAGATATTGGCAGCCTTTACAGGGAAAAACTACAGCGCGATGCTCCCTGCCACATCCTGGAAATGAGCGTCGCCGGAGCATCAACAATTTGTCACTTCGCATTTTGGGTAATTTATATTCCGATTGGTTGTAGACATCCAATTAACAGATATTGGCTGCCTTAACTGGGAAAAACTACAGAGACATGCTCGCTGGCGCATCCTGGGAATGAGCATCAACAGAGCGTCAATGATTTTTAGCTTTGAATGTTGGGTAAATTATGTTCAGATTAGTTTCAGACATCCATTTTTCAAATATTGGCAGCCTTTACTGGCAAAAACAACAGCGACATGCTCCCTGCCGCATCATGAAAATCAGTGTCAACAGAGCGTCAACAGTTTGAGTTGTTGCATATTTGGTAATCAAGGCATTGCGCTGATCTCCGCGTTCATAATGGAATTATTGACCACTGTGATAGACAAAAATACAATGTATCCAAGGTAAAATACTAATTACAAATTAATCGATAATGCAAGCTGCAAAGCATGCCAAAACATATCCTTGGTTGTTGAGAATGCGATGTTGATAAGATACTATTCACATATTCCAAAAGAAAGAGCCTCAATTGAATCAATGGATGGACCCGCTGGGCGACCCTCTGACAACCCGCCCAATTCAGACGGGTTGGGAGTTTACCATTGCACCGTACCCGAGTTGACAATTCGGGTTCATTGACAACCTGGCCCACCAATTTGGCAACGGTTCCGGTTGGACCCGGACCTGGATCTGAAGTCACTGTCCACAACTCTTGCTAACACTAGTTCTGGCTCATATGGAGATTAGCAATGGCTTTTTACTTGGGATTATGACAGACAATGCTTCTTCAACTCACTCGATGACTCAGGAACAACTATAAACCCTCGAGGCCCCAGGAATGAGGTGGCCTGCAATGACAAACCACATACCACGCATGGCGCATGTCATTCAGCTTGCTTTGTGTGCGTCCATGAGCAATCTTGGTGTAACAGACTACACCAAGTCTTGGGACGCTCATGAGCACGATCAGCAATTTGGAGAGAATGAAAGCACGAACATTGGGAAGAGTCAAAGACTGCCAAGAGAGGGCAATGCTAGAATGAACAAAGTGTCGGTTATGCGACCGGGTTTGGCAAAGATAATTGAGAAAGTACATATTACATCACATTTTGAAAGACCAGAAACTAACTTTCATATAGCAGAGAGTGCTTTGTGTGTTGATTACTCTGACACCTGGTCGTCGAAACGAGTTCATCGACTGTCAAAAGGCCACAGAATGAATAGCAGTACTACGTAATATAGATGTGAAAACATGGTGGAATTAGACCATGGAGTTGCTTGAGCCAACTCACCCATTACAAGAATTCACCTGGGAGTGGCTGAATAATGCAACATACAGCGATTGCCGGTCACTCTTCACAACACATGATACATGGACAATCGCCAAGTACGTCATCGAAGGTTTCAGGCCATTTCGATGCTGGACCCTGTGGATGTCGAAAACGCATACAGTTACTCTACATGATGTCATCACTCTCTGCAATGACATATTCCGTTATATGGATGCCGTTATGTGAGCTTTGGCCAAGAGGATGACGCAATGGAAGGAAGACTTATACTTTGCCCTAATGGTTGGGTGCCAGAAGCTGTCCAAATATTATAGTCAAGTCACCCCAATGACCGGTCGGCGTCTCATTTCGGCAGTGATTCCAGAACCTTTCCGGATGCTGCTATCATTTATGAAGTGGGACAAGGCGATCAATATTAATCCCGAGGATGAGACCTCTTATAGTATTCAATACCAGGAGGGGTTTCTGAAGTATGTGTTGAACAAATACTGTGCCAATCATCGACGATTACCCGTCTTTAAACCCGAAAATATTCTGCACGGCAATGTCTTCCCCTGTGCACTGGCTTCAGGATTTGGTCAATTGTCTTTTGATCCATATGATTTGTCCAGCGATGATAACGATTACTTAACACCTAAATGCATAGCTCAAATGACACCTGGATAAATCGATCCTGCTGCACGCTTAATGACAGCCACAATGCTCAATGTGGATTCACTGCCTGAAGCCCCAATGAACTGGGGGCCAATCAATCCCAATCTTAATGATTAGCACTCCGATCTCATGGAGGATAGCAGTACATTTTGGTTACTGGATATTACCAACTGGTGGCGCCAGCAAGAGGAAACACACTCAAAGAACGCTGATCTCTCCAATGTGGCCCATGACATAATCTCCATTATACAACATGGTGTCGGAGTCTATGCTGGTTTTTCCCTTGGGCTAGGCGTGTTTAACTGCAGACAGTCTAAAACCACTGGCGAGACAGTGTGGGAAAAAGTTGGACTAAGGAAGTTTGCTGGAGCCAATAACGGAATATTGGCGGGCAATTGCCCAGCATTGGATAACACAGAAACTGAAAATGACTTGGAATTGAAGAAAGAGGCGGAGGAAAGACAATTGCACAGAATGGCCAAGGTCCAAGATGTTTTGGAGCGGTGGCAGGGCAGCCAAAACCTACGTGCTACACAGAAGGAATCCTGCGCGCAAAACAAGAAAATGACAGTGGTAGAATACATTTTTGATACTGAATAGATTATCAAAGCATCCTGGTCAAACTTTCAACATGATGGTGCAGCTGCATTTAAATTGTATGAGAGATCACCTATGCCACCAGCTTGGTCTGCAAATGACCACCCTGGAGGACGAACTCAAGTATGAAACGTCTGCCGAATCAAATGAATTGACCACCATCATTACCTAAATGATGATGATAGTGCACCGGACAGCATTTCTGATACCGAAAATTAGCTTAACTGTAATCTTAACTTGGATAATGGAAACGACAGCAAAGAGGACTGCGAGGCAGACGGTGAATCTGACATAGAGCCAGACAATGCCATGTAGGTTTCGGAAACCCCAGAGCACTGGGTTGTGAGTGCCGCACTAAATGTTTCTGGATTGATTCGGCCAACACGGAGGTTAATGAAATAGGCTAAATAGCGGTTGATGACTGTCAGCGCAATGGAAACAAGGAGGAATATGGGAAACAAGGACAAGTTGGACAGATTGGGTCAATATGCATTCACCAGGTTCTATATGATGATTGACCAAGAATTGTTGGACCAATCCTGGTGCAGAGGGATGCGTATGTCGACTTATGGTGCAGCTGCCAAATTGGTGATGCGTATATTGACTTGTCTATTCATCTATTTGACATGTACACAAGAAGTAAAGTGAATGCGGCTCAGCCGCTCGACCCTAACCTAACACCACGTGATGACCGCACTCAAAGTATGCCCTACACTCCTCCAGGGCAGTATCACAACCGTAAGTCTAATCCATAGAGAAACAACAAAACCCAAAGATACACTGTGCCGAGCTCCTCCAAAGGGAACAGCCAAACCCAGAGCTCCTCCGAAACGATTATCCTCCCAAGAAACAAAAATACTCAGATCCTACTCACTATCAAGAGCTTCGGCCTGGACTGGTCAGTCGGCGTCTGCACTTTCGATCTCCAGTTGACTCCCCCGACGGCGATGATCAGTCCGGCTCCTCCCCCGATGAGAGCCCACAGGTGCTTCCCATGCACTCACGAGATTCCCGTCGAGGCCTGCCGATTCCCCTGTGAATGATGACTTCTTGGATTTGTCGATCACTACCGGTGGATCGTCCTCATCCTCATCCTCACTTTCATCCTTATCGCCAGAACCCGCGCGATCCATCAATTGAGCTGCAGCACCACCTCTGGAACTTCCACCTTTGGAAATACCATGGGCTGTTGGTCGGTTGATCGCGGGTGTCGATGCAGTTGGTACCAATATATCCTTTTTGTTTGGTGGCTCCTCCGGCTCCAGGATGTCTGTATAGGTATGCTCATTCGGAATCGTATTCGGTGATGTATGTCGCTTCCTCCCTCTAGATACATCTCTTCACCAACGACACTTTCCTCTTGCATCCACCTCTAGCATCCACATCTAACCGGAATAGTCCTCCAACCTGGGGTGCAACGGCAACAAGAGTTCCTTGACCTCCACGACCAGTATTTGCGTTGTCGTATATCTTGATTCCGAAGCCATTGACGGGGACAATCCATGACCCCCTATCCAGAAGCTTTGATTGGGAGAGACAGTTGTGTGCCCCTTCCACATGCAGAACATCCCTCACAACAACTTCATGCTCACGATTTCCAGGCAGGCGAAAACTCAATCATACGTCCCCATGTCCGATGGCCTTGCCCACCACCCTCCCAGCGAAAACGCGAATCTGCCGCTCGTCCTGCTTGGTGAATCCCATATACTGAACAAACTTCCTTCGATTTCCACAAATGTGAGAGGTGGAGGCACAATCCAAGTATCAACTCTCCTTCGAAGGGGCTGTGTTTCTGCCGGTATCTGTCACCCAGTAGTTTTCGATTGTCTCCGCCGGAACCCTGGCGGCAGTAAGTGTATCATCCATGGCTGAGGTTCCAGTGCTTTCCTTGGTGATGGGAGGATCACCCTGTTTCATGCTCAGGCAGTTCCAAACCTTATACCCTTCCATATGGCAATAGAAACAGGTTGGTTTGCCCTTGCGATCCTGATCCTCGTCACTCTCATGACCATTCCTGCTCTTCCTGCTTTTGCCTTTTGCTTGTCCTTTGGCGTTTCCTTTCGCGAACAGTAGGGCTTCCAGTCCTAGCCAGGTCTCACGCTTGATGGTGGCCTCCTTCTCGACCAACTTGATCACAATCTCATCTGGCGTGAGTATTTCCATCGCGTTCTTGTCCATCATCAACTCAAGAAGGAACTGCCAATCGTCATTCCCCGGTATTCTGCCCAGGAGGTAAAACACGTGCACCTCATCGGTCATCTTTGCCAAAGTCGTTGTCGCATCAGACGACGATGGTTCAGAACAGAGATTGTAGTCCTTCACCTTCTGGTCGATTCTGAAAGCGTAAGTTTCAACATCGTCATAGTCCTCGAGCCTTATCCCTGAAAGCTCTTCCCAGATCTGAAAGACATTGAACATACACTTTGCCTTGTACACCGTCGCCAGCTTTTCCCAGAGTGTCTATGCATCTGTGGTTTCCTATTATGATGCCTGCAGCTGCGGCTCCATGCCGAGCAGGATCGTCGATCGCGCAGTACCATGTTGTTTCACCCCGTCTTTGACTGCAGCCCGATGTGCCAATGTCTACGCTGCGGTTGCATCCTGCTCCACTGCATCCTCAGGCCGCTCATCCTCCCCTGTGACTATACCGTAGACCTGCTTCTCCTCCAAAAGAAGCGCCATCTCCCCGGACCATTGCTTGTAGTTTGACCCTTCGAACTTCGCAATCGATATGGCGGTAGAAGTCATCGTGAGGATGTCAATGTCAAAGTTGTCAATTATACTCCGCTGCTCATCGGGACACGTCTCCTTCGAAAGTGGCAGTCCTCCGTATGTCGCCGATTCATAATTGGCAAAAACACAATGCGACCAGACTCATAATTATTTGGACCAATCCTGGTGCAGAGGGAAGCGTACGCCAACTTATGGTGCAGCTGCCAAATTGGTGAAGCATATATTGACTTGTCTATTCATCTATTTGACACGTACACAAGAAGTAAAGTGAATGCGGCTCCGCCGCTCAACCCTAACCTAACACCACGTGATGACCACACTCAAAGTCTGCCCTACAAGAATTTCACGTATAGAATTATTATGGCTGAATAGTGAGCAGTCGGATGAGGATAAGTGTTCATAAGTACAACTATAGCCAGCGGGATGTAATATTCAAAGAGATATATCAATTTTGGTAGAATGAGATATACCTGTGCAAGATTATTACTGGGCTCGGCTTTGCCAATGGGTTGAGTCTCAATCGGACAGAAAGGCACGCAATATGTCCAACAATATATTTTTATAATTATCGATGGCAGCAGATATTGACTACACAATACATCAAAATGAGCGTCAACAGAGTGTCAACGATTTTTAGTTTGCATCCTGCGTTATCACACGACCGAAAGGTTGCTGACAGTCCTAAGTGAATTCCTGGCCACCTTTATACGCACCACAGACTGCGATACCGTCCCAGTCTTATTTTGAAAATGAGCATCAGCGGAGCGTCAACCATTGTTGGTCATGTATCTTGGGTAATCTGTAGGGCACCAGGTTGCAGACAGTCATAAACAATGTATCAGCTGCCTTTATAGGAAAAGGAGAAAGCGACATGCTCCCTGCCCTATCTTGAAAATGATCATCAATGGAGCGTCAATGATTGTTGGCCTTGCATCATAGTTAAACCAGCACCATGTCGCCGTCATTTTCTATGTACATCGTGTTGACTGTTTTTGTACGTCAAAAGGTTCAACAACACTTGGTGTCAGCGCTGTAAATGAAATAAGTTGTTACAGTCCCGGATGATGTGGGGGGAATATCCCTTACATAATTGCGTATAAAGGCTGCCATATCCGTGTTTATGGATGCTTGTAATCAAGTACCACTCATATTACCGAAGATGCAAGACCAAAAATCATTGACCCTCCGTTGATGCTCATTGTGAAAATGGGGTAGCAAGGGTATCGCAGTCTGTTCGGCCAATACAAGCGGCCAGAAAGTTGTATATGACTGACTGCAACCTATCAGTGGTGTGATTACCCAGGATGCAAGACCAAAAATAATTGATGCTCCATTGACTCTCATTTTCATGAACGGGTTGGGAGTGTTTCGCTTTCTTTTTGAACTTCAAAGGCTGCCAATACTTCGTTTATGACAGCGTACAACCTGTCGCCCCCAAGATTACCCAAAATACACTAACAACAATTGTTGATGCTCCGTTGACGCTCATTTTTGGGATGTGGTAGGGCGCGTGTCTCAGTTCATTTTGATCATCAAGGCAGCCAATACATCGAAATCAAACAATGATGTACCAATGTCAACATTCTGCGATTCACAGTAGCATATCTGAATGCGACGATGAATAGTGAAACCTGTAATGCAGAACTGGACATTCGAACCGACGGGTCTAGCCGAACCCGGCAAAACCCGCGGGTTGACGTGTATGGGTGCGGCTCGGGTATTTGGTTGGTTCTGGAACCGAACCAATAGGTTTTTGCGGTTCAAACCCAGACCGCTGGCAAGTTCCATGGACCTATTGTTAACAATAAGCATGGTGGCTATCCTTCTTTAGGAATGTCAGTGGGGGTAGCTCTTTCTATACCTCAAGGGGTATTTTGTGCTGATTCAGTCTGTTTTCCAGTCTGAATGTGGTTTCTGATTTCCCTAGTATGTACTTCTTACTTCTCTCTACCACATCTTCATATCATCCTCTCCTTCATCTTAGCAGGTAATTGGAAGATGGGCGTATCATGGTGTAATGGCATGGCTGCCAGAAACGTGTCCAGAACCGGGTAACACCTGATTTGTATATAGTTGGCTCACCACAAGCGTCAGATCTCTAGTGATATTATTGCCTTACCATACCTTAACTTACCTCATACTACTCTACAATGTTGACATCCATGTTTGCAACCTTATCTACTGATATATCTTCCTATGAGGCCATACATGGGCATATACCATAATACTATTGTCACTCTTACAGTGTCAGAGACATTTAGTACATGGGATTTCGTAGATTACCTAGTTCACCCACATCATGACGCACAATCTACGTGCGAGATATTATACAGATCTGAGTTCTCCATTTGCATCAGTGAACTGTCTGGATATGTCTGTTGCATCGAGGTGAAAAGTAACAGAGACGATTTCTTGTGGAGGCAAGAGGCCAATCGGCCAGGGACGTGTCGTGACACCAAAGACGGAGAAATCCTCCGGAATTGATAGTGACAGATTGCTGAAGCAACCAGGCTTGGTAAGTACACCCAATTGACATTGAAAGTAGCAAAGACCAGTGGGTGTTGATTCCGGAGGGCATCGCACCAGGAGACGCATCATTGACCAGGTCAGTTGAATGCAACTACAACCAATTCATCATACAAGAACTCAAGGGCTATCAGTCGCAGCATCACTGAGATTGAAAAAATTACCTTGCAATTAAGGCAATTGACAATTACAGAGACAATGCCGGAGCCAATGTGATCATCAGAGTCGCATCAATGGCATTGGAGAAGCTGACCCTACTCCAGGGATACTCTCAAGAGTAGTCCGCCAAGCGCAACCGCATTCAAACTATCGAACTGACAAAGGGCTGGTGTTAGCAACGGGTCTGGGTAACCCCCGAGCAGTCCGGGTTTGGACGGCACAATGGTTCAGTTCGGTCCATGACCTGTCCAAAGACCCGACTGTTTACATCTTGGCAGGCCTAACCTGTACCCATACTCTTTAACCCACGGGTTTTGCCGGATATGGCTGCACCTGTCGGTCCCAATCCCGGGTTCAGTGTTTCGGGTTTTTTTATTCACGGTTGCATTCAAATATCCTACTGATAGTCGCAAACTATTGACTTTGGTATGGCATTATCTTCTTTGCATGTATTGGCTGCCTGTATAATCACAACTAAGAGAGACATGCTCCCAACCCCAGCATGAAAATGAGTGTCAACGGAGCGTCAACAATGTTTGGTCTTGCATCTCGGGTAATCTGACAGGCGATTGGTTGCAGACATCCATCAATGAAGTATTGGCCACCATTATAAGGAAGACAGGAAGAGACACGCTCCCACGCGATTCTGAAAATGAGTGTCAACGGAGAGTTAATGATATTTGGGTGTATTAAATAAGTAATTTATACAAGACTTGGTCAACGTGATGCATAATGAATGTATTCACTGCCTTTATGTGCAAACATGCTAGCGAAGACATAGCTAATATCTCCTGAAAATGAGTGGCAACAGAGCATCAACGATTTGTGGCCTCGCATCATGGTTGATCACAGCGGGATGTTGCTGTTATTGTCTATATACGACGTTGTGACAGCTGTTGTATGGTAAAACACTAATGCACACTTAGTTGCAGTTGTGTAGATGAACTGGATTGTTACTGTCCAGGAGGCTGTCGCAGGAATATGGCTAGCTTATCTGCCTATAAAGACCTCCAACGCCTTGTTTATAGATGTGTGTGATCAAATGCCACACAGATTGCCCAAGATGCAAGACTCAAAATCTTTGACACTCCATTGACACTCATTTTCAAAATAAGGCAGGGAGCGTGTCGCTTCCTCCTTTGCCTATAAATGCGGCCAATACTTTTATTATGCATAACCACTACAAATTGCTTCTTGATTACCTGACTTCCAAGTCCAGTAATCGTTGATGATCCGTTGAGGCTCGTTTCTGGGACACAGTAGTGATGTCCTCGCTATTGTTTTTGCACATCAAGGAGGTTAATACAATCATCATGTTTTGGAGCGACCAAGTCTGTTATCAATTACGTGACTTACAAGTCCAAAACCATTGACACTCTGTCGACATTCATTGTGCCACTGGCGTATCTGCAATATACACTCATTTGATCTGGCATAGGATATCATTAACACTGTTTTGGTAGCCATTCTATCGTCTTCATGTACTTTCTCTTTCACGATCAAATTCTGCTTTAATAATCAATATACATATATTCTTTGAAATATACTTGAAAGTGTCCGGTAATTGTGGATACTAATAGACTCAACAATCCCGTGCCGTTCGATCAATGCTGATCTCCACTTGCACGTTCACTCATTAGGCTGCTCTCCTCTGCAAAATGGATGTTAGCAGCTTTACCACACAGCAGATAGTGTACTAACCAGTGGATGTTCCTTCCTCAGTCAGCAAATCTGGAATAGAATCTTTATCGCGCTTGCTATCCTTGGCGTATGCATCAACAATGAATAATTGAATGTTCGGAAGAGGAGCATGTAAATACAAATATCCGGCAGGCTAACTATCGATTTGGGAATGTTAAGCGCCTGATGGTCACTGGGTGGTGCAGGTGGTGATCTGGGCGGACTTAGCATCAGTTCTGGTGTCTGCTGTCTGGGTCAGTCTGGTAGAGGTGTTGCGGTTATGTTGCACCTCCAGCATGTCTGCATATTCTTTGCTCTGCCAATGTGGCAAAGAAGGCAGCCATTTGTGTCAGTCGCCAGAATCATCGCTGGGTGTCATTCTATTGCAGCCTTCACCATTCTGCGCCGAGGAATCTGAACTCCTCGCTACCTCTCTTCTCGTACTTCCACCTGACATTCCTTGATTATGTGTTGCATTTCCTGCAGTGCGGCGCCCAAAAACCCTCCTTTGGTCATTTTGCCCAGGTTCATTGCAAGGCACATGTCAGACTGTTCTAGCTGTACCTGATCTCCTTGCCCTGCCATAGTGGGAGACATGTTGGAAACCAACAGGACATTAGTTGCTTCTGAAAATGAGATTCCGCTATTACCTCCACCATATACTCTTCCATAGCCTCCTCTAAGGTGTCTAACGCTGGATTGGTCCAGTCCCCAGGATGCTGATCACAAAATTTGTCGGTGAAAAGCCATGAGCTGACAACATCATGATGTTTGATTAAGCGTAAAGTTTGGACAAATGCCTTGTTCAACTATGGAGGGTTCCCATTATGGGCAGCTATACAATGATCAGGTAGCTCTCTATGTATACCTGCTGTACGGTATACAATTCTTAAACAGCCGTCCTCCTCGATATGCATTGACTCTCATACGATGGCATGCTGGTTCCTCTTGTTGCGGCTTCTCATTTTTCAGACAATTTCAAAATGTGTGTCCTGGGTCATATTAGTGGTGGCTGCATTGGCCGCATCGTGGTGGACTAACTGGTGTCTGCATTTTTGCTGTGTCCCAGCGAGTGACATATTGGATGAAGAGTCTGTCGTTTCGCCCTATTCGGATACTCTCTCACCTGGCTGAGCTGTTTTTGAAGCCATGATCTGCTGGGGTGGAACAGGTGTGGAAGATGATAATGAAAAGTAGTGGGAAGTCCTGAGGAATATATAGTATAGTTCAAGTCAAAGAGGAATCAGTAACACCAAACTAGCACATTCGGCTACAGATGAATCCTGCTGTATAAAGCTGCAGGTTGCAGTGGTTTCAGACTGTCCCGCAATTGCCAGTTGGTCAGTCCGGTGCTGTGTGTTTGTTTAATGAGATATATAGACATGAACAACAGCTGAAATCTCATGTTTCGCAGACATAAACAGCATATTCTTCGACAGAAAGAATACCTAGTGATGTTTGTCTCAATATTTCCCCGGAATCTTACATAAAACATATGCTCAAAACCAAGTCTTATTTTATGGTTAGCATAACTATTCCCAGTTTCGTGACAGTCAAAACACAGATTTTCCTTTGTTCCTGTTGATCAAACATACCATCCTTGACATAATGGACGCAGGTTGCCTCCATATTGTCCATATCTTCCAACATCCAACATCTTGCCCAACAGCAAAGTCAACACACAATGCAATGGTCAATACTCTGAAAATGAACTTTTCATCACGTCCGGCAGGCAAATATGGTAAATTGAACAAGCACTCCAAACGATAATGTTATAAGGCGAATGAAGGCAACAGAAGCTTGACGGCCGAAAGAATCTGAGCTGTTGGGGTATTGCGTAGCACCCCATCCAAACAGAAGCCTGCGGTGGAGAAATGACAAGAAGCGCACTGTTTGAGCAACGCAGATCAGGAGCACTGGATCCACCATCCTCTGGACAGAGATACCGCTGGAGCAAGAAAGCGAGTTGAAGATGCAGAGACAGCGATTAAGCAGGAGCAGGAAGATACGAGAAATGCTGAAGATGTCGGTCTGACACCCAGACAGAGTGAAAAAATGATTGAGAAGATGTTCGATGGTATCAGAGACAGTCTGAGGGATCTTGCAAGATCTGACGATGAAGAGGCTAGGGGCGATCAGCATGATGAAGATACAGAGCTGTGTAAGCTGAGCAAAGATGACAAACCTGGCTGGGTGATTGCCACAATTATGAAAACAGTACAGCAGCGCATGGGGAAATTTCAGAAGAAGCAGATGAAGCTTTGAGAATTGACCAAACTGGGATGGGGGGACAATGCCGACTACTTCCGTGAAAGTGATCAGATCCACAGGACAGCCAAATTGTCGGTTCCAGCATCCATTAAGTTGCAAATGGACGAAGTATCAGCCGCACTTGCACCAACAACATTTGGACAGCGTATGGAGACTCTTGATATCATTTTAGTCATATCACAAATGCCTCAAGGGACTTCTCGATGAGGAGGTAGTCGTGTGAGGTTAGATTCTGAGAAACCAGGGCCTCATGAGCGCATAGTGTCTCTCCCACCCGACGCAGTGCCCGATTTGTCAGCAATGTCAGACCCAGTCTTTGTAGAGTACGTCATCACGTGGCTGTGGGTTAGGGCTGGCAGCTACTATACAACCTACATGTCATCTATGAGTTAGACTCAATCAAATCAATTGTCTCGACAGGTTCGTCACAACGGGTAATGAGCCCGGGCACGACCACAATCTGGATACCATTTTAGAGAACTATCAAGCGATCACAGTCAAATTCTGACGCTTTATATGAGGTAAGCCGCAGGGTCCCGGATTCGTTGCGAACGCACCCAGGAGCGGAACACCTACGGACTCAGGACGACAATTCAACTATGCAAAGAACCCAGATGCCACCTCTCCAAGAAATCTGACGTAACCACTTAGAGGTCTGCGATGCCCGTGGTGTTCTGTGCTACAGGAACACGAGATTACAGCAACCAAACGACACGTCGACAGGACACGTTCTGGGCATACGGAGTGCAGTTTGGCAGGAGTGCAGGATGAGGACGGCAACTTACTGACCGAGGTGTAGTCAGTATGTTCGAAGCGATTTTGAGAACAGGTCAACCGGTGGCCAGCCAAGCAGATCGACATAAAGTATGGTATTTGGAGAGTCTATGAGCAGTGGGCGGGTAATGGACCGCGGATACTTGGGAGATGTCAGCAAACACACATGAAACCCCCTGGGAGGGCGGTGGTTCGTCCGCTACAGTGCGCTGGGCATGTGATTTGGGCAACCCGAGAGACCGGCGGTGGCAATTGTGGCCATGAATCCACGAAGTCTGTGGACTCCTCTACTGTGAGGATGAGGAAGCACTACTAGGAGCTGTACAGTGTGTACCTTCACCATAAGCCTTCAATGACGACAACCCCTCCTCCTCCACCCGGGAGGCCACGGACGGGGATCCACGATCTATGGGAATGAGTTCCCCCGTGCAAGCTGAGACGGAAGAGTGACCTTCGGAGAAGCGTCTCTAAGTTGAATTGCAGCTTTGGAGAGATGTCTCCCATTTCGACGCGCCACCATACAACAGGTTACGCCATTTTCAACACAACACCGACACATACTTGACTACGCGAGCATCCACCACCGTTCAACAGGCTGTGAGCCCTTGCGTTCAAATGGGAAATGATCAACACTTCCAGTTTGTTTGTCGAGCGGAAGTCAACATGGCCACCGAGAAGCGTTGCCAATTTTGACACCGACAGTACAACCCATGATTGGGACCAAGAGTCTGCATACAGGAATCCATGACGCTCCAGCTGGACTGTGTGTCACCTTCCGAGGAGCAGCTGACTGGAAGTCAAGACAGATGAAGCCGACAGCACAATCGAGTACTGAGCTTAAGAAGCCTGAGCGGGACAATGGTCATTTGGGAGGAGCTTAGGGCATGGCATGGTTTGGGTTCTGTCTTCTGTCATCTGGTTGTTTTCGGTCTGTTTTTCAATGGCTTAGTGTTTGACGGACGTGATAACGCCCTGGAGGAGGGTTAGACCGAGTGTTGGTAGAGTACGGCATCACGCGGCTGTGGGTTAGGGCTGGCAGCTACTATATAGGCTACGTGTGATCTTAGACTTAGACTCAATCAAATCAATCGTCTCGACAGGTTCGTCACAACAAGCAACACAGAAACCGAAGCCTCTTGAACCTGTAAGCTATTACCCCTGCAGATTGCCTCACTAGCTAATTACCATACAGAAGTCAGATTCGGACAAAGAAATGGTGACGGCTCCTGAATTGCTGGAGGAAGAGACACACAAATTGCTATTTTTGACAAGCTGCCATGTGGAAATGCAAATTTGTGTACCGATGTTGCTACTTGTCAGCTTTCCCTTGATTTCAGTTACGTGAATGTGAGACATGATAACTCGTCTGTGGCTGTGCGAGTGACATACGCACCATGCAACAGTTCTTCACTCCATATCCGGTTAATTGATGACCTACAAACTCGATAACGACTTGGCTGTAACTGTAAAGTAATAAAGTCAAACCTATTTTTGAGACAAACTTTACAAACAAAATTTTTGTCAGTGACGTTACACAACTCATTGAAGGAGCGGTCAGTGGGCAATATGAACCAGTACCATTGGCTACCGTCATTCTGCATTCATCAATGCATCCAACTGCATAATGATTTGCTCAGTCCTGGGGCATGTCATCGTGAATTAGAAAATTGATTCTGGTACATGATTGAGATCGAGGAGAAGGAGATCAATCCGGAAAGATGAAGAAGTCTGGCTATATTAATCAAAAAGTCATGAATTGATCAACTTGCTGTACATTAACGGCCAAAAGCGCTGGAATGAGATAGGGTTACATTATCCATTGCTCAGATAATGAGTATAGTGGTGGATCAAAACGTTTGAGGCCACCAAGGTTTGGGATGCAAATGATGATACATACAAACGAGATATTGGTTGTCAATAATGACTATATGAATTTTGCATCCAATTATTGAGCATACGATGATTGTTAGGGTGTGTTCAAGGTAAGCACCAATGGAGTGTCAACAACTTAGAGTCTTTCACTTTCTGCAATCAACAGGCTGCATTGTCACATCCTTGCAAATTCAATATATTGGTCGCCTTTATAGGTAAAAAGTCAATCAACACACTCTTGACCTGATCCTAAGAATGAGTGTCAACAATGTTCGGTCTATGGTCCTGGATAATCCAATCACTGTGCAACAACATGAAGCCATATTTGAAGTATTGGCCGCCTTTGTAGGCAACAATAATAGTGATGATTTTGTTACCACCTGAAAATGAGCATCAACAAATCGTGAACCATTTTTGACCATACATCTTGCTTAATCTAAGGGCTGTGCCACAACATCAACCCTTAATCAATTTATTGGCCGGCTTTACAGGAAAAAATGCTAGTGAAGATATTGATAACTCTTCTTAAAAATGAGTATCAACAGAGCATCAATGATTTTTGGTTGTGCATCATCGATAATCCAAGGCCAGTTCAATGATATTAATCCAAAATCATTGTGTTGGCAATCTACATGCGCAAAAATGCTAGTGACATTATCGCTACCAACTGCTAAAAATGAGCATCTACAGAGCGTCAAAGATTGCTGGTCTTGGATCTTGGATAATCCAAGAGCGGTGCAACAACATTAATCAATAATCACAGTATTCGCCGCCTTTATGGGCAAAAATGCCAGTGACGATACCGCTGCCACCTTCTAAAAACGACCATCACCATAGCCTCAACGAGCTTTGGTCTTTCATCTTGGATAATCCAAGGGACATGCACCCAGTATTAGCAAGAGTTCTGGGTTACCCAGCCTCGATCTGGGTGGCAACCGAAACCCCGGCCCCGGTTCGGAGATGGAACGGCCAATGAACTGAACTGCCTGATGTTGAGCAGTTCCAACCCGAAGCACACCTAAAACCGCGGTTCTCTGAGTTGGTTTTACATGCAGCAGAGCCTCATTTTCGCAAAATCAAAACTTTGGCTCCAATTACGTATTCCAGTTTTGATTGTATCACAATATGATATATACATAAAAGCTGCAGTTTTGCATGCTCTTTCACCTGCTATTCTCCAATGTGCGATCTGATCAATTTTCATTCAGTCACTTGGAAACCTGCCCACCTTCCAGTGTTATTTCACAGCGAGTCAATGAATATTGATCAGATCGCCAATTGGAGAAAAGCAGGTGAAAGAGCATTCACAACAGCGCCTTGTACATATATCTCAGATTGTGATACGATCAGAACTGAAATACTTAATTGGAACCAAAGTTCTGAGTTCGCTAAATTGTGGAGCCAGCTAAAAAACTACGGGTTCTGTGCAGTTTGGGTTTTAGATGGCGTATCACCCGTTGCATCTGTTCCAGTTCAGTTCCAACCCGGACCCTGAACTGAACCACAGCTATAGAACTGTTGCTATCACTAGGTGCATCAACACTAATCCATAGTCAGAGAACTGGCAGCCTTTGGAGGCAAAACTACAACTGACGATATCATTACCACCTCCTATAAATAACTGTCAACATTATCGACAGTTTTTCCGAGGGCTCGGTCACGTATTCAGCAAAACATTGCATTGCATTGTTCCTACCTTGGGTGTTTAAGAGTCAGTCATTTCAATATGTTCTCGTATTCACCTTCACAACTGTGCATGAAATGTCTCACATGTCCTACTTTTATCTTGCTCATAGCTCTGGAGCCAATATCGAACACACAATGATCCACTTCACGATAACCAACCTGGTGACTTCGTCTCATGTCGAATTATGCAGCTTTCAAATTCCTACCAATATGTCAGATTCCAAATCTTTCAATACCTTAAGGCTTGGGGTTATGATATCATCCAAAAATGAAAATGACTTTGTTTGTGATTTGAGCGACCTTACTGTACAAATTATATTTGATGCATCCTGGACTGCAATCAATACGGACTTGAAGGGATCAAATGCTTTGAATGAATCAAAACATGCTCCTTTGTGGCATTTCCATTTGCACTGTGGAATTGAAGACAGCGGCAGCCCCGGCATCCTATGTATCATTTGTCATCAAGTTCTTTGCCAACCATCAGAACATGGGCTCAGCTCAATGGGGAAACACTTGCTGGTAGAAGCGCACAGTGCAAAGTTAAATGAATCAACAGAGTCAGAAGTTACTGAATTGACTAGTTCAACAGTTGAGGGAACAGATTTGGCTACACTGAACAGACAAGGAAGTCAAGGAATTACAATAGTAAGTTCGGAAAGGAAATTGATATTCAACATTGAGATCATATGCATGTTAACTGAGTTGAAAGATGAAACACACTATACTGGCAGCGAACGACTCTGTTACCGCCAAATGTCACCAAGCTGCCTGGAATCACTACCTCACGTCATGATTTGTACCAGCTAATACTCCATGGAATGCTATGTCAAACCTAAAGCTATGATGGTCACATAATTCATTACAAAGCTAGCTGGTGGCACTGTCCAGCAGCACCCTTAGCAACATTTTCTGGAGGGAATATTCACTGACAGTGGATGCAATTAAGAAAACAATTGCTGTCAAAGATAACCTTGGTTTAGCTTTGGACACATGGAAATCAACGAACAAATTAGCCATAACACGGTCATTGCTTACTAGCTGGATCACAATTGCAAATTGTGAGATGTACAACTCACTTTTGATGAGGTTGATAGCCACTTCTTTTCCTATTGTGAAAGGAAATTACAGAAAATAGGTCAAGGGTCAACATACTGGAGAGAGGCTGGCTAAACATTTGAAAGAGGTTCGTGTTTGTTTGATCTTACCGATGGCAGTGTATCGAGTATTAGGTGTGAAAACGCTTCATCAAATAACTCAATGATTCGGGAACTGAAATCAACTGTCGTGGCTTCCACAATCGAGTTGCCTGCATTGCGAAACCACTTACGACGCGTGGCGCACATCATTCAGCCTGCTTTGGGTGCATTCATCGGCATTATTGGTGTAAAAGGCCGCACAAAGTCTTCAGAGACCCATGAGTGCGATCAGCGATTTGGAGAAAATGAAAGCACTGATATTGGGAAGAGTCAAAGACTTCGAAAAGAGGGCATTGCTACAATCAACAAGCTGTTGGCCATGAGACCAGGTTCAGCAAAGATAGTTGAGAAAGTACATCTTTCAAGACATTTTGAAAGTTCTGAAACTCACCTTCATATAGCAGCGAATGCTTGATGTATTGGTTACACTGATACTTGGTCCCCGGAACAAGTTCATTGACTATCAAAAAGTCAAATTATGAAATGCAGTACTACCTATTATGGATATGAAATCATGGTGGCATTCAACACTGGAGTTCCTTGAGCGAGCCTTCCTATTGTGAGAATTCACCTGAGAGTGGCTGAAGAATCCAAAATATAGTGAATACCAGCCACTTGTCACAAAACAGGATGAATGGACCATCATCAAGTACGTCATGGAAGATTCAAGGCTATTCTGATACTGCACCCTGTGGATGTCCACAAAGCATATGGTTACTCTGCATCACAGTATCACTGTCTACAATGACATGTTCAATCATATGGATGGCGTTATGTGAGCTTGAGCTAAGAAGAACACTTAATGGAAGGAAGGCTTATTCTTTCCCATGATGTTTGCCCGACAGAAGCTGTCCAAGTATTATGCTGAAGTTACTCCAAAGATGGGTATGTTTCTGATTTGAGCACACATCCTTGTTCCTTTCCAGAAGTTGCGATCATTTAAGAAGTGGGACAAGGGAATGGATATTAATCCTTAGGACGAGACTGCTTATACCACCCAATACCAACAGGCATTTCTGGAGTATGTGGAGAATGCATACTGTGCCAAACATAGATGATTGTGCATCATTAAACACGGATGTGTACACAACAACAATCTCTTCCCCTCCGCTATGACTGCTGGATCTGCTCAATGTTCTTTTGATTTGTATGATTTGCGCAGCAATGATCAAGTTTTCTTACCGCCTACAAATACTGCTGAATCAACACCCAGACAAACAGATTGCACAGTACCCATATTGGCAGCTGCAAGGCTTTATTTCAATTCAAAGCTTAGATCAAGCGAGAACTTGGGGCCAGTCAATCCAGATGTTAATGATTACCACTTTGACCCAATAGAAATTAGCAGTAAATTTTGGTTACCAGCTATCACCGACTGGTGGCACCAACAAGAGGAAATTCAATCAAAGTACGCTGCTCTCACTAATGTGGCATGGGACGTATTCTCTATCATACCACACTGTGTCGTAGTTGATGTCCGGTTAGCCCTTGGGTGGGACATAATTGGCTGGGGGCACCTGAATACCACAGGTGGAACCCTTTGCGAAACAGTATTCATAAGGTAGTTTGCTTGAGCCAACAGTTGGAAATTTGCAGGCGATGACTCAGCATTGCATACGACAGCACCTGAAAACAAGTTGGAATTGAAGAGATAGATGGAGGAAACACAATTGCACAGAATGGCCAAGGTCCATGAGTTTCTGGAGATGTGGCAGGGGAGCAATACCCTATGTGCTACACAGAAGGAATCTCACGCTCAAAATAAGCAAATGAGAGCTGTACGAGACATTTCAGATGCTGAAGAGATCGTCAATGCGTCTTGATGAAAGTTTCAAATGATTGTTTGGGTGCATTTAAAATATCGGAAAGATCGCCTTTGCCACCAGCTGCGTCTGCAAAGGACCTCCCTGGGGGATAAGCTCAAGTATTGGATCTCAAACGAATTATGGGAATCGACCATCCTGATGCCAAAAGTCGTGAGGACATAGCACCTGAATGCATTTCCAACACCGAAAATTGGATTACCTGGGATGGTGACTTGGAAAATCCAAACGTGAGCGAAGACAACTGGGAGGTGGATGATGAATCCGATCTAGAGCTAGACCACAACATTGAGTTTGAGGAACGCAAAGAGCAGTGGGATGTGAGTGCCACCTGAAATGTTCCCTGATTGATTCAGTCAATATGCAGGTGATAGAAGAAGGCCGGATAGGGCGTTGTGATGGTCACTTCAATGGAAACGAGGAGGAATAAGGGAAACATCAACACATTGGGCAGAATGCGTCAACATGTTTTGAACAGGTTCTATATGTTGCTTCACTGAGAAATTCACATAGAGAATTATTATGGGAGAATAGTGAGCAGTCGGATGCGAATATTGGTTCACAAACAGATCAACAGCAGGCAAAATGTCAAATTCAGCAAGATAGATAAATTTCAATAGAATGAGAGTGACCCGTGGAAGAAAATTACTGGTCTTGGCTCTGCCAATGGGCCGAGTCTCAATCAGTTAGAACGGCAACCAATAAGTTCAAATAATTATGTATACAATTATTGATGTCACTAGATTTTGGCGAGACAATACATTATAATGAGCGTCAACAGAGCATCAATGATTTTTGGTCTTCTAAGTGAGGTAATTGAAAAGTGATATGGTGACTGTTATGCATAACTGACCTATTGGCCACCTTTATTGGCAAACGAGACAGTGGCATGGTCACTGCCCCATTCTGAAAACGTTCGTCATTGGAGCGTCAACATTATTGGGCATTGCATCCTGGGTTTTCTAAATGGCAATTTGTGGCAAGAATTTATATACTAAGTACTGGCGGCCTTTTTGGGCAAATCAGTGCATGATGTCTTCGTTGGCCCATCATGAACATGAACGTCAAAGGAGGATGATTGATTTTTGGTCCTGTAAGTCAGGTCATTAAAAAGCCAGTTTGTAGTGGTTGTATATAATAACAGTATTGGCAGCCTTTACTGGCAACAGAGGAAGTGACATGGTCACTGCCCCATTCTGAAAATGAGCGTCAACGGAGCGTCAACAATTTTTGATGTTGTAAGTAAGGTAATTCTATATTGATTTGGTCACTGTTATTTATAACCAGCATATATGTAGCCTTTACCCGCAAAAAAGAACGGGATCAGGTCTCTCCCCCAGTCTGAAAATGAACATCAACCGAGCATCAACGATTTTTGCCTTTGCATCATGCGTTATCAAAGTGGCGACTGGTTGCTGACATTCATAAATGAGGTATTAGCCGCCCTTCGGGTCAAAACCCATAGGGACACACTACCAGCCCATCCTTAGAATCAACGTCAATGGAGCATCAACGATTTATAGTCTTGCATCATGGTTAATCCCATTGTCGCTTTGTGGCAATAATTCATATATGATGTTTCGGCGGACTGTTCAGGCAAAACAGTGCATGAGATCTTTGTTACCCTATCATGAAAATGAGCGTCAATGGAGTGTGAACAGTTTTTGGTCTTGCATATTGGGTGAACAAGGCATCATTCAGATATTCAAGCTCATAACAGAACTATCGACTGCCTTGATATGCAGAAGTACTACATATACAATGAAAAACATGGATTCCAAAATAGTCGATATTGCAAACTGCACAAAATGCAAAAGTGTTTATTGGATGTTGATTAAGCTGTTTTGATATGATACTATTATCAAACAGCAAAATGAGGAGCATTATATGAATCTACAGATGGACCAGCTGGACAACCCACGAACAACCCGCCCGATTCGGATGGGTTGGGAGATGTGTATCGAACCCTATCTGAATTGACGGTTTGGGTGTATTGACTACCCGAAATTCCCATTTTGGTCACGGTTTGGATTGCACCTGCACATTGACGCAAAGCCACGGTCCTGAACTGTTGCTACAACTACACTGGATAATGTTGCACACCCACATACACCAACATAGAATCACGGTGGATTCACGTGATACCTACGATTCACATCTAGCTATGCCACCAAAGACAGTTTGATTCGCGATTACATTGTAAATCACTCAATGCTGTCAACTACATCACTCATGGTGTTAGGAGTTTACTGTGTCGGCTACAGAAGTCTTGCAAGAAACATATGGTCCGCAAGTTGATGTATTGACTTTGATTTCTGGTATGATTACTGATACGGTTACCGATATGGTTACGGATGGGATTACTGATATGATCACTAGTATGATCAGTTATAGGATAGGTGGAGTTCAAGATAGTGGCGCAGCAATCGCAGATTATGTGGCAACCTTAAATAGGAAGTACAATAACTCCCAAATGTTCTATGGTGGCAAGCAGATACAATTTGCGATTAGCATTGTCAATGATCACCTATGGCACCAGATGGGCTGCCCAAATCGGATTGATTTCAGGAGGGAGAGCCATCTACACCAACTCTATGCAATTTCGTCGAACCAGTCAATGAAAGCTGATAAATCGCCAACCAGCACATATGGATACGTGCCCATACAATGGGCAAATGCAGAGGGATCTTAGGAATCCAATGGAGATTTATTTTGTAGCCAGGAATCTGCAGATCCATAGGGCTACTGGAGGATGGACCTTCCAAGCACTTTCAGGATACCAGCAGAATACGAATGTATTTAAACTGGAACGAAGTTCATTTGATGTATCTATCCTCACCTGGAAGTGAACTATATTTGGTTGTCAGAGAGTCCCAATTGGGTGAGGTAAGGACATTGATTGGGTGTCAGAAGTCCTGATTGGGCGTGACAAGTATGTGATTTGCTGTGTGTGCTTATTCATACACATGGTGGCAGCCACAGTGGATACACTGTGTGCTGGAGAATTAGCGTCGACTTGCAAAGCATTGGATTTGTGGCTCTGCAACCCCATGGTGAGCCGATGAGGTGGCAGTGGACTGGGCGGGCCACCAGGTGTGCCCCGGTGATGTACCTGAACCACAGCTAGGGAGGCGGCGCATTCCCAAGGTGGCTGTACTTCATATATTCAAATACTTGGAGCTACTGCTATTGACAATCTATTGGTTATTGGTGAGGTCATTGTTGGACGTTCTTCCCAAGAGTGGGAGTTAGTTGAGGGCTGCTGGGAGTGCCCATTGAAAATGACTCCGACGGTGAGATAGGCACCAGGCACCGGATGGGCCAGCAGGGAGGAGCTGCGGTAGGTGTGGCAGGAGAGTGTACCGACAATGAGGACCATGAATGATGGCTCCCAGCTCGCTGAGACCCGAAGGGAATACTAGGCGGCGGGGCTTGGCTCTGTGGACTCAAACCATTCTAAATCTCGGCTGCTGCATATTCGCTCATACTGCTGCATACCTAGTATGAATCGAGAACTAAAGTTTGCAGATGGAGCCAGCACAACGACAAACATGGTGCCTCCAGATGATGGAGGAATCATCATTATCCCAGCAATATATAGAGATTTGGTGGAGGTATTCAGAAAAGCCAAGGCAGAGACACTCCTGCTGCATCTGTCAACTAACCGTCCAATCAACTTTGAGCCCAGCTACACTTTGCCATATGGGTGGATTACAAGTGAGCGGAGTTGAGTTGAATGGAGTGGAGGTGTATTCCTGCTATTGCATCGAATAGGATGAAGTGCTACAAGGCTGCATCATGAATTTGGATTTGGACTTAAAACATCCCATCCCATACGGACGGATTGAGGATGCAATGATGAGCCAATGAGAGCCATTCTTGCACTGAAGATGAACATTATGGAGGTTATTAAACAAGACTGGAAGAGGGCTTACACAGCGACAGGAGCAGTCACGGAATGCGGCCCATACAAGTGCCATTTTGCATCGGGTGGATACAAATCGTTCAAAGCCACAGAGATCGCGGCCAGAGTTGGTATATAGCTGTAGATGAATTCCGGCTGGAGATGAATCGCAGCTGGAGAAGAATTGCTACTGGAGATGGGGTGCCGATGGAGACGGATTGCGGCCCGAGATGAATGACACACGATGGATACCGACCGCAGATGGATTGTGGCCAGATATCCATTGCGACTGGATATGCGTGGTTAACAGGAGATTGTTGGCAGGAGATGGATTACAAGGGACAGATGACGATTGGTCTCGTTTCCATATGACGATATTGAAGGTATGCGAAGTTATACCATTCTGGAGATCACAACATTGATTTCAAACTACAAAGTTACAATTGAGCGCAGATATGCAGATAGGCATTATACTGGTGGCTTGGCTCCAGCGAGTTCCATACCAGGCACTCTTGAGAATACTATTCAGTGATACCAAAATTCGCGGCGTAAGCCGGATATCCAATGCTGAATACGATCCTGAATCATATTCCTAGTCAGCAAGCTATCATGCCGAAATCACACATCATGAATCTGCACACGATTCATCTTTTGCGGAGTAATGATCTTCACAGATAGGGATGACAATCCCTGATTTCAAACGACTCTTATGATGCAAATTACCACACCGAAAGTGGAAGAACAAAGTACCATGAATCACATTCATCAATACAGAAGCCAGCAGCGGCTATTCCACATGGAGAAGCATCAATTGTGCTCTGAGCATGGCAAAAAGTGCACAAGATGTGATGGCAAAATACCCCTAGAGATGAATCAAGAAGCCACATGTCCAAGTTACGCACCTGAGTGAGATCCTGGCTCAGTCTTGCCTATCCGGACTCAGTCTTGACAATCCTGAGATACACAGGTGCTACTGAACATCAACTACAGACTGAAACTTATCCAACCGATATGGCACCCAAAGTAGCCGTAATGGATTAGCCATCGCAGGGGCCATGATGTTCAAAAGGGGGAGGTCTGTACAAGAATCGAAATCAGACACTACTGCAAGCAATCACCGTACCGAAAGTATTGGGAAGAAGCATGTTGGAGCATCCCGACTGGCAGAAAATCACAGCTCGAGACTAGTTGATGAGCTACCTTGGAAGAGATTGTTGAGCTGATTGGAAGTACAGAAATCACTATGCCAAGGACTATGATGTAACTTGCCTCTTTTGTAGTTAGCACCATTAGACATCGATCGACCTTATGTCGATGCGACATGTCTCGTTACACGATTCAATAGACACACCTGCGCATACGCCCGCACACACTCGACTACTCGAGCGCACGCCACCGTACAACAGGTTATGAGCCTTTGCGTGAAACAAGGGAACGACGATCAATACTTCCATTTTCGTTTGTCGAGTGGAAGTCAACATCGTCACGGAGAAGCGTCTCCCTAAGCTAAGCAATTACCCCGCACCCCGCCGTATTTCTGACGGCGGCTGCTGGACGTCACCGGCACAGTCTGAGAGACTACAATAACTGACGATTGCGATACAAGATTAGGATCGTGCGAGATGAGTTCGACGACAATCACAATCACCAAGTTCAATGGCACGCACTATGCACATTGGGCAACCGAGATGGCCCTACTTCTCGAGCAGAAGCAAGTGTATAGTATCATCAAAGGATACGACGACAAGCCGGAAGAGCCAGCAGCAAACGCGACCGCTACCGAGAAGGCCGCTTTCAAAGACTGGATGAATCGCCATGGTGTTGCCAGATCGACTATCCTGCTCGGCATGGAACCGAGGATACAAGCGGAATATACGGTCATCGACGATGCGAAGATGCTTTGGGAGAAGCTAGCATCAGCCTACATGTCGAAGCTAAAGCTCAACATCTTCGAGATTAGGGAAGACCTTTGGAGCATCAAGCTACAGGACTGCGGAGATGTCGACAATTACGCATCGCTGATCGATCGGAAAGTCAAGGAGTACAATCTCTGCGCAGGACCAACGACTACCGACACCGATGCGTCTGCAAAGACAATCGCCAAGATGAGTGAGCAAGAGCAGATCTTCTACTTCCTTCGCGGGATCCCAAGGAACGACGAGTGGAAAGTCTTCCTGGAGCTCATGATGGACAAAAACGCCATGATGACCGCCACCCCCGATGAGATCGTCACCAAGCTCGTCGAAAAGGAAGCTGCAATCAAGAGACAGAAAGGGCTCGCTCCAGAAGCTCTGCTCTTTGCAAAGAAAGGTGGTGGTAATGGCGGTAAAGCCGTTAAAGGCGGCAGAAGTCCAAGGAGGGATAAGAGAGATGACAAGAGAGATGATAAGAGAGATAATAAGGGAGACAAAGAGAAGGATTTCCGGAAGTGCTTTCATTGCCACCAGCGAGGGCATACCACCGAGTACTGCTTGAGCAAGCAACGCAGCGATCCTCCAAAGTCTGCCGACACTGCCGCAAAAGCATCGACTGAGACTACTTCGACTCTCACGACTTCGATCGAGAACTATTGGATGGTGGCCAACTCAAGTGCTTCATCCAGTGATTGGTTCATCGATTGCGGATGCACGACTCACTTCTCCGGCCATCGATCAATGTTCATCACCTACACCGAATATCCTGCGAATAAGAAGAAGGTGAAGGGATACAATGGGGTCACATCGTTTGCATCAGGATATGGAAGTGATAGATTGACTTGCAAGCTGCCAGATGGAAAGACGGAAACGATCATACTCCAAGAAGTGGTGCATTTGCCGGGATCGTTCAATCCCATCTCACAATCTCAGATCATGGACAAGGACGTCAAAGTCGAACCAGTAAATCACTACGGTCTCAACCTCTACAATCGCCATGGCAAGTGGATTGCCACTGCACCTCAGGTCGATGGGCTCTTTGTTCTGGATCGAGTTCTGGATCGGGAATCGACCGAATACACCGACATCGACAACAGCCGCTTGCTGGCACTAATAATGACTGGGCATGCATCTCAGCACGATGCAGAGAAGCGGATGTTATGGCACCACCGCCTGGCACACGTCGGGCTCAAGCCTTTGGAGATCTTGCCGAAAGTCGTTGCCGACGCTCCGAAGATGACCGGGAAGTGCGATTGCGAGAGCTGCATCAAGTGCAAATTAGCTCGAAAGCCCTTTACTCCCACCACCTCCCGTGCCACTGAACCTCTGCAGCTCGTGCACTCGGACATATGCGGTCCCCTGGAAACATCCATCGGAGGAGGTCGATATATGCTGCTTTTCATCGACGACGGCACGAGGCATACGGACGAGTACATATTGAAGTACAAGTCGGAAGCCCTTGAGAAATTCAAAGAATGGAAGGCTCTTAGAGAAAAGGAGTCGGGCAAGCAAGTGAAGCAATTTCGTACAGATGGAGGCGGTGAGTACACCTCCAAGAAATTCGCAGAATACCTAAAATCAGAGGGCATAATAAAGGAAACGACTACGCCCTATTCACGTCAGTCTAATGGAGTCGTCGAACGGGCGAACCGCACGATCATGGAGCGCGTACGATGCATGCTGGACGATGCCGGACTTTCGAAGAAGTACTGGGCATTTGCAGTCTCAGTGGCGGTCTATCTCAAGAACCGCACTCCGACACGCTCCGTCGTTGGTAAGACTCCGTACGAGGCCTGGCGTGGGAGGAAGCCATCATTGAAGCATCTCTGTGTGTTCGGATGCTTGGCGTTCGTCCACGTTCCGAAAGAGAAACGAAAGAAGCTGGATTACAGAGCCACTCCCGGCATATTCGTTGGGTACAGCATATCGACTAAGCGGTACTTCGTATACAATCCATTGGCCAAGACGCTTCACCGCTCCCGACATGTGGTATTCAGAGAAGGGAAGCGGTACACAGCACTGAATGCTGCAGATGAAGCGATCTTGAATGAGCACTTCTACAGAGATGTCATCGAGGAACCCAAACCCAAACCCACACCCAACGAGAAGCAACCAACCGAACGTCAAACGGAGGAGTCATTGGACGACGATCCACCTCCGGAGCCTCCGAAGCCAAAGACAAAGAAGTCACGAGAATTGGCTGGCCTTGAGACATCACTTGGAGATGCATGGAAGCCGCCGGCCGAAGGTAGTCACCAGAACCGCTCTGGGAAGAATACGTTGGCAGAGTCTGCACAATTGGCTCTCGAAGATGAGGAATTTGAGGGTATGATTCCCATCTACGCTGCAGCTGTGATCTCCAATAATCACGATCACGAGGATGGCATCGACGATCCAAAGTCTTACAAAGCAGCAACCGAGTCTCCGCTCGCCGAGAAATGGGATACGGCGATGAAAGAAGAGTTAGATGCAATTGGTCAGCATCAAGTCTTTGGAGATTTCG
>Ga0307512_10000197_pt1 | contig 82693 bp, 72 predicted proteins | sample 14_EM_MG_FD_200267 | JGI IMG/M metagenome (GOLD analysis project Ga0307512, IMG submission 200267) | Populus trichocarpa ectomycorrhiza microbial communities from riparian zone in the Pacific Northwest, United States - 14_EM | ecosystem: Host-associated > Plants > Roots > Unclassified | place... | reverse complement strand
ACCCTAACTCTGACAATCACCCTAACTCTGACAATCACCCTAACTCTGACAATCACCCTAACTCTGACAATCACCCTAACTCTGACAATCACCCTAACTGACAACTACCCTACTCTGACATCAGAAGCAACCTCGCCTATACAGGAATTACTTCAACTCTCACACGGAAGACCCAACGTATACGGTATAATCTCAACTCTGACAATGAACTTGATTCTAACATGTTTACAGCATAACTTCGACTTTCACATGGACCATAACTCTGACACGGGAACCAATATTATTGGGTCTATTTTCAACTCTGACAAGGTTGTTTTGAGGTGACGACAGATAGAGATGCACTATATAATACACGGTCACGAGCTGTGGATTCCGTGTACATGCAAAGCCGATACACCCAACGCGAACCTGCACAGCAACATACAATGCACAGAATGGCAAACGGAACCAGATCTAGCAGCAGCACCCGCAACTGTTCTAGAAAATCCGGAGGCAGCAGTGGCCGCACCGATCAAAATCCCAGTGGCAGGTCCCAGGGCAGCAGCAGCCGCAATGATCATCAAAACTCCGGCGCCAGTAGCCGTAGGACTCACTTCAATGAAAATGGCCGACAACGGCACCAATCCGGGGGCGATAATGGCGGTAACGGGAGCTCGGATGGCCAGCGGATGAGTGATTGCGATGACAATGACGATGAACCGCAATCCCCACATCGAAGAACCCGCATATTAAATAACTGTAGTCATTCTTCCAGTTTGAACAACCAAGGAGGGGTAATGACGCATCCAGTTCGACATTTGTGTCTGACTGACAATTTCTAGGTGCGAACACCTAGTCTTTCGAGCGGCCAGCGACGGGTTAGTAGGAGCAGAAATGACCATCCCTGCTTTCCACTGACTATTTCTAGTTGCGAACACCAAGTTCGTCCGACAACCAGCGGCGGGCAAGTAGAAGCAGAAATGTCCACCCCTGCATTAACCGACAATACCTAGGCACAATGGATCACTCATTCTCCTGGCAACCCAGGGAGGGTAATAACCACACCCGCATCCAACATTAACTTCTCTAGCTGACAATACATAGTCATTGCAATCACCCCATGACACTCCTCCAGGGAACCAGGAGCACTATGCTCAACAGGTAAGAGCAACATTTCCTTATGGGCTTTGACTTTGTGCAACCTCTCTGACTTCGGCTACACCAAGATGCAAAAGCGGAATAGGTCACCCATCGATACTAGCCGCCGGCAAAAGCGTAAGGTGGGTGACATCGGGGTGCCAAAAGATTGGTGGGACATTGCCCAAGATCTATTCTTTTGCAGAATTCTTAGCGAGGACACCTACCCAGTCAATGTCGACGAACTGTCCGAGGAAAGCTACCAGGAAGCGCACGAAATTCTGAGTACGGCAATCAAGGAGTTTGATCTCTCAAAAGCAGCTATCCACACAGTAAGTATTCGCATGTTTCAAGCCCTGTTCAGTAGCACTTACAACCAAGCTTGCGGATCGCCAATCAGCTGCCTGAGCGCTCTTCGCCGAACAGGCTTGTGAGGTTGCGCCCGATCAATATGCCACTAGCTTTCGGACCCTTTCGAACGATGACCGCCAAAAACTAGTACCAAGGCTAATCTCTCCTTGCACATACCGGTATCATCATTCAGACTGTGAGAGTGAAGTATGACTGAACACCATTGATTCTATTGATGTCCTGACAATCAACTTAGATACTGAAAAAGATGTTTCTGCATTGTTCGCAATCAGGCGAGATGGCAAAAACCTTCTTCGAGAACTCAAAGCGTAATTTCACACGATGGCCATATACGTCCCACTTCACCAATGAGGTGACAGCAGAGTGTTTGTTACTTGCTACAACTGCAGTAAAGCATTCCTTGGACAACTGGGCTGGTGGCAGTTTCCTCCGCGTGGTATTTGAAGCGGATACATACAAGAGTATGCAGAACACCGTTTTGGACACACGTATCTGACATTTTAGTAGGTACATATAGTGATCTATTCGAACAATGGGAAAGTATCCCACCAGAGATACAAAAAAAGATCTTGGCTATACATATGGACAGGATCGACGCAATCAATGGTCGAGATTGGAAAGCACCTGCTGCCACACGGTGGGATCCGGAGACGGTAATCGACGATGAGGACGTGTAGCTGCTCATGTATATAGTATATATTAGATTGATGGTTTATTATTGGAATACAATTGATGGAAAACTGACTAATTTCATTCCACGTGTAAATGGTTCTAAAATCACGATTAGAATGGCAATCGGTGAAACACATGTCTAGACTCTGATAATTGACCGTGAGTCCTGACAAAGATCACTGCTGGTATATGTGCAGACTCTGACAGCTGACGGTGGGCTCTGAGAAGATCAGGGCAATAGCATGAGAAGCCTCTGACAAGATCACGGCGACTATACGTGCGGACTCTGACAACCGACGGTGGGCTCTGACAAGTCCAGGGCGATAGCATGAGAAACCTTTGACAAGATCACGGCAACTATATGTGCGGACTCTGACATCTGACGGTAGGCTCTGACAAGACCAGGGCGATAGCATGAGAAGCCTCTGACAAGATCACGGCAACTATACGTGCAGATTCTGACAGCTAACAATGGGCTCTGACAAGACCAGGGAGACAGCATGTGGAGCCTCTGACAAGATCATGGCGACTACTCTGGCAACCGACCGTGAGTTCTGACCAGACAGTGCGATTGCACAAGTAGCCTCTGCCGCATGATCCATAGTGCAGATCTAGCATACTTGATGACACCATGTCGTGCACAAACACTCTCGCTATCACCCCGAGAGTACTTAGTTAGTACACCAAATTAAAGGGGTAAGGTAGAAATACTACCGTAAGCTTACCGTGTATTACGCGTGTATTATCCGCATTACGCATAATGGCACTGGGCCGAATTCCAATATCCGCCGAGATGGCTGTTACAGGAGACTACCGGAGGTTATATACCTTGCGGTCAATTACACGTGGCGAAATGACTTTTTCCCGACCAACAAGGTTGTGATGCGGTTCAGGAACAAATGGAAGTAGAATACTACCCTGCTTAATCACTAAACCATCATCTGGCAGTTGTTTAGCTGATATGTATACTAGCATTGCTTTCTGGTCGCAACAGGGGGGAGTGATGTATACTCCGATGTAGGAGTACATCTTTGAGCAGTTAAGACTCTGTTGACGAATATCCATGTTCCGCTAGCAAAATGAAATGTCGCAACAATGTTAGGAAGCGTCCCATCAGTTCTTTACCGACTCATACCATTGCAAGCTGGCTGGACCTCGAACACAGCCACACCTCGACTTACTTTTTCCAAACAGGGGACCTACCACTGTCCTAGGATTCCTCTCATCCTCCTTCACACGTTTGAAAAGTATTTAGTTGCTCTCTCATTTTCATCATCCCTTGGATCACAACGAGCATGCTGCATCTGCATCCAGCTCATTGCGGCGATTGTTTTGCATGCTCACATGACCCTCCTATGCCCATTGCCTGATTTATGTTTGTAAATTTTTGTCAAATACATACCTCATATGAACCATGCATTCTCCATGGATACTGACCTAGTGACGTCATCGTGGGATACAAGAACTAGTGCAAGGACAAACGAGTGAGATATGACTGCAGAGCAGGCGTTTAGTTGTCTTTGTGATGAACTTAAGCGTTCAATCGACGAATCAGGGCACTTAGATGATGCCAAGCAAATTGTTTCCTAGCTGAATAGCAGCCAAGATGATGTTGCCTTATCAAGAAAACCACTCCAAGCCTATATATATATTTGCCTTGCCTGCCCTCCTTATTGACAATCTCCAGAACCTTCGACACACCCTCCTCACCTCTGCTACTGGATTGCATCGCCCTTGCGAATCTATTCAACACTCCCGACACTCGTTTACAGTGCTGAACATTAGATATCCACCACTCAATCATTGACCACCATTGAGGGCCTAAAATGTAATGTGATGCATTCTGGTTGCCGGAATCAGTCATTGCCGATACTAACACAATTGCGATGCCGCCTCTACATGTCTGAGTCCGGGCCGAGAATGCTGGTGTTGGAGTCAGTCAATAGGCAGCAGAAACCATGGGGATTTGCCATGAGAAGGGTGGCTTGACAACACAACGGAAAGATATTACAATCAGGGAGCCTGTCTGCTTGATTGTGCAGTCCATGAGTATCAGAAACAAGCAAGGAACTGACCCTGATAAATGGGATCTCCTGATCGATTATTGCCTTACTGGAATCAGTGATCAGGCGTCTAAAACGCAATTTTCGAAATGGTGCATGGCAGACCAGACTAACCTAGATGGTCAGAAACTCGAGGTGACACTGAATGAGTTTGCAGAGATTGGCCTATACCAAAGTGAGATTAGGATCAATGAAACCTCAAGTAATCAGAGGAAATTCGTGCATGTTCGTATGTATTTCTTCGCCCCAGTGCTTCTGTTGCTCCTCCTGAAGGTGTGTGGATACACAAGACGATGAGGAAGAAACCTTGGGTCACCAGTCTTTGCCAATAAAGGCGCGTTGTGACGCCTAGACCGAATTCCATGTTGAGCCATTTCGCTGTACCATCGCCTATGTGGATCCCGACATTGCTGGGAGGAGGGTGGGTGAAATTAATCCTCAGCTATTCCCAAGGGACTGGCCTGGGGATGATGAATGTATACTTCTGATAGTTACATCAATCGTCAATACGACCATTGTTTCAATCGTGAATGCTGCAATCGCCGGTCAGCCAGAGCCCAGCCAGATCATCCGAGAGCTTTGGGGCTACCAGGAGGAGCCAATTGGGGATGGTGGTCCGCACGCCCATGATGTGACACCAATCTGCGATAACAATACTTCTGCCTGATGGGTGAAGGTGGCGATGAAATTACACAACTGAATGCTTTTTTGGGTTATTTATGGTGGCCAACGAGCCGACCGCACATCGGGTGCCCAGATGCCTATGCTTGGTGACCTCAGCTACCTTCCCCTGGATGACATCCTCCCACCTCTGGCTGAGGATATGATCGACGATGTCTGGGAGGGATCGGATGATGATTCTGAGACGCGGTGCCCAAATCCAAGAAGCTTCCCAATGCCGAAAACCGGCTTCCAAACATTCGAATGGAATCTTCAAAGGGATTTTATCAGACAGCAGCAATACCTTGATGTCATCCGAAACCGTGCTCTTGGTCTCTTTGCTGTTTACTAGCAAAGTGTTGTTCCTGATAAGGATGTGGCTTGGCTGCATGAGCACAATCACATTGTGAATCCTCCCACTGCGGACTCATTGGCCAAAAGAATGCGTAGTAGCAGCCGCCTGGCTGCAAATTAGTCGTTGTGAGGATGGAATGCACTGGATGCATGATTGTCAAAAGATTAGTTTTGTGCGTGGGTATTTTTGTAGCACTTTGGCAGGTGGACAGATGGGTGATAATCTGGAGTTTTTTTGGAGAGGTTGTCAGTGTCTTTTTGGTGTATTGTATATTTTATTATTACATCGGTTATATTCATGCATGAAGGGATGCGTTGAGCGTTCACGATGTTGGGCTTAATCGTTAAGTCGACAATTTTTAGGAACGGCATAGTTGCAGTGATAGAACTCCGTGTATGGCTATCATGTAATTGGTAGTTCGGTATCTTCACCCAGCAGAAGTTTTCCTGAATGATTGCTGAACTGAGAATGCTTTATCGCTCATTGCGATAATAACGTTTGTCAACGGAAGGCAATCAACAACCCTGCAGCATGCTTGTCACCTGCCATTCTTAGTCCTGAGTTCCTGTCCATCCAAGGAGTTGGAAGCATGTGGGGCGGGAGAAGCCAAGATCCTTGAATCTTCCACAGGATAGAAAAAACGCATCACGATGATGCTTTCATTCATATAAACGCTTTCTTTTGTTTACACAACACTTTAACTCATTTACTATACATTCATTCACATTTCCTTTAGTCACTCCTTTAATTTTGTCATACTTATCACTCTCCACATTTTTAAATCATGACACGAAGGCCCGGCACTTGTCCTCCTTCTCCTCTTCCCTCCATAACCAGGGGAAGCAGACCATCAATCCATGTCGAGGATCTCGATGACGATCTCAGCAAGATACCGGACGAATAGAATCATTGTCGAGAAGATAATTCAGAATCTGATGACGAGCCTCCTTCGCGACCATCCTGGAACCTAATCAGCAAGCGGCAATCAACAGTTCCCTTAATGTCAACACTTTGAACACAAGTTGCGGCACCTCCATTTACTCCTACATTGGCGCAACCCCTACATCCTGACCACGAGGAGGGGAATGATGTCTCGGAGGAGCACGATGAACGTGAGGCTGAGCCAGTGGCATTCAAGAAGGTATTCCATTAAGCGTTTATACGATTAAATTTGCCCGCTAATATATATATTGAACAGAGGAAGGATTCCAACGAAGGCGGTGAGCAATTGGTTGCATAGCGATCTGGAAACCTGTGGCGACATGAGCCCTTTGTTGACGACATGACAGGCCTCATTGTATGCACAGAATCCAAGGCCCAGACAGCTCGGTCAGGCATTCCGGCGATCATCACAGCGCGTGTGCAATGTACAGCTATCAATCATGCGATGATTGTGCTTCCCTTTGCCATGAATGCGGTGAACACCACCCAGATCCATAGTTGGTAGTACGAGGAAATTGCTAGGATTGATCCAGCGCAGAGATACTCAGGACCTCCATGTGCATACATTTTAGTGGTAAATGAATCATCTGAACGATTGTGTTTATCACTGACACTGTGCATCGGGCTCTAGCAAAGATTTCTTGCGCCCATGCAGCAATGGTATACGGCTGCAAGACTCCAATCAACTGTTTGTACGGAATTCGAACAACGTAGCCTACAGAGATCCGGAAAATTGTAGCATGGCTATTGGCCAAGGGCACGTTCAAATGCCCCACAAATGCTTGTGAGGTAGGTTCAAAGTTCCCTTCTTGTATAATCGTTGTCTTGACGATCAATTTTGGAGTGCATGATTTGATATGCAGCAACTGAAATTGTGGATTTTATTCACTGGATATACTTCTATGCCATATGACAAATGGGAATGAAAGAATGATCATCAATTGATAAAACGAACCCAACATTCATTGCCCTCACTGCGACCACCATCCACCACTGTCTGTCGGCCTGGAAAACAGGCGAGTTTAGGGTCCCGCCAGAGTTTGGTCCAGGAGGTGGAGCATAACGTAAGTGCGATACAAGAAACAGTAATCACATGGTTAACCATTAATGAACAGAAGTATTTCGTTGTCTCAAAGCAGATTTTCAGTGTTCCTTGCCAGAGGTTCAAGCAAAAAGATGGACAATATCCCCATAATGATTCAAGGAAGGATCTACCATACTGGTACGAACTCTGCGATGGCCAAACCTCACAATGATCAGTTCAGCTCTCATCAGGACTTCCTTGATTAAGTCCCAGAGGAGCCGATAGAGCAGCCCGACAATTCTTTTAACCTCTCAGCACCTTTGTTGCTGCTCCTGAAGCTAGCATGTGATTCTCAGCTGTTCTGCCTCTGGGCAGGTCCGCCATCGCCAGCCGCGGCCAGCCCATCCCCTGCAACGACATCCACAGCAACAGGAATGACATCACCAACATCAGGAGCATTGAGAATAGGGGATTAGTTGATGGAAGTACGATTGTAGAGGGTGCGATGTCACGTGGAAGTTTGGAATGGTGTCAGTGATTAGTTTTAGGATTTCCATTGTGAGCTATTTTATTCTAGGTTTCATCGATATATCATAATAGTAGTAAATGCAATTGAACTGATGGTATACTAAAGTCTGATTTTGAATGCCTGAAATCATCATCATCATGATACACAACCCTCCGAAGACAGTTGACCAACTGCAAGCTACTGAACGATCTTGTATCAACTAAGTACATTTTGTAAACCACTTCTGCATGGTAACTATCATTGGTCAAATGAAGCCACGAGAGTCTATGAAATCACGAACTACATGTTCCATTGAATGTACAGAGCGAGTACTATCATCATCACATGGACAACTCGAATTGTGAGATGTAGCAGTAAGCCGAAAGATGATTTGTGATATTGCCAAACGAAGTGTGAAGCGTCTGTCATGTGCTCATTGTCACATTCACAAAAGTCGTTACACTGGTGGTGATGCATGAAAGCAGCATCGTGACAACTCAAAGAACACTCTGGAATGTCAAAGCAATGCCATATTTCAGGGAAACCACGATTTCATTTGTTGAGTTGGTGGGTAAAATAGACTAACTAAATGTAATGAATGAAATGTAGTTTTTCCTGATGTTCGCAACCCAATCGGGCAAGTCGTACCCTGATTTCTCATATCTGCTCGTATCCTCCACATCATTCTCATCTCCATCTGCCATCAGTCTCTTTCTTGTCCACACCTCTACCATCATCACAGAACTCAAAGTTATGTTATCCCTCTCTATGTCTGCATGCCATGATTATGAGTTGACACCACGTACAGCATACACCAAGAACAGCATACACCCAAGTACAGCATCCACCCAAGATTGTTTGTCTTCCCTTCATTCCCATCATCACGAGTTGACCACTGAATGCAGCTTCAGCTTCTTGTGTGCCTCCCTACACGATAGACCGCCATCATCCAGCTCTCCATGAGAGCCCAGAGGTAAAGTCACCTGGTCTCATTCCCACGTTTCTGAGTCAACTAACCAATGAATAGAGTCTCAGCACCCGACGTGCCATCAATCGACTGCCTGGAAGTACTCATCCGCAGTCGCTTGATCACGGCCTCCAAAGTTTATCTCCAAACTCACTCAATTATGGTCTCCAAGTTCACGCGATCATGGCTTCCAAGTGCATCTCCAAACTCACTCTGTCACAATCTCGGAGTGCCTCTCTAGATTCACTCGATCACAGCCCCCAAGTGTATCTCTAAAAACCACCTCCAAGTGAATCTGCAAACTCGGTCGATCACGGCCTTGGAGTGTACCTCTGAGTTCACTTGATTCTCATTTTCAGGCTCACCTCAAATTGCTCTCAAGCACCGCCTACAGCCAGTCCAGTTATACTATGCACAGATAGGTAGCTATATAGATGCATAGATGAGAATACAAACTGAATACATCAGTTTCAAAAATCGTTGAACGATAAGTAGTAGCTATGATTTCCAGTTGCACCAGCACCATTCGCAAAGATGATGTCATTTTTCCCAGACTGCTTCACAGTGATTTGAGGTGCTCTCAGATGCTCCCAGGCTTGTTGTCAGTGCTGCGAGGCTTGTCAACAGTGCTCCCAGACTTGTTGTCGGTGCTCCCAGGCTTGTTGTCGGTGCTCCCAGGCTTGTTGTCGGTGCTCCCTGGCTTCTCGTTGACACTCCCAGGTGCTCCCAGGCTTGTGTCTGTGCTCCCAGACTTGTCACCTGCGCCCCCAGGTGCACCCCAAGTTCTCTCCAGTGCTCCAAGGTGTTCTCAAACTTATGATAATAACTCCCAAGGTACACCTGTACCAGTCATCAGAGATCCCAGTTACTCCGATAGCTGGCCGGAATGCCCTCCCAGGGTCTGTTACTCTCCTGAAATTCACGCATCTAAGTTTACACTCCACATTCTGTCAGATACTCCTGGAGGCTCCCAGTGACTGAAATACATTTTGGTGATGCCATAGCTGTGCGATGTCACTCCGCTCCCCTGTCTCTGGCTGCGACTTGCACTTGCCGAGCGTGTCTCCAACTTGGCGGAGTGACATCATTCGATCTGAAGCTCTTCTTTCACCTGTTCAATTTCATTCTGAGTGGCCGTTAACTCCCTCCCTGGGCCACCTTGGACGAACTCAGTGGCCTCCAAGTCTTTTACTTTTGCCGCCAAGCTCTCGTTGAGGTCACAAAGCTTGGCGATTTTCTAGGCTTGTTCAAGGCTCTCGGAGAGGTTAGCATCAATAATCTCCAGTTGGACATCCTTCATAGCCCTGATCCAGTTGAATGCTTGGTCGGACAAGGGCCCTGGGCCATCGTTGATGACCTTCATTCAGTTTGTGATGTATTCTGTTGTGTGAAGCTCTGTAGGTTGGAAGCCTGCAGTGGCTGAGGTCTTAAACCTGCTGCTGAACCAAATGGACCCGGTTTGTCGATTGTGTCAGTAAAACTGACATCTTGCCCATCATGTGCGTCCTGGGTGTAGTTGCGTATTGTGCGTAGTAGGATGGGCCGCAAAGTGGGAAGACTTTTACAATGTCTCCAAGCTGCCGGTGGTCCACTGGTTCGAAGATACAGTAAGTAAATCAGACATGGTGTGTTGTGTTTCAATCACTTCTGATGCTTTTTACGCCGTCAGTAGTTGAGTGTCACTCCCAATGTTAGCAAATTGCCACTCCGTACCTATAGAAGTGAATGTTATTCATGATCGAACTGACATCTCGCTAGAACTAACTACTACATGAGCCTCCCCCAGAGCCCCACTACTGCCACAGAGCCACACTAACGCAACAGAGGCTCACCTTAACATGACCAGAGCCGTCCACCTACAATTGTGGATGGACTCTGCTAATGATGCAAAGCAGAGAGGGGGCTTGATAGTGCTGATGAAACTACATGGAGAAGAGGCAAGTACTGGCTGCAGATCACAGCTGTACTCTGCAGGCAGAATTACATTGTATCAACAATTTGGAAGTCTGATTCTCTTTGTACTGTACAGATGGAGCACAGAGCAGTGAGGTGTGAAGAGTTTCCAAAAATCTATACTGGGAGCACCCCATATATGTTAACCTATTTTGAAGGCTTGGCATCATTGCCTGTGCCCTATGACAGGGAGGTTCCACTAGAGTTGCTGACAGCTACAGGACAGTGGTCTCAAGGAGTTCAGTACACACATATCCCAGATGAGGGAGCAGCAGCATTGGCAGTAGTTGCTGCAGAAGAGTATCCATGTATGGGATTCAGAAAGAGTGCTGTGAGCTGAGCAACATACAAAGGGAGCAAGCCATCTGTGTATAGCTCGATTATCACCACATATTTATATCGTTACTTCTGGATTTACTCTGTTGTGCTTCCATTTTCTTTGGAATTTCCAATGGGCTAGTCCAAGTAGATACAGCTGGAAATTGTGATGGCACCAGTAGTGCTACTGCAGATTCTACAAATTGGAGATTTCCTGATTACAGCCAGAATGATGTACAGACAACCAACAATACTGCTGACAGAATCTGGGCAGTAAGACTGGCCTGAGGCTTTGCAGAGGCTGGGCAAAGGCAGTACAGAACAGAGACGGTTATGCATGCATGCCACCAATGATATCAGTAATACATTAGACTATCTGTATAGAGAAACCAAATGCTATGGTGGAGGGCATGGAATTTGGAATATAATCTACTGCCTGAGGGCAATATACGAGAGTATGTTGAGTTTTACCTTTCTGATACTCCCTCATGTTTGATAATATGTTATAAAACCACCAGTTGAGTGCAGATATGTAGAGATAGTGAATCTAGATGAATGGTGAGTGTATCTCCACTCAGTGCACTCCACAGGACCAGTTTGAAATGCCCAAAGACAAATCTGAAAATAATCATTACTCTAATTTGTAGATTACATGTAAGGTGCTTTTCATACATGATGGCAATCACAACCGCAGGGAGGATGCACCTGACGATATGGCGCTGAACGAAGTTTTTGGATGAAATTTGTCCTCAGTGGGGCAATGGCCATTACACCATAGTAATGACTTTACAGGAATCGACATTGACTGTTTCTGTAGGCAATTATCATTCCAGCGGTGCAGAGAGAACCTAACACATAGTACACTTACCGGCAAAGAAGCCTATCAGCACTCAGTGCACTTACAGAGTCGCAATATGCACATTGGCATAGTGGTAACAATGGTACATCAAGTGAATATCCAAAGTGAAACCCAGTTGATATCAGTGGAAAGCCAACTGAACAAGTTGCCAAAGAGCCTGCCAAATAAGTTGCTCGAGAGCCTACCTAACAAACCATGGAGTTGTCTAAGGAGTTGTCTGCAGAACTGTGCACTGAGGAGCCTAGCAACAAGTCAACCAGAGGGTCACTGAAGATTTCCCCCAACAGATTATTACCACAAGCTGTCGATGATATTATGATGCTGTACATATGTTCTGGAATTTAGTACAATGCAACTTTCCCGGGACGGGAGCACATAAATATACACCTGGCAAGATTGACCATATTTGAGAAGCTTATTGGTTAGTAAATATGAATGATGTGCCATTAATGCCAAATCCATTGCCAACAGAAATGATGATCCAAGAGTGGAAGATCTCATGGATGTTAAGATATGACCTTTGCCAAGATACAAGCTACAGTAGAGGAAATGCATCATCAGTATGGTAGTGGAGATATTGAAATTTCAGGATACATTGGATATGTTCATGTTTCTCTCTTCTCCTCTTCTCTGATTATGGATCTCGGCCTGGTAGAAATGGCATTGGCAAGGGTTTGACGATGAGACACTGGAGGTACCGTATCCCTGTGTGCCAAATCTGGAACCATGTTGTGGGGTGCAGTACTGCTCATTGGCAGAAAATACTGAGTTGCACCAGTCGATACATAGGACCTATGCTTGATTGTTTCCTTTCTTTTCATTCCTTGAATGCATAGCTGCAGCCCAAGGGGTCTGCTTTGAATGAGAGGGATACTGTAACAGCTGGCTGTTTGGGTTCCTGTCAGTGGCATCTGAACTGTCCAGGGCCAGGTAATGTCTATTTATATAGTCGGCCTGCCACCAGTCTTAGATTTCTAGCAATTGTCTCACAGATTCATCGACATCTACTATTACTCAAGTCCATTTTTGCAACTGGATGCCCCCAATTACCACCTATATTGACATACAGCTGGAAGCTGGCATACACATACGTACACTTGTTCAAAGTATTTTTTATATACTGACCTACAACCAAATGCAAATTGTAATGATATTGTACTTGCTCTCTATGGAATGCAAAGTTATGTTGTTTATTTCACTGTGATAGTGGCCTATATCAACTGTATTTTAACATCAAATTTCAAATATATTCTTAGTAATTATATTCAATAACTATCAACTATGTGTATAGTATAATTATGGATAGATATTTGATACAGATTCATTTTCTAGTATAATGATTAATCCAATTATAAAAAGTCAAGTTCTACCAGATTTCAATTTTTATTAACATGTAGTTTATACTATTTTGTTTTAACTGTATACAACATTATCTTGTATTTTAACAATCAATAATTTAGCAACTATTTAACAACACAAGTATATTACAACGATTGCAATATACATATTATATATGGTATAAATATTGGAATATATACATAGTTCAACTGTTAGTTTAACAGCATGGTAACAAACTGCATTATGAATTAGTTTTAAACCAATTACAATATAATTCACATTGAATTGTGAATGTATAACTTATTGAAATGCTCAAAATAATAATCATGAGAGTAATTTAGAATTAGTTTTGATACTTTTTGCATTTCTAAAGTATCTGATAGCTTAACTGATTAAGTTTAGCAGCAAATATATTTGTTCTTACATCTGATTTAATATTGCTAAATTGGTGTTTAGTTGAGCTTTTGTTATAAAACTTATAAGTTCTTCTTAAAAACCCAGACTTTAGACCAGACCACTATACCAGTAGTAGTTCAAGACTATTTGCGGATATCTCCACTCCTTGTTGGGGAGATGGCAAGTGCCATTGAGATGATGTATTTCATATTGAGCCATACAGGTGGGACAGGAATTTTTTTTTTGTGATTACATAAGAGACCAACTGAATACCCCAAAAAGCCGCCCACTACACCTCCGAAACACCGAGCATAAACACCCCAAACATTGGCCATACCTCTCTTCAGATTAGTAGATGCACTTGAGATTTGTGCATTAGCTTGAGATTTGTGGACTTTCTAATCATTCAGACCAACCGCCGAGAGCCAGTCTTATTCCTTCTGTCTGCCTCTGATCTGACACGCGATTATATGCTGAACAATACTTCATATTACAAATCTGAGAGGAGCGAAACTTCAATGAAGAAAGGACTGTCAGTGATAATACTAATTAGCCTGCCATGACATCAGCACAGCGGCTATTCACATCTACAATCCTTGTCAGTGGTTAACTCTTACCTTAGCCGCCCTCGTATCCTACTTTCGTTCCTTGCTGATGTGAAGATTCGAGCTTTTACCTCAGCTTCTGCAATCGCTTTCTTGAAACTAAAGCCATTACGACTCTCTTTGCAGAGCCATGTTCACACGAAAGCACCGAAAGAGTGACACCCACCTTCGAGGACGACGAAGTCTCGATACTCTCAGTACCCTTTCCCAAGCCCGACCCTGCGAGCAGATCCCAACTCACCCCTCCCTTGAGCCATCAAATAAGATCAACATTACAGATTTCTCCCAACTTAGCAGAACGGTTCCCCGCTTTAGTCTGTCGAGCTTCAAAAATGCGTCAGACTCTGCTCTGGGCCTCACAGTACGTGACCAGAATCCACCCCGGGTACTACCACGGTATCCAGAACCTCCATCATTAGTCGTCACTACCGCACCTTCCAATGATGTGACTACCGCTACCAACTTCATGCCGTTAAAGCGCACAGGTAGTATTCGCCTGTTGCGCAACGAGGAACGAACCCAGTTGTCAGATATGTCATCTCAGCCAGCATCACAACGTAGTTCGTTATCGACAAGATGGAACCGGCTCTCAAGCAGGAGTAATTCAAGTTCAAAGCTCAGTCGAATTACCTTCAACGATCTAGGATGTCCCAAATCGCCATCTTCTTCGTCTTTGACTCTGGATCCACCGTCCTACGAGAACAACTCGTCGCTTCCATTGGTAGGACCTAGGCTGTCTGAATCTTCTCGCTCAACTGTAAGCTCTGTTGATCAAACAATCGCGTATCATACGACCACTACTACCCATACTACGACAACCACAACCTTCTTTCGATTGCCCCGTCGCAGGAAGAAAGATGTGCCTCTGTTTCCCCTTCCCAGCCGTCCTTCTGGAATTGGGTCATCGCATTCTGATGATGGGCCCTCTCAGACTGCTCGTCGACAGTCTATGGTATCCATTCGATCACAACTGGGTTGCCCAACCCAGTCCCATGATGGTAAAGCTATTATGTTACGGTCTAATTCAACTACATCTGCGGCGTCAGGGGACGCAAGTTCAAGACCTCTAAATTCTCCAGTGCACAAGGCCAACAGCCTACGATGCAGAGGTCGTAGTTCGACATCGTCATCAGTAGACCAAAATGGAGATAATAGAATGTCCGGGCGTAATAGTTTCGGTGGCTTGTTTCTTAGTCGAATAAGAAGAGACAGCGAGCCACCATTTTCTAGTATGACAACCCGGACATCGTCCCCGCAACCGCATCTTGCATTGCCTGCTTCTGCGCCTGGGAAAGTCTCCCACGAGATATCTATTCCAGAAAGACACGATGAAGACACACCACCGGTATATTTATCAAAGCTATTTGAAGCTATCAGTAAAAGCGTTGTGGCATCCATGTTAGCTCGGAATGGCGACCTTTTCCATCTTGCTGTACTCAAGGCGTATATGGAAACGTTCAACTTTTTAGATGATCCAATGGATATGGCCTTGAGGTAAGCCATCTTTTAGTGTGTTGAGTAATAATTGTTTGACTTCTGCATGCAGGAAGTTGTTGATGGAAGTGGAACTTCCCTCGGAAACCCAACAAATCGACCGTGTCCTCCAAGCGTTTGCGGACCAATACCACCAATGCAATCCCTTTATTTATAAGGATTCAGGTGGAGTAACTATACTATTTGAGAGAAAGCTAGAAAGACTGAGTGATTTTAGATCAGGCATATTATATTGCGTTTTCGTTGATTATGCTTCACACCGACTTCTTCAATAAAAACAATAAACATAAAATGCAAAAGGCTGACTATGTCAAGAATACCTCGAGGGCAATTGATAAAGATGGTATCTCGACAGACATTCTAGAGGTGAGGTTGATCATCATCAATCATCGTTCGATTTATTTGCTTACAGTATTACAAGTGCTTCTATGCCAACATCATATACACGCCATTTATCCGGTTGGAAGATGAGTTTGACATTAATGGCCAAAAAATTGTCCCCCACCGACCAAAGAAGAGTATCTTTCATCGAGCCGTTAATTCCCATGATGGAAGACGGATCAAAGAGCCTGTCGACCCATATTTGTTGATCATCGAAAATCAGCTCGATCTGTTGCGTGCTAGCCTGAAGGACGTTATACAATTTGAGGATCCTTACTCTTATTCTGGGACGGCATCCCGGCTGGATATGGTTGCCTTGCACACAGCGTTCTTCCGGTCCGCTGTCCTGCAAATCGTTTCGGCCCGTTCAAGGCCGGAAGCATTCATGACTCAGCAATCAATGGAAAATCCCGATGGTGCAGATCCTGGCGTTGTAGAGATCAAGGTGACCAAGGTTGGACTTTTGTGGAGGAAGGAACTAAAAAGAAAAAAGGCGCGCAGTCCATGGCAGGAATGGGGTGCAGTTCTGACAGGATCTCAACTGTACTTCTTTCGTAATATTACGTGGATAAAAAGTTTACTGCACCAGTATGAACAGCATCACAAGCACGGGTTTGGGACACCAGTCATTTTCAAGCCAGCTCTAGAACAATTCAAACCGGATGCACAGATATCCACCGACGATGCAGTGGCACTGCTGGACAAAAGCTATAAAAAGCATAAGAATGCTTTTGCCTTTGTCAGGCATGGTGGGATTCAGGAGTACTTTATCGCCGATTCCGAGGCAGATATGAATGATTGGTTAGCTAAGCTCAACTATGCCGCAACTTTCCGAACAGCAGGAGTGCGGATGCGTGGTGTCGTTGGCGGCACTAATGACGGGCAACGAGCCAGGAGAATGCGACCTGTGGAGGGCGTCCCCGGATCCCATTACGCTCACTCAGTTATAATACCAGCTGGAGAAGTATCGATCATCCGAGGTGGGATCGATGTCAAACTGGCAGCTGAAATAGCCGCTGCAAGAAGAGAAGTTGTCAAGCAAAGGATATTTGACTCTGAGGATAAGATTGCAGTGGCGAATAAAGACCTTCAAAACTATCTCAGAAATGGGAGACATTTAACAATTTTGACACCCATTCAACCCAGGACAAGGGAACAAGTGGTAATGGCAGCTGCTACTTTAGCAGCGAAATTACAGTGGGTAAGAATGGAGATGTGGAAGTTGCGGTGTCATCGCGATATCCTCGCCCTCGATCTAGAAGAAGAGCGCAGAGCTACAAAAGAGAATGTGCAGATGGACCTCATAACGACTACGCCCAATCTGATAATTCCAGCATCTTCGATACCCTCCACATCTGAGTCTTCTACTCTCGATACTGGTTCAGGAGGACAGACTCCATCCCAAGAGAGTTACCCACAATCCAGCGAGCAACCACACCAAGCGATGACGTATACCCCACATGCACCGAGTCGCAATAAAATCCCTTCCGGTGACCATTCAGGCTCAATAATGATGGAACCCAAAGGCCGTGAATCAGGGTTATCCGGGATACCTGTATCACCGTCTTCCTCAGTCCGAGGGCAGGGGTGGGATGATAGGAGTGTAGGAACCAGCCGTAGTTACCACTCAACCAGTCCTGCTAGGTCTCAGTCAAGCGTCGCTGCTAGTGTTGACTATGACAGAGATGGAGAAGACGACAAGGATAGTGGCAAGGATAATGATAAAATTAAACGTAAAGAAAAAGAAAAGGAAGGTAGTCGGCCTAGCGTGCGAAGAAGCCTGCAACGAACTTTACGGGAGACTCAGAGCATTAGCCACAGAAGAGCGAAATCCTATAGTGACGACGCTTCTACTTTCGAAAAGTCGAAAGTCGAAGATGAAGGTCTCGCCCGTGCTGCGGGGAGTTTCACGGTCCACGGCAAGAAAGCAAGCGTCATTACCTTCGGTTCCGAATGGCAAAATATGTCACCCGAAGATCGTCTTAAACGTCACAAATACACGCAAGCAGATTTGGAATATGGTACAAATATGGGTGCCGAAGGCAACCCAAATACGATAGGTCATAGCAGACGTGGAAGTCAGGCTGCAGTTGCTAATATGAGAGATGAAGATTTGGAGATGTGTTTGCAACCAGCACTGCCTAACAGTACAAAGGGAAATTATAGTACAGAAGATCTTTCCGAGGGACCTGAGAGTAGTACCATCCAGAAGGAGTTTCTCCTGAAACTAAAGAGGATGAAGGCGGACGAGTCAAACTAACGCACAGTCGGTAGTTTGAAGATTGTGGTGGCCATTTACACAAGTGCATCCGTTGCATCTCCGTTTGTAAGGTGCTATTTTAGAGTGGTTATTGTTATTTGCATAGCATTTCTTACTCTGTTTTTGGTTTAAAGCCCTTACTTACTGATTATGTATCCGGATAAGTTTAGTTGTAATGAAGGAATGGCCATAGTGTGGCGATGTTTTTTAATTGGAGGAGTAAAACCAAGGATCCGTTCCAAACACTGGTATCCTAGACTATAATAGGCCGATGAGGCTGTTTAGTGAAACACCTATGATGTATCCTAAACAGCCAGCCAGTGACTTGGGAGGAAATTTGCCATATGCACTCTGGAGTGTGTCCTCCATGTTTACAAGAGACTTACAGATTTCAATACTACCTGCTGAGTTGTCATCAGGTATTTAGACCAACGCTGCATCAATATGTCTTTCAAACAGATTGTGCAATATTAAGGGAAGGATTGAACAAATTATCTATGAATTAAATGTAACAGCTAAGCAATTTACTCAGATTTCAATAAAATGTATTTTATGATTCCACTCAGTATGTATCAGACCTTCTATTATCTAACCTTATAGTATGGTAGTACATATATGTCTTATTTAAACTAAGAGATCTTTGTTTATATTTGCAAGAGAATGGTTAGATATTATTAAATACAAAAAAAGATCTACATTATCAGAAAAAATCTATAACAATATTCTTTATATACGGAGCTATGCAAAAGCTTATAATATACAGGGTTGTAGTTAGCCTGTAGCTGTATATTTAGGAAAGTTGCAGAATAATAAACAGAAGACAATCAAAATAATATACTTGGTGAATACTCTAGATATCAGCAAAGGAAATATATTCCACTGGATTGTGAAATACCAAGAATAATTTTCAGTACTAATACTATAAAGCTTGCATGTTGTTAATGCAGAATTGGAAAATATATCAATCATAACGTGGTGAATTCTTAGTATATGAATATTAATATTGTAAATATTAGTATTATTATACAGTATACTATATTTATTAGAAATCTATTTAATTTGCTAAATTCTTATACTAATTTATATATACTATAACAACTACTAACTATCACAAAGTTAAGTTAAGGCTGAAAGTTGTTCTATTTTATATTTGAATATTATGAGAATTAGAAAATTAAAAAATTATTGCTAAATATAGTCCACAACTGTTATATAGAGATTGATTTGTATATATATTGGAAAATATCACTTCACCCTGTATAATATATTGTAATCTATTAAACCTCTAATAGTCTTACAAAGTAATTATCATATCATACAATGGATTTCAGCCTATCGCATTTTTATGTAATATAAATATTTCATGAATATAACACTGCAGGTTTATAATAGTATTTCAATCTAATCACTTTACATTTATATATTAAGGAAGTACTCTCATGGTGGAAGTAAGTATTTATACTTTATACAGTAAAATTGTACATATCAGATTGGGACTCCTGGTCAGTTGGAATAGACACCATCATCAGCAAAATGTATTTCAGTTACTGGAAGCCTCCAGCAGTGTGTGAGAGGATTCAGAGTGTAAACATCCAAGAATCAATTTCAGAAGAGGATCAGATCCTATAAGTGCATTCCTCCCAACAATCAGAGTAACTTGGATCTCTGATGGCTGGAACCAGAGGACCATGGGAGTTGTTGGGAGGAGCTTGACAACCCTGCGGAGCACCAGAGTAAGTCTGGGGAGCACCTGGGACTACTGCCCAAAAAATTTCAGAATGCCAAACAAACTCTGAGAGATGCCCTGGTTCGTATAGACATTCATTTTGTGATCGGCGGGCATTATCTGAGACATTGCAGATGTACACTAGCAATGGATTACTCCCTATAGCAAATATGATACCTGGATTATTGTTCATTGTTGACTTCTACATCATACTATACTACCCAACAATTCATTCGACATTCTAGTTTGTACATTGACACACTAAGCAACCAACCAAAATCCCAAGCAATTCAACAATCAAAGCAGGTATACCAAACCAAGAACTGGAGTATGCAATTGAATGATATCTATCAAACACAGTGTCAGTGTTATCATCTTGACCCCCTATTTCATCAGAGCTAACAAAAGCAGCAATTCACAATGCATCAAGAGCATAAAGAAGATGGAGGTGATCGCTGTATTTGTTAATCATTCAGGCCTTGCAAGTGGGTAAAATGGATTTCTTATGTCCTTAGGCTCAACTTGTGTAATTTCAGCAAGGTTGTTTTGAGATGTTTGCTAGCAGTGAATGAAAATGGGGTGTGAAAGGCAATATGAAGAATTCGAGGGAAAAAGAGGTACACCACTGGCAAAACAGCGTGGCCTGATGGAGAGTGCAGGGTGGACAAGGGGAGTAAGGAGAGTGATCGAGGAGCATCAAATGATATAGAGGTATACAAATTCGGGCCCACACGTGTGAATGAGGATCAAGGAGTGCCTATCGAGCAGAGCACTGCCCCTCCCAGTAGAGCAGCACCCAATGCGGGTAGAGAGTCTGGAATGAAATAGAGGGGCTTCTAATTGAGGTCAAGAAGTGACAACAGGAATTGAGAAGCACGTATCATGGAGAAGGAGCACTGAAGCAAAATGGGGTATGAATCACAGAATAAAATATTGAAGTACCAATTCATGCTGGGGAGGGCCAATGGCAATTCAAAAGTACCTATCATAGCAGAAGAACATCATCGGGGGGGGTATGAAGCAGCTTACCGATGAGTGCATGATGAGTGTAGTGGCTTCTGCAGTAATAAAATCTATCACCATGGAAGGGCAAAATTTAGCTTGTTATTCATCTTGAGAAAACATAACCACAATCGTCTGTCCAGTGGCATGTTTGGACAATGCACAATGAATAGCTGTGGCCTCTAGTACTAAAGCCTGCAGAGTAAGTGGTTGAAAGAACTGTGATATGGTAGGCGGGCACCCCAAGCAATTTGTGGTGAAGAAAAATTGATTGCGAATTAAATCAAAAACTTCCATATGAGTGAACCATGATTTCTTATCAACCACAACCTTTCAGAGATAACTATCATTAAACAGGAGCTCATTCACCTGTATGCTAAGCACGGTCTCTGGACCTCAATCCAACTGGTAACTACGGACAACAGTTGGATGAGGTCTATCTGCCAATTGCTGTTGGATGGTACTCACCTTCAGTTTTAACTATGTATATTTTAAGGTTTAGTCAATATCATAAGTTCATTAGAAAAGCATTCAACAGAATAACAACACCTACAGTTTTTAGTGTTTGTGGATCCATATTAAGAGATTGACCACTAGGCAATTAACACAAAGATGGTGAACCTACAGAAGCACCTGCTGATGCCCACAGAGGATTCTGATGTTCAATGCCAAGATTCCAAGCTTCATCAACAATCAAGTACTTCTCATCAGACACAATGGGCCAAGCAGTCTTGTGAAAACAATTGCCTTCAAAAATGGTGTTGCTATATCTCAAGTAGCCTCTCAGTGTTGAGAAACATTGTAATCTCCACCACTGTTCAGTAGAGGAACATTCTAATCTCCACCTGCCTTGGGAAGTGGGAGCACCTGGGCTGGTACAACATCAGACCCATGCAACATGTTGATGGTTAACTTTTGGCATTTGAGCAAAGGAGGTTAAATGGCCCCAGCTGGGTTTTGCAAATTTGGAGGTGGAGGGCATGCAATGGCAGTATCGGCACAGCTCTGTTTCTTTCGTAGTGCAACCCAAGTTGTGTGTATTGTCTATTGAAGATGACTCTGGGCTCAATATAGGACCTTCTTTTGGTAGTCCGAAACATCCTCTTCGATATCAGAAGACAATGTGGACTCTCTCAGGTCCTCACTTTTGTCCTAACTGATCCTGTAATCAGAATTCTCATCATTCTGCTTCACATGAATTATAGCGTGAATATTAGCCATTTTCAACAAAATACTTGAAGTCAGGGTTGGAAATTTAGATACTTGACTGGCAATGAAGATTAGCTGTCTACTTGAATATGAGTGCTAGTGCACTCTCAAGGTGTGCTTCTGGATTCTTCTGTGACTAGTGATTCCTCACATGGTATGGTGTAGGTTACATGCTGATCAAGTGAAGATTGAAGTTGCAGATTGTATAAAAACAAGTACATAAGAGCAAATATAGGATGAAGTTTAATGGGATAACAGGAAAATAGTGCCATCAAGTAACCCTCAGTGAAGGATGATGAAATTTGAATTGAATCTTGTACAAGTTCAAAAGACATCACAGCGGTTCGCATTTGAACTGTGGATGCTAGTGCTGAGTCATGACTTAGGAAGCGTCCAGTACACTGCATTAGATGGATTCTGCAAGCTTCCAATTCTGAATGTTAGCACTCATATCCAAGTACCCTATTGATGCAAGAAATGGTGGTTTGCTCAAGCCAATGTACCTTGAAGTGAAGCAGATGTAGCTGAAGATCAGGATGCACCTGAAGAACTGAAGCTATTAATATTGTTGTATTACTAACTAACTCTTGGGGCCAGCTTTATGGAGTGCTGAGAAATGGATTGATTAGGATTGCCCCTGCATATGACTCAGCTGAAGGCAATCATTGTGCCTCTAGGTCAATCATATAGAGGTGACCATGTGGCACTGAATTGTTAGAATGTTGACAATTGGCAGAACTTGGATAGAGTTGTGACTATGCTGAATGTCAACAGTTGAAGCTACAAGACTTCAATCTGAGTTTGCTGTTGCCAATAGTGGATAAATATGAATTTCCACATGAGGTATACCAGTTGGAAGAATGCCGAATCCCGATTTTATTCTTTTGTTTCAGGATTCTGAAGCAAATTCAGCAGTTGATTAGGCAATATTGTGGGCAGAACATCACATTCAATGGTTTATGTCAGGTGAATTCAAGATAAGCATCGCAGTCAGTGTAAGAGGGATAGCATTTGGGTTTACCAAGGCGAGATCGAACATAGAGACAGAATGGTAAGGTATGATGAAGATTCAGGGGTAATCAAAATGATTCCACTTCCTGTCAATGCAAAGATTGCTACCAAATGTATCATAAATAGTCACTTACATTATGATGTTGTGGATTATATCTAGTAAACGCTGCATCATGTACATGCAAACTCTCACTATATGTCTGAATGCTACAATGCTGACTTAACATCAATATTGGCGTTCACAGCAGTTTATAAGACAATATGAATGTGTCATGAGGCTTCATCTGAAAGCGGGAAGATGAATGATATCATGCAGCTCCGGCAAATTGAGGTGTAAGAAGCAAACAACTGGAATGCAGAACTCAATATCATGGCTGGGATTGCAGGCTTGTCTAACTTTGACAGTTGCTTCCACTGTCAGAAGCTGCCATTTCTTAATCTGAGCTTTCATCACGATTTGTTCTTGATGCACTCTTGGGATTGGAAGTTGGTGCAAATTAAGTATCATTTTTGTAAGATTTAGCAGGAATATAGGTCTCTCAAAATATGTGGTGGGCCAGAGCTGTTGGTCACCAATTGAGTTGTTGAGCAGTGACTGCCGCTTAGATTTTATCTCTCCAAGCTCTCTTAATGGAATATGGTTTCTAAAATCTATTCTGAGATATGGTTATATGGCAGCCAAAATATACACTTTAGTTGGAGTGCAGTTATTTCTGCATTGGATGCATTGTGAATTCAAGCCTCTGCGGAGGAAGTGCGGTATACAGGGTGAGTGGGAGTTGCCGCTCATCTGCATAATCGCAGAGCAGAATCTATCTTTTAGGTTGCTTACTCCCAAGCAACTGCTCAATTATGGAGTTGGAGCCCCTGATGATAATGTTGGGTCATGGAAACATAAGTCCGAACATACTTCGTAGTCAATATCCAGTTCAGTGTAGTTACTTATAGCCCTGGAGTGTGGGTTGAAGGAAAGTGTGAGGTGGACACCTTAATCTGAATGCATGGGTTGACAAGGAGCATGACAGTGATGGCATTGTAGAAGTGGCTTTACAAACCAATGAAGAATAGATTCTGATATTAACTGAGGAAAAATGGAATGAGCTGCCCGCCTCGAAATGTTTAGTGTCTAAAAGATGATAATCGGGGTGTGCTGGAATCAACAGATAGAAAACCAAGTGGAGGTGAAGAAAATATGCTTGGAATAATGCACACTGAATCATTCAAGGGTAATATAAAGTAGGTATACACACTTCAGTGGTATGCCTGGACTGGAATCTGATGATAATAAAGACTTGTGGCTTGTCAAAATTGGCCATTGAAATGGAATATGCATACAGTATCAAATCTAGGACAATCAAACTTGACAGGGCAGTGGAACTTTGTAATGTAAGAACGAAAGTAATGAGTGAGGAAATACTTCGCTACAAATGTTTCGGTTATGCCTGCAATATAGAAACTGTGTTTTAGATTATGATACAAAATCCCAATGTTGCCTAAATAGTTGTTGTATCGCAGGATGGTTGCAATCTGCTGCACTGGATTTGGCAAAACGAGAGTTGAGAAGTACTGGGGATTCTATGATGCAATTGGATGCAATTCATTCAACATTGTGGATGCATTGAATACCCCAAATTCCTTCCTGACTGCAGTTTCCAGTGCGCCTGTACTGTATCAGTATCGCATGATTTGAATTACTCTTCAGGTTCAGTCGCTTCTGAATATTCAAATCATATTTGCTGATTTTGGTATTACAATTCTTCACAGACCATAGACGATGAAGTTAACCAGTGTCCGCTGTTTCAAACCACTCTCACAATAACTGATATCTGGTAATGCAGAATTTGACATGGTCACTGATTTCCTAAAAAGAATTTTACTCTACTTTCACCCATTACAGCAGTGCATCTGCTTTTCATCACACATTAGATTATCCAAATCAGTCAATGTTTGGGTCTACCAAATCTGTGTAGATTTTTGACTTTATTTCATAACTGTCACTATAATCAACCAACAAGAAATGGAATCAAACTTTAGCCAATACTGCATTCAATCTCAGGAGCACCTCACTCTCCACCTGATTTGAATATTTTGTATCAGTTGGTGAGATTGTATTGGTTGAATGTTTAAAGATAGATATGTTGATTTCACTGGCCTGTTGATTATTGTTTATCCTGAACATCTGATAGCAAATTGCCTCCTTGCTTCATAAGCAGTGTCATACAGTACTCACAACACTAATGAATGCAGTATTTTATTGTGGTTGCGATGTTTGGTCTGCTTGTCAGGCCATGCAGGACTCTCAGTTGTACCACTCCAAAGAGCTATGGGATATCACTTGCTCTGTTATTATAGCCACAGCGTCCAGCATGTATTAGCAATGTGGGTGGAACTCTTTTTTGCCCCAGCCAGACAGCCTGTGCAAATATTTGGCATTGCTCATTCATTACCCATGACTTCTGAGTTCTTACTGCTTTGTTTGCTGCTGTAAGATATTGGCCAGTTCTGTCTACTATGGCTATAGTTATGAACATGGAGGGGTTTGGAGAATCTTGGAAGTTGATCTGCTTTGCTGTACACTCATTGTTGTCCATTTCTGCATACATGTATACAATGTCCAGATCATCCGCAAGAAACTTCATAAGCCACCATTCCAAATCATCAACTTGGCCAGGCAAAGGACAACATAACACCTCCCTTTGATGAGGTGGTGCATGAGGCAAGACCTTTTCATTGCTTGCAGGTTAGCATATAAGGGTCTCATTATATGCTTCAACTGCACTGAGTTCAGGATACTCCACTGGTGCATTAACAAGCATTGGTAGAAATGTGTCTCTCACCAATCAGATCATTGGAGAATCCACCCAATCAACACATGGCCATTCATTCTACCATTATCCTGACATGCTGTTATGATTCTTGGTGTCTACCAACACAAATGAGATTCATGCTAGCTGCCATCTATGAACCCTCCATTCTTCTGAAGGACCTTACAAAGCATATCTATCCACCAGGGTCATCAGTTTTGTGTGGACTTGTTCAGTCCATTCGAGATCAACATGTTGTGCATCCACTACAGAATCTGAACCAGAGGTTTCCCATTTGCAAGTTTCGACTCTAACCACCTCCCAATTATCCAGGGCTTTGCAACTTTGATTATGCAGTGTGCCACATTATCTTGACCTTAATTGTCTTCAGTATGGATGGCATGAATCAAACTCTTCACTGCAGAATGCAGTACCTTGGCACTATGCTTTTCAATCCTGATAATGTCCTCCGAATTATCCAGTGCACCTGAAAATAGCTTCATTGTCTGATATCACCAATCACAATGTGAATGGAATCCCAGTGTTGCTGTGACTTGAAGCGTGAAAGTGATTCAAGTAATCATCACAATATACCAGCCGACACGGTTTTTCGTCTTGTACCAGTGAGACTCATCAAACATATCATAACTCCCTGAACAGTATCAGAGTTGGCTATTGTTTGATGGTTTCACTCTGGATATAAAGGTATCATATGAAACAAGGTGGATATTTTATCAGTTTTCTAGCTTATCAATACTGGTATCCAGATTCTGGTAGGTGAGATTCACATTTTCTGTGTTGAACGAGTCCTCTAGTTTGTAATTGGTCCTGTATGTCATCTCGTTGATGACACCCTTGAATGTCTCAGCCACCAAAGGCATTCTGATCACCAAGATTGTTTTGAGGGGTCACGCAAGCACTTGATGCCTCAGTCCAGGAGTTGTCAGGATCTCTAAAAGCTGGCTGGGTACTGAATTTAGTCCCTGCAACAGGTACCATTGTCATTGTACTGTGATAATCACAGGACAGTTATTCTGAACTGAATTCTCTCCTTTGTCAACAGTATTCCCCAATATAATTGACAGCCCCAATACTACAATACCCATCCCAGTCAGCAATTCGCATATCATAGGTGCTGCCACCTAGGTTATGATCTTCCTGAAGCCCATTTCATCTGCCACCAGCACTTCTGGTATATATGAATTCCAAACCTATCTTGTCACAAAGAACCATATTGCCCAAACCTGGTGTGCAGGAATCTTGGGTACTGGCAGGCCAGGAAATGAATACTTATTGCCAGGAACCTGGTCATTGTTTGATTAGCAAATTGGCCAGGCATTCAGCAACCTGACTACATCATGCAGAGAATAAATCCCACAGTGGTTGTCGCTTGAATTGAGAACAGTGCTGAATAATGAACTGCAATTATCTGGATCAAGGACCTCATTGCTATTGACTTGCTCCTGAACCTCCATTCAATCTGGGTTGGTCGTCATTTCATCCTTAATGACCTCTTGCAGTAGTTTGGAGGGAAGTTGCGGTGATGGGCTCATACTCTAGCTGTCCTGAAATTCATCACGATGTTAGTTGTTTCACTGACCAGCATTTGTATCCAACAAATGTGTAGAATATAATGAAATCTATTCACTCAATCTGAACTTACATTAATACAACCACAAATCTCTTTCCCACCGTCCTGCTCATCCCATGTTGTTTCATGTTGATTGGATCCCTCTGAAGTCTTTCAATACTGACATGCAGTGGGGCGTATTTAATTGTAACAACAATGCAAGCAGGGATTATATTTGCAGATCTACATGCATGCTTGGTATTATCCTTCCCTGTATGTGTCTTAATTTTGACCCAACAGTGTTTCAAATGTCATCTGGTTTCAACTTGGACGCAGTCGAATGGCCACCGTAGTATCAAATCTACACATGTACAGTGTGACTAATCATTTGCCTGGGTGCATATCATCCGATATAAACTTTGTCTGATTCTTTCTGTGACAAGGAGGATTTGTACATTGCTGTCAGACTGTATTGTTATTTCAGACCACAATCTTTTTCGATGAAATCAATATGCTCTTCTCAGTCCTCCATATCTGTTTACATGGCTTCTGGTTGATTGCCAGATGAATGGTGATTGATGCCATTTGGCACCCAATGAATCAAAATCATGAAAGTTGAAATGGGCAACTCTGGGGGGTTACCTTTTACCTATTTGCTAGCGTGCACACCCAAATCTGTCACTGGTCATTTCTGCCTTGCCCAGCCTTCTTCCTCACCCCCCAAACTTTGTTTGCACATTTCTTCAAAAACATCTTGATTCACTGTCAATGAATCCATTTGTACTATTGAAATATTCCACTTGCAGCCAGCTCTGGAAAGTCATAATCATATCTGCCACCACAGTCACCCTGTACAGAGGTCCGTCTCAAAGCTGCGTCAGATGGTTCTGTCCCTGGATTATGCTCTGATGCTTTTTCCCCAGAAACCCAGACACTCATACTTTTTTCCACCTGTTGAAGGTAATAAAGTTGGACTCCCCCATCCTTTTGGCAAATTGTTTTGAGTAGAATACTGGCTGCATCTGGCTGATTGGGGCTGTGCCTTCGGCAGCACCCATGTCTGACAAAATATCGCTCTGATCATCTGTGTTGTATATGGCATAGGAACCGCCTAGTAATGACGGCTGATCGGCAAATGCTCCAACATCGATTGTGCGCAGTTCTGCTGACGGAAGGAATTGGTTCATGGGGTGATTGATGGGGGGTCTCACAGGAGCACCTGAATGATGAACTGGTGGAATAGAGGCGGACGATGTTAGCATGTTAGCTGTACGACTGGATTGTTTCCCAGCATTGCTGGAGGCACTAGAGGTGTGCCTGGAGATAAAGGCCCTTGTCCTGTGAATTGCTGAGGGGGGAACATTCAAGGTCCACCATAGTCTCCTTGATGGCAATCATATGCTTGCTATGGTGGCTCATAACTCGGATATCCTTCGGTTGTACCAGTCCTTGTCCATGATCCCGGTGTCATGTTGAATAGTGCAGGGGAGCCAAAGTGGGTAGTGCCTGGAAATGGTGCCGGTGGAGGAGAGCAACCATACCGTGGTAGTGGATGCAACCATGTCATTTGTTGCTCCCATCGTGCATCTTTGCTTCTTGTATTTGCTGCATCATTATCTGATAATCCCAAATTGCCATCTGGACATTGTTGCAAGCCAAACAGCCCACAAGGGGGAGCAATATTAGTTGTCTTTGGCGGAGATCTATTTGTCAACCTCATTTGTGCAGAAGATGGTAGTAAACAAATAACCATTTCATTTGTGATTTACAGTAAACTAGGGTTTTGTTGAGTATACTGAAGCTAGTAGTGACCTTTGGCATGATGAAGTTCTCTTATATCCATCTGTTGGTTGCCAAATGTGGTGCTTTACTGTAACTTCAATAAATGATACCTTGCTGAGAAAGAGTAACCATTATCCCACTCATCACACCTTTCTTTGTTATATACTCGAATAGACATACTAGGAACTTGGATTGCTGCTCACCCTTGTTTGGTTTATGACTGTAAAGGTTATAAGAGGGATGTGATATGATATATCCAAGAAGCCAACAAGAACTATATCAAGTTTGAAGGGGAGCATGACTAGGCAATTCATACTCAAAATGTGGAAATATATGAAATGCAAGTATATTCAACAGTCACCCTGTCAGTCGAGTAGCATCAGTAATTGCTTCTTTTTGAGCAACTATTGTAAACTTCTTTGTCTGCTCAGGATTCATCCACTGATCAAGGATTGTTACTGACAAAGACATCCTACAAGCTCATCGGTTCTCTATGGTCATTGAGCAGATTGACATACAGTTAGAATACTTACCAATTTGTTGTATTTAGCTGATATATCCCTTGTTATCTGCAGCTCAAAGCTTGAGTGTAGGTATAAACTGTTCAATGTGACAATGGCAAAGTATATGATTAGGCCAATCACAGTAATTATTGCAGCACCTGATGAAAAGATGTAGAAGTTGATTGCAGTGATGACAAAACAAACCTTCTCTACTAATGATTTTTCCCAGATGAGGTGTGCCATTATTGGGTGGGATTTGACTGATATTATCCTAGTTTATAAAGAATACTAATTGGAAGGTGACTTTGTATTACCCCTCCTCTATAATTGGCAGGGTGCGATGTGGCTGTGAAAGTGATATGCTAACCTAAGTTAGCTCACTATGAAACAAATATTGCTGAGACTCACATCCAGCAACAAACCATACCATCTAAAACATCATCAAGATTTATCAGAACCAGGAGGATTTCGCTGATATGGTCAACACTCGCTGGAAACATGTATAATGCATATTTGACAAAATGAAATGATTTGACCAGAACCAACTGAATGTGTAGTACCATCAATTCCACCCAATATCAATGAATGAATGGCTGATACACAATGGGTTTCTAACAGCTGCCAGCTGGGATCAATCTGAGCAATCATGACTTGACTACAGTAGGTGCAGCTGACTGGCCATCGCCAAGCTGTCAACTATTAATCTATGTATGGACATTATGGCTGGTACACCACCACCTGAAGATACTCCCAATAAAGTACCTATAGACCCACAGAAGACTGATCTCACCTTTACCTCTGATTGAATCAAGACAAAAGCTCATAGGGAGATAGTCAGAGTGGAAAAGGCTGGGTGGAAACTGTACAGGAAAGCAACTGCATAATACAATGAGCAATGCAAGTACTCAGATCAATAGAATCCATTTCTGTCTTCACACAACCATCTCCAGGCTGAATTGTTCAAACAGCCCATAAAGATATGGACAAATTCACATCTGAGGAATGGAGTAGGAAGCTTCCAAATTGCATCATCCTAATCAGTTGATGCCCTGTGAGAGCTTCTCTCTGAAGTTAATCTCTGCCTTGGCAATAATGGTTTTATTGAAGACAACTTACATATCTTTGGAACATTATACTACAGGGCTATTTTCAAATGTATCCAGTTTCTCTTAGCATATACCTGATTTCAGGTACACTTCAAGTTTGAACTGGTGTGCATTGCTTACGCTAAGTGTATTTGAATGTATAGTGAGATGACCTGAGGCAATTGGTGGTGGAATATACAAAATCAACTTGCTGGCAGCGCAACGATTGTGCAATTGATTTGTACATCAGATAACTCCCTGATGAGCTATTTTTTGGGCGATAAGCATGCCAGACCACTTTCTTTCACCAGTGATATTATTTGAATTGATATCTGCTGCTCATCTAAAATGTGTGCACAGGTTCTTGTTGGGCTGATCACATTTCACCAAAAAGATGCCAATACCATTGATGAAGTGTGGCAAAACACAGTTGGAACTGTAGTGTCTGACCTTAGGCCTCATGATATCACTGGGCTTGGCTTGAAATGGGATGATGCAGATGGATTCCTGCAACAGTGTAACCCCCTGTTGGTTGCCTGTGTCGGGGGTTGTCTGGAAAAAGCGATCGTTGCCCCTGACTCATATCATTCATAATCAATCTATGATATTGCCATGGCTAAACAGATCTAGTGTGCAACCTTTCGACCATGTGCTTGCCCGACAGATCAGTATTTTCACCTGGAGCTGTAGAGTGAGAATAGTATTGATTCTGCGGACACTCTAGATCTCCGCACAATCAGCAACCAGTTCTGGGGGTATGCTCTTTGCAATGTCTCTCAGCTTTGGCAGCGAGATCAGTTGTATCAGCCGTTCCTGGGATTGATTAAGCACTGATTGAATTGGCTGCTCAAATACGTATATTATAGAAATCAGAACAAACCATCTGACAACCGTGTTACATCAGTACCTCGATATCCAGGCCACCAGCACTTCTTTTAAATATTCGATTCATTGCAAAGTGGCACCAGGCATGATAAAGAAATCCATGCATTCATCAAAACATTAGCCGTCAATTGCCCTTCAAATCTGCCCAGCTCCAAGGATGACAGGTACACTATGGCAGAAACAGCCACCGATGTAATAGTAATGGGCATCCCACATGCATTTTGTGAATTTTCTCTCTGTGTTAGCGAAGAATCACAGTCTGATATATCCCTCAAAGCACTAGACGATGCAATGAAATGATTTTACTAGAATATGGGTAATTTCTGACAGCACAAAATGTTGATGTCTGTGCAGGCCTAAATCAATAACCTGTTGGCAAGAGAATCCTATCAGTTACCGGAACAAAAGATTCATAGGCATAGTACTGCAATGGAGGTCCTTGTGTATAGGGCTGGAAATGATTCCACAACAAACCAACGGCAAGTACTAGTCAGCCTAAATTGAGCCCGACAAGCTGGAACCAAATGGTCAGATGCTGATTGCCAGATGGCAACAGTGCAATTGGAGTGTAAAATCTATCAAGGGACACCTGTCAAATGAAAGCTTGTCAATAAATTATCCCAACATCATGAGCAACAACTCTTCCAGGAAGTCGAAACTAAGGCAACTGGTCCCTGAAGAATATTTGCCAAAACCCTGGCCCAAATAAAAACTGCTGCAGCTGAGGAGGCTCATGGGGTAGCACACATGACCCCTGACAAGCAAGTGCAATTTCAGATCGACCTATCCATTGTTGAGACTGAAGCTGAAACCTTGGGCTTGGTTGATATGGAGCATGTCACAGACCAGCTGAGTAGAGAGATATATAACATTACTTGGAATATGCAGAAGTGGTTCAACAAGGAATTATCCGTCCGCTTGGTCATGTTTGATGCATGGTGAGAGACTGTGAATTTTCGGGAGCTCCAGAATATCAAAAAGTATTGCATCATGCATTTTGGATATCCAAAGATGCATCTTGTGAGCCATATATTGGAGTCAATTCAGTGAATGGAAGCTGGTCAGAATGTTACTACCGATATTTCTGAACAGCATCATGTTGCCAACATACAGAGGACATATTGATCGTCAAAAAAAGTTAATTATGTTTCACAGACGGTTGAGTACATTGAGATGTTTACCGGTTTGGGCAATATGGAGTAGACACTGTCTCGTTTTGAACCACATGGCTAGTACAATATTGATACTGCAAAGAATTGTAACCTACAGTCTGCTACCACTAAATGGTGAAGGACATGGAGAGTCTATCTAACACATATCCAGAGAACTCACTGGAAGTCATTTTTCGGTGCTGTATTACAGCAGGTACATCATTCAAGAGAAACACATGTTTGCACACTGTGGAGAAGTATCAAATTAACCTCACCCCGAGATACACTAGAAGATTTCAGAATTCACAACATTGGTCATGTATTCTGCATGAAATTTGGAGAGAACTGGGAATAGGAAGTATGTTGATTTGTGCTTGGATATGATCAGAATGTACTCATTGACATTATATTCATAAAAACTGCAGAATGGGCTATTATATCACCATCAACGATTTTACAACCCCACATCAATTAAACGTCTGAGATTTGATAAGCAGGTAGATTGAATGAAAGCAAATGGAGCAATCTTGTGTGAAGCGCATAACATCTTGGTCCAGTATACGCAAAGTGAACAGAATGATCTTGATAATACCTTTTAACCATGAATTTCTTGTGTTCAGGTATTATACTTCAGCTGGACAATACGGAATCAGATTCAAGAATCTTAGGAGCTCCTGCCAGCTTGCAATGCGATATTGTCCTTTTCTAAGAGGTGCAAGAATTGTAAACAATCGGTATTATGTCCCCAAGCATAAGAATATGTGGTAGTGATTCCAACAAAGTACAGAGATTTGCATGTTTGGGCTGATTGTATTGATGTGTTCGTCTGGGTTGTCAAACAGACTAATCAGATGCATATTGTATCCATTGGAGCAATAGTTAAACTGCCACATTTGTTGGGGGAGAATGCTGCATTGGGCAGCATCAATAGCATGTGGCGTGTAAATAATCATGTGAATCAAGTTACCTATTGGACAGCATAATAATTAGATTGCGAGATTCCAGTGAGTATCTGTGAGATAGTGTATCATATCATATGACTCAGTATAGACAATCTATATTATCTCGTCTGGGGAGTGCAACTCCAAGTGCACCACAATTGTTTTAATGGCAAATGTCCTGGTCCCAGCAGCTTCAATATTTTCCTAACTGACAAGCCTGATTTTATAGCACTCTGAAGAAAACTTCAAACTCTGTAGAATATTGTTCGATTTTATTCCAGTATTTCAGATGCAATGAAGAATATATCAAAGTACTCTCAGAGCATCTGAAAGTTCATTGTTTTGCCTGCAGCCTATCCAGAATTCTCTGGAAGCTCCTGGCTCGATTAGTGTAGTGGTTCAGAATGGCTGAGTTGACGAGTTAAACCTTCTGAACAATTTTACACTTTGCTGATGTTGTATATATACACTTTTTGGTATGAATTCAAGGTCAACAGTCAGAGTAGTTACCATAACTCCATCGGAGTCTCTATTTGCACTAACATTTCATTTGTGGGAGACAATTCTCAGCTGTTTGGATCCACATGGAAAGTGGGTTTGATGTTGTTAGAGGCTTTCGATGATGTTACTCTGGTCTGGTTAGAGAGTACTGTTATGGATATGAGAATGCATGTATTCTAACGGTTATATTTGGTGATGCCTTTTATACTATCCCCCTGATCTTGTTAAAGTTTACCGTTGGCTGTTGGAGTCTGCAAATATAGTTACCAGAATCTCACCATATACGTCTCATACAGTAATATTCATCCCATTAGCATTCAGTATTTGTTATTGAGGCCTATATATATTTTTATCAATATCCTGTCAGAGGCTTCTAATACTATGTGTCTGATTATGTTAGAACACAGAGTCAAATAATGAAAGTATATATGGGTATTGTAGCGATTGCCATTTGAATGTAATTTTATACTCATTTACATATGCAATGCAACTTAGTCATTTTTAGAATCATTATATTCCAATATTAATCAATCAAACTCAATATGTACTATTGATATATTCAGCTACATATCTTCTTTGATGATTTATATCTGTAGATTCAACTGTATAGTATCAGACACCATTTGATTTTGACCATTTATTATCTTCATTCTCTTTGTATGTCATGTACAAATGTTTCCTTGTGTCAGTAATAGAATATTTTCCATTATTTGAATTGCCTACTATATACACCTGCTAAATATCAAATCTATATTCAAAATGGAGTTTAATATGCTTATGGATATGTCACCTTTAAATACTGTATGGAGTAAACTGCCCGCAGCGCAGTTATCCACTAAATGCTTCACTACAGTTATACCAAGTAACATCCACTCCAGTGTTACCTCATTAGTGAAGTGGAATGTACAGGGCTGTCAGGTGTACATACACTTCAGATTCATGAAGAAAGGTGTTATCTTTATATCTGATAGTACATAATGCAGAAATACATTATTCAGTATTTAATATATTTAGAAGCATATGAATAGAATCAATAGTGTTAAGTAATTCTTCACACTTGCTGTATAAATAATAATATCAGTAACAACATGAAGAGATTTGCTTAGTTTCTAGCTTTTGGTAATAATTGATTACAAATGTCCTTAGAATAGTACAATATTAATTGACTTAACTATTGAAGTCGTTTTGATGCACCACACTTGGGTAGTGCACTGGTGATTTGCAAACTTGTTTTTCATTACTACTCAGTGGAGATTGGAATGTGCAAATCGCAACTGTGTGGATAGCTCCTGTGAGAATGATAATCCTGGTAGATGTCAGAATCATGATTGTGTACACTCTCATGAAGCGTGTCTCCGAGAATTTTCCAAGATTAATTAAGTTGGGGTTCATACTAACCTTTGTTGATAAGAATAGATTTTGTATTATGCCATACCAATGCCTTGGTATGCAGATTTGTCCAATCATTGATATTGGCTGGCAGCTAGTATTAACCAGGGATAGGTTATGCTGTTTCATATAAATAGTGTTCAAATCAGAGTGGTTGTTTAAGTCAAAGCCAGAACGGAAATACTGCACTTCCCTGCCGAGCATAGTGCAGCTGGTACCCTCAAGTAGTATTACAGGGTAATCCCAATGAATAAACAATTTTCAGCTGGAGAGTTTAATATTGGATACAGGTGAAAATAATATCCCTTCTGGGTTGCAAGGAGACACAGTGGATGATCATGTCTAGGAAATATCAGTAAGTCAATATAGAGGTGGATATTTGTTCTTCAACTTGCCCACTACTGGTTGTTGGATAGATGAGGTATTAGCAACTAGAAAAAGTCAGAGTAAAATACATTAATTGTTATGTCTACTTCCACTATACTGCTACTGGTTACTGGAAGCAGGATCTGGTTTTTGCCCTTGAAAAGTATCAAAGTTAGGATCCAGTATCAAGCAGAATATATCATTACCCCTTCTAGATTACTCACAGTGGAAGGATAATTACCACCATTTAATATATCATATTGTCAACATGAGGGTAGCGGTTCATTATTGTAATTATTATAATCACCCATATGCTCATCTTCTGCAAGCTCATCACTGGCATCATCACCCTCATATCAATGCCATCATTTGACATTTTTGTTGAAGTAAGTGTCATTACTACAGGTACTAGAGATTGATTTGGTACAGCTGCAGCTACTTCCGCTTTGTAGTCTACTACTGCAGTTTCAATTATTTCAGTTGCTGCTGCTACAACTTGGGAATCTGCCACTAGAGTTGTGATTATTGCAGCCACTGCTGCGTTTCAATTCACTAGAATGCTTGGATATACTGCTTCCAGATCTGTTTCTATTTGTTACTACGTGTATTGTATATTGTTGTAGAGGATTACTTTGGGTGTGTCAGGGTATTAGCTTTGTATTTACAGGGTATGTACTGTTCATTATAGCTTAATATATTGGGCATTGCAATCTCCTGTAACCTCAATATACCTTATTCAGCATTGGAAATGGAACTAATTATGTTGATCTCCACATCATGATTATTGTCTATGTGAAAGATAAAGTGATACTGTGAATGTGTCAGAATTGAGTTTCATTCTCTGAGGGGTAATTACATTGTATACATCAGGCCTTTGGGAGTTTGAGTTGCAGTAATTACCATATATGCAGAGTTGTGTCTGATATTAGAGTTGGGTAGTTGACAGTAATAATAACTTTCACAGTTAATGTAAATATCAGAGTTAGAGCGATTATAACAGCTAAAGCAATTGTCAAAGCCAAAGTTATTCAATAAATATTTGGCGTTTCTAGTCAGAGTTGAAATAATATTGCATGATAGATGGAGTTGCTTTTCTTATCTGAGTATTATAATTGTTAGAGTTTGAATACTATCAGTAATAAGGCAATTTTCACAGTTACAGTAATTATCAGAGTCAAAGGTATACTAGAATTTCCCATAGTAATATTTTGGTATACATTCCACAAGTTGTGATTGATATTACACCACATTGTGAAGTTTCAGCAATCCACCAATCTTCCCAATCATATTCTCCAGTATACTGCTCTGTTCAACCACACTATGAGGCACTTTTCATTTAAGCACACCAGAATTTTGTACTTTAAATTGTGCCATATATTGGAATTGTAATGCTGTATAATGTATTGTTCACTGCTATATGAGTTGAAGGGGCTAAAACATTGGGATATGTTGTACTCTGGCAAGTTCTAACTTATGTATCAGTTGGCAGATCTCAGAAAATGGGAGCTGACCTAACCTGAGTACGAATATATTGTCAGATCAGTTATTCCAATATTGGATGGCAAGTTGTCTAGGATTATGAAACCACACAAAGTTGAGTATTAATGGGATATGTGTAGCAGCTCTCCAATGGATGGAAGTAGCTACCTAAGTACTTTCAGAAGGTAACTTACCTAGTTAGGTATTGGAGAACATAAATCACTATTGTTTGGAGATTATGTTGAATATTATTAGTTATGAGTAGTTAGGCCCCAAGAGCTTTATAAGGGTAGCCGAGAAGGGTTTGGTTGGACTCTACTGGCTACTCTTATCTCTAGGTGACTCTTCTAACTACTGAATCTCTATTGCTCTGATGTATGACCACTGCATTAAGGATAGAGTTTTAATCATCAAATGCTTCTAATTACTGTAAATGACAATCAGCCTTCATCGAAAGTGGAGGTGTATGTGTTAGAATTTGTTTACAATTTGCAAGGTATAGTGGCAGACAGGTATTAAATACCAAGTAAACTGGCTTACACTAATATAAGATCTGGGGTGTAGCTGCCAGCAATCAAAACAAATAGTATTCTTTAATTTAAAGCAAAGTGAGTAGTTAGTAATAGCCAGATCATATACACCCTGTACTTGTTAGATTACAATGCTTTCAACAGAGCAATGTATCAGAAGAGTATGCCAGAATAACTTGAAAGAGCAACCACACAAAATATCTGGTCAGAGAAAACTGTCCAAGCACCATGTTACAATTACCAGCGAGAGCAACCTGTATCAGTAAACTGTCTGATTAATACAGTTAGAGCCAAGTAATAGGAAATCTGAATTCTTCAATTTCAACTGGGCTATATATATTATGGAACAAGATGAAACAATATCATCAACCAATTGTAGTTTACTATACAGTGTCAAGACAATGTCTTGTATCTGCTAATACTGACAACTTGATATTGAAAATGTCTACAATTTCTATAGATTATGGAGGATGATTATAGAACAATTACAGGCAATAGAATTTGTACTCTTGTTCAGTCTAGATTTCCATTTTCTACTTACACTGTTCCCTATCTAACTATTCTACAATATCTGTTATATCTGGCTACTTGTTCTGAAACCTGAAACAATACTGGTATAATGAAAATATATGACTTAATAGAAGATAAACTGGGTGGCTACACCATGTATCATCTTGGCAGCTGTATCAATCAAGAGTCAGTGAAGTTCAATCTGGATTGCATAGTATGAATTCAGCTCTGTTTGATATTGTGTATCTTTTCTATATTACTGTTGTGAATATATACTAACAATACACTTGAGTCCATGTCTGAATAGCATGAATATCTTAGCAGATAGTATTCCTTTGATTTAGTATTGTATATATATTTTGCATACTTCTTTATAATTTCCAGAGCTAATTTTAAGATTAATTGATATTACAGGGTTTTGGCTTTATTTAACATTGTGTTGTCTCTGCAATACATTAGCAAAATGTATTTTAGTCACTGGGAGCCTTCAGGAGTATGTGAGAGGAGGTAGAGTATAAGTGTACAAATGTCAACTTTGGAAGACAGATTGACTCTAGAAAGGTGTTGCAGCCAGCAATTGATGTACCTGGATTCTCTGACAACAGATATGGGAGCACTTTGGGTTTGATTGAAGTAATATTCAGAGCATATCGGAGTACCAGAGAAAATTTTATAACCAACTTAGACTGTGACCATACCAAAGTGGAAATGCCAAACCAACTCTAAAGGATGGGTTGGTTTGTTCAAATCACTAATCGGAGAAGAGTAGGTGTTACAACTGACTTTCTGCTTGTACATCAGCATAGATTACCCTCCACTGTCTGTATAATTCATAAATTGTTGTTTATTATCAAGTTCAAAATCATACAATTCTAGCTATCATCATCAGTAATAATCTATTATTTGCATTGCTCCATTAAGTAACCAAAAACACAATGTAACTGATTCACCACTGAATTGCCCATACACTGAGAGAATAATCCAACTAAGTAATCAAATAATATCGATTGAACATAATGACAATGTCATCCATTAGATCTCTAATATTATCAGGGCTGCAAAAAGCAGCAATGCACATTTCATCTATAGTTCAACAAAGCTGGAGGCACTCCATGTATTTGCTTCAAGATTTGAATCTGGCAAGGGGGTAACTTGATTCTCAATGTAGTTTGACGCATTTTGTGATAGCTAACAAAGGTGTACTGAGATGTTAGCTACCTGCAATTCAAAATGGAATTTGAAAGGCAATATGATATATTCAAGAGAAAATGGAAAGTGCCACCAGGAATGGAGAAGTGTCAAACAGTGGGTGCTGGGTGAAGAAGAGAGGTACAGATGGTGGTGGAGGGGAACAGATTGCAACATAAAAGTGCAAATCCTGACTATGGAATGCCAAAGGGATTATGGAATATCTATTCCAGCCGAGAAGTACCAATCCTTGTGCAGGAGTACAGGCCTAGGGCACATGAAGCATGGAATGAGATTGCGGAGTGGCAATCCAGGTGAAGAAGTTCTATTGGGGATTGATTAGTACCTGTCCAAGCAGAAGATGTTTGATTCATGTGAAGAAGCACCAGAAATTAGGGTATAGAGTATGACATCGAATGGAGGGACTGCTAATTCAGGCTGAGGAGTGTAGATGGGCATTGAGGAGCGGCTAACCCACTGGACCAGTGCTAAAGCAGGGGGAGGGGGGTGGTATAAGATGAGACACAGAACTGGTATGACTGATAAGTGCAATGACTTCTACTGTTAAATCAATTACCAGGGAAGTGCAAAATTTATGTGAATAGTCATCTTGAAAAAACATCATAGTAACCTACTATCTAGTGGCATATTCAGACAGTGTACAATGAATAGTGGCAGTTGGTAATGCTAAACTCTGCATATCAACAGGTTGAATGAACTGAGATGGGGTAGGCTGGTACTCCAAGCTATTGATGGTGAAGAGAAACAGATGGTGAATTAAATTCAGCAAGATCCGGTCAGGTGAATGATAGTATGTTATCGTCCATAACCATTGAGTGATAAACATCATCGAATTGGAGCCTTTTAGGTTGAGTGTAATGAATAGTCTTTCAGCCCAATGCCAACTGGTACGTGCAGACCGCGGTTGTACAAGGCAGATGTTCCATTTATCCTAGAATGGTTATCATCTTGAGGTTAAATCTTGCATATCTTGTAGTGTAGTCAATATTGCACAACCGATAGAAGAGGATGATACAGAATACAACACTTTCAGCATCTCGGGTATGCAGATGAGTATTGAAAGTTAGACTGGCAGGTAATTGGCATACTAACGGTGTACCAGCAGGAGCATCTGCTACTGGGCGCTGATGATTATGAAATTCAATTGCAAGTGTCCAAGCTTCTTTAACCATTGAGTACTACTTATCTAATATTGTTCCCCAGGGAATCTTTGTAAACATGTTTGCCTCCATTATCCATTTTGCTTTCTCTAAGTAGCCCTTTGGTATTGGGTGCTATGCTTCTCTTCACAGGCCTTTGGTTGAGGAAAGGTCTGATCTCCACTATACTTGGATAGTGGGAGCATCTGCGTGAGGGTGCAAGCAGACACATATAGTTTGTTGAGGGTTGACATTTGGTGTTTGAGCAAAGGAGGTGTTCTGGCACCAGTAGAATTCTGGGAATTTTGAAGTGGAGGGCATACAATGACAGTATCAGCACAGCTTTGTTTCTTTTATAATGGTACTCATGTAGTTGGTAATGTCTTGTTCTGGTACACCTGGTCTACAGGTTGTATCACCTGTTGGCAATTCCACATTGTCTTCTTCAATGTTGAAAGACAAAATGAACACTGTGCAGTCCTTATTTTCATCATTGATAATCTTCCACACAGAATCTACATCAGTCTGCTTTGACATTTTGGAAGGTAGACATTTACCCTATCGAACTTGCCATTTCAACATAGAGTTGGAACCCATTTTTCCTACCATTATAGATGAATGGGTGACTGTTTGAATGCTAGTGCAAGCACTCTGACATAGTGTGCTTTTAAATTCTACTGGGAATAGTGATACCTCACCTGGCTGGCAGAAGGTTCCATGTTGATAAAGTGAAGATAGATGTTGGAAATATAGAGAGATATGTATATAAGGGTAAAAATAGTATGAAGTATAATAGAATAAGGGGAATATAGTGCAAGGAAGTGACATAAGGTCAAGAAGGATGCAATTCAAAACAAGCCTGTAAAGAATCTGGAAGATAATATTTCAGCTGTTCAGGTTTATATAGTGGATGCCAGTGCAATATTGGCATTTAGGAAATGTCAGATGCACTACAATGGATGAATTGCTAATGCCCAATACTGGATATTTGCACTCATATCAGTGAATGCTATTGATACAAGAATTGGAGATATATAAATGCCAACATACCTTGAATTGAACTAGATGCACCTAAAGATCTTGAGTCATTAACCTTGTTACATTACAATTCAACCCTCCGGGTCAGCCAACTAGAGTGCTGAGAAATCAAGTGATTATGATTGCCTGTAATAACATACTCAGCAGTAGTAATTACACCGCAAGTTCAACAATTTGTGGTCACCGTACGGGATCGAATTGTCACTGTTTTGACACTCTGCACAACATGAATTGAGTTGAAATCTTGCTGACTGGTGCCAGTTGAGTGACAAGGATTCAAACGAGGTTTGTTGTTGACAGAGGATAAATATGAATCTATGTACTAGATATGTCAGTCAAAAGATCATACTATTGTCATAATACTATGTTGATTAAGGAATCAGCAGCTATGTTAGTGGTTGAAAAGGTAATCAAGTGGGCTGAACTTCATATTAAGTAGTGTGTATCTGCTAAATTCCTTCACAATAATATTGCAGTCATTCTCCAGGGAAAGAAGTTCCATTCACAAAGGAGAAATTCAACATTGTGAATGAATAGCATGGGATGTTCAAGCATCAGGGTCATTAAATCAATTTCAGTTCTTATCAATGCCAAGATTGGTAGCAAATTTGGTTATCAATATTCAGCCACATTTAGATGTTGTATATAATATCTAGTAAATAGCATCTTATTGAATCATGAACCCATTATGAGTCTCACAGCTATACAGTTGACTTGGCATCAATATTGGCCTTCAGAGCTGTGAATACACACTTTGAAAAATGGCAATACATGATGCGTAACTCTTAGTGATGCTGTTTGTGGGCTGGTAATCCATCGCACATTAGATGTGTGGCACTATGAAGTTCTTTGGACTTGCATGTGGATAGGGACAGTATCATATCCATTGTACAAGATGACTAGAAATTGTGCTAGATTCCATGATACGTGGTGTGGTAAAACGACAGATCTAGATGGCAGAGTTACCATCATCAACACTCCACTGGACCTCTCGCAACATCCAAAGGGATGTTTTGAAAACAAGCAGTTCTGGCTCAAGGAGTATAGGAAGAAGGTGAACAGATATGATACTACCCAGCCAGGAGGAACTACGCAATTGAGTGGATCTACAAAATCTCAGCAAGAGCATGTGAGACAAAAAGTTGTGAAAGATAAAGTGTGTATATTCATTGTACGATAAGATGGTGAGATGTCAATCTTCCCAGGGATTTCAGCAAAATGAATTTTAGTCACTGTGAGCCTCCAGGAGTATCTAAGAGAATGAGGAGTGTAAAGTTGGATGTGTCAATTTCAGGAGAGTATCAGACCCTAAGAGGGCATTCCGGCTGGCCTTCAGAGTAACTGTGATCTCTGATGACCAGTCCAGGAGTACCATAAGATTGATTGTGATAAGTTTGGGATCACATCGGAGCGCCGGAGAGAAGTCGGGGTCCACCTGGCAGCACCTGGGAGCGCTAGCGACATGCCTGGGAGCACCGACGACATGCCTGGCAGCACTGACGACAAGTCTGGGAGCCCCAGCAACAACTCTAGGAGCACCTCGAATCACAGTAGAGCAGTCTGGGAAAAACAACACCTTCTTTGGGAACACTGCTGGTGCGCCTGGAAATCATAGCTACTACTTATCGTTCAACAATTTTTAAAACTCATGTATTTAGTTTGTATTCCCATCTGGGTATCTATATAGCTACCCATCTACACACGGTATATCTGGACTGGCAGCAGGCAGTGCTTGAGAGCAATTCAAGGTGCGCCTGAAAAAGATGAGCAAGTGAACTCACAGATACAATCTGAGGCAGTGATCGAGCGAGTTTGGAGATGTTCTTGGAGGCCATCACCATGCGAATTTGGAGGCCATGATCGAGCGAGTTTAGCGATGCACTTATAGGCCATGATCATGAAAACGCGCAGGCCATAATCGAGCGAGTCTACAGATACGCTTGGAGACTGTGATCGTGTGAGTTTGGAGATGCACTTGGAGGCCACAATTGTGCGAGTGCAGAGATACACCTGGAGGCCATAACTGTGCGAGTTTGGAGATACACTGGGAGGCTGTGTTCAAGCGAGTTTGGAGATGTACTCTGAGGCCGTGATTGAGCGAGCTCGAAGATGCACTTGCAGGCTGTGAGCGAGCAAGTATCAAGATGCACTTGGAGGCCGTAATCTTTCGAGTTTGGAGATACACTTGGAGGCAATGATGGAGTGAGATTGGAGGTGCACTTGGTGGCCATGATCGAGCGAGTTTGCAGATGCACTTGGAGGCTGTGATTGAACGAGATTGGACAAGTACTTGGAAGCGGTTGATGGACGGTGTGCCAGGTGCTGAGCCTCCATCCTTCAGTTAGTTAACTCACAACCGGGGGAATGGGACATGGTGACTTGACCTTTGAGCTCTCATGGAGAGCTGGCCGATGGCGGTTGATCGTGGAGGCAGGCATGGCAAAAGCTGAAGCTACATTCAGGGGTCAACTCATGATCATGAGAATGAAGGGAAGAGAAACAATATGGGGTGTATGCTGTACTCGGTGTATGCTGTACTCGGTGTATGCTGTACTCGGTGTATGCTGTACTCGGTGTATGCTGTACTCGGTGCTTGCTGTACTCGGACCATGCTTAACTTGGTGTATGCCATACACAGTGTATGCTGTACTCGGTGTATGCTGTACTCAGTGTATGCTGTACTCGGTGTCAACTCATGATCATGGCATGGACAGATACAGAAGGATGACTTAACTTTGTGTTCTGCAATGATGGTAGAGTTGTGGACAAGAAAGTCAGAGATGGGGGTTGAAGATGAGAATGCTGTGGAGGATACGAGCGGACGTGAGATATCAAGTGTACAACTTGCCTGATTGGGTTGGGGAGGCCTTGTACCGGTGGTACTGCATGCCGGATCTGGACTGGTACATGCCGTATCGGGGATGGCACATTCACTCGCACACGATAATATCTCACATCTGAGTTTCTCATGACGATTTGTCCCAACGCTTCTCATCTGTCTCTTTCTAGTCCTCAACTCTACCATCACCTAAGAACACGAAATCATGCATGATGAGAAGAAGACCTACCAAGGCACAGGGGAAAACAGGGGAATGTGAATGGCACAGAGGTTTTCAATCGAGTTAATGAGAGTCCAGTATTGATCACTGTTCTTGATGCATTTAAAACAAAATTGAATATGAGTCTCTTGATGAAGCCATCAGGGTTCAGAATTCTTGTCTCATTCGCTGATTGATATATGATCGCATTTGTCGCAACACCTATTCGCTTTGAGGCCTCTCTGGAAACATGTTTCTGGCTTACCTAGTTTGGACAACATGGTTCATTGTGTGGGCATGGGTTTGGGATTCTGAAATACTGGGACCACTGGTGGCACATGAAATGGGTCTTGGCAACACATGTACCTCATGGGCAGCAGCTATGATATGCAGATTGCTCAGTGTGATGATTGATGTAGGATTGCTGCAATCAGTGTTGTATATGAATACACTTGACGAATGGGTGAAGATGGCTCAGAGTGACTGTCTTAGAATTATTCGGAAGGAACAAGAATCGTTTTCATTGTACAGACCGATTTCGGTGCCCCACCAACTTGATGAGATCCAGACAACTTCACCTCGGATACATACTGCCATTCCTTCAGCCTAGGAACCATCCATGGAAGCCACAATACCTTGAGTGGCAGAGACATTCAATAGTAGCACTGACAAGATGACATATGGGACAGATTTCAATCTGGTGATCTTGTTGGTAGCAGAAGATATGAATTTCACCCATCACAATCTGAATAGCAGTATTGACGAGCCAGAAACCCGATGGAATATCCACTATGTTTCATATGATTCTTTAACATCCAGAGTGAAACAATGAAGCAACAGCCGACTCTGAGAGAGTATATGGCATTTTGGAACATTTGATGAGTCTGATTGGTACGAGATGATATTCAGCGTGGGCTGGCAAGTTGCACTCAATGCGACAATTCAATTCACAGTTCGGGTCACAGCAATGCCAGGATTCCATTAAGTTTTTGATTGGTTCTGGCAGATGATGTGGCAGGTTTCTGGTGCACCTGCTGATCTGGAGGATGTTATGCTGAAAGACAAGCAGGTTGCCCAGGCCCTGCACTCTGAGGTGCAGTGTTTGATACATGCCATGCAGACTGAAGACAACGAAGCTCAACAGAATGCTGCAAGCTTGATGATTGAAGTAACGGCTGGCTGGATGATCAGGAGGTGGTCAGAATCGAATGTTGTAAAAGGGAACCCACTTGTTTAGATACCATAAGAGATCATACATGTTGTTGATCTGAAATGGACTGTGTCAGACCAAGCTAAACTGAAGACCATTATGGAAAGATATACTGTGCAATATCCTTGAGGTGCATGGAGGGTTCATGGAAGCCGACTTGAATGTTATGCATTACTTTTGGGAGATACTGAGGATTACAACAACATTTTAGGACAAAGGTACAATTAATGGCTACTTCAGACTGGGTGGATTCTCCAATTTTCCGATGGCTCAGAGAGACATTTCTAACACTGTATAACAGTGCGGCAGTGCAGTATCCCAAAGCTGATGAAGATGAAAAATGTAAATAGGTACTTCTCCATGAATCTGAATGCAATCAATGTGGCTAGTGTTGTACACCTCCTCATCCAAAGCCAGTGGTAATTTGTCCTCTGCTTTGTGAAGTCTGTCATTTGAGATGGTGGCTCATGGAGTTTTTTGCAAACCATTTGTGTATTTTCTACATGTATGGAGAAGTGGGCAATGATAAGTGCACAGATATGCAGCTCATATTCCAAGATTTGCCAAATCCCTCTGTGTTCATAACTACACCCACAGTGGGTAGGACAGGGGTAAATCTTATACCGTGTGATGCGGTAATCAAACAACAGGTCTGGGTATTGAATGAGCAGTGCCAGACATTTGCACGGGTTGTCTGGCTGGGGCAAAATAGAGTTCAACACGTATTGCAATTGAATACTGACCTCAGTGATTATAATATCAGACCAAGTGATTTCCACCAGATCCCTGGAGTGTCACAAATGAGAGTCCTGTATGGCCGGATCAGCCCACCAAACATTATGTTCTCGGTGATGTACCAGATTCTGGGGTGGCCTGAGTATCATAAGAAGTGACTGAGGGAGCAAGGAGGTGTCTGAACATTAGATTGTGAGGATGAACGATAGCCATCAGGATAGTGAAAGCAATGTAAGCCTGTTTCAACATTCCACCAACTCAATCTCACCACCTAATGCAAAATTATCAAATTATATCACATAAGGCACTGATGAGAATTACAGTTGCACTGGATAGATTGTGATACCATGTCGTGTCAGTTGATTAGAGTGATTGAATATGAGCTAAAGTCAACGTTAAACACATTATTGGGTTATTGGCTAAAATAGTTTGCTGTGTGTATATTATGTATATAGTATTCTTTATACTCAGTCTGAAGCCAAAGTACAAATTGGTGTTATTGTAAACTCCATTGGTAAATCACAATAACGACTTATACTGGATTTGGTATTTTCTACAGAGTGTATCCAGATTGATACTCAGCTGCTGCCAGGTCCATTTTACTATACTCTGAACTTTGATGACTATTGGATTATAGAGAGGAATAATATGTCAGGTACTGAACCTGGTACAGGCTTCATACCAGTTGCAGGTCTCCATAACAAAGGTCCAGAAAATATGTTGCATGCAGATAGCAGAATATGATACTTGAATGCAAGAATTTTGCCACATCTTTTTTATCAAGGAAAATTTGCAAGAGCTATACATGAATCAAATATAGTAATCAAATGGTACCATGATACGAAAACTATTGGAATCCAGACTTTTCATGTGGTCACCACAAATGCTATGATTAATGATCACGAGCCACATCCTATTCAATCACCAATTGCCCTTCATCAATATTCCTGCTATTCATATCAGCACATTCGGTGTTTGTTTCTGAATATCTTTTGAAGCTGAACAGATTTATGTTCATTTGGTAGAGAGTAACATTTATGGGCTCGGAGAGAGAATCACTCCGGTTGCTTCTTTCTAGGCTACAAAAATAATTAAGAAGAAGCCTTTTGGCTCATATTGGTGGTTTATCACCTATATCGCCACTGTGCATCTAGTAGGCAAAATTATGTTCCCATCTTCCTACCTGCCATACATTGCTTGTACATTTGATTTATAATATCTGGATCCACTTTTGCCAAATTCGACCTGCATCATGGATATTTTCCAACTTCAACAAAGTTTCATGAGTCTCCACATAATCTGCACTACCCCGATCATTGTGCAACGGTCTATCTTGCTGCTGTTTCAACTTGGTCTGTCCCTAGATAATGCCTAGATCCCTGTACTCCTGAAAGCCAGCCACCTGTACATTCTTCCACTTGTTGAATGCACTGACACTGAGCTGACCCATCTTTAAAGAAATTTTCTTGAAGGAGAGTTTGGTTTGTTTAAGGCAGGTTGTAGCTTGGACATTTGGCATCATCCAATTAGATAAATGATAGTTTTCACCATCTGCATTAGATTAGTTGTATGAAATTTCATGCAATTGGGGCAAGTGAACAATCCCTGCAATATCAGATTTTGGTGGTTATGCAGTGGGATAGAATTGGTATATTTGGTTATTTTTGGAGAGTTGCAGAGGTGAGATGAAAGAAAGTGCAGGTGGTGAAGAGCAGACTAATCTCAGCCAAATAACTGGATCATTTTCCAGTAGGGCTCAAGGCACTCGAGGTGTACCTGATGGTGATGGGCCCAGTCCTGATACCTGTTCAGGAGATGAACATTTAAATTCCACCATAATAGCAGTAGGGGAAACGATATTCTTATGCCAGAGACCCATCACTTGGAAATCTTATTCTCCAATTAGTCTACAGTTGTACTGAAGGAGTTATGTAGAATGACACAGGATAATTTGACTATAGACACCTGGAAATGGTAGCAGTGACAAATTATAGCCAGACTCTGTAGGCAGATAAAACTGCGATATGGATTACCCAAATGGACTGTCATTATGATAGGGATTTCATGCATTGTTGTCTAATATATTTAAATTGTGATGTGGGTATAATTGCAAGGTAAACATGCAATGTGCTAGAGTCATATTTACTACGTTCATCTAAAATCCATTCATAGATAATGTTCTTGATTAAGCTCATAGTGAACAAATATAAATGCAACTTGCAATTTTCAATAATTCACAGCAGAGTTGAATAGATTGAAAGCAGCAGTGACCGTCTGTAGAATCAAGGTCACTTATATCCTGGTATGTTGTAACAAGGTTTCTTTTCCTCAACTGGATTTCTTTAATCAAAGGTTTATTACAACATCACAGTGTACTTACAGTATAACTTTGTTTGTTTTATGTTTGATTTGGCAAACTAGCATCATGCATTGTAGCTTGCCATTGTGAGGTACATGACTATAATAATCATAGAATGAATGTGATATAATATCTGCAGCCAACCAATATGAAGTGTAACACATTTCACGGTAAGTATATCTAGTGAACTTCCATGTAGACAATGGATTTTCAACCTTCTACAACATTCAATCGGAAACCAGGGGGTGAAACAACAACTGTGATAATATCATACTTAGCTCCGTGTGTCGACATAGATATCTGCTCAGGATGCTCACACTAGTCATGGATCATGATGGAAGCAAATATACTACAATTCAATTCTCTTGCAATGGTTCTTGTCATGGCACACTGCAGGCTTGTGAATGTGCATATTGGGCATATTATGATGATCTATTGTCATTATCAGTTTTTCAAGACTTGAGTGTATGCAAGAATTCAAAATCCTGCAAGAATGTAGAATATAATTTTAACAATTGTGGAAATTGTAAAAGCACTTGATAAACAGTATATAAAAGTAGATTGATGTGATAATATATAATACCATCACTGGTGATCTAATAGTGTCGAAGAGAAGATGTGAAGAACTATGGTGTCTGATCTGATAGATATATACTTGTTTAAAAAGAAAGCCAATTGCAGGATGGCCTTATGATACATCTCCTTTTACATCAGATGAGGTGCACAGTGGCTCTGAGTGTAATACTCTAACCTCAGTAAACTTGCTTTCAACCAAACATTGCTGAGACTATAATCCAGCAACAAAAAGTCACCTTCTAAAGCATCATCAAGATTTGTCAGAATGTGTCAAACTGACAGTTTCTTGAATATGTTGCACACTGACAGGAATTATATTATCTTCTGTATCTGCAAAATGTCATTTCATGATGAGAACCCACCAGAGGCTCATTTTTATTAATAACACCCTACATCAAACAATGATAGGATATTGCACAATGAGATTCTACCACCTGAAGGCAGGGATTGCTCTGAGCCATTATTATTGAACAACATTGCACACCACAGACTGCTCATCAAGACACATGTCGACTAATCATCTGCCTATGGATGGTGTATTGAATATACCACCACCCAAAGATACATATAAAAAGGAACCCATAGACCCCTACCAGTCTCAGCCAGCATCAACATCCGATCCAACCAAAAGAATGTAGTATAGGAAGCAAATTGAATTGGAAAATGTAGGGGGATAGTGAACCACAAAGCAACTGGTTTGTACAATACACATCGGAAGTACTTGGAATCTTCATATCCCCGTGATGCATCTCAGCCTGCACAGGACTTTCAATGTGAACAAACATTTAGCCGGCAAATGAAAACACGGATATATCAATGTCTTGGCAATTGACTTCACAATATATTAATCACCTCATTCCAATCTGTGGAACCTGAGGGGAGGGTCCATTTGGTAGTCAATTTCACACCAGGCATTGATTAACTGAGTGATGATGATTAGCTGTGTTTCTGAATGATATATTACAGGAATATATTCAACTGTTTCCAAATTCGAAGAGTATATCTCCTACTTTACATAAACTATGATTTTGAAGATTCGTGGCTCACTACCTTGGAGGGTCTTCCAATATACAACTATCTGAACATAGACATTTGGAGGTGGGATACACAGGATAGGGTCCTGGCTGGGTAATGATTGTAATGATAATTGGTGTGTGCAATAAAACTCGAATGACCAATTGTTTGTATGATCAGCAATCCTGGCCAGTGTATTTCACAATTAGTAATATTCAAAACATGGTCTGCAGTACAACTAAAAATTGCACCACAGTTCTCATTTGACAGCTCTCATCTCCTAGGAAAGGTGCCCAAATCATTGAAACATCAATGTATAAGCAAGTCGAAATTATGCTTCTCCCAGTCAGCAATTTTGACAAAGTTGGTTCAGAGTTCAAACACAAGAATGCTACACCATTCTGTTGATCGTGCTAGTCACATGTGACCCTTCGAGTTGAGCATTGTCTGCAACATGTCCTGGTTACTCACCTCGCATCTGAATTACAACTTATCTGTGAAATGCATAAAGGTTTGTTGATGGGGTATTGGACTCTTTGACAACTCAATAACTCAAACCATCAACATCATTACTTGGAGCTGCTGGAAGACACTAATATTGATGCCCTGCAAAATATTTGTGTAAATCAACTCTGAATCTAGTTCTGGGAATACACTCTCTACATTGTCTATTGGCTTTGGTAGCAAGATAAATTTCATCTACTTCTCCTGGAATTTGTGAAGAATATATAAAAACTGGCTGCTTGAATACTGTTAAGGTAGAAATGTTAAAGATCAATTTGACAATCAGTTCACAGCTGTATCTTGATATCAACACCTCTGGTACTTTCCTAAACTATTGAAAGAATCACTAACCAGCACTTTACTAGAATAAGTAATCTGTGGAATCAATAGAAGTCTGGCAGTGTATCGCACTCCAATTCTTGTCTGCTGCAATGATAATGGGACATATACACCAGACACAGCCTGTGATGAAACAGTTATGTGAGTACTGTAGTGATTATGTGAAGTATTTCTATTTGTTAAATAATAATGTCACTGTGATCTATCCCTCACAGCACATAACCATACACACAATACAACTTACCAGAGGATTGGTACATTTCAAGCCCAAAACATGTCAAAGTCTGAGAAAGATCAACCAGATAAGTAGTTGTTAACAGAATTCCATTTGTTACAGGTACAAAAGATTCATAACCTTCAACCTGAAATGCAGATATTTGCATATTGGGCTGAATAGGTTACTATAGCACAATGTAGACAATTTCCGCTCTACCAGAATAGTGCCCAACATGCAGCAACTAAATGGTAGAATACTGATCATCAGCCAGCAATAGAATTATTGTAGCCTAGTATCCACCAGGTGATACTTGGTAAACACAAGGTTTTCAACAAATTATTCTAACATTATAAGAAAGAAGTATTGGAAGAAGCAGGGACTAAGGCAACTGGAAAAGAAGTGTATTCTCTAAAAATGTTGTACAAATGTAAACTTCCACAGAGGATCAGGTTCATGGGGTGGCAAATATCACCCCCAACTAATAGGTGCAATATCAGCTCCTGCAATCAATTGCTCAGGACATAGCATTCACTGTGAGTTATGTGTATATTGATCGTATCACTAACCAGCAGGAGAAAGTAATATATCACATTACCTTGAATGAACAGATGCAGTTCCTGAAAGAAATACCTATCCACTTAATTTTAATCATTTGTGGAAGATAAACAGCATTCTGGTGTTCCAGACACCCATTGAACACTGTCTGATACATATTACATTTCCCAAGATAGATCTAGTGAGCCATATATGAGGGTCAATTTGGAAAGCACATTTTGGTGATAATTTAACTGCTGATTGTTCTTGATGGCTGAATGTCACCACCCTGAACAATGCAAATTGATCAAGCAATAGAGTTATTTACCATTGACTGATACTCAACCATAATAAGTGGCATAGCTGTGCTGATGACATGAAGGAGATGCTATCATTTCTTGCAAATCAATGCTGGTATAGTTATAACTATGCACAAGTTGTAGACTCGCTATCTGCATCCGATGAATGATAACATAGATACAGATTCCATTATTTACATCCTCTGCATCGGAAGGACATGCTATTTTTCAGCCCAGTATCACAACAAGTACATTATTTGACAAAAGTCCAACTGAACGCAGTCTGCAGAAGCATTGAATTAATCTCACTCAGTGACACATTGGTATAATGCAGAACTCCCATCTTTGAACAGCTACTCTACACAGATATCAGTGAGTACTGGTGAAAACTAATCAGCTGATTGGTGCTTGGCTATAATTAGAATGAAGTTATAGATAGTATAATTAGCATACTCTAGTGTGGGGTGTTGCGTAAGAATCAACTAATCTGTGAGATTACACTGGTTTAGTGTCTGGGACTCCATTGGAAGGCAGAATATGGCAATGCCAACCGAGGGATCACACCTGAAGCATATTACTGCTGGGTTCTATATATGGAAACTACTGTTTAATAACCTTAATATTACCATCCAAAGATGAGATCCACTATTTCCTTGAGGCAACTGGAGTGGGACTCAACCATATCAGATTTACCAACATCTGGAACACCCACTAGCTGGCACAACCATAATGACCTCTTCTTCAAGGTGCAAGAAGACTCAACAATGTGCAATACATCTGCATGCTCAAGATCAGGTGGTGGTGATTCCAACAAAGTACTGAGATCAATATGATGGGGCTCGTTGTATTGATGGGTATATACAGGTTCACATCCAGACCAATAAGATGTATAACTGGTCTGAGCAATATTTGGACCAGTACAGTTGGTGTAAAACAAAGCAGCATCAGATGGCATAGGTAGCATATGGCTTGTATGGGATCATTTGGAATTTAATACCTTCTGTACTATATATGAATAAGAATTGGTGGATTAATTGTACAGGCATTAGATAGTGTTTTGAATTGTACTATGTGATCTAGAGATTTTGATGCCACTTCCAAGGAGTCTGGCTTTGGGTTTGAGGTGCACCAGAACCATCTTGCACAGGAATGTTAAAGTTTCAATAGATTGAAAATTTCGCACACCTACAGGCTTCATTTTATAGCATTCCCAAAATCACTCCACCGGGTGTAGAAGTCTACTGTGATGTGATTAATCACTACAGCACTATTGAAGTGCATCTAAAGCTACTTTTGGAGTATCTGAGAGCATATTCTGGCTTTCAGGCTGTCTGGAAGCATATGGGAGAATCTGAATGGATCAGAGTGTGTGTTTGAAATTGCTGAGTTGTTTAGTTGTGACAACTGAACTGTTTGACATTTGGGTAAAGTTAATTAGGACGGATATAGTAACAACTGGAAACACAGATAGGTCTTCAGAAATGGGACCAATATTGTATGGCAATCAATGCATGATGGCTACTCAGTTGACAGCAAGCTTTCAGGTATAATGTTATTCTAATTTGTGGATCTTTTACATCGTTTAATTTGTATAATTGATGTCTTGAAAGAAATGATTTGAGGAAAACATTCCATTGTGATCTACACATTGACTGTAATCAGCTAAGCAATACTTGCACACATGTGAGTTTATTGCATAATAACCAGTATCGCAATTATGGATCAGATCAAAACTGGTGATTTTCAAACACCTTGTCAGAAGTAGTTGGAAATCATTCGAGGCCACGTTATTGATGACTGACCTATATAATCATGAGATATTGCAGAAGAGGCAATGGTTCCGATGATGGTTAAAGACAATATGAATCAGTTGCCCTTGTCAATTGCAACATTAAGATATAACTCAGTTTTGAAACTTGTGGGATGTAATGTACTCAGAGCACTGGATAGTTTTTGTTGAATATGGTCATATTCAGATTCCTGTATTGCAAAACTCACAGTCCCCATCAACATATTATGGCTCATACAAACCCTCAGCACCAGTGAATAATGTATGTATGAAAATATTGATCTCACATATTCAACTTCACCAGTGATGTCCAGAATAAATTCCCATAATATATAGAGCATTTTGCTTCCAAACTGTAAGGACAAGATGCTCGAATTTCTTTGCAGGTTCATTATGTGATATAACTATAGCTATTGTAGTATAAGGACATATGGAATTACTAATTGAGGAGGTGATACTAAAGCAATATCATGGATAGTTAGCTTTATATAACTGAGTAGCGGCTATTCAGTTACCATCAGATTGACCTACAATAAATCTGGAGCATTATTGGAATCAACGTGACATACATATACATTGACAGTCAAAGTCTATATCCCCTGGAGACATTGTAGATTATATGGAAAATAGCACAGAAAACATATTGACAGGATCAATGTCAGTATACAGGCAACTATGCCTACACTTGACTGTAGACATATGATAAAGTCACATACTTGCAACCAAGAGTGAGTCAATATATATCGAGCATTAAGCTGCAAAATATCAGATTCTGATCCAAATGCTACAGAGGTGACCTATATAAACTGGCGCTTACCCGGCTGTGGGTCACATGTCACCATTACATTATCTCCCGGTTCAGGCACAGACCTTCTGGGTTGCCAAAGCCATCCTAGTAGGAGAGAAGGAAAGGTAAACAAGGAATGAAACAATCGCCCTATATACGTAATCATAGTTACCCAAACGTCTCACAACCACTTGGTAGAGCACAATAGCAACCATTTGGCGCATTTGGCCCAATGGCAAACTCTGTGTCAATTGCTAGGTAGCGGAACATGTGCCGATGCCAATAATATTGGGCCAAGATCCAATCACAAGTCATGAGAATGAAGACACAACACCTCACATGAAATGTCCAAACTCCTGCTGGGTTCTCAGTATCATCATTCCTGGACTCCATACGTCTATTCCATGGGCGATCAGATTGCTCTTGCTGAATCTTTTCATCCTGAGCTGGGGCAATGTACAGGTACTCCACCGGTTTGCGGCTCATGTGTATGTGGTTGTAGCCCGCCTGTTTGATGAGGTAATGCAGCTTCCAATTGGGCCATCGAGAGTGAAGTATGTGGTCGACTACCCATTTCTCTGATTCTTCGACTATTTCCAGAATCTGGTTTGGGAATGGTTGGCCTATGCCTGGCAGTGAATAATGATCTAGAAGAGACAGATGGAAAATGTGTGGTTTCACATTGTGCTTGGCATGTCTTGCTTAGAAGCATTATTGTTGATGACCTTACTTGCCATATATGGTTCTGGAAGCTTGTAAACAAGCCTCTTCGATGGCCTAGATGTTCCCAAGTTTCTTGTAAATAGCCATACTCTGACTCCAACCATAAATGTCATCACATTCCTGCTGGCATACTGGTTTGCTGCTTGTCAACCTTAATTAGGTTGTCCTGCAGGATCTGGTAAGTCTCTTTCATACCTGCCATCCACTAGTGCGGCTACTCCTGTGATGTGAAACTGGGAATCTTGGGTGGATTGAATTGGATTGTAGGATGGGAGTTGCAGTTCACTCAGAAGGGTGTGATCTGTGTGTAATTGCATATGGAGCTATTGAACACGAATTCTGCTATCTAATACCAGATCTTGCCAGTTGACCTGCTCATCATTGCAAAAATGCTCCTATGTACTACTCCTGAATTTAGTTCTGCAGCTCAGCTTGACCAATTGTCCGCAGGTGGAACGCTGGTGAGAGTTTGTCACAGATGCTGAAGTGGGCACAAACTCTGTCACAAAATCAACAGTTGATCACTTTGTGGTAATTGGTGGTGATATTGTCTGGTACACCACCTTTGGAGATCATGGGTTCAACAAATATCCCTGCTTGCTCTGGGAAGTCATGCCATTTCTGCATGGGAGGTAGGTCACAGATGTAATCAAATACTGGACAATTGACACGATTTCAGTATGTTTCAAGGCCATTGACTAGGGCAAGTCTACAATGCAATCTATTGTAAATCCCTCCCAGGGATGAAGGGGCAGTGACAGTTGCCTGTTGAGTCTAGCGATTCCATGATACAATGCTTCGAATCAGCGGCACAACTCACAGTTGGCAATGTACTTGCATATTTCAGTCTCCATTGTGGGCCAAGGAACGTCTCAAAATATATATTTGGTAGTCTTTAGGGCTCCGAAGCCACCAGATTTAGGATTATCATTGCCATGGTTGGTTACTCCACTGTGGAATGTTGTGGGCACAGATATACTACTCTCAATGGTAATAGATCCATTGCTTGATCTCTGTTAACTCTCATTGGCATTTGCCGCATTGGTCAAGGCTGGTTGCATTTCTGTGGATCAATGGTAATTCTCCTGGGTTGCATTAATATCCAGCAGAAGGTCACCTCATGATATGGTGATAATGGTTGCTACTAAGGAGGACCGGCACCTCGCTGTCAGTCTGCCATATCTGATCTCTCAGTCCAGTTCTCCAGATGGTCCCTCTGCTGGGCTCTGCTTGCCTCCCAGGTGTTTCACAACCAACTTGTAAGAAGAGGGAAACTCCCACCATCGTATCTACCTCCAGAAGACAACTTTGGCTCTTTCAAAGTACCCAATGTTCTTGTGGCTGCATTGTGGGAAGTCTATATGCCTGCCACCATGGAGGAATTTACACTGATGGGTCACGGTGAGTGTGATAGCGAAAATGTTCCAAATGTACATGTCATAACTCTGTCTGGCCATTGAGCATAATCCAGAGAAGTGGTATACTGGCCTCAGAAACCAGAAACTATCATAGTGGTTGAGAATGCCAGCTGATGTGAAGCTGCATGTATCACTGGCCAGAATAATAAGCTCTGCCGGTTTGAACTGCGTCAGGATGGGTGTATCAGTGTAGGCACTTTTCGACTTCCAGAATACGAGTTCAGGATTCTGAGTCTGATCCCATCTGTGTCATTTAGCTATCCTGGAATGGTCTACTTGCTTCGGTAGATTGGAATTCAACGTTATTACCATGGCATGTTTCTTGCTGAGATGCTGGAAGATGATTGTGCACCGAAAACACACCTTCAAGTTCTGTACATACTCTGGGGTTGGGCAGTCATTGAACTTTGATACATTGGCCCATACGATGATGATCCTATCAGGGTTAATGCCAAATCTGTGAATTCTGACCTCTAACACTCCAAAATGGCACATCTCAGCATTGCTGTAGAAACCATTTTCTCATAGTGGTGCCAGCAATTTGCATAGCTGCCCTTTGTACTCCCCCTCATTGGTGGAGTAACTCTGTATATCTTCAATGCAGCTCACAGCAATATTGTTAGTGTAAGGCTGTAAGATGTCATCGATAGGAACAAGGATGATAGCAAGTGTATTCATTAACCTGAACAGCAAGACTCTTTCGTTGAACTGCTTCTACTGGGTGTGAAATGCAGCTGTGTACTTGTCCCTGAATTTGAGTGGGGCTGGGTGATAGGTGTTGTTGAAGTCCATTTTCGTGAGGATCCGGACTCCAGACAACCTGGCGAGCTATTACAGGATCAGTGGCAGATGATATCAGATCTTTACTGTGGCTTCATGGAGAGCTCATTAGTCTACACTGAACAGCAGTTGGCTAGCATGCTTCTTTGCATATAAGACGAGTGCTGCCACAGGTGCTGATAACTGCTGAATGAAACCATTGGGTAGGTTGCATTCAATGTAGGTCTTGAGAAAGATTAACTCAACCGGCAAATAATTGTAGATTTGCCAATAGTGTAAATGGAGGCCTGGGTGCAGATTGATGGCAAGGTCAATTGGCCAGTGCAGTAGGAGAGTCCCAGGCATATCTTTGCTAAGCTAGACCACATAGTCCTTTGAACTCAAAGGGATACGATCTCCACCATCAGTAGGTACAGTACATTTTCCAGTATCTTTCCATTACCAACTATCACTGCCTTGGTATTTGGTAAAATAATGCAGAAACCAAACCAGAGACAGGTGGATCGAGCAGTTTGCCCAGGACCTCACCATACTGCGCAAGTCTAACATCATCCCATCATGACTCCGCAAGTTGGTAGCTGTCATTCCAGTATACCTCAGTGTGGGTTCACTTCTACTCCAAATTCCACCACTGCTCTCTGTTTGCTCATCCAGCTCTTGTGTTGATAGTTTCAATCTCTTCTTGATCTTCCAATGAAATGACCTTCATAGTCACTTTCAGCTGTCCACCGCATGAACTGATTTGTGGAGAAAATGTCTGGATGATCACAACATCTGCAGATTGATCGTCAAATGCGATTGCTCCTAGTAGTTCAATGTCTGGATGAGGACTGTCATCACCACTTTCGCTTGATTTCGCATCTGGGTCAACAGGAAACTCCAAATTCAAGCCAATCATTCATGTCCCGGTGCCAATGTCAAGCAGTCATATGTTAGCGTGTAAGTTATTCCAACTTTCATACTACTGTAATATCAAACCTGATCTGGGTGCCACTTTTGGCCAAATGTGGTTCTTGATAAACTTGACCAATGTGGAATCCGATCAATCCCTGGGATGTGGGATGCAAGCATCGAAATCCAAGGACGAGATTTCACTCGCTGATTAGGAAGACTAGCACCTCCCATGCGTGGACCAGAGCCTATTGATTCATACATTGGACTTTCATCGGCAGATAGTAGATCTCCATTACATACATAAGCACCTGCCCATTGAGGCTGTGAGTTGTGGTGTGTGCAGCTTGGAATGGTAGTTTGAGTCTATTCGGAGATAGTGGAGCTGTGAAACTACTTCTATGGTCAAGGTTGATGAGTGGTCACATTTTGCAATTCTCTCTGTTAATCTCACTCCTGAACAGTATGGACATTTTGCGATGAATCTCATCTGGCACTGCGAAATAGAAATTGTGTTGACAGGAGGGTATTTGGGCTCTCTATGACAACCACTGGCCATAATCAAATCCAATAATATTAGATATCTACTAATATGACCTGTAGCACCCTTATACCCAATGAGCGCAATTCAATCTCTGGTGAGTCCACCCTCTCTCGCCGACTCAGATACCAGAATATGTGAGGCCGTTTGTTAGTAGCTGAATGTGCAAAGAGCACTGCCATTTGAGTTGATTGCTGTCCCCTGGAGGAGCAAAGCAATCAGAGATGTTGGTGCATGTATATTTTGGCACTAGGATGTTCAATGTTTGGGTGACCTGCAGTGTATGTATCTTCCTTCTGACATCCGATGTTCATAGAGCTTAGGTGAGACCCAATAACATGGAGTGCATTCATCATCCTTGTCCAACATCAATTACGGGGCATTATTCATTTGGCCAGTGTGGATACAAATGGTCAGATGTAGCATTTCAAACTACGATGTTGAGATAATTCTCCTGTCTACATTCACTGTTGATGTGACTCTTCCCACTGACACATCTCACCTTCGGGCATAAATTCTATTTCTGAGGTGTAGCGGAAAAGCTGTTCGATGTTGTTAAATCTCCAATTGTTGGGGTCAGTGGCTTAACCTTGGGCTTGAGTCCTGGTCATAGTCCATTCCAGTCAATTCCAGAAAGGTTCTAATCATTCTGTGGTACCCATCCTGTGAATCTCCAATTTCTTTTGATCAATTGCTGTAGACTCTCACTGGTTGTTTCGCTTCTTTGAGGAAGTTGGTCATACTCTTCATACCCCTATTGAAGTTTCTATCTTTATCACTGTACATCTTCTCCATTTCTTTTGAGCAGGCATCAAAGTCTTCTTCATGGAAGTCTAAGCCTCTACATAGGTATTGAAGTCACTCTACCAGATCAATCTTCAGCATCAGTCACTGTGCTGGGTCTGGATGACTGTTCCATGTGATGAGAATGCTGTCTGCAGATTTGTAATGGGCAGGGTTGGAGGTAGGTGATATCGGTAACACTCATAGAATTGTGGGACAATGCAAGCACTCGAATTTTGGATCAAGTAATCAAGACATGACAAGAATCAGAGCTGTTCCAAAATTGTCAATTGCTTTGCTATACAAGGGAACGAGTAAAGAGAGAAGAGAAAAAAATCCTCTAACACCTACCAACCTCTCTTTATATACAGTTCATCTATCACCCTCGAACCATCATCCATGCTTCGATGTACTATCTGAATCTCTCCTTATAATCTTACACACCACCAACGAGACTCTTGTCAGCATAACCACTCCACATCACACGACGTCACAAAACGTTAACCCACTTCCTTTATCGTCCAAAATAATCCCACCACCATTGTATAATATTCCTGCACCTAATCCCGCGTCTTGCAATGTCTCTGCCTTTCCATCCCACCATTCCTTCCCACTGATCCAATCCCTTCCTATATACCATTCACAACCATCACTCGTAACCTGAGCCGTGACAGTATCCCCTCCTCACATCCAAGGTCCTCCAATGACTTTTTGCAAAGGTCCTGGCTTCTCTGAATACCATTGGTGAACCTCCCCCATTGCAACCCGTCCACAAAATTTGTGGGTTCCCACCTCAAGGGATCGTAGCCAGTCCAACGAATTAAATATTGTAACTGACTCCGATACACATGGCTATCCGTGACATTCGAAACCTAATACTCCCCTTCACCATCGACCTCCACTGCAGGTGGCGGATCAGCATGCTATCCTACCAGGGGGTCATTAACTACAGGATCAGGAAGCGAAACAGGTTGTACTTGATGGATCCGTATTGACGCAGGAAGCTCCAATACGTAGGGGTATGGTAATACTCGACGGACTACCACAAATGGGCCAAATCACTTGCATTCAAGTTCCCATGTAGGTCTTGTGATCCGAATATGATGCGCATCCAACCATGCCTGAGAGCCCTCCTGTATATGTGGTGCCAGGATCCGCTCCCAATTTGCACCGTCTGCCTCTATTGGTTGACTTCATCTCATCTCTACTCAGGAGTGTTGATGGATTTGCAGCTTCATTCCTTGCACCTGGTCAGCATCCAACTGTCGATGATCTTGTTCCTTCATTCGTTCCGCCGAGTATGACATCTGGGGATCCACACCTTGCAGAGCACAACATGGAGTTCACTTCGTCGTTTCTGATGTTCCATTATTTGCAGCGAATTCACCCATTGGGAGCAACTTTACCCAATCGTTCTGTTGGTGATTCACCCGAAGATACTGGTCCATAGTGGCATTGATCTGTTCTGTTCGGCTGACTGTATATGGGTGGAAGGTTGTCGACATCCTGCGATCAATTTCTAAGCAGTTACATATCTATCCCCAGATAGTTGAAGGAAACTAAGGTCCCCAATCCGAAACAATCGTTTTTGTCAAACCACGACGCTGTACTACTACCCACAAGATCAACTCTACTAACCCTGGAGCATCAACCGTTGTTTGGCAGTGGACAAATTGTTGCATCTTCGAAAGTCTGTCCACTACCACCCAAATTACATCAAACCCTTCGCACTCTGGTTGACAGACAAAAAAATACATCAAAATGTCTTCGCATGGTTTGTCCGGTACAGGAAGTGGTTGAAGTACTCTAGATATCCAGCGTTGCAAGCTCCGAGAATGTTCGCAACTGTAGCCGTTCTGTCCATACAGTCCAGCATCCTGTGACATTTCCTTGGAGTAATAATTCCGGTCCAGAAGGTCGCAACTCTTGGCTAATTCTGGATGTCCCGGTAAGGTTGTATTGTGATGCTCGTGTATAATTCTTAGATGTAAGGCATCATTCTCCGGTACATACAACCTTTCTCAATACCATATCCTTCCATCTTCTCCTGTACATACCCCAATCATATTTTTTTTTTCAATCCCCTATTTGTTCGGATTGCTTGTAGTATTTCCCCTCAGAATGGATCAGTTGTGTAGGCTATTGTCACACGATCGGGGAACACAGGACGGCCCTGTATGGGCGGTGTATCCACCCACAAATGCAATTGTTCCAGTAGGTTCTATGGCTTTAAAACGACCTCTTCCATATTTTTCAATCTTTCATCCGCCGCGTAAGGGAGGTCTCTTGGCAACCTTGTCAAAGCATCTGCCTTTCCATTGGATTGTTGGGATTGATGAACTATTCCGTAATCAGACCTGGTTCAGAACTCTCACCAATGAGCTTGTCTATGATTTAATATCTTCTTTGCCATGCAATACTCAAGATTCTCATGGTCAGTTAGCAATTGGAGGGGATACGCAGCTCATTCACATTTTGGTCTCCATTCCTCGGGTGCTGTTATAGATTCTATCAGTTGCTCTTTGTATATGTCATAATTGAATTCGGTTGGTGTATGTTCCTTCGAGAAACAGGCAACTGGATGTATGACCCTCGCATGGTCAGACTCTGCCTAGACCCTGGCAGATACATTGTCGAATGCGTCTGTTTGGATGATTACCTCTCTTTCATCGTCACATTGTCCAAAGACCGGAGCCTTAGTAAATGCTGTTACCATATCATTGAGTGCAAGTTTTTGTTTCGTCTCCCATCAGAATGGTGCACCCTTTTGGTAAGCTCTAGCAAGGGTTCCACTTTTACAGAATACTTAAGAATCAACAGCCAATAATAATTGCAGAAGCCCAAAAACTGTTGCAAATAAAACAAATTATTTAGCCTACCATTCTTGGTTTTCTTTTCCCAGGTCCAATTCCGCACTATGTCAACCTTATCATTACCCATCGCGATAGCTGTTGTTGATATAATCAACCCCAAATATCTCACTATTTCATTGTGAAATTCACATTTCTCCGGTTTCAAATAAAGTCCTGCTTCCAAGAGGCATTGCATAATCCACTTCGCATGTTCAACAAGCTCCTGTTCTGAATCACTGTATATCAATATGTCATCTACATATGCCGATGCAAAATCATCCAAAACTTCCCTGATGGTATTATTAATATACCCTTGAAAATCCATGGGAGCATTCATCCTGCAAAACTACATAACCAGAGGTTCAAATAAGCCATACCTCGTCCAGAATGGCAACTTGTACTCATCTCCATTCTTAACCAGTAACATAGTTTATGCTCCCTGTACATTAAACTTCGCATATAGTTGTGCGTTCCGCAAGAGATTCAACGTCTCCCTTATCCAAGGGAGCGGATATCGATTCTTAACTGTTTTACTATTGATATCCCGATAGTCAAACAGAACCATACACCCTCATCAGACCTCTTTGCGAACCAAACAGGTGCTGCAAAGTGTAACAATGATTGGCGAATAAATCCTTTCAACATACTTTCCTCTAGGAACACTTTAAGTGCAACTGGCTCTGCCCTTGACATTGAATAGAGGGGTCCCCAGGTCGGTGACATGCCTCCATTCAGGCATACTGCATGTTAAATACCTTATCGATGTGGTGGAAGTCGAGTGGCTAAATCCTTATTTTACAAGGGTAACAACTTGTGGTATTGCTTAGGGATAACATCCTCCAGGGGTCATTCCTTGAGATCCTTGGATTTAATAGCTTTCTTTGTATTGTATAGGGAAGCTGTAAATTTGTCAGCTTCCCCTTTTTAACTGTCCGAAAAGATGAAAATCCATTCAGTGTAACTATAGTTCCCTGGATCGGCTGCTCTTGTCGTATGTGCAGTCCCAATTTCGTTTCCTCTTGCAAATCAACTAACTCCGGGGGTTCTTCTGTTACTCCTCGTACTGTAACAGGGGCATTGTGACAATGGGTGATACAGTATGGTAATCCAAACGTGAAAGTATTCAATGCGAAACAGACAGCTACGATGTTTAGTCATTACCGAAGATTTTCAAGGATGATCGAATAATAACCCAATTTAATAACGAACATGGGTAGCTTTTCGTTATGATCCTGGATTATTATCCCAACTTCTGCAATATGAAGAATATCCCCGAATTCTATGGGTCTTCCGTCGATGACCTCCACTTATCGGTCCTCAATCAACTCTCAAAGTGGTTTCTGATGATGGCTAGCAAAATCTTGATCCATAAATGCAATGCCTGTAGCTCCACAATCAATCAGTGCATGTGTAGTTATTTCTTGATCATTTACGGTCAATGTACAGGTTGTAACTAAATGTCTTCGTTACATTGATCCTTGTAATATCTCCACCTTGCTAACTGAAACATGCGATATTCCAAAACATTTTAAAGCAGTTGAAACAAAACTTTTTCTGTCAACCAAGGAGCCATTCTTCCTTAATTGACTACTATTTTTCCCAATTCATTAGAACCTCCCCAGGTTTGTACTTCCACTACCTCTGCTCTTGCCGCCTTCAGTGTCTGTGACGTGTTTCTTTCCGTACATTCTGCCGCCCAGTGATTACAATCACCACAATATAAACATGTTCCATCGGCGAACTTCTTTGCCCTTCCTTCTGCAGACAGCTTAATATCCAGTTTCTGGCTTAAGGCCACAAATGTCGGCATATCCTCGGGCATGTCACCATACTGGATGGCAATTTTTCCTTTGTTCCGATAATCCCATTCACAGAGCATTTCACAATGCCGATAGATTCCAGTCCAGGTCAACCGCACTAACCTGAAATTCAGCACAATACTGCAAGAACACACGGTTTTTCTGCTTTGTTTCCCATATTTTTCATTCTGCAGTTGCTATCTTATCCGGGTCCCCACAAGCTGCGTCCAGGAGTTGTATAAAAGCTGGTAGATTGGCCAGCCCTATCATCCCATCCTCCTGTACATGTGCCAGGATCTGTCCCAAGGCTATCCCTCCCAACCGGCTGATGGCATAGCTCATCTCGCAGTATTCGTACGGAAAGCTTGCAGTTTCGTGTCGGGTAATCTTCCTGAGTTGTGCAATCCATCCGCTGAGTGGGCCTCTCTCTATCTCGAGACATTCTGGGGAATGCGGAGACTTCTGCCTTCAGTCCTACGGATGTGGCGGGGTTGGGGCTGCTCGAGCTTCTACAGCAAGCGCATTCGGTTGCTTCCTCCGGAGTCTCCAGGCTTTTTCCCCAGATAATCGTGCGTCGCGCGTCATATCCTGAACCTCCTATGGAAGGTCATCATCGATTCTCACCATCCTCGGAATTCTTCGAGCCTCCTCTAAATCTTCCAGCATGATCGGTACCTGCTATTCGAATCTGGCTTGGTAGTATGGTGTGGAAGAAATTATTTCACTTGGACGGACATAAATTGCTGTTTCAGGTGGATTATTTGTTGTGGGTGGTTGCACACCATCTATTCTTCCCAGATGGGTTGCGAGTACTGAACTACCGTGGTCAGTACTTCCTGTGTGAGTGGCGAGCGCCTCCTTCATTACTTTGGACCCAATGGCGTCCTTGTTAATATCAATGAGTGCCATGGTGGTTCCTTGGTCCTCTGGGAACACTGGTGCCAGTTGTGGTTCCTGTGATTCAGACATTTCAGCGGATCAGGCACATCTACCAGAGCAAAATATACTGGTGGGTTTCGGAGGGGGTTGGGGTCGGAGGGGTAACGACAAGAAAACGGATGCCTAAAGGTGTTGTTAGTGTTGCTACCGCTTGTGCATATACGACCGTGGATTGTGCTCATGCACTCTTGTATCCTTCACAGTAGCATGTTTCCTCAGTATTGCAATTAGACAACAACCCAGAATGGAATCCTTGATATTCCATCCAATGTGAGCGAAAACTAGATCGTCAATGTCTAATCCCACGGTTTCCCTAGCTGCGTCTGTCCAATATATATTCCAAGGGCAGGAGGTCTCGGATTGCTCCCAAAAACAACCTTCCAAAGGTTCTTGTTCAGAAGCAGTCTGAAAGATATCAGCAATACTCTCAACAGCGTTCAAGGGCTCAGGTTCAGAAAAAGGGAAGAATATTGCAGCAAGGTCAAACGAGGTCATTCAGAAGGTACAATTACTGTCATATTTGTACATCCGAATATGGTGATTGATGTGGACAATTTCAGATATCAAATCCGGTAAGCTGTCTTCAGACGTCAACACTACTGTCGCAAGTATGAATTCAATATTTGTTGGGTCCGAAATATATCCAACAATAATTCAACCAATGTTCATAACAATTCCTACAACTGTTCAAAGAGTGCAGGCACACTGAAGTTTTCGAGATAGTTGCTGCAAATGTAACAAATCAAGATACAAGCGTCGGCAACTTTGTATAATTCGCAAACAATTTCAAAGCAGGCAGTCGGACAATTTCTATGGTACATTTGATATCAGCTACCTGATAGGTAGATTCATTCTGCTGTAACGGGCGGGGTCGGACATATGTGATATCGGTAACACTAATACAATCGTGGAACAAACAAGTGCTCGATGTTTGGATAGAGGAATCATGGCAAGACAAGAATCAGTGCTGTTCCAGAGTTGTCTATTGCTTTGCTATACAAGAGAAGGAGTAAAGAGAGATGAAAAGAAAATCCTCCAACAACAAATAACCTCTCTTTGTATACAGTTCGTCTATCACCCTCAAACCATCTTCCATGCTTCAATGTACTATCCCAATCTCTCCTCCTAATCTTACACACCACCAACAAAATTCTTATCATCATAACCACACCACATCGTGCAATGTCGCAACACTTTCACACACTTCCATTATCACCCCAACTAATCCTACCTCCATCGTACAATGTTCCCGCATCTCATCCTGTGTCGTCCAACGTCTCCCCCTGTCAGTTGCACCATCCCTTTCCGCTTATCCAATTCCTTTCTATATACCATTCACAACCATCACTTGTAACCCAAGCCATAACATCATTGACCTTTGTCATGAACTCCATGAGGAGACAAGTACACATGGGACTCGAAGTTACAGCGTATCATGTAGGGGAAGTTATTAATCTCCTTTGCTCAGCCACAGTACCATTCTGAATGGGTCATATCAAAGAGTTTAGTTGTCAGTGCTTCTGGCCAAATGGACTCCCTGTAGGGTTTCCAGTTCACTTTCATTAGTTTGGAATGTTGCTTGCATTGTTGGGTATTCTACTCGATGGCATTGTGGAGCATCGCTCGCTCTTCCTCCATCATGATTTGCATGGCTGTGTTCTCAGCATATGTGGTAGGCTAATGCTTGCTCAGGTTGTCACACATATTGTCACTCGGGTCATTCCTTATCTTCGAAGTGTTGTCTGCATCATAGTGATCACTTTCATGGTTAATTGGATCCTCCTGAAGTACAGTGACCAGTAGGGTACGAATAGCAGTTATGTGGCTGAGAGGAGGTCATAGGTGATCCATACCCCATTGTGTACAACCGAATTGCAATTGACCCCGGCCAGGTATGCAACGAGGTATAGTTGACCGATGATGAAATGCTCGCCACCTAGGCATTTTGTACTCACTCAGCTGTGTAATTTGAGTCTATAGGGGTGCACGTCAGGGATGATTGTGAATGAAACATATCCAATAACTGAACAATCCAGAGTATTGTAAAGGCATATTTGCATATGAATGACTGTAGATGTATTATTGAGTGGTGCAGTAGCTTGCAAGAGGTGAGTATATGTGGAAACTTAACTGGTATGTTATTTGATAAAAGATCTTAGTAGCCTAGTGGTGATCAATATTGGCTGGTGCTTACCTGTCCTCAGGTTACATGACACCAATACAGTCAGTTATCATTACCATGTCACACTCCACTGGTCCTTGGAAAGACGGTTAATCAGAGTTTATGAATTTGAATCTAATATTGGGATATTAATAGTCAAACAAAAAAACTCCATATCCACTTCAATACACATTTCACACTGCCAAAACTCATTAGACAGGCTAAAATATCTACAAAAATCAATATTGGAGAAGCTTCCAACCACTTTCATTTTGAGGATGCAGATGAGAATAGGCCAGCTTTTCTCAACACATATGGTCAGTGTGAAGGTACATTTATACACTTTTGGTTAATCTATACTTAGAATAACTTTCTACGGTATATCAACAATACTATTTGACAAGGTTTGTATTATAGGATATGTATGTTCCTTGACAACATTTTAATATATAGTGATTTAGAAGAAGAACACATTGAATATATTAGGTGGGTATTGGAACATTTGATAAAGGCCAGATTGAATTTGAAATCTGTAATATGTAAGTTCCTTCAGGATACTTTGTGATACATAGAATTGACATCTCAACAAGGGAAATTTCAAACATTCTAAATGAGAAATCATATGTAAAATTCTACATTATGAATATGTAGACTGACAATCAATTGTGAATATAACTTATCTATGTACACCAGTATTGGTGACTGCCAAATTTTTATGATGTTGTATGTTTTGATTCTCCCAGAAGGTGGAACCTTTGACAAGACTCACAAAGAAAAATCAACTATTTATTAAAGAAAAGATATAATCTCTGCAATTTGGAGTATTTGTAGATATATTCACATGTGGTCCAGTGTTTCAACATTATCTTTCCATTCAAGAACTTGTTATCAAGACTAATAATTCTTGTTGAGTTTTCGTCAGAGTCTTGTTACTGTATCATGATGAAGGTGTTTTACATCAACTGCACTATTACTTGAAAACACACTCTTCTGCAGAATTCAATCATGATACTGATTATAAGCAATCTATAAACATTGTTAAGACAATGGAAGAAAGGAAATCTTAATTTGAATGGGTAGTATATTCTCCCCTACCACTTAGCGATTATAAATATATACAATAGTGTATTACCAGGAGACTTGAATTAACGACAAGCATGGCCGTATGAGATTTTGTCCCATTTTGAATTCAAGATTGCGTAACAATGAAGAAAATCAAATAGCAAGGCAGATATGTTGACAAGAATGTCTAGAAATGTCTCTGAAAGAGGTGATAAAAGAATCAAAATACGAAATAGGTGATTCCAATATAGCACCATCCAATGTATCAACTGCATTTGCCAGCAGATTGTCAACCCAGGCAGAGCTGACAAAGTATTTCGGAGTATGTGTTGCAGCATTTGGACTACCCCATTTCCGTGTATCGTGATTTAATGGAATATGTACCATGGTGACATGACTATACTTCATGTAGCCTACTCTAGTATAGCAAGAACGGGTACAGCATCAAAGAAATATATACATTCTACAGTACAAGAAGTCATTTCTGCAAATACTTCTGGAATGTTGTATTTCAGCTCTAACTGGCCACCAAGACTAAGAAAAACTGTTTAATCTTGAAAACCTACAGTATTACCTAAATTCAATCTGCAATTATATTAAACAAGATTGTTGGAGTTGCCCTCTCTATCAAGGATCAAGAAACTTATGACAGGCAACCTTCCGAGCATGGTAGCTACTGTTACTACCAGTACAGCATCAACAATACCTGTCGATAGGTTTTGGAGTTGAGCTACAAGAGTATCGAAGGTGTAATAGAACTTGTTCAGTTGCAGACTGACTTTAAAAAACTCGATACATCGGGCTGTGAAAACATGCCATGGTCAATATGGAGTTGGCTCATGGGTTGTGCAAGATTCAATGTAACTTCTTGGATTCCACCTATTTGTGATTTTGAACAGAGTACAACAGTAGCTTTGCTTGTGTAAGTTATCAGCAGGATGACTGGATAAAGTGACTATGTTTCGCAAAGTTTAACAAAAATAATTAGTTATTCCAATATAGTAGTTTATGCGATCCTATACTACAAGGTACTGCACAGATCGTATAGTTTCAAATTCACAAGAGTTAGAACAGAATCTCTGTGAGGTTTCCACCAATGAGGTGCAACACATCATGCAATATCTTCGTAGACTTCTTCCAATGGAGATGTGATGAAACCATTCTAGACTGCAGCACAATTCATATTACACTCAAAAATCAAATCCAAATATTGAAGTTTATAATATGGTATAGCTTGAAACAACATGTGTTTGAACAGCTCAACTCCCATGGAAATTAGATGGGAAGAGTCTTGAGTGTTATACCATTACTCAGCAGATTTCCCAGTATACATACAAACTTAATATATTGCCATCCATAGACATCTATTCAGAAAAACCAATTTCTGTATTGTACTATGTGTCTGATAATCTGTTGCCAACAGGATGTTCCCATGTGATTCCCAGTGAAAGTTATTAGAGATGAGGAATATCAAACAGAAAGTTAGAAGGATTGATGTGTGTATTGGTATTATTTACAGTATCCCATTTGGTCAGGAGGTAGTGTTTGTGCCATTTGCAAACTGGCACCAGTATCTGAAAGATATATAGTTATTGATAAGTGACAATATTTGTATTCAGGGAATCTTGAGCCATTGGAAAATTCACTCTGAGGCCCTGCAGCTGAGGGAGTGAATATGGCAATAATGTAAGAGCGTGAGTGATTGAGGCAGGTATAGTTGATGGGTCACAGTATGTGTTACAGAAAGGGGGGAATGCTGCAAAATGTAAGAACGATACAATAATAGTCAATTATAGCACAGGTATCATTGGTGATGATTAGGAAGCAGTCTGATGTATTCGAATATCAGGTAACATGGCATCAGTATAATAACAATGATTCCATTATTCTTGTAGAAGATCATGGTGAAGAGTTAAGATAGTATAATGAAGTATACAGAATGGTTCAGAGGTAGAAAATACGGGGTGTATCACACGATGGTGTTGAATATTGGAATGGTTAATGTTCTCTACTCATTACCCAGACTGTGATTAATAAATGCATATGATGACAATGGAAAATAATGACAACCTGTTGTAATGTAATTTGGAATCTACATCAGCACAATACATTTCCGTCCGGGCGGAATGGCTCCGTCAGAGTGGACGCGCTCCATCAGAGCCGTCAGAGACACCCCGGTGGCAGATTACTCTGCGCCCTGCGTCGATACCACGGGTCGCGTTGCATATCACCCTCCGATCGCCGTTTCACCGTTTCTTCTCGCTCTTTCGGTCTATACGAAATCCACACTCTATCTTTCCCATCATTTGATCTCACTCGCTCTTTCTACGATTTCGTGAATCTACGCAATTGCATTGATCCTTGCGGCCGGGTAGTATGATATCTTCTCACCCTCATCCTACGCTCCTTGAGCCAGGTTGACTCTTGATCATGGCATGGAGAGATAGAGAGGGATGACTTAACTTCGTGTTCTTAGGTGATGGTAGAGGAGATCGGACAAATCATCATGAGAAACTGGGACTTAAGAGAATTTCGTGTGCGAGTCAATTTACCATCCTTGATACGGCAGGTACGAGACCCGATCTGGCGTGTCATAACACCAACACGAGGTCTTCCCAACCCAATCAGGCCAGTCGTACCCCTGATTTCTCATATCCACTCGTATCCTCCACATCGTTCTCATCTTCATCCCACATCTCACTCTTTCTCATCCACATCTCAACCATCATTGCAGAACACAAAGTTAAGTCATCCCTCTCTATCTCTCCATGGCATGATCATGAGTTGACACCGAGTACAGCATACACCGAGTACAGCATACACTGAGTACAGCACTCAAAGATTGTTTGTCTTCCCTTCATTCTCATGATTACGAGTTGACCCCTGACTGCAGCTTCAGCTTCCGGTGTGCCTCCATCCACGATCGACCGCCATCAGCCAGCTCTCCATGAGAGCTCAAAGGTAAAGTCACCTTGTCACATTCCCACGGTTGCGAGTTAACTAACTGATGAAATACAGTCTCAGCACCGGCGCGCCGTCCATCGACCGCCTCCCAGTACTCGTCCAATTTCGCTCGATCATGGCCTCCAAGTGTATATACAAACTTGCTCGATTAAGGCCTACAGGTGCATCTCTCAACTCGCTCGATCCCAGACTCCAAGTACATCGTCAATGAGCGATGGCGGGTGTACGGTTGATACCGGGGTAACGGAGGTGGACGTTCACTCGATCGTCATCTTCAGGCGCACCTCGAATTGCTGACAATCACCGTGTACTGCCAGTCCAGATATACCGTGTGTAGATAGGTAGCATAGATACATAGATGAGAATACAAACTAAATGCATAAGTTTTGAAAATCATTGAACGATAAGTAGTAGCTACGATTTCCAGGCTCACCAGCAGGATTCCCAAATAAGCGGTGGCCGGAGACAGGCAGAAACATCGCCAGGGGTTGTGTAAACGGCTTCAGCATAACTGCGAAGCGTGTAACACACGTGTCGTTCTGATGTGCGTATACGTCACCCAAAAGTAAAGGAGGTATGTATGCAACGCGACACGTCGCCTGGGCGACGGGTAGCATGTAATTCTCCGTCAGAGGGTACGAGGTTCTGTCAGAGCCGTCAGAGCTGTCCGGAACACCCGGGTGTTTCTGACGGAAACTTGGGTCGTTGCTGATGTACTCAATCATCAGCAAAATGCAAAATTCTTTGGATGTCCGTACTACACACTCCGGGTATTCTGAACAGCCATACTGATTCTTTATGATGCTCCCAGATGTTCCTGAAAGGGCTAAATGTATCACTATGTCCCTTTAGGTACTTCAAAAGTACTTTCAATTGCTTCTTGAGACATCTAAAGTAGAGGAATAGAAGACAAGAATATTCTAAAGAGTAAGTAGTTATTTTCAGAATGCTATAAAACCTTTCAATTGGTAAAGTTTCACAGCTGCTGGGATGATCTCATTCCTTATCATGATGGCTACACTGATTATGGAACCTGGAGACAGACACTTCAGAACCGATAATACACAATATCTATATGGAATACTACACTCCAGTAATCCATCTCACAGCTACACACCTGAATCAGGCTTTCCAAGGTGTTTAAAGTCTAGTAGGTATTGAAATCCACAAGATCATGTACGAGCTATATGTGGTTGATATCACCCAAGGTTGAATTCTCCCCCGCCATCTTTGTCAGTCCAACTCTTGCTCCAACTGGTACAATATGTATTTTATTTGTCTGTTTGACAACCTTGATATACCCATCAATACAATCAGGTCATTTGTGCCAAACTGTATATTTTGTCCATATCACCACGGCATATTCTTGAGCTTGAAGAGGTAATATGCATTATTGATTGTTCTTGCAACATATAGAACAGGTTGAGATCGTTTTTCTGGCTGGTGGGGGCTTCTGAATTTGAAGGATCAGTTTTGGCAGAGTCCAACTGGAGTATAATACAGGAAATGAACGAATTCATCCTTGGAAGTTGTTATGAAGGTCATTCTCTTCACTGTTCATATACTGAACCCAGATACTATGAGTTTCAAGCATGATCACTTGGTTGGTAATGGTACATTCTACCTTGCAATCAAGTTCCAGTAAAGTGGGGTTGTTAAATGGTTGATGGTAATCCAACAGCCCAATCTGGAGTATGACAAATAAATTGTCCATGAGTACATCCCAATCATATCTGAGCATCAATCCACAATCTTCATCTCTTCCATCCTGTTCAATTCTCCTTTGAAGTAGCTGGGCAAAGTTGTAAATTTTGACTTCTTCCAATGAATCTTTAAGTAAGGTTAATTTGATACTTCAGCACACTCTGCTGACTTCCAGCTCTTTCCAATGATAAACCTGTGGTAATTCAGAGCGGACAATTGGCTCATCCTGATGAAGCAGAACACCTAAAAGATGGACTTTGTGACTACTTCACAATTTATTAGTAGCAGACAGTTGGTTGAAAACATTTGGGGAGTCAGGATTATACCCGCCTTGAAGGCCAAGATACGACAGTGTCCCCTTATTATAGTCCAGTCTGGTACACCGGACATTATGCTTGACCATGTGTTGAATATATATGACAGTGGTTCAAGATTGACATGCCTAATTAACATTGCTAATGTGACACTTTTTGGAGATATCTAAGGTAAAGCTTACTTCAGCACCTATTTACCAGATTCATGGTAATGGATGAATAACAAGATGCATCTTTGGATATCTAAAATGTATTTAAAGTTGTTGCATAGTTTTCTGGAGCTCCTGAATGCCAATTCTCCACCAACTCTCAGCACACTGGGTTCTGTGGACACATTATCCCTTAACTACTCCCTGAAGTAGCTGATGCAATTCATCAGACTGCCAATGCTAGGAGACATTGCTACAAGGGTATTGCCAGAACTGGGTATGGATTGGGCAGATATCAATAGTGTACAGAGTAGCAATATTAGGGTTCTCCGGCAGCTCGGAGTAAATCATCTAACCTCATGTGCTATTCAGTAGTCAATTTGAAAAATGCCTCACAGGCGCACATAGGGAAATATCCGATATTGGGCATGAGCAATGTGTCTTGGATAACCATGACTTGTTCTAGATAATCCCTAACCCAGGAAGCCAACAGAGTATAACATTGTTGCCACAATTCTTTGGCACAATCCCATTTCAAGCCAGAACCAGTCATGTAATGAGTACCAAGATGAGTCAGCACAGTTCCAATTATTTCAGGGCATAATTCATCAAAGATCTCGGTATCTTTTGGAGGTTATGGGATCATCCCTATGAGAATCCAGGGGCACAATGAATGAGTATGGCAGATAATCATTTCGAATGAGACTCAGTGTGAGATACAGTGGCCATGGCATTTGATTGTCTGAAAGATTGATACTGTCAGTCTGATGGGATGCCTAACTGAGTGGCACAATTATTACCCTGGCAAGAGGTTAATATATTGCATTCCACCACCAATCACCTGCATTTATCTCACTGCAGATTGGATGATCCTCTGACGTAGTAAGGTGTGAAGAATCCAAATTCAGATGTACATGAATTGGGAAACAGGCGAACAGGACCTGGACACATTAGAAATTATCCTGGTTGTATAATGTTCCCAAGAGATGTGAAGAACCATCAATAGAACTATCATCACAATGCCCTACATCGACATTAGTGGGAAGCTTGCACAGGGCTATTGCTGATTGGAATGTATTGATTATGAGATTGTTCAGTGTACACCTCAGATGTTGATGTATTTATGATTCTTGATGCTGGGTAAATGATTAACCCAACTTGCAGTCAGGAGCAAGATGAAATGGATGTCAAAGATTCCATTGTTCTGAGTACTTTTGATGGTTGTTGTATATTCCAGTCATTTTGCCATACACTTTCCCGTGTCCATCTTCCACACCAATTACCTTCCTATGAGCCTTATCTATATTGGATCAGGGGTACTGGTGCAATCAGGCAGCCGGGTTTCTATAGATTGTGTATTGGGAGTATCTTCAGGGGGAAGATACAGGATGGATATTGCCCATGGGTAGTTTATTCTTTAACTGCTTGTTGATGACCATTTCAGCACACCTGCAATACTCAATCAATGATGGGTCAGGGTGATCCCTGCCAGCTGGTGGTTGAATTCTGTAAAGAAAAAGCAAATCTTTGATCGAAACTAAGTCATATCTTTCATATCGAACATCAAGTTCATTAGGGTCAACCCATTTGTTACAGAGTTCATACGAACCAAACCGATACGATACTCTCAGGTCAATATTGGAGATTCACTTAGTGTTCTGATCAATCTCAATAATGCGTTAGGGGGAATAGGTTGTTGCTGGATTAGGGCCTTAAGGATATGAATTTGAAAATGAGCTAACTTAGGGTAGCATTTCACATTCACAGCTGCATCACACACCACCAAATGTAAAGGAGGGGAATAACATAGTCACCTTACAATCAGTTTTTCTTATAAACTAGAATAATATATATTATATCCTGCACAACTATGCTGTACATTATCTGCTGAAAATCATTAGCAGAGAAGAGAAGGTTTCTGGTCATTCATGGAATCAACTTTGATACTGTTTATCAGGTGCTACCACAATCGTCATAATTGGCATTATTATAACAAATGTAATTGTTACATTGTGCACTGCACAAATTCAGTTCAGCTTTAACTGGCGGATAATGAGAATAGATCGTGTTAATACAATAATGTAGTAAGTTTCCTTGCTAGCTGTCTGCCCACACAATGATTATCCACCGCAGATGGGTTTGTAGAATATTTTCTTCAGTGATGATCCATGACTGGTGGGTAGATCCTGAGGATACAATGAACATAAAATCGGGAGCTCAATAGGAAGTGATCACCATGGCTGATCGAGACACAGGCCTTGGATTGAATGACATTGGACATTATACACATATATTGTGGGTGTAGAATACCTAGTCCTCGAAACACTGAAACTTGATACAGTTCTTGTTGGGTATCTGGTGGTGTCAAATCATATCCCATCTATAACCTGTACAGTTTTAATCGCAATGTGGGTATGCATCAATCCAAAATCTTGGTATACCTATTCAAACACATAGGGAAGCACGGTTGGATCTGTGGTAGGATAATTTATTCTTCTCCACCAGGGTTCATATATCGATGGCGTAGTGAAATACCACAACTCGTCACAATATAGATGAATAGATGAGTCCTTCTTTCTGCTCAAGGTCACTGCTACCTTCAATAAACCCAACTATATACTAGTTCATTCAAAATCATACATTGAATTGGTAAATGTTTACCACCTACTTGTTCACATATGATGTTAACAAACAGATCTCTGCCAAAGACATGCAATATTGCTCCAAAATGTAGACCATATAGCTTACAATAACCCCCAGATAACAATTGAGAATCAGCTGATAAAAGTACTCAAAATACACAGAACAAAGAAATCCAATTCAGGCAACCCATGTAGTAGTTTTTTCCACCACTGTGGTATGGCTACACTCCTTCCCAGGCATTGTTTCCAGACACACCACAGATCTACCGCCCCACTCTATTCATTATGACACCAAGTACACAACCAAGTTCTGGTGCAACCTATGGTTGTCTATGTTATGTACCTCAAATGCAAGTATAAGATTTCACCCATGGCATGTATGGTGGACTTCAAATGTGCCACTCTTCACAGGTACCAGGACAATGGCCATCTGCTCCAGGTGCACCTTGAGAGACTCTAGCACTGTCTACAGACACTCCATTCCTACAGCGAATATCTGCCACCTCTTCTCTACTGGTGAACCTTTCTGGCCCGCTGATGACCCGATATAGTTAACCTACGGAACAGAATACAGCTGGCAATTGCACAAGGCAGCACAGATTGTTCAGGGGTTGTACAGTTCGCCCCAACACTGGAGCATTTCTAGAATGAATACAACACATATGATGAAAGTGATGATATTCCAGCCTTGGGTGGTGCCAATGGCAATGCCCCAATCGGCCTAGAGCACACTGAAATCACCTTCACCAAATGTGCCAACTGTACAGCACAGCTCAACAGATGCATATTCGTTGAGGAAAAGAAACACTAAGCAGCGGGGTAATTGGAAAAACTACATCGGAGTACTAACGAGAGGCCGGGCTGTTCGAAACAGCTTTGAGATGTATCGCCGTCCTGGGTGATGGTGCAAGCAGCTGTGTCGGTGACTTTTGAAAACTGGCTACCTTTGGAAATGTTCGAAAATGACAGATAGATTGAGTGACAGTGGATTGAAGATAATGTTAAAAATTCATTTAAGCATGGTTTCAGAGGGGAGGAAGAAGGGAAGGTGAGGCAACAAGTAACTAGTGATGGATTTGAGAGAGCACATGGAATACCAGGCAAGAGGTAACCTTCCACAGTTGCCAGAATGTCCAGACTTGGGTGTGATTTGTTGGGCGCCGAACAGCAGCAATGACCACATATTCTGCATGCAACTCCAAGCAACATATCCAGAGTTGAGGCTCTGGAAGTAGCTAATCGATGTCACCAAACAATATGGTGGCCCAAAAGAGACATAATGTCTGACTGCGGTATATAAATGCACCTTGAAGCAATATTAATTGGGTATAGTAGATGGGATTACACAGAGCTGGGTAAATGATGAATCAGCACATATACATCAGCAGGATGTAAAATAGTTTGGAAGTTATAACTGAACAACTCAGCAACTCTGAACAGCCACCCTGATCCTTCCAGATACCTCCAGATGCTCCCAGATGGGCTGAATGCCAAGCGATGTGGTCTCAGGTGCTCCGAGAGTACATCCCCTGTGCTCCTCAATGCTCCGGAAGTTGTGGAACAGAATACAAGACTAGCTTGAAGAGTGTATAGTTGTCTTCAAAATGCTACAAAATCGAACTGTTAGAATGTGCAAATTTCGGAGCTATTGGGAGTATTGCCCATGTCTCGAAGACTATTCCGGTGCACCTCGAACCTGGTGCCAGACTCTCTGGTAGTGATTATTATAATGTCAAATAGTACAATTCGATTAACTATCTTTCTCCTGCACACCTTGATTCAGGCAGAGTAACTTAATATACAGTCCAGTAGGTATCTAAATCCACATGACAATTTACAAGCCATATGCTATCAATTCTATCTGATGCAGCATTCTCTCGCACCAAATGTGCTGGTCCAAAAATTCCTCCAACGGGTACAATATGCATCTTATCAGTCTGTTTGATAACCTGGATGAACCCATCAACACAATCAGCCCAACCATGCGAATCTTTGGACTTTGTTCGAATCACCACTGCATAGTCTTGAGCTCAAGGACATAATATGCATGGTTGAGTCTTCTTGCACCTCGTAGAAATGGTTGATATCGTGTTGCCGGCACGCAGGCACTCCTGAAATTGGAGGATCTGATTCTGTGGAGTCCAGCTGAAGTATAATACAGGAACAGAAGAAACACGCCCTTCGAAGGTGTCATCGAGATCACTCTCAGTATATTGGACCCAGATGCTATGAGATTTGGGCATTATCCCTTGGTTGGCATTGGTATATTTGTTCTTGCAATGAAGTCCCAGACGCTCAACAGATGTAGGGCAGTGAAATGGTTGATGGTAGTACAACAGCCCATTCTGAAGTATAATCAATATACTGCGTATGAGTGCATTCTGATCAGATCCGAGCACCAGTCCACAAACTTCGTTGTCCCCAGTCCTCTTCACTTTGTGCATGGAACAGGTTTCCAAAGTTAGGAATTCCGAAATCAACTGATGCATCTCTGAGTGAGGTTAATTTGATACTTCTGCACACTCTGTGGACATGGGTTTGTGTCAAATGATGTACCTGTTGTGATACTGGGCGGAAAAATTGCTCTTGATGATGATGCTGAAGGTGTAAAATATGGGCTCGGCGAGTATTTCGCTGCGTATTGGTAGCAGATAGTAGTTTGAAAACTTTAGCGGAGGCACTATCGTACCAGCCTTGAACGGCAAGATGAGACAGTGTCTCCTCTATATAGTCATTGTGCTTAAGCATCTGTCGTATGTAATTGACTGTAGTTGTAGATCAGCATACCTTTCTCACATTCCAGATATGTAGCCGTTCAGAAATATCGGGGGTGGAATTGTCGCCAGAACCCATTAACCAAATTGACTCTGAAAAATGGCTCACAAGATGCATCTTTGGATATCCAAAATGAACTACACACTGTTCAATAATTTTCCTGAGCTCCTGAACGCCAATTGCCTTTCATCAAACTTCAAACTCGATCAACCGGATGGACAATTCCTTCCTTAACTGCTTCTGCTCATCCGAAGTTATACCATCAATCTCTCTCTCCACCTGATTCTCATTGCGGACAGCATCAGCGATATTCAAGGTGGTGGCTGTAGTCTCAGCATTGGAAAGACGGACCTGAAATTCCACACGCTCATTGGCAGTCATGTTTGCCACTCCATAAACATCTTCTTCTGCAGCAGTTTTCATTTGAGAAAGTTTTCTGGCGAATCTGCTTCTGGGACCGGTTGCCATTGACCCAAGTTCCTGCATTAGTGGTCGCTCATGAGGTATGAATAATTTATCGAAAGCTTGCGTTTAACAGGTGTCACTTGACGGATTTCACGCTCCAATGGCACTTTCGCACCCTGCCAATCAGCATCTGACTATATGGTTGCCACTTGTTGGGCTCTATTCAGGCGCATCTGATATTGCCTTTGTTTTGTTGTTGTAACCTTTTCAGCCCTGTACACCTGAACCTCCATGGCAGCGCTGATTTTATGAATCTTTTGTTCTCGTAACTGATGGGATTCTCTTGCCAACTGTTCATCCACTTTGGCCGTCCCAGACTTCGACATTTTCTGCTCCAAAAGCACCATTTTTCTTGTAAAATCACTTCTGTGCATCATCTAGAGTTGTAAGGGATAGATCAGAGTGATTTTGTTGGCTAACAAGTAGAGTGAATTAACATAATGCCTGCACTGCTCCCATTACCATTTCATAAGAGGCTGTTTCCACCGCAGCTTTCCCGTCATTCTTGGAGCAGTCAAGAATCAGAGCACAATTTACTGCCAGTGTTCTGATGATGCCCCGGATCTCTATTCCCTGCCAGGAGCTGCTTTCATTGAATCTGATGATTTAGAGAACTGCTGGAGGCTCGGATATCGGGGTACCGATGTGAATCAATTGTCAAATTGATCCTTGACATTTCTAGTTTTCAGGTGTTTGATCAGCCAGTGCAATAAGTCTTTAACTAAACCCAGGAGCAGCTGATGCAATTCAACAGGCTGCCAAAGGCGATAGAAAATTCAAGAAGGGTATTGCCAGAACTCGTTTCAGATTGGATGAACACCCAGAGTGTGCAGAACATTGACATAAGGTTTGTCCAGAAGCTCCAGGTAAATATGCTGATCTCTTAAGTCATTGAGTGGTTGAAAAGTGGAATGCTCCGTCAGTGCACCTTTAGGAATTTCTCACATCGGGCATGAGCCATATGAGACTTGAGCAACCATGACGTGTTTAGGATAATCCCTGACTGAGGCCGCTCAGAGAGAATAACATTGTCTGTGGAATCCATCAGCACAATTCCATTTCAAGCCGGGATCAGTTTTGTCAAGATTCTGCAGTGGGGACAGCACAGTTCCAACCGCGCAATGCCATGCCTCGTCAGTATTTTTGGCAACTTTCGGGGGACAACGGCTCAGCCCAACGAGAATCCAGGCGTGCTGTTTAGGTATCCGGGAGATATTGTTCAGAATAGTACCAATCATGAGATACTACGGCCAGCCATGCTGATCGCCCGAAATGTTGGTCAAGTGAGTCATGTCATCGGCAAAAGTGCAAATCGACTATAGGCTGCGCTACGCACACACGTGCACACGCGCAGCTCATAGCAAGCTTCCCGTGGACCCCTGCGCAACGCGCAGCGTATAGTCGTCTATAGCCGATTTATAGAGATGCGCGCGTGGGCCTGTGGAACTATATACGGCTGCCGGCTGGAGATGGACCTATACTTGTCTTTACTGCCTGCAGTTATACTGGTACTGTACGCACTATCGCTGCAAGTCTGCATTAGAGCCCGCTGGCGATTGAAAGCCTGCTCTAGAGCCTGCTTGAGAGCCTGCTTGAGAGCCTGCTTGAGAGCCTGATTGAGAGCCTGCTTGAGAGAGCCGCGCTTCGGGAGGAGTAGAGTTGTCCACTGGAAGCTTTGGCCGATGGCAAACTCTGAGTTTGTGGATGCTTTGGCTAATAGAAGCTTCTAAGTCTGTGGAAGCGTTGGCTAATGGAAGGCTCTAAGTCTGGAAGCTTTGGCTAATGGAAAGCTCTAAGTCTGGAAGCTTTGGCTAATGGAAGGCTCTAAGTCTGTGGAAGCTTCGATGCTGACGTTATGTAGCTAACCTACTTGTCTAAGTGCTTCTGGTGCTGTAATCACCATCACCTACACCATCACCATCGGTATCATCATCATGGCCATCGCCATCGCCATAATCACCATCATCCCCAGACTGAAAGCACACACATACGCCCACAATCGATGGGAAGCGGGCAGCAGATTCTGCAGGAAAATCTGAGTCGGAGATCTGCTCTCCCCAAGATCCAATTATCTACCTTTCCTGCAGAATCTAAGGCTGCAATTGTCAACACCATGGTCTTGAGGCATCGTGAGATCTCGTCTCAGTGGCCGCGCTAAACATAAGGTTCAGACTGTGATATCGACCGACGTCAAGATTTCGGCCGCCCGCCACCCGC
>Ga0307512_10000196_pt1 | contig 82813 bp, 84 predicted proteins | sample 14_EM_MG_FD_200267 | JGI IMG/M metagenome (GOLD analysis project Ga0307512, IMG submission 200267) | Populus trichocarpa ectomycorrhiza microbial communities from riparian zone in the Pacific Northwest, United States - 14_EM | ecosystem: Host-associated > Plants > Roots > Unclassified | place... | reverse complement strand
CGTGCGCGCGCCCCGCCCCGCCGGGGGCCGCCCCCCCCCCCGTAGGGAGATTCAAGGGAGTATATAGACATCATCTCATTATACGAAATACACACAATCTATCTTTCCCAGCACTCAATCCCACACACTCTTGCCGAGCTTTCATAGATACACGCAATTTGTGTGGTTCCTCACGGCCGAGTACCCCTGCATATCCTCTCACCCTTCCTCCGTACCCTCCTCGAGCCAGAACCGCTCTTTCTCACAAATTCCATTCGGATGCCAAGAGAGCTTCACCAAACCGTGATCGTGTGAACTTAGAGATGAACTTGGAGGCTGTGATCGAGCGAGTTTGGAGATGCACTTGGAGGCCGTGATTGAGTGAACTCAGAGATAGATTTGGAGGCCGTGATCGAGCGAGTTTAGAGATGCACTTGGAGGCCGTGATCGAGTGAACTCAGAGATGCAATTGGAGGCCGTGATCGAGCGATTTGGGAGATGCACTTGGAGGTCGAGATCTAGTGAACTCAGAGATGCACTTGGAGGCCGCGATCGACTGAGTTTGGAGATGCACTCGGAGGCCGAGATCGAGTGAACTCAGAGATGGAATTGGAGGCCGTGATCGAACGAGTTTGGAGACGCACTTGGAGGCCATGATCGAGCGGGTGTGGAGACGCACTTGGAGGCCGAGATCTAGTGAACTCAAAGATGCAATTGGAGGCCGAGATTGAGTGAACTCAGAGATGCAATTGGAGGCCGTAATCGAGCGAGTGTGGAGATGCACTCGGCCATGATCGATCGACATTGGAGGAGTACTTGGAGGCGGTCGATCAGGAGGCTGTGGATCTGGAAGGAGGCGCGACGGGAGCTGAGACTGTATTCATTGGTTAACTAGTAATTGTGGTAATGTAAAGAATTGAGTACAACAAGGTGCGCCGAGAGAGAGATGAGACTGGCTGGGAGCAGGAGATAGTCGATCTTGGGATGATGCAGTACTCAGTGTATGGTGTACTCGGAGTTGACTCATGATCATGGCATGGAGAGATTGAGAGGGATCACTTGACTTTGTGTTCTTAGGTGATGGTAGAGTTGAGAACGAGAAAGAGAGAGATGAGAGGAGATGGGGGAAATCATCGTGAGGAACTGGGACTTACAGAATATCGTGTGCAAGTCAATTTACCCTCCCCGATATGGCAGGTACAAGTCCCGGTCTAGCGTGGAATTACACCGATACGAGGTCTTCCCAACCCAACCAGGCATGTTGTACCCCTGATTTCTCATATCCGCTCGGATCCTCCATATTGTGACCATCTTCAACCCCTCTCCCTCTTTCTTGTCCTCAACTCTACCCTCATCGCAGAACACAAAGTTGAGTGATACCTCTCTATCTCTCCATGCCATGATCAAGAGTTAACACTGTGTACAGCATACACCGAGTCCAGCATACACCCAAGATTGTCTGACTTCCGGTCATTCGCATGATTACGAGTTGACCCCTGGATGTAGCTTCAGCTTCCGGCGTGCCTCCTTACAAGATCAAACGTCACCAGCCAGCTCTCCATGAGAGCTCAAAGGTAAAGTCACCTCGTCACATTCCGACGGTTGCGAGTTACTGTAACTAACTGATGATTAGAGTCTGAGCACCCGGCATGCCTCCCATCGACCACCTCCAAGTACTCCTACAATCTTGATCGATCATGGCCACGTGCATCTCCACACTCGCTCAATTACGGCCTCCAAGTGCAATCTCTGAGTTCACTCGATCTCGGCCTCCAAGTGCATCTCGAAACTCGCTCGATCATGGCCTCCAAGTGCATCTCCAAACTCGTTCGATCACGGCCTCCGATTCCATCTCTGAGTTCACTTGATGTTGGCCTCCAAGTGCATCTCCAACCTCGCTCGATCGCGGCCTCCAAGTGCATCCCAGAGTTCACTAGATTGTGGCCTCCAACTGCATCTCTGAGTTCACTTGATCTCGGCCTCCAAGTGCATCTCCAAACTCGCTCCATCTTCGGACTCCAATTGCATATCTGAGTTCATTCGATCTTGGCCACCAATTGCATCTCTGAGTCCACTTGATATCGGCCTCCGAGTGCATCTCCAATCTCGCTCGCTCACAGCCTCCAATTGCATCTCAGAGTTCACTCGATCTCGATCTCCAAGTGCATCTCCAAACTCGCACGATCACGGCGTCCATGTGCATCTCTGAGTTCACTCGATCTCGGCCTTGGAGTTCATCTCCAAACTCGCTCGATCACGGCCTCCAATCGCATCTCTGAGTTCACTCGATCGTCAATTTCAGGCGCACCTCGAATTTCTCTCAAGCACCGCCTGCAGCTAGTCCAGATATACCGTGTGTAGATTTGGTAGCTATATAGATACATAGATACATTGTTACATAGATGAGAATACAAAGTGAATACATAAGTTTTAAAAATCATTGGACAATAAGTAGTAGCTATGATTTCGAGGCGCACCTGCAGCGTTCCCAAAGAAGATGTCTTTCCCAGATTGCTCTTTAATGATTCGAGGTGCTCCCAGGTGTGTCGCTGGCGCTTGCAGTCTTGTCGTCGGCGCTCCCTGGCTTGTCGCCGGCACTCCCAGGCCTGTCTTCGGCGCTCCGACATGTTTCCAAACATATCACACTCACTCCGATGGTACTCCTGTACCAGTCATCAGAGATCCCAGTGTCTCTGATGGCCGGCCGGAATGCCCTCCTAGGGTTTGATACTCTCCTGAAATTGACGCTGCTACGTTTACACTCCACATCCTCTCAGACACTCCTGGAGGCTCCCAGCGACTAAAATACATTTTGCTGATGTACCCTCGATACATCTGCCCAGGATTGCAAGCACAATAACGATTTTGATCCAGATATGCTGCCTAATGAAGGAACATCCACCGGTTAGTACACTATCTACTGTGTGGTAATGGAGCTAACATTCCTTTTGAAGACCAGAGCAGCCTATTGAGCCAACCTCGCAGTGATGACTAGCATTGATCGAATGGCACGGCATTTTGGAGATTATTATTATCCTGGACTCGCGGACACTGTAAAGTATATATTAAAGGATATATTTATATGTATTATTAAAGAACAATGTAGTGATCAAGAAGAAAGTAAATGAAAACGCTTGAAAGGCTGCCAAATCAACGTGAATGATAGACTGTTCCAAATCAAATAATTGCATGTTGTGGATACACCCGTGGCAAAATGAGTGTCAATGGAGCGTCAACGATTCTTGGTCATGTATCTTGGGTAATCTGGGGAGCAATAGGTTGCAAATTGTCATAAAGAAAGTATTGGCTGCCTATATAGGCAAAAGAGAACGTGAAACTCTCCTGGCCCCATCATGTAAATGAGTGTCACCAGAGCGTCAACCATTCTTAGTCATGTATCTTTGGTCATCTGGGGGGCGATAGGTTACAAATAGTCATAAACAAAGTCTTGGCTGCCTTCATAGGCAAAAGAGAAAGTAAAACACTCCCTGCCCCATCATGAAAATGAGCTTCAATGGAGCATCAACAATTGTTGGTCATGTATCTTGGGTAATCTGCGGGGTGATACGTTGCACATAGTCATAAACTACCTATTGGCTGCGTTTATAGTCAAATGAGAAAGTGCAATGCTCCCTGCCCCATCATGAAGATGAGCGTCAACAGAGTGTCAACGATTGTTGGCCTTCCATTATGGTGAATTACAGCGCGATGTGGCCATTATTGTCTATATACGTGGTTTTGACTATTTTGGTATGCTAAAAGGCTGACAAATACTTAGTGGTAGATCTGTAACTGAAATCAGTTGTCACTGTCCCAGAGAATGTGGCATAATATTCCGTACATATCAGCCCATAAAGGATGCCATATCCATGTTGATGGATGCATGTGATCCAGCACCACTGATATAACCGAAGGTGCAAGACCCAAAATCGTTTAAGCTCCGTTTTTGCTCATTTTCGAGATAGGGCATGTAGTATTTCGCTTGCATTTGTCGCAATATATGCGGCCAATACTTTGCTTATGACTGTATTTGACCTGTCACACCCCCAGATTACCGAAGATACACAACCAACAATCATTGACGCTCCCTTGACACTCATTTTCAGGATCTGGTTGGGGGCCTGTGTCTATTCGTTTTGATCATTAAGGCAGCCACTACATCAAAAATGGACTGTGAGGTACCAATGTCAATATTTTAAGATCAACACTAGCATATCTGAATGTGACCATCAATGTGAAACCCAACATGCGGAACCGCAGATGGGAAATGACGGGTCTAGCCAAACCCAGGGAAACCCGAGGGCTGACAGGTATGGGTCCAGGTTTGCCCTGCCAAGAGTCCACGGGTCGGGGTTTTGTACCGGTCTGGAACCAAATCGACAAGTTTCTGCTGTCCATCTCCGGACTGCTCGCGGGCGACCCGGACCAATTGCCAACACTACCTACGGAGACACTATTTGCCTACATATAATCTATTACAGAGGAAACCTGTGATACCGTCTGCCAACACCCTCAGCATCATTTGCTGTAAGGAATACTCACTGACAGTGGATGCAATTCAGAAGCTGTTGCCATCGAAAAATAAAGTTAGTTTAGCTTTGGACAGGTGGTCATCAACAAACAAACTAGCCATTACATCGGTCAATGCTTACTACATAGATTGAAATTGGGAATTGCAAAAAGCACAACTTGCATTTGATGAGGATGTTAGCCTATTCTTGTTCCATTTCAAAGCTATTTAAGAATGATAGGTCAAGGGTAAACATACTGGAGCAAGGCTAGCCATACATTTGAAGCGAGTTCTGGATTATTTTGAGCTTACCAATGGTCATTCGCATGGCATTACATCTGATAACGCTACCTCCAATTACTCAATGACCCACGAACTACATTCAACCCTTCAGGCCTCTGGAATCGAGTGGCCTTCTTTGGGAATACACATACCATGTCTGGATCACGTCATTCAGCTTGCTTTGGATGCAATCATGAGCAGTTATGGTGTGAAAGGCAGCACAATGTCTTGGGAAGCCCATGAGCACAATCAGTAATTTGGAAAGAATGAATGCACAGAGACTGTGAAGAGTCAAAGACTTCGAAAAATGGGAAATGCTAGAATCAACAAGGTGTCGGCCATCAGACCAGGTTTAGCAAAGATAATTGGGAAAGTACATATTTGAAGTAATTTTGACAGTCCTGAAACTGACCTCCATATAGCAGTGAATGCTCGCTCCATTGATTACACCAACACCTGGCCGTCGAAACGACTTCATTGAACATCAAAAGGCGAATGTATGAATCGCAGTACTGCAAATTATTGATGAGATGAGACGGTGTCATTCCACACTGGATTTACTTGAGTGAGCTTTCCTATTATGAGTATTCACCCGTGAGTGGCTTAAGCATGAAAAATGCAGTCATTACCTGCCACTCTTCACAACACGGGACGAATGGACCATCGTGAAGTACATCACCGAGGTTGAATGCCCATTCTGATGCTGGACCATGTGGCTGTCGAAACAGCATATGGTTACTCTGCATCACATTATCACTGTGTACAATGACATGTTCGATCATATGGAGGGTGTTATGTAAGCTTTAGCCAAGAAGAAGACTCATTGGAAGGAAGACTTATACATCGCAGTGAAGTGAGCACACCAGAAACTGTCACAATATTATGCTGAGGTTACTCCAACAACCGGTCTGATTCTCATTCCAGCGCATATTCTCCATCCTGTCCAGAAGTTGCGATCATGCAGGAAGTGTGAAAAGGAAATGGATATTAATCCTGAGCACCAGGCTTCCTATAATACCCAATACCAAGAGGCCTTTCTAAAGTATGTGGAAAATGAATACAGCGCCAAACATATACGATTTTCCGTCATTGAACCCTCAAGAATCCCAAGCCAAATTCTCTTCCCTTCTGCAATGTCTTCTGGATCTGGTCAATTATCCTTTGATCCATATGGTTGGTCCAGTGATGCTGACGAATACCTAATGCTTGAGAACCTGGCTGAAACAACACCCGGATGCAGCGTTCGCGCAGCACGCTTGTTGACAGCCACCAGGCTCCATTTGAATTCAGCTCCAGAATCACCAATGAACTTGGGCCAAGGTAATCCGAATCTGAATGAGTACCACTCTGACCCATTGGAGATTAGCAGTAGATTTTGGATACCGGATATCACCGACTGGTGCCGCCAACCAGAGGAAACTCATTCACAGTACGCCCATCACTCAAATGTGGCACGTGGCATACTGTGAATCATACCACATGGTGTCGGAGTTGAGGCCAGTTTTTCCCTTGGGCAAGACATTATCAGCTGGAGGCATTCAATAATCACCGGCAAGACCCTTCACAAAAGAGTTGCAGTAAGGGAGTTAAGTCGAGCCAATAGCGGGATGCTGGCTGGCGACAACCCAGCATTGAATACGACGGGAACTGAAAATGACTTTGAAATGAAGCGAGAGGCGAACGAGTGAAAGCTTCACAGAATGGCCAATATCCATGACTTTCTGGAGATGTAGCAGGGCAGCCAAAACCCATGCGCTACACAGAATGAATCTCGAGCTCAAAGAAAGCAAATAACAGCCGTTGGCGACATTTCAGATACGGAGGAGATCGTCAAAGCATCCTGGTCAAACATTCAACATTCAGCTGCGGCTGGAATTAGATTGTCAGAACTATCACCTTTGTGACCAGCTTTGTCTACAAATGACCTTCCTGGAGGATAAACTCATGTATTAACTGTCTGCTGAAGCAGAAGAATCGACCGTCATCCCACAGAAAGTGATTAGGATAGTACTCCTGAAACTTTTTCCGACATTGAGAGTTGGCATCACTGGAACGGTGACTTGTATTATCCAACTGGGAGCGATGATCAGTGTGAGGCAGAAGATGAATCCGATGTATAGCATGATAATGGTGTCGGGGATCCGGAAAGCCTAGAGCTGTGGGATGTGAGTGCCGCACCCAATGTTCCTGGATTGATTCGGCCAACACGTGGGTCAAACAACAAGGTTGATACGGTTTTGATGACCGTCAATGCAATGGAAACAAGGAGGAATGGGGGACACAAGAAAAAGTAGGTCAGAATGGGTCAATATGTTTTCACCAGGTTCTAGATGTTGCTTGACTGAGAATGAAACATAGAGCATCATTATAGGAGATTAGTGAGCAATCGAATGTGAATAATTGTTGATCAACAGAAGTGTAGCGGGCGAAATGTATCATTCAGCAAGATATACATATTTTAATACAATCAGAGCAACCCATGCAAGAAGATGACTGTGCTGGGCGTTGCCGAAGGGCCGAGTCTTAATCAACCAGGAAGGCAACCAATAAGTTCAAATAATGATGCACACAGTGACTGATGGCAGTGGACATTGACAATGCACTAAATTAAAATGAGTGTCAACAGAGCGTCAACGATTTGTGGTGTGGTAAGTGAGGTAATTCACAAGCGATTTGGTCATTGTTATACATAATCAATGTATTGGCAGGCATTATTGACAGAAGAGAAAACGACACGCTCTCTGCCCCATCTTGACAATTAGCATCAAAGGAGCGTGAACAATTGTTGGTGGGTAATCCGAGTTGTGCTTGATCGTAGGCATCTCTAAACATCGAGTTGGCAGCATTTGTAGTTAGACAAGCCAGAGATATTCCCCCAACAGCTTCCCACACAATGATAACTTAATTCATATTCTATGCTGCCGCAAAGTGTTCATGAGCGGTTGAGCCAATCAAACAGGTTGAAACTTCGTATACTGACAACCACGGCCACATTGCGCTATGATTGACCATGATGCAAGGCTACAAATCATTGAAGTTCCGTTGACACTCATTTTCAAAATTGGATTGGGAGTGTCTCGCTTTCTCTATCGCCCATAAAGACGGCCAATAGTTTGATTATGTCTCATAACAACCAAATCACTCTGTAATGACCTGACTTGCCAGACCAACAATTGTTGATGCTCCATTGACACTCATTTTCAGGATGGGCCAGGGAGTGTGTCGCTGTCTCAATTGCCTATAAAGGCTGCCGATACTTGAATGATGTGTGACACCGACCAAGTCAGTTTTTGATTATGTGACTTACAAGCCCAAAAATTGTTGAGGTTCTGTTGATGCTCATGTTTAGGAGATAGTGTCCATGTTGTCAAGCGCATTTTGGCCTATAAAGGCGGCCAATTCTTTAATTCTGCATTGAGCGACCGAGTCTCTGTGTTACAGCTGTAGGATTGGTCACGGTTCCGGGGTCGTAAACGATCACTCGATCATGTTGCCATGTAGCGATTGATTACCGTTGATCAATTCTCACCCAGTATAATCGCCACACCAATTACCGCCAGGCACAAATCTCTCGACCACCTCATCACCACCCACCCTCGAGTGTTGTCACCATCGCAATGGTGTGTTAATACAATGCAAACATACATCGCTATGTCCTCCATGGACAAAGGTAAAGAATGACGCCAGCCATCATCACCTATACGTGAAGTAACTCTCGATTGACATCAGCCATAGCGAGTAGGATACAGACACTTGTGCATGAGATAAGAGAAGGCTGTTGAATGGTACAAAGAGGTTGATGCTCCAGAAGACAGCAGTCCAATAGATACCAATCAGTCTTGAGATGTTTATCAGAAGGATACTGTTGGTCCTGGAAGACTGAAGGATTGGAAGGATAGTATTTGCTCGGAGGTTGATCAGGCCGACTGGTTATCACTGTAAGGTGATTGGAAGACGAGAGGATAGTGAGCATTTATCTAGAGAGATGTGTAGTTAGATTTGGCAGTTAGAGCGCAGAGGAAAGAGGTATAAAGACCTCTCGATTCCCTGCAGGTATAGGGGGCAACCTTCTCACGACGGAGAACAAGCCTGAACAATATATTCGAATTGGACAGCTGGTTCTACATGGATTCTACTCTGATTAATTTCTGGGCCTTAGTCAAGCTTCGAAGGGAACCAGCTATTAGTCCTTGTATAAGTCCAATATCAAGTCCAATAGCGAGACAAGATAAGGGGATACATAGAAAGGATACTTCTAGTTGAGTATACCTTGGAGTCAATTCCTCCCGCATTACACTATATTGTTAAATCAAATCTCAATCAAACATCAGTTCATGTTATTCAAGATCCTCTGTATCGTTTCCTATACCCTACTCTATCCATATATTGTCCGCGCCATCCTAACATACTTCAACCCCCCTCCTACCGAAACCTTCATCGATTGTCCTGAGTTTGAAACCTCCGATCCCTGGGATTCGCTGACTGAGGAACAATATATTCAAGATATCCTCGAAAACTCCTGCGAGGATAGGGACTGCTCCGATTACGAGCCAAGACCATTCATCATCTTGGAAACAAAGGAGGCGATTTTATTGGTCATTACTATCAGGCAGGAGGGAAGATTAAACATTGCATACTTCTCAAGCAATAGACCATGTCTTCATCAGAGGTACAGCAGTTAACGGTGGAAGGGAGGAGTACTGTTGTGGTCCCCAGAGTAGGAGGTGGAAGAGCGTTGGAACAATATCAGCCATGTACCAACGAACAGGTTCCCATATGGGCAGTTGAGTTGTACAATCGATCAACTGCAGACTTGGATGGAATGGAAGCCCTTGTCTCAGAATCCATATCAAAATCTGTACATGTCCAACAGGAAATGCCTCTGCTGGTGGATGATTATATGTCGATGATCAGCAAACAGCATACCATCTATGATCAAATGATGAAGGGAGTCGAAACCTTGTGCCGTAATGTGTACGCTCAATACACAGACATCATCCTTCAGTCTCAGATCTTTGCATCCAATGTCAAAGGAGGAATGCCAGTTATTGCAGCCAAGGTATCTCAAGATTATGAGAATCTGAAAGATGCATTCGATGCCAAACTCCCAAGCAACAGTAGTGTGTGGGCCGGAATACCTGCAGTACTCAGAGAAGAGAAGATGCTGAAAATGGATTGGAAGTTCGGTTGAAAGCACAAAGGATTCAAATGGAAGAAAATACGCAGAATGCTAAAAGAGCAATGGCAAGGGAACAGAATACACAATGAATGGAAATGGAGGACAATATGAAACAGAGAGAGGATGACTTGAGGATGCAATGAGTAGAGTTGGCTTCAACTAAAAGCAAATTGAAAGCCAATAAGAAACAATGGCAGCAGGCCTTTGCAGAATTCCAGAAGCAGCTTGAGGAAACACTCAAAGAAGTTCTAAAGGAAACTCGATGCTCCATCAGATCTCTGGCAAAATCAGCTGCAGATGACTATAAACCTGAGTACCCAGAGGGAAACCCAAACCAACCTCAGGATGGAGCGTTTATGGAAACCCCGAGTGGTATCAAATGGATTTACAGTTGAAAAATTGAGACATGGGAAATGGTCCAACACAGAAATGCTCATGATGTCTCCCTACCACCTCCTACACCACAATTCAGAAAGGCAGAAAGTGGGGGAGAGGGTCCTTGCGGAGGCGGAGAAGAAGGAACTGGCGGAAGAGGCTATAATAATTTGGTTCATAACTGAGATGAGCCACCGCTTCACCCATTCCCCACTGAAAACTAACCGCCCGACAGTTCGAGCTCATCAGATCGCAGCAATAACCCCAGATGGTGTGGCCTACCAGGATTACCGCCGTTACCACCAGCAGGTTACACCATATACAGTGGTTCTGCTCGAGGGCGCAGTCCTGGCCGAAAGCACGAAAGCCAAAAGAGCCAAATGAAGCTCCCAAATGTGTTCAAAGAAGATCCATCAGATGACACCCTCCCATATCGAAAGTGGTTCCACTCAGTTGAAAGCTACATCCAGTGGCACTGCACAGACTTCGAAGATGATACTGACAAGATCATTGAGATTGGAGGTGTGATGGATGGAAAGGCTGGAACGTGGTACAATGCAAGAGCTGAGTATATGAACAATCACTTCAAGGTGGAAGAATAGAACCCTTTTGTCAGTGCAATGGGAGAAAGGTTCCTCGATAAACAAGAAAAAAGAAAAGCGCTAAGCACAATGAGGGAACTCAAGTACCAGGGAGATATTGAGAGCTACCTAACGGACATGGAAACTCTCAATTACAAGGTCTGCCTAGTTGGCACCCCCTGGAGAACCTTGCTTAGAGATGGGCTTTCAGAAGACGTCCAATGTCGCCTGTCAACCGCCAAACGAGAACCTCGAAATGACATTGATCATGTGCAGAGTGGTCGAAGGGTTGGACTTGCAAGGGTGGAATACCTGATGCTACAGAAGAAGCAATCTTCGAGGGATATCACTTCAAGTCTTAAGAAACAACACAAGAAAAGGAAATGTCAGGAGGAAGGGGATCAAAGAGAAGACAAACCCAAGGCTCGTGGATCAGGAGGGAAGTCTGGCTGCAAGACACCCAGGAAAGAGGACAAGAAGATGAGTCAGACTCTTCTCCATACGGACAAGAAGAAGGCCTTGGAAGGAATTGCCCGTTGCCTTGTGGAAGCATGATTTGAAATGGGCGAGTATGCTCGCTGCAGCATGGAAAACCACACTTGGAAGTTCTGCTGAAAATCAATTGTTGTTTCATCCTCCCAGGGCAAATGGCCAAAAGCTAAAGATGACAATCCGAAGAACGTCTCGTCCGCCGCAGGAGCAGGTGGGAATATGCCCAAGCCTCAGGTCTCGGAATCTAGACGAGTTTGCGAGGTAGACTCTAATGATGAGAAAATCATTGATTAAAGGACACTGTGGTACAAGTCCTAGGATATAGAGGCAGTGGTAGTGATGTATATGGAAAAGAAGGGGATGGAAACGATACTATTTTTCTTTATATAGCTAGCTTATTTGGGATTGAATAAAAAGGATGCCTGAGGATGAGTTTAGTACTTAAAATGTGCTGGCCACAAAGAATTCAGTTAAAAAACAAAGTAACCATACATACATACCTATCCATACACAACAACTCTTACCGGTCATGTACTCACAACCCGTTGAGGCCGGAGCTGTGTCGAATGGCAGTTCATCATAAGTACCTCACGAAAACGGAAGCCCTCGCCTTCCAGCAGTTCAATCTCTCCCAAGAAACCATAACAAGCTCCACCCGAACCCAAGTCAGGTAGGAGACCAGAAGTAAAGATGATGATCATCTTTCGAAGAAAGAAGAACATTCCAGCAGGAGTGCTACTCGATTCTGGATGTACTACACCCATTGCCTCAGACAATTAGATCGAAGAACACAATATCTCATTTGTAACCCGCAAAGAGCAGAAGCAAATTCAGGACATGGCTGGAGATACAGTAGAGGATTGCGGATGGTGGTGTACCTTCCCAATTACCTGTCGACATGGAGACCACTACTCCAAGGAGACATTTGAGATAGGTGCAATGGAATATTCCTGCAATCTGATGCTTCCATATTGGAGGATTATTAAACATAAAGCCAAGGGTTTCGCAGCTGGAGGAATAATTTGCTTTGAGAGCGAGGAATGCAAGGCAACATGCACAAGGCATAACTGCATTTCGTTCCCAATTGAGATTGATGACACTATATTAGATTTCGGGAATGATCCTGGATGGATTGCAATTTTTGGAAGCCCTAACATGAATGACACGGACGAAATGGAAATCGATTAGATTGAAAGGAATCCATGGCAGTATCGGGATTATAAATCTCTGCATAATGGAGCAGTCTCCAGTGTTTTGCCACCTCACTGATCATTTGATCATGCCATTAATATCCAAGCAGGAAAGGAACCCTCTTGGCGACTGATCTACGCTCTCTCAGATAAAGATTTATCAGTACTCAAGGAATACATCAAAGAAATGCTCGACCAGGGGAAGATCCGCCCAAGCAAGTCGCCATCAGGTGCACCAATTCTCTCCTTTCCAAAGCGTCATGGCAGAGGTCAACAATTGTGCATAGACTGTCGGGGTTATAATCAGGTCACCATTATGAATCGGAGACCGCTGCCATTGATGAATGAACTTTTGTATAGGATACAGGGTGCTAGGGTCTTTACCAAGATCGACCTCAAGGCTGGATTCCAACTCATCCAAGTCAAGGTGAGAGATGAGTGGAAGACAGCATGTCATACACTAAATGCTCTATATGAATATGCTGTCATACCCTTTGGCCTTGCGAATGCGCCAGCTTCATTTCAGGATGCCATGGAAACAATCTTTTCAGATATGCTTGATAGAGGACTCCTCATCAACATGCATGACTTCTTGATCTATTCAGAAACAGAAGAGAAACATACCCAAATAGTCCTGGAAGTACTCCGACGATTAGAGGAAAACAACCTTGCAATTGCACCAGGCAAGTCTGAATGGCACGCTTCTAGGGCTGAATTTCTTGGATATATTATATCGTCAGAGGGAATTGAAGTGGCACAGGATAAGATTGAGATTATTGTGGAATGGCCAAAGCTCAAATGCAAACAAGACATACAGATGTTCTTGGGATTGGGTAACTTCTATCTTTGATTCTTTGAGGGATTTGCAAGGACAATGAAGCCTATTACAGACCTTCTCAGGAACGGTGTTCCATATGAGTGGTCTCATGAATGTGCTAAACCATTTCAGGACTTCAAGGACCAGGTTACCAAGGCTCAAATCCTAAAGCATTTCGAACCTACACTCCAGATTGTTGTGGAGACTGATGCAAGTGATTTCGCTATTGGTGCTGTACTCTCCCAAGTTATCAATGGATGATTACACCCCATTGCATGTTATTCCAGAAAGGTGGAAAAAGCAGAGATCAATTATGATATCTGGGATAAGGAACTACTCGCAATAGTAGCTGCATTGAAGGAGTTGAAACGTTACCTTGAAGGAGCTCACCATCAGATTCAGATCCATACAGACCATAAAAACCTCGAATATTTTACTACTATAAAGATGTTGAATAGACGACTGGCAAGATGGGCACAAGAGATAGCAGGCTATGATTCTCAACTATATTGCCCTCCTGGAAGTGCAAATTGAAAACCTGATGCATTATCTAGGCGTTCGGAGTATCGCCCAAAAATGTGAGGAGGAAGCATTGAGGAAAACGAGAATCAACCTATCCACCAAGTCCTCAGACCAGACCAACTTATGTTAGTTAAGGGAGACTATGTTTGGACATCAGCAGCTAGAGCTCAGGACTCCCCAATAATGGTTTCGTCTCTCCAGTCAAGAGCGGAACCAATTATCTTTTCGTCGCAAAATTGAAAGCCATTCCTGTTGTCACATTTGATAAACATATGTAGCAGGATGTAATCTTATGTCATAACCTTGACAAAGATTGGCTGAAGGCATATGACAAGGCATTGGAAGGAAAAGCGGACGCAGATGTCACACATGAAGATAAAGTTCTTTGGTACAAGGGAAGGCTATGGGTTCCCGATAGTGTGGATCTCGGAAAGATGATTCTACAGGAAGAACATGACTCTGAAGAAGCTGGCCACACGGGCCAGGAAAAGACCATTGAACTTGTATGGAGAAACTTCTTTTGGCCTCAGATGTATCAATGGATTGAAGACAATATTCGCTCATGTCCTGATTGCCAAAAGAATAAAGCAGCGCATCATTCATGTTATGGACAACTGCAGCCACTGGAGCTAGCATCCAGATCTTCGGATGAAATATCCGTGGATTTTATTGTGGACCTACCAGTATCAAATGGGTGCTCATCCATATGGGTGGTAGTTGACCGCTTCACAAAGATGTCACACTGTATTCCCCTCAAAGACAGAGAAAAGAAGGCACCAGATTTGGTTCGCGTATTCCGAAGGGTGATAGAGAGACACCATGGAATACCATCTACAATTACCTCGGATAGAGACACAAGGTTTACATCCGCCATTTGGAAGGGTATAATGGACACATTGGGAATCAAATCGAAGATGTCATCACCATTTCATCCACCAACCGATGGACAAACGGAAAGAATGAACCAAGCATTGGAGTGTTACCTCCGAAACTACTGCAATTATAAAGAGGATAACTGGGAAGAGGTGTTGCCAATGGCAGAGTATGCTGAAAACAACTCTCTCCATTCTACAGTCAAGATGAAACCATTCTTCGCGAAGTATGGTTATCACTCTGAAACAAATTGGCCAACTGCTGAACCCTCGTGGAATCTTACTTCTCAGAACTACATTCAATGGATGACAAGTGTTCATCAGCTTTGTCATCAGGGACTCGAAAAAGCCAGCGAAACAATGAAAAAGTACCACAATTGAAAAGCCCAACCTGGACCAGTTTACCAACCAGGCGATTTGGTTATGCTAAATGGGAAAAATCTCGAAACAAGAAGGCCAGCAAGAAAGTTGGATGCCAAACACCATGGTCCATTTTAAATCATGACAGTTATGTCACTTGCCGCACTCAAGCTCAAATTACCCTCACGATGGCGAATACATAATGCCTTTGATATATCTTTGATTGAGCCCTTCCGCATTGCTTGCAATCCATTTCGAAATCCACCAGACTTGGATGCCATGGTTACAGACGAACATGAATTGGGATATGATGTTGAGGGATACAAATATCAGACAGGATATGAGGTAGAACAAATCATGGGCAGTCAATTCAATCAGGAAACGAAGAGGGTATTATATCTGGTCAAATGAAAAGGATACCCAGAAGAGACAGACTGGACAGAGGAGCCTTATGAGAATTTCAACAATAGGAAGTTTTTGAGGGAATTCCATCGACGGAATCCTCAGGCTGTTAAGGATAAGAGGTTATAAGTTGAGCTTTTACCTTTCCTCCTGGGAGACATAGTGGTACCAGGGGGTTTTAATGGCACGCAATAGGCTTATGGATTGGAATATGGTTTTTGGCAGGAAGCTGCAAGTTTACCAGCATTAGAAGAAGGAACATAGGATCAACGATGACCGAATAGGAGAGGGAGGTGGTGTTCCACCTGTAGGATTGGTCACGGTTCCAGGGTCATGTTCAATCTCTCGATAGTGTTGCCGTGTCGCGATTGCATGATGTTAGTCAATTATAAACCAGCATTATCGCCACACCAATGACCGCCAGGCCCAAATCCCTCGACCACTTCATCAGCACCCACCCTCGAGTGTTGTCACCATTGCAATGGTGTGTTGATACAATTCGAACATACATCACCAACAACACTAGTTTCCATCTGAAACACCCGGGTGTTCCGGACAGCTCTGACGGCTCTAACGGAACCTCATACCGTCTGACGGAGATTTACACGCTTCCCGTGGCATACGTACCTCCATTACTTTGGGCCTGGTATACGCACCATGAGAACTACACGTGTGTTACACTCATCGCAGGGGCTGCAGTTATGCTGTAGCCATTTACACAACGCCTGGCGATGTTTATGCCTTTCTTCGGCTGATAGCCACATTGTACCTCTCCGCTATATCGGATGCCGCACTCGCCCCATATATGTTCAGCTTTGCGATGTTATCATATTGCAATGCAGTCTTCGCCTCGGATACATCATTTGCCATTGCATTTGCTTCGCCATTATCGTATTTTACATGTGTGAAATATACAGTCTGATCTTCACACTCTCTAGTACTATGCCCTTAGTCCTCCACATTCTGCGTTGATCCATCATCGGCTTGCAATGCTTATTCCTCCTCATCCGCATCCGCATCATCGCCATCCTCGCACTCATACCCGTCGACATCACTAGTTCCCGGGTGAATCCTACTATGCCCTCAGTCCTCCACATTCCGCGTTGATCCATCAACGGTTTGCGAGGCTTCTTCCTCCTCATCCGCATACGCATCGTTGCCATCCTCGCCTTCATACCCGTCAACATCACTGGTTCGCAGGTCAAACCTCTCAAGTTCAGTCGCGGGCCGTTGTTGCCAGCTGGCAGTGGGGATGCGTTCGAGCACGTCGCTTTCTTCAGCTTCATCTTCGTAATCCCCGCTGCCCCCTGGCATCCCGGAATGAAGTTCGTCATCCGTGGAATTGTTGTCTATCGGGTTGTTTAAGTCAGTGCTTCCGATCTCAGGCTCCTCAAGCGCCACTCCAGAGGTTAAATACTCATAAAGAATAGCATTGTCAACATGTGCAGCTTCCACGCTGATCACTACGGCAGGCATTGGGTTCTCCGCCTGTTGGATCTGATGCTTGACTGTAGCAAGAGTGTTGTTATACACCCTCTGTTGGTAGCTCTCCGGTAGTGTGCTCCAGGTATTCATGAAGAATACATATGTGTCTGCAACGCCAGGCGAGGTTAACAACTTGCGACCCGTTGAAGGGCAGCAGGATGCGTTCCTACCACCGTCATTCTTGGAGTTGAAGTAGTTTGAGCGATCAGGTCTGTCCGCTTTCAGCTCTGACTTGGAAGCTTTCGGATGAATGCCTTTGTTCTTTTGCCACTCAAGGAGAGCATGGCGCAATGCGGTGCAGCTAAACATGATCAGTGGCGAGGGTATATGACCGTTCTTGTCGTCAATCACGGAATTATGAAATCCATCAGCATACTTACTGCGGTTATTCGCCCGATGATAACATTTGATGTAAGTAACCCGCGGGATTGCTTCCGCCACCTAGTAAAGTGGACCCTGGCTATTGGTTGGCAGCTTTGGACAATCTCTGCGTTGGATTTGGACCGCATACACCACCTTCCACACGCTCTGCTAAAGGAACACGATACATATTGTCTGCCAGAAGGGAATCAATGAATTCCAAACACTCTGCATTGGATTCAAAGCGGTGGAGATCATATAGCTCTGCTATGTTGTCCCTTGCTGAATTAATAACATGGGATTTAACCTTATCGACTTGTGAGCGAACCTGGTACCAGTTTGAGCGTGTGATATCCAATGTGGCCTGTTGCTTCAGCATACCTCTTTCAGGATCTCCAAAGTGCGTGCCTCAAATGCTATGGACCAAATGTTGTTTTGCTGCATTGCGGTGTTCCAGTACGTCTCTATTATCTACCAGTGTGGGGCATCAGCTAATGCTTTCGCAACGCGTCGCTTTTCATAACTTATCGTCTCCAAGTTGCTAGCACTCATAAACGGCCGTCTGTTCCACAGGTGGAGCTCCAGGAGTTTGCCCGTTGCAAATACAAGACGTGTCATGTGGAAGTGACCAAATCAATGAATGCTGTAACTGCTGGTGACCATCGATCGAGGTGTTGACACCACCTGTGTTTGCAATTGCCACTGCCTCTGTCTCTGATTCCTTTCTGTAGCTCGTGTTTGCAGTGGATTTGTAATGATTGCGCGGGCTTCTGGATTAGGGATGGGGGTAGGCAGGTTTTCAAGACCACTGAGAGGAGTGGGAGTGTTAGAAATGCCGGATGCGGGGCTGGATACAACGCGATGCGTTGAGTCTGTCTGTGAGGTTCCGCTGGGTGCTGGTGTGTTACGACTGCATGTACCCGGCGTGGCGGTTAGAATAATTATTGACCATCGCTGTGTAGCGTACGGGGTGATATCTGCAAAGCGAGAATTGTTCCGCGAAGATGAGGGGATGGAGTTCTGACCTTGGATTGTAGAGGCTACGGAACTCCCTCCTTGAGAGGAATCCCTCTCGCCAGCCTGTACGGAAACGCTTCTCTTAGCAGGGGGATGTTGAGAATTTGCCCAAGGCCCACGCTTTTGTCGATTTTGACGATTCGCAAGACTTCGAACATTTCGTATGACCGGAGACGTGACAGGGTGAGTGCTTTGGGAACGTATCATCCCATATGGATGGTCAACGTTAAGAGTGTAGGAATAATCTCCTCTGCATGCATATGCAATGGCAGGCGAGGTAGACTCCTATTTCAGCAACCATGGAGGGATTCGACAAAAAGGGAGGCACAGTGTAGACCGCGCTAGACTCTACACCCTGACAATACTTGGGGACAAGATCCCTTCAACAGCATTCAATTATAGGGTCAACTGCCATCAGATTAAACTCAGATTGGACTCAGATTAAACTCAGCATTGATATTCACTGTTACAGCAATGTCTGAAGGTCTGTTTGCACTGCCTGAAGGGTGTTTATGCCTTCTTGGCGCGATTATCATTGTATTGCACTCGTTCTTGGCACAATACTTCCAACCATCGATTGTGTATATCTTCAGCTTCCCGGTGGAAATCCCCCTTTGGCAGAGCTAAAAGCATCGCAAAGCGAACAATAACTTGTTCTCTATCCTATGACATCAGTTGTGTGTGCTTGTTCCACCGCTAGGCGTTGGTAGCTGTGTTGGATGGTTGCACAGTTGGGACAACTTGAGAACTACTCAGTTTGCTCCAAGATGCACGAGGTCTGAGCGGTAAAAGTGGTATGTGATACCAAAGGAACGCACGGCGTCGCAAACGATTGTCACCGCGAGTACTAAATCTCATCTCGAGGCTCCTCATTCATGAGGTGCTTGGTGGTTGGGTAAGATGAAGGCTAGGCCGTTTTCTCTTCATTAACCAGCAACAGGCAGGATATGATTCAAATCGCAGGAACTCGAGTATATATATCCCGTCTTCCCGCCTACCCCTCCATTCTCTTTTCTTCCTGTATAAAACACACCGCCAGCATCCTGAACAATCTCGACATCACGTGACTTGCACAAAACAACGCCTCTCGTTCCAAAACACACTGAATAACCTTCACAACTTTGTACGTTCACTCTGGGCTTCCTTCCGCTACACTCAACTGTATCATAATGCGAACGCCTCGGATGTTGATTCATTTTCGACTCGCAGCGATGGCACCAAAGGGCAGCCACAAAGGAAAAGGGAACGCAATGGCTAGGGCAAAATTGCCGACATCGGTTATAAATCGACGCCTGTCATTGGATCAGGAACGTATAAACGTATTCATCTCGGAACTCATCCATGGACTCATACGGATATACAATGTTAGTGGCATCAAAGATGAGAGGTCCTGGGACCTCTTTTATGATATAATCTTTCTTGATCCAGTCACAGCTCGCCACTTTTCACAATTCCAGCTAATGTGGCCACACCACAGGAGCAGGAGTTCACCTTTTCAGGAGTGGTGGGCAGCCTTCCGCTCATATATAGGGCAAATGTTTGACAAAACCCACGACCAAATGAACAATTGGAGGTGGGACAACCCCCGTGCCTTTGGGGATGAAGTCGATTGCTCCAATCCGCTGAGATCCACCTCGGGACAGGTTAAACGCACCAGCGAGCATTTCTCTTGGTACAGTAGCGATGATCTCAGGGCAAAGACTGAGCCCCCAAGCTGCCGGCAGTACAAGCCACGCAACATCCTGGCCGCTAGACCACTGAATTGGGATGAGATAATCGATGAGGATGAGGATGATGAGAACTGGGCGGATCCTGGAGCGCCGAGTGGTGGATGGAGCCGTCCTGGCGATGACAATGACAATGACGACGGCGAGGGTGAGGAGGACATGCAGGGCGGTGAGAAAGGGACCAGGGAAGGGAAGGGAACAAAGGATGGGAAGGGGAAAGGGAAGGGGAAGGGGAAGGGAAACGGTAAAGGGAAAGGTATTGTTAACCAAACCCAAGTGGGAGATGATATCTCTCGTGCCATTGCTTTGCAGTTGCAGAAGGCAATGTCAGAGGCAAACTTTGACACGGAGGGCTAACTAGGGCGGGTGTATGTAGAGCCGGAACCATCGCCCGCGGTGTCAATTCCCTCAGATGATGATACCGACTCTACCGAGTCGGACGGCGAATGTGATTCAGAACATGATTCTGATGTGGATATGTGCATGGAGGATGATGTGGACGCGCCGGACGGCGTTGATTTAGACGGCGATGTGGATATGGAAAGGGACGGTGACGATGAAGAGGAGGAAGATGAAGAGGAGGAAGATGAAGAGAAGGAAGGTGTGGAGGAGGAGGAGTAGGAGGATGAGGATGAGGATGATGCCAAAGAACCTCAGACGATTGGCCAGGGAGAGATGGTAAATACATCGGCTGACCATGTAGATACCATGGTAGACGATCAGCGAATCGTGCTACCTGAGCAAGGACAGGAGATGCATGAGCATACCCCATGGCCAAAAACTCCGGCACCAGCCCCACAACCACGAACTCCAGAGACTCATCCCCTCAGTGGGCTGGAGTATTTGCGGCTTGTGACGCCGCCAAACCTGGGCTGGCGGTGCCACCTCTGCGGGATGCTGAGGCAGCCGGAAACACCTCGGATGTGGATGTGGAACAGCAGCTGCTGATTGAATCGGCAGGTGGCGACAGTCTCTCGGATGTCTCTCCACCCGATGTCCCTCTCCCCGATGTCCCTCTCCCCGATGTCCCTCTCAATGAGGTGTACCCGGATGGCTCGGTAGGCGAGAAGTGAACCAGTCCTCGCATTGCAGAGGAGGCGATGGTTATTGCGTTCGGGTTAGCGTCAGGTTCTTGTCTTGTTCGTTTCCTTTGTTCTAATCTATCTATCTCAGTTATTGATTATTACACGCGTCGCGAGGTTTTTGGATTGCTCAACATTTATTTCATTTATGGGTTTTGTATTGGTTTTATGTTATTGGTTATATTTTATTCATAGTATTATGGGACATCGCGCTGGCAGCGGTTTTGCCACTCCTGGCGTGTATGGAACCTCCTTATGATGGTGTTGAGGCTCAATAAGTAAGCTGAAAGTATGGTGAGCTTGCACACCAGGCTGCTCAGGCCTGGCACCAACTTTCGTCTCTTTCTATAGTGTATACTCCACTCCTCTGGTGTCGTCGACAATGCCAGAGAAGACCCCTTTCCATTGCCCTGAATTTTCATGCCGAAAGAAGTTCACCTCAGACAGCTGGTGACTTAAACATATCAAATTACACCATCCTGAACACCTTCAAGTTGCACGCCAGAGGAATCTGACTATTTGCAGCGCGCCCCGACGCATTGGAACCACTCAGCGTCGTGAATTCAATGCTAACAAAGATTCAGTCGAAGACTTGGATGCAGTTCCCTACCTCGAACGCATTGAAAACATCGCAGACTCGGAGTCTCAACCACCACCACCACCTCTGCCGCAGACGGAAATATACCCTGGTGCCGGCGCTCCGCTGATCAATTACATTGCTGAGCCATGGGAACGCAACCCTCAGGGCTGCCATGGGACCGACCTGCGAAACAATCCCTACTACCCGTTTGCGACGCGTGAAGAGTACATATATATCCAGTGTAGGATTGAGAAGAGGGGGATGAGGACGTACTATGACAACGTGTTGAAGGATGAAAACACCGCTCTGCAGTTCCCAAGCTTCACAAATGGGGATTGCGTCCAGGAGCTCGTGGCTAGCATGCCAGATGATCAGGCTCTCGGGGAGTGGGAACTACACACTCTCCAGGATATGAGATGGAATGACAATCACCAACACCCTATCAAATACTGGAGTCGAGACATCATCAAAAGCATGAGATGGTTGATGCGGCCGCCAGCCTACGCCGAGCATCCTATTTTCGCCCCTCAGCGTTGGTTTAACAGCGATATGCCCCCAAAACGCCTCCATACCGAAATGCACACTGCGGACTGGTGGTGGGAGACACAGGTAAGGAGACATACTCGAGGATAATAACGTGCTGATTGACGTTTAGTCAACACTCAGAGCGGGGGATACACTCGTTCCCTTGATCTTCATGTCCGATAAAACACATCTCTCGAAGTGTGCTGGCGACAAGAAAGAGTGGCCTCTATATATGACAATTGGCAATCGATCTTCGAAGATCCGCCAGATGCCCTCAATGCACAGCGTGGTAATGGTCGCTCTCCGACCGATTCCAATGAAGAACCGCAACATTGCTCAGAAGCGGCTTGATGAGGAGCGGCAAACAAACCGAGAGGTGCTGAACGAAGTACTCTGGCGGCTACTCCAGCCGCTCACCTTTAAACAAAATCCCAGCGCCGGGAGCGGGTATTACAACGTTCTCTGTGCAGATTGCATCTTCAGGCGTTGCAAACTGGTTTTAGCAGCATGGCTTGCAGATTGCCCGGAGTATAGCGACCTACATCATCTCGAGAGGCATGTATGATTAAGGTGCGAGTGTCCAAAGAACAACCGTGGAGATCATGTGCATCCTGACAAGCTACACCTCTGGCGGGATCAGAACCTATATAGAAAGCTCAGTGATGCCAACACCAAGGCAGACGATGCCGAACTCTCGTCTTGCCATGTTCACCAAGGATTCAACATGATTCGACATATTCCCTGTATTGTGAGCGACCTCCCTAAGCCCAACCTCCTCCATACAATGCAGATCGGCATGCTTGACCACCTCCAGAAGTGTATTTTCCACTTCATGAAGACGCATGAAAGGCTCGACAAGTACAATGCAATCTGGTTATCCATGCCTGCTTACCACGACCTTACACCAAACAATAAGTCATATTAGGAAGTTTCTCAATGGAATGGGAAGGAGATGAAGGAAATGACCCGGTACCTGCTTGGAGATGTAACCCAGTCTCTATGAGGCTGAAACCCCACTCAGCGTCCCATATTCAATCGCGCAATTGAGTGCACACGGGCATTGTTAGAATTCTATATGAATGCTCGGTATAAATCTCACGATGATGCAACATTGAGCTACATGGAGGACGCCTAGCATCATTTTAACACCTTCAAAGATGTTTTCTCACTCGGGCGAGCAGGCAAAAATGCACAAGCAAAAGCCAATGCCCTGAGAACGGAACTCGGGAAGAAGCGAAAGGTAGACAAGGAACCAAATGCTGAAACTTGGACGCCGTCCAAGATGCGGCGCGAAATGAACACCTGGCGGGATCATATTAACCACAAGATGGATATTTGCAAGGTGTTAGATGCCGACTTCAACCTTCCAAAGATCCACTTGATGTCTCATGGGCCGAACACATTGGTCAATACGGAGCCTTGCAACAGTATTCTGCCGAGGGACATGAACATGCACATAAAACGAACCTCAAAGACGGTTGGAATGCCTCCAATCACAATCTCAACTACCTGCCACAAGAAATCACCTTTTGTCATCGCATCCTCGGCTTCAAAATGAGAGAGCTCAATCTCCAAGCCCTCGCTTAGCGTCGGGAGAACAGCACTGCCGCCTGCAAAGTCCTCCCTTCCGCTGCAAATCTGGCTGCCCCCCTGAGCCCCCAGTCATATGCGAAGCCCGAATTCATGGGACCTCAAAACCACCGTGATGGACAGCATCCTGACGCTATGATCAGAGACTTCAGAGCATTACACGAAAATACGCAAGACGCAACGCACCGCGCAGCAATATACAGCGGCATGCGGGAGTTTACAAAGCATAAGAGTCGTAACAAGACGTATATATCGGATGAACAACTGCACGCAATGGAGCTCTGTAATTACCATGGTATTAAGGTTCAAGTTGAGGGTTTAGAGAGTGAACGCATATCTCAAATGTGTCGATGCACAGGAAAGGCGAGCTGGCACGGTGGGGATCGATGGAACGACTGGGTATGGGTGAAGCAACGCCCGTGAAGGTGTTATGGCGCGCTGAATGGGCGTCTCCCGTGGCAACTGCAACGACTATTCAAAATCAAGCTCCAAAACAAGGATGGAGCTTTCGTTGAGTACTGGGTAGCCCTGGCGTTCACCACAATATCTGAAAACTCGGGTAACTTGGATCCCGTCTCGAAATTTGTTCAAGTGAGAAAAGCACCGTCAGCCGTTGCTTTGCAAGATTCCAGCATGGGACACCTCGTCGGCTGCGCACACGTAATTCCAGAGAGAGCTAGTAGTAGTACGACAGGAGACGGACGGAACGAGCGATGGATTGTCAATAGCAACATAGATCTGGTGACTTGGAATGCTGTGTATATTTAGGAAAGAGAGAATTGCATTTTGAGCGCAGGTTGAAGGAACGCGAGGAGAGATTTTCGCAACATCACCCATTGCATTGCGATCCCGATGCAAGTGCGTACTCAATGAACCCATTCCGACGTATCCTCACAGTTGGCCACAATGCCAGAGTGTTCTTTTAAAACAGGAGACTGACAGAGCAAGAAGAAACGGTGAAACTGAGATTGGAGGGGGATATGCAATGCGACGCGTGGTTCTGAGGCCGGGCATGGAGTTATCCGCCCCTGGGGTGTCTCTGACGGCTCTGACGGAGCACCTCCACTCTGACGGAGCCATTCCGCCCGGACGGAAATATTAGTTGCTGATGTACATCACTATATTCCCTATGGACAAAGATAAAGAATGACGCCAGCCATCATCACCTCCATGTGAAGTAACTCTCAATTGGCATCAGCGATGGCCAGTATGACAAAGCTACCTGTGCATGAGATAGGAGAACGCTGTTGAATGGTACAAAGAGGTAGATGGTCCAGAAGACTGCAGTCCAATGGATACCAATCAGTCTGGAGATGTATATCAGAAGAATATTGTTTGTCCGGAAAGACAGAACAATTGGAAGGATACTATTTGTTTGTAGGTAGCTCAGGCCGACTGGTATTCCGAGGAAGGGGATTGGTAGATGAGAGGATAGTCAGGATTTATCTAGAGAGATGCGTAGTTAGAATTGGCAGTTAGAGCTCAGAGGAAAGAGGTAGAAAGACCTCCCGATTCTCCACTGGTATAGAGGGCAACCTTCTCATGACGGAGAACTAGGCTTAACAATATGTTTGGATTGGAAAGCTACTCTACATTTATTCTACTCTGAGTATTTTCTGTGCCTGAGTGAAGCCTCAAAGTGAACCAGCGATTAGTCCTTGTATAAGTCCAATATCAAGTCCGATAGCAAGACAAGATAATGGGATACTTAGAAGGGATACTTCCAATTGAGTATACCTTGGAGTTGATTCCTCCTGCGTTACACTCTGATTCTGAACCTGACTTACAAGACCAAAAATAGTTGACACTCTGTTGACCCTCATTTTCTGAATGGTGCAGGGAGCATGTCGTTTTCCGTTTTGACTATAATGGTGACCTACAGCTTACTTGGGAAAGTCTGGGACCAATCGCCACTCAGAATGCGCACGGTGCAGGAGGAACAATCATTGACACTCTGTTGACTCTGATTTTCAGGATTGGGAAGGGAGTGTGTGTCGCGTTTTCTTGAATCGAAAGGCGGCCAAAGCATCGAAAATAGGCAATGACATACCAAAGTCAATCTGGTGTGATTAACATTCGGATATCTGAGTGCAACCAACAATAGAATAACCCGATAACCTGAACCGGTGATTGGAACCGACGGGTCTAGCCAAACCTGGCAAACCACACGGGTCAAAAGGTAAGGGTCCCGGTTTGGCTCACCAAGAAGCTGCAGGTCGCGTTCTTGGACAGGTCTGGAATCGATCCTACCCATCTTTGTAGTGCACACCCGGACTGCTGGCATGTAACCCAGACCTGTTGCTACCACTTCCTTTCATATGTGGCGAATGGTATGTACAATCGGGCATCTACAAACTGGTTCAATTGATGGGTAGCCTTTGGTAATCATAGATTGTATATATCAATGCCATGTCACATGTCAATCTCTAATACCGTAGCTTCTTTACCTTGTTATTAGTTATGTATTTCAAACAGGCCTGCACTCTTTTCCATCATTGTGTATCACTTGCACATGTTCTGGAAAATTTCTCTTGCAGCCAGCAGTCCCCATTACTCCGCAATCATCCTTCATAGTCTGTACCCATCACGATCTGATTAACATCCAGGTTATAAACTTGATTGCTGGTGGCACTTGTATCTTTGACTAGAGTAGAAATATTGGTTACATTCTCAGTGTCTGCATTGGAAGATTGCCTGATGGTCATCCTTTGACTTGTGGGTAGGTCTTTAGTGTGCAGCCACAGCTATCTCCCCCTTTTGCAAACTTGTTGCTCATTTGACGTATTCTCCCACATATCAATTGTTATTTGCCATCCTGCCTTGGTCGCAGTGTGAACTTGACTCAGGAATGTGATCGGAATCACGATTATTGGATATGTAATTCAGTCCAGCTTCCATCTTGGCTGCAGACAATCTTACTTTAACTTCTGTCATTCTTTGATTGGGTGATCTATCCAGTATGTCCCCTGAATTGCTTTGCCTGATGACTTTATGTCATATGAGACATCCCATGTTCTCAATCACAAACTCACTGCAACAGATTTGTTTTGTGCATCCACATTCCAGTGTTGTATTAACTTTGCATGGCAAAGTGACATCAAATCATCTCTCCATTGCTGTTGCAAGTACACCTGTCATCTAGCATATTTTTTGTGAGTGTATCATCTCAAATGCCTAGATGTACTTGCCGGTTGTGCTTAGCGTTAGCAACGGATCCATTTTTGGACCGGTTCTACTATAGAGGTTCAATGAAAACCTGGTACATGCTTGTTTGGTTCCGGTTTTTGCCAAACGGTTCCCTCAATTAAGTCCACCAACATTGATTAAAATATTTAGAGCTTGGTATGTGAAATATGCAGCATTGCATGGCTCATCTTTTGGCAGTCTCCAATGTTGAATATCTTCAAAACTCAGCAAGCGGCTTCAAAAATACAGATATTTTTGGGCCACCTCTTGCTGGGTTTTGAAGATATCAAAAATCGGAGACGGCCAAAAGATGCGCCACGCAACGCTGCACATTTCACATACCAAGCTCTCATTTTTCAGATTAATATTGATAGACATAATTGGGCAGTCCGCGAAAAAAATCGTCGATTTTTGATGTGGTAAGGCTGTTGCCATGCAGACCTATAGCACCGGCCGGTTCCAAATATGGAACCGTTGCTAACACTAGTTGTGCTGGTGTATGCTGGCCACTTTTTGCCCAGGTATACTTTACAACTCTGCTTCAGGTGGGTGTTGTGATTCAGCTCATGGCATGCATGCAGTAATGTATCTGGGTGTAATTAACACTGTTAGGTGAGTGAAGTTTGTCGATTCTTCTTGTAGTTTGCTTGTCACTACAAGCCATCTCAATTGGTGAATACACTTTGTGGTGAATATTTCCAGCACTTCTGGTATGATGATAGTTCACTGTCGGGATTCAGATTGTATTCTATTCACCACATTCTGTTGAGAAAGTCATCGCTCAACCTGTAACTAACCTAGTGCAGCGTCTCACAGGCCAATACCAATGTCTGCTCAGGCTTTAAATCGGATCAATTCGCAAGTTGATTCATGCAGAAGTACCCCTGAATCTGACGATTGCCGAGATAGCGTCAACATCTCTTCTGGCTTTGTGCTTTTGTGGTGTTGTATACCTGACATGCAGGTGAAATCATATTTGGCTTTATAACACAACCATGGGTCTGTTTCTTTCAGTGTCTCCAAATGGGGCTCTGGATCATACACAGTGATGCCATCCCACCAGAACATGGTGTTTCTACTCAGCTGATCTCAATTACAATACTCATATGATGAATGCAATATCCAGTGATCCCTGACTGGGCATAACATCACATAACCTGCAGATTATCATGTAACAAACCCTGCTGATTGTCTCTTGTTCACATAATTCATCTCTAGTTACTTATCTCTGTCACCCAAGAGTATACTTGACCACTCTCAATTGTATCCCAATTAGCTCTAATCATCGGACTGACTCATTGCAGTCCATATATGTTCGATTGGGATGAGTGAAAGCAATTTAAAAGTATAAAGATATCGACAGGAAAAATCCTAGAGTGATTGCACTATCAGCCAAATCCAGTGGTGCGCGACCATTGGATCAAGAGCTTTCTTTGTAACTCATCAACCTGGTATCAGTCATTCAAGTATATGCTAGTTGTAATGCTCATCTGCCCAAACTACTGTAGCTGTGCGTACTTGCGTATCCTGCCTGTGAGGTTGGTCATGTGACTAGTGTTACCAATGGTTCTGGGTTACCTGGCCACAGGCTGGGTGGAACCAGAACCGTGGCCCCGGATCTGTTCATGAACCGCCAAGAAACCAAACCGCCAAGGAACCAAACCGCCAAGTAAACAAACCACCAAGGAACCACACAGCCAGAGAACCAAACCGCCAACGAACTGAACTGCCCAATGACGAGCAGTTTGAATCCCAAACCTCACCTCAAATCACAGTTTTTAACCCGTGTTGTGCATACATTACCACCTCATTTCTGGGAACTCAGAATGTGGGCTCTAATCAGCTATTTGAGTTCCGATCGTATCGCGATATGACATATACGTAAGGTTTGCAGTTTGGGATGCTCTTTCATCTCCCGTTCTCCGATTCGCAATCGGATCAATATTCCTTGAGTTGCTGCCAAATGACGCTGAATATTGAGGGATTTTCGGTGTAACTCAACGAATATTGATCGGATCACAAATTGGAGAATGGGAGGTGAAAGGGCATCCAAAACTGCATAATTCACATATATATCATATTGTGATACAATCCGTACTGAAATACTCAATTCCAGCCAAAGTTCTCAGTTTGGAAAGATGTGGAACTGGCCAAAAAACCCCAGTTCCAGTGTGATTCGGTTTTTTAATAGGGTAAAACCTGGAACCGGAACTGAACCAGGAATCTTGAACCATTGCTAACACTACATGTGACTAATCACTCCACACTAGAATAGCACCCAACACTCCAATGTGATCCTCATTTCGTAGTGCGAAAGCCATGGCAACCGATTTGCTTGCAAGCAGATCACCAATTATTGTGGCCTAGACCGTCATGCTACCAACACCACACATTTTGGGTTGACTGCATTGGGTATTTAGAATGTCATGCAAACATCGCTGGATAGCAACAAGAAGAATCTCATTCATGACGACTGAATCTCCAGGTTCCCTCCTGATCCATGGGGTTGGTATTAGCAACTGTTCCGCATCCGTGGTTCGGTTCCGGGTCTGGGTTGGACTCGAATTGGAACCATTTCAATTGGTTCTACCCCATCAAAAGACTGAACCACACCGAAGCCGCAGTTTTTTTGGCCAGTTTCACAATTTTGGGACGTCAGAACTTTGGCTCCAATTCAGTATTTTAGTTCAGATCCTATCACAACAATATAAATACATAAAAGATGCAGATTTACATGCTATTTCACCTCCTATTCTCCTATTGGCAATCTAATCGATATTCATTGAGTGACTGCAAAAAACGCCCAATGTTCGGAGTGATTTCATAGCGACTCATCGAATATTGATCGGATTGCAATATGGAGAATAGGAAGTGAAAGAGCATGCAAAACAGAATCTTTTACATATATATCATATTGTGATACAATCAGAAGTCAAATACTCAATTGGAGCCAAAGTTCTGAGGTCACCAAAGTGAGGCTCTGCTGTTGTAGTAGTATGAAGTGTCGATAGTCTATTCTCTGTCTACATGCGCAATCTCTATCCTCCCGCCGATCCACTCAATGTGCGTGGATACGCATGTTCCCCTTTCTGGCCCGTGCGCTCCGCAGAGCCCCACCTTATGTTAACCTTTCCTCTCTCTCCACATTACATCCCTCCCAAAGAAGTTTGAGATACTTCTCAAAAACAACACAAAAGAATTAACCCAGTTGTCAATGACTCCACGGCAAAGTGTAACGAAATACCCACTGGCCATCGACTCCACGGCCTTAGACCCTCCTTTTCCGTTTCACCTTCATTTCTCCCAATCCGTGTTGTTCTTTGTAGTCAGTGAGCATTTGCGTTGCTTTGAGAGATTGGCAGCTGGTTCCCAGGTCATTTCGTCGTCGTTGTAGCCTTCTCATTTGATTTGATCCTTGTAGCCACCTTTGACACCTGGCGCCCGCTTATGGAAAGTAATCACTTCTACGACATATGAATGCTGAATAGTGCTAGCTTTATCTGTCACAGCTCGGACGGGAGGAGAAGGAGGCTTTTCTTGTGCTCGATTCGTGATGTACATCTTCAGTGTGCCGACGATTACTGTATCGTGGATCGTCATATCTGCTGGTACTTTCAATTCGAATGCATTTGGCCCACGGATCATAATGATTATGAAGGATCCTGCCCACAGGTGTTGCAGCTTCCGCCAAGATGGGTTTTGGTTCGGGTATGTTATTGACAGGTCTCTAGTACTCAACATCACGAAGTCTGCCACTTCAAGGTGCATCGCCTTCGGCTCTTGTTTGCTACTGCCATCTGGCGGTCCTGTGCCTCGCGAAGGATGTCCTGGGCATCTAGCAACGAGCCTTGCAATCGTTCAACGAACAATGGAGTGTCCAGCCTCCGCAATTCGTCATGCTGCCATTGGCACGCCACAATGTCTGAAGGAATGGATGGTGTCTATCCAAGGTCCAATTTGAATGGGCTTCGATCGGCGGATGAGTGCGTAGACGTGTTATATGCATATTGCACAAGTGGAACCATCGTGTCTCATTGGTCTTGATGACGAGTGGTGATGGCCTGTAGATACTGCGTGACCAGCTTATTCGAGATGTCTGCCAGCCCGTCTGTTTGTGGGTGAAACGCCATTGACATGAGCAGCGTAGTCTGTAATCTCTTACTCACTTCTGCCCAGAAATCGGACCTAAAGCGCATGTCTCTGCCACTCACTATCTCTCCAGGGACACCATGAAGTTGTATGATGGCCTCTCAAAATACCTGCGCAAATTCCGCGGCATCGATGGTCTTAGTACAGTGCATCCAATGAGCTCGATTGGAGAAATGGTCCACAAAGGTCACAATGCAATCGTTTCCTCTTAAAGATGTTGGCACGTCAGTAATGAAATCTACTCCCACGAGCTCCCAGCAGCCTCGTGCAACTGGTAGTGGTTTTAACATGCTCACCACTTTCCCAGCCCATTGATTAACTCACGCGCACATGTCGCAGCCTTTTGTGTTGTCTTGCACTCCTGTCCTCATCCCTGGCCAGAAGAAGTGCTGTCTCACCGCCATATATGTTTTTGCTGCTCCAAAATGGCCTCCCACCGCAGTGTCATGTGCTTCTCAAAGCACTCTGTTTCCTAGGGGTGTCGGAATGTAGAGCCGACGCGGCTAGTCTTTATGTCATTCAGCATCATGTTTCTGGAGGTCTAGGTAAAGCAGGCCGTGGTCTAGGGACAAATGGTGGCTGCAAGCGCATGCCTTTCTGACCGTGGCCGGAGCAGACCCCTTTGGCGGATCTTCTTGGCTATCCTTGGACACTAGTATTTGTATCATATCTTTACTCCAGCTGCCGTCATTCGTTTCAGCGGTGACTTCTCGTAACCACTCTGTTGAGTCCTGAACTACCACCTGGGTGGGTCGACGCTGAGAGACTTGACAGAGTTCCCGCCTAAAGTCCAGATGTCTTGTTAGTGCGTCAGCCACCTGTTTTTTTGCCCCTGGGATGTACCAGATGTCATATGTATAGTTGTGTAAAGTTGCTAAGTACTCCATTTGTCGTGCTGTGAGTCGAGGTTGTGTCAGTATGTTTCTTAAAGAGGCCTGGTCGATATGGAGAGTAGAATTTCTGTCCGAATGGAGGTAGTAGTGCCCGTTCACAACTGCATCACGAATCGCTAGAAGTTCTCTGTTGTATGTAGGGTATCGCGTGTCTGCACTCTCAAGCTTCCTACTCCAAAAGCGAATGACTCTGGTCTCTCCATCTTGTCGCTTCAGTGATAGTACTGCTCCCACTGCATATTTGCTGGCGCCAGAATGCAGCACATACTCACCCCCTTCCTCCGGTAGTGCCAGCACAGGAACCTTGCAAATGTCATGTTTCAAAGTTTCGAAGGCCGCCTCTGCCTCCCCATCCCAAACAAGTTGCGCTGTACCCACGTCCTTGAGCCATGGCTCACCATGGCGGCTGCACATTTGTAATTTTTTACTCATTTTCCACATCCAATATAAGAGCAATGTGATATGTGCATACTGTCGTATGAACTTGCGGTAATAGCCCGTCAGACCGAGGAAAGCATGACCTTCTTTGATTTCTCGGGGCCGAGGCCATTTGGTTACTGCTCGCGTCATTCAATCCAACGTATGCACTCCTTCTTGATTGATCTGAAACCCGCAAAATTCTTTCTCATCACAAAACCATTCGCATTTTGATCCTTTCAGTTTCAACACAGCTTTCTGCAAAAGGTCCAGCACTATCCGTACGTGATCCAGATGCTACTCCCTCATCGAACCATGGATCAATACATCGTCAACATAAATGGCAACAAGCTTGTGTAGCCTGGGATTGGATGCTAGAAGGCGGTTCATAACCCACATGAACTGACTAGGTGCATTGGCCCGTCCAAAAGAAAGCACTGTCCACTCGTACAGCCCATACTTGGTTGAGAATTCAGTTTTTTGACGATCGCCATTGCATATTCGAATTCGATCACCACCCGAGGCTAAATCTATCTTTGAGAAGCAGTGCAAACACCCTACTGGTTGGACAAGCTCTTTCATGTGAGATAGTGGGTATCGATCCTTCCTGGTGATGCGATTTACTGCCCGATCACCGATGCACATGCACAATTCCCCAGCGTTCTGCGGTACGACTAAGATCAGTGAGCCATATTGGCTGCTGCTTGGCCTTATCCATCCATTGCGTAAGGCCATTTCCAATTGTCATTGTAACTCAGCGTCTTGTTTTGCAGACGAGCGGTATGAAGGTTGCTATGGAGCGTTCGTGTCATCTGCGGGTGATATGTCGATTGTAAATTGCGGTTTACTCTGTGTGGTGTCATACGTCGGTACTACGAATAAACCTCAATTCTCAGAGTCGCGAAGCATGCATTGAAATTTGTCTGGTGGCTGCGTCGACTCAGGCTTGTTGTACCACACTCAAACCATGAATACCCTGGCCAAAACTCGATGATTCATCCGACGAAGTTGTTTCTGGCCAATACTTTTGATGCCAATAGCCCGGTCTGCTTCTTGGATGTTGTCATCGTCTGGTATGCTGTCTGGCCGAAGGCTACGAAGGTAACGAATCCATGCTGGCATTTCTCTGTCGTCCCATGGGATGCCGCCTTTAGTTATCCACATTTTGTTGTTTGGGTGATCGATATGGTATGTTCCATTTATATCGCGGACCAAGTGCTTCCCGAGGATGATGTCGAATCCTTTCACCTCGTACACTGTGAAGCACCCCTCACATGCGGAGCGGTCATCCCCCTATGTGAGTTTCAGATGCACCTATTGCCGTCTTTCAATGCTGTCTTCTACCTTGGCATTCGCCGTCTCCACGATCAGCCAGCCACCATCTCTCTCTTCTAATACCCCACCTTTTGTTTTTGACTTTTCCACAGTCTCTCTTTTTGCATTATTCTCCGATGCCCAATTGTCTTTGGCTGTTTTAGCTGCTGAACTACCGTGTTTCTCATTGTTCTTTTGGTACTGAAGCTTTCGGTCGAAACGGAGAAGATCTATGATATCGTTATCACTGACTCGGAGATGATGATAACGAGTTAACTTTTTCATTATTGACACAGTAGTAGTTTTAGATTCAGAGAGTGGATTCGCACCAAGTCGGTTCCGTCACCATTTCCTGAACCGGAATCATCCAAATCATCATCATCATTGCTTGCACTGTCGGATAATTCCTGCACCTTAGGCACCTTGGCATTGTCATTTTCACCTCCCGAGGTCTGGGCTAAATGTAGGCTCTGTGGTTTTCCTCATCCTCCGCCACCATAGCCACCTTTCTTGTGACCGCTACGGGAACCTCTGCGCCTCTCATGCTTCTCTTTCTCATTCTGCTCTGTGCCTTTGTTTGAGGTCGCTTTCTTCACTTTCCATGCGACCAAGACCTTCTCCCTGTTGGGGAACTTGCGGGCAGGGTGGCCCACCTCTCCACAAGTGTAGCAGCGCCGGTCATTGCTTCCTACCCCGCCACGTTCTCTCGGTTTGCGTTCCATTCTCTTCAAAGTCATTTGTGTTGGCTGCTTCTTGGAGTTAAGCATGGCATCCAGTCAAGAGATGTGTTCGATAACGTTGTTGAGCGACACGGTAGGCTGACTTCCCAATTTCTCAATCAAAGCCTTGGACGTGTCTGGGTTGCTCTCATGTTTGAACTGGAATGAGTGGAGAAGGCATTCGTCGGAGAGTGGCGCATGAGGTTACAGCTGGTGTTGAAGCACTCCGAAACATTCGTTGAAAGTGGAGACATGCTCACCACTTTATATTCGTAGTGACTCCCAATCTCATTTCAACCTGGTCACACTATCGGAACGGATAAAGGCCTCTTTGACTGCGGCTGAGAAGTCTTCCCAAGCTACACCTGCACTTGCGTGCACAGGGAAATGGTGGTTGGCCCAAACTGCAGCTTTGTCGTGAAACTGAAGCATTGCCGCGGTGGCCCTCCCGTTTGTCAAAGGAATTCCATACTCGTCTGCCAAGCCCAACTCTTGGGCAGAAGGTCCAAAGCTGCGGTGCATGGTGGATAGGCAGGAGATGACAGCGTGCAGGGTTCTCGTACCATCGTGAGTCAGCAATCCGGTCGCCTTGACATTGAATACGCGGTTGCTGGAGTTTGTTTGGAAAGTGCTGACAGGTGCTGAGTTAGCCTTCACTTGAATTAAGGCCTCGTTTGTAGCATTCAGTTCCATCATGGCCCACTCCATCTGCTCACTAATCATACCTCTCTTGTCTTCAGTGGTTGCCAACGCTTTCTTGGTTTCTTTGACTTCCTGTAAGGCTGCCCCCAGTGTGGCTTGCATCGACTTACTGAGCGCTTTCTTGGCAGTGATCACTTGTTTCAGCTTCACCGTCTCATTCGCGGTTGCATCGTCAACCAGGAGAGGCGGTGCATTGTCTTTTATGTCATCAGAGGCATGTTGCGCTGATCTGTAGCACTCTGCCTGTTTCGCTACTGGGGCCTGCACCTTGTCGTCCAGTTGCTTCTGTAGATCGACAAGTTCATCGGCGACTGCGTCCTGTTCTAGATCTGAATGCTCAAACATCTGGATTTGATCTTGGACTTGTTCGCCGTACTCATCTTCGACCTCATGGAACCAATTTACCACCTTGTCGGGGATGTCCGCCTGCGCGACTACTGGCAGGTGATTGATTATCTCTTGTCGGGGGGGTTGGTGGTCATCGGTCTGCTGTTCGGCGACACTGAACCCCTCAGGCCACGCGTCTGCGACAACGCCGCTGGTCCTGGGAGCTCTCAACGTACACGCCACTTCTGAGCCTTCGTCCATTCGACCTCCAGCGGAGATAAGGCCCACGGCAGCAGGCATCGTGTTTGTCGATATGATGTTTCGTTGGGGGAATTTTCTTATTTTCGCCGTCGGAAGATTGTCTGTGGTCGTTTGAATTTCTGTTCTTCGAATCAAATTGGGTTCCGGCACGTATTAGGTGCAGGAGAAGCCAATCTGAAAGTGTTGCTACCAATGTAGTAGTGTGAAGTGACAACAGTCTATTCTCTGTCTAAGCGAGCGATCTCTATCCTCTCACCGATCCACTCCATTTCAGTGGATACGCACGTTCCCCTTTCTGGCCCATGCGCTCCGCAGAGCTGCCCTATATCTTAACCTCTCCTCTCCCTCCACATCTGTATGCAAAACCTGGCCAAAGAGGCACGGTTGTAGGTGCAGTTTGGGTTTGGAACCGTTTCTCATCGGGCAGTTTGGTTCCATGGCGGTTGCAGAACCAATCCGGGGCCACGGTTCGAGTTGCAACCCTGACCACAGCCGGGTATCACCGAACCGTTGCTAACAATACTTGGGGTAGCTCTATACCAGATAGCATGCAAATCATATCCCTTGCACATACATAGGATTCTGACTGCTGACCTCATTCTGTCCGTATGCTGGTGTGTGCACCATTGTTTCACTTCTGCAGGCCCTAGAGTTCTGGATGGTAGCATTTGAACTGCATGTATGCAGTTCATCTCATATCATCTCCCATTGATAAACACCTCATTCAATCTTTCGCATTGTGAAAGTCTGAACGGTGGTTGCACCTGGCGGTGTACAACTAATCGAATTTGTAGATTTTAGTGTCTATGTAAGTGCATTTGACATATGAACTGTGCAGCATCCATTAGCTGTATCTGTAGGTATACTGTGACAGTAGTGCACTTCATGCTATGCAATAATTCTCATCGGCAAGTCCTTCATCATGGCAGGTACACATTGTTAGTTTGGGCAAAGTATTGCCACAGTTGGCGCAATTATTCTGCTTCTGAAGTCGGCTTTGTTCCTCACTTTTATCAGCACTCAGTCCTGGTAGGCTGTTTTCATTCATATATGGACTTGATTTGGCCTTCCAAAGATGTGCATTAGAAGATTACCTCTGCCAAAGGGACACCATCAGGGATGGTGGTGCAGTCCACTCGGCACAGGGGAGTGTAACCACAAGTCCACCCCATCAGTATCATTCTTCATATGGTGGAGCAGTATTGGTTTTGAATATTGTGTACATTATTACTTATGACTCTTTGTTAATGTATGGATGGATCATGAGGAATTGTAATTGTAATCAGTGCCTACTCGGTTGCAAATGGGGACCGAGGGCATTAATCCGTACATAATCATCTGTACCGATTGTATTTGACAAATTGCATAGAGGGGGTCTTCGACTCCATTCTCGGTATTTGTAGTAATCATCCACCGTGGCTGTGACATATATTTGTAGCCAATGAATCATTGGAATCATCTCTGCTGCCATCAAATCAGTTGTAGGATGGTCTTCTTGAGACTCTTCACTCATGTAATCTGTAGGTCTCTAGACTTGTGTAATTCAGGATTTCTGGAGTTTTGACTTCGTATTCTTCCTTATCAAAATAGAGGTTAACTTTGAAATCCCATGAACAAAACACATCCATTAACTGAAGCCCAAAAATAGTGTAGAGGCATGTGTGCCAGCACTCAACTACATGGGATTAGGTACAGTAATTAGGTAGATATGGTTACAAATGTGAACTCAGGTGTGAATTGATGCGTTTGAAGATTATTGCTAGTGATATAAGGCTTGTAGCAAGCCAACTATAAGAAATTGGGGTTGCCGTACCCTGGATTCATCACATGGAGCTGTGCCATGATATCTGATGAGGAATGCCATGTACCGTACTCATAAATTCAATGGAGTTGTACCTTCTGCTTATACTACAAAACTATTTTCCACTAATCCTTCTCTTTCCGATATGCCTTATAATCTCCTATATATCCTACCTTTATCCTGTGGTCCCTTTACTACCATTGCCACTCTAATTTGCCAAGCAAAGTACTTCTTAAGCCATCCCAGTCTCACTCTTGGTTAAAACTGTAGTTTTGACAAGTTGGCAGTGATCATGTAGTTTTGGTTTCTCATGAGCTGCCGGAAACCTTTACACACATTATTTCCACAAATCTCACCAAGATGATTGAAAGATGAAGTCTTGTCTACTCAGTGTGGTGAGCCAATTGTTGTTTCCTTGGCAGCGGCATCTGTGTCAGTGGCCAATTGCCCAGTGTTTGATTGAAATCCTCAATGTTCAGTTCAATCTGTCATACAATGTTAAAGTCACATGCACTGTCTGGTAGTGGCTGATTTCAGATGTCATGCTTAATCTTGATGATGTTGAGCTTCAACTTTGACTTGTAGGCTAGTGTGATCCTATTCCAAATCATCTTTGTATCATCAACTAACATGTATGACACTTGAATCCTAGACTCTATACTCAGCCAAATAGTAGATCTGGTAACATCACAGTCATTTATCCTAGCTCTCACTTTCACATTCTATGTGGCATCTATGTTTGCCAGTACCTTTTCCAGCATTTAATAGTATTCAGAAATGATACAATAAACTTGCTTCTGTTTGAGCAGTAACGCCTTCTGGGCTGTGCACTGTGTATAGGTTGTGCAAATCGATGTAGTGATGGTGATTGAGATGTAACTCATCTCACACCTTTATCATGTTTTATTGACAATGTCAATTGTTCTTTACAGACTGTATGGGACATGTCCAGCATCATTAATCAGAAGCACAGTGGGATGAAATTTCTTGCAAAGTCACTTCAGATACATGTCCATGATGATATTTACTTCTGCTGGATAAATTCACTGGAACTTTTCATCTTTGTTTCCCTTACTAACCACAAAGCTCATAGATGGTTGGACAGTGGCTGACACTTGCTTAGTCAGATATGTATGTAGATTTGACATAGTGTGTATATTGTATGGTGTATCAGAGGTGTTACATTGCAATTATCTCAATTATTGACTAGCAGCATTAACTACAGATGATGCATGTTACATCACAGTCCTTTGCAAAGTGATGTTCATACTTCCAATCATATTACTATATAGCAGATGATATACTAATCACAATGCAGCTTCATAATGGATGGCGAATGCAAAACCAAGTATCCTACTACATATCAATTTATGACTGCATGAATTGTGTATCAAATATGGTGTTAGCAATGGGTCCAGGAGACCCACCAGCGGTCCAGGTTTGGACCGCGAAGACTGGTCTGTTCAGTTCCAGACCCATCCAAAAATCCGAGCCGCTGACTATTGGGGGGCCAAACCCGGACCCATACCCATGAACCTGTGGGATTTGGCGGGTTGGGTTGAACCCGTTGGTTCCAATCTCCAATTCTGTGTTTCGGGTTCCACAATTATGGTGGCATTCAAATATGCTACTGTCAATCGTAACATATGGACATTGGTATGGCACAGTTTGTTTTTGAAATATTGGCCACCTTAATGCTCACAACAAACATAAACATGGGCCCTACCACATCCTGAAAATGAGCGTCAACGGAGCGTCAACGATTTTTGGTCGTGTATCTTGGGTAATCTGGGGGGCGACAGGGTTCACAAAGTCATTAACGAAGTATTGGCCACCTTTATAGCCAAAAAGGGCACGCTCCCTACCCCATCTTGAGACTGAGCATTAACGGAGCTTAAACGATGTTTTGTGTTGCATCTTCGGTAATATGAGTGGTGTTTGATCATAACCATCCATAACCAAGGATATAGCAACATTTATATGCAGATATGTACGGGATTTTCCCGCCACATGCTCCAGGACGGTAATACCTTATTTCATGTACAGAGCTACCACTAAGTATTCTTGAGACTTGTACCTGACAAAAACAGTCAAAACAATGTATATCGACTGTAACGGCCATAGCGCACTGTGCTTAACCATCATGGAAGGCCAACAATCATTGATGCTCCATTGACACTCATTTTCATAATGGGGCAGGGTACGTTTCACTTGCTGCTTTTCCTATTCAGGCCGCAACTACTTCGTTCATGACTGTCTGCAACCTGTCACCCCCCAAATTACCCAAGATACACAACCAACAATCGTTGATGCTCCGTTGACACTCATTTTCAAGATGGGGCAGGGAAGGTATCGCAATCGGATTTACCTATAATGGCAGCCAGTAATTGCTTTATGACTGGCTTCAACCTATCGGCGTTCTGATTACCAAAGACGCATGACCAACAATCATTGACGCTCCTTTGACTCTCACTTTCAAGAAGAAGTAAAGAGCATGTTGCGATAGTATTTACCAATAAAGGCAGCCACTACTTCGATTCTGTATAACCACAACCAAATCAATTTTCCATTACCAGACTTACATGACCTAAAATTGTTGATGCTCCATTGACGATCATTTTGCCACTGGTGTATCCACAATATGGAATCATTTGATTTGGCGTAGTCTATCATTCACATTGTTTTGGCAGCCTTTCTAGTGTTTTCATTTATATTCTCCTTGATCACTACATTGTTCTTTATTAATACATATAAATATATCCTTTGAAATATACTTTACAGTGTCTGCTAATTGTAGATAATAACAATCTCAAAAATCCAGTGCCGTTTGATCAATGCTCATCATCACTTCCAGCTTCCCTCAATAGGCAACTCGCATGTTCAAAAATGATGTTATCTGCATTACCACACAGCAGATAGTGTACTAACCAGTTGATGATCCCTCATCAGTCTGCATATCTGGATCACAATCTGTCTCGTGCTAGCTATCCTGGGTATCTGGATCAAGAGTAAAACATTCAATAGAGGGAGGAAAAGTATTTGATTAAACATAGCCGGCCAGCGAATTGTTGATTTGGGAACATTCAGGTCCGGAATTGTTACCAGTTGGGGCCTGTGGCATTCCGGGACGAGGTTGTTGCAGCTCTGGAGTCGGCTACCTGCGCCAGTCGGGTGGAGGTGCACCAGTTTCATTTGGGACTCCAGCGTGGCTGCGGATTGTTCACGGACCCATTTGGCAAGGAAGGAATCCGGCCGTGTGCTTATGACACAGCATAGCCCGGTGTCTGTGTATCTCATCCTTCACCTTGTTATGCCCAGGAAACTCAACACCCTGCTTCCTCTCTTCTCGGACCTCAGCGCGAGGGTTCTTGATCAGGTATTGCATTTCCTCCACCTCGGCGCGCGAAAACCCTTCTTTGGCCATTTTGGCCATATTCGAGGCCAGGCGCATGTCGGACTGTTCCAGCTGTACCCGGACTCCTTGCCTTGTCATAGTAGCAGACATGTTGAAAACCTTCAAGAAATTTGTTGCTGCTTCTAACAATGGAATTCGGCTATTACCTCAACAATATACACTTCTATAGTTTCCTCTAAGGGGATCAAAACCAGTTCCATCCACGCTCAGAGATGCTTATGAGCAGATTCGTCCGTGCAAATTCCAGAACTGACGACATCATGATGATCGATTTCGCTGACTGTCTCAACAAATGTCTTGGTTAACCATGGGGGTTTCCAGTAATGGGCAGCAATAAATTGATCACATAGCTCTCTTCGTACACCCACTCTATGTTTGCGGTCCATTGGAGGCAGGTTACCTCATTTTGGATATACTCATATCCAACAGCATGCTGCTTCTTATTCTTTCTTTTTCCGGTCCCACGGACGATTTACAAATGTGCATCTTGGGTCATATTTTCTGTGGCTGCATTGGCAGTGTTGCGGGGGACTAGCCAGTGTCTGCATTCTTGCTGTGTGCCAAGGAGTGACGTATGTGATGTAGCGCCTGGCAATCGGCTTGAGTTGGATCCGCTCGCACCTGGCTGAGTTGGTTGTGTATCCATGCTTTGCTGGTGTGGAATAGAAGGGTAAGATGAAAATGGAAAGAAGTGGGAAATCCTAATCGGCTTGAGTTGGATCCACTCGCACCTGGCTGAGTTGGTTGTGTATCCATGCTTTGCTTGTGTGGAATAGAAGGGTAAGATGAAAATGGAAAGAAGTGGGAAGTCCTGAGGACTATATTGTTAGCGTCATGTCAGAATGGAATATGTAGCAACCAACATGTTTGTTATACTCAAGATGAATCCCGCTGTGTATGGATGCAAGTTGCAGGGGTGTCCCACCACCCCTTGATTTGAAATAAGTCAGGCTGATATTGTTTGTTGGTTTGCAGGGATCAATTGCTGTGTTCGACAGCCGAAATCGCATTATTGTCCGATATAAATAGGACATTGTTCAAAGGAAAGGATGTCTGCTGATGTTTGTCTCAAATTACCCCCGGGATGTTACATGGAACTGACGCTAACAATCAAGTCATGTTGTACGGTTAGCCTAACCAATCCCAATTTATTGACAGTCACATGGCAGATTTTGCTTTGTTCAAGATGATTAAATGTACCAACTTTAACATAAAAGATGCAGCTTGCCTCCATATTGTCCATATCTTGCAACATCCATCATCTCACCCAACAACAAAGTCAACACAAACTACAATAATCAATGCTTTGAAAAAGAACTCTTCACCACTTCCAGGGGGCCAATATGGCACATCGAGAAACAGGTCCACACAACAACGTCATCATGCGACTGAAGGCAAGAGCCCCTTGGAAGCAGAAAGTGTCTCAGCCTTTGGGGCATTGCACAGCTTACAATCCAAATTGCCGCTTGCGGCCGAGAAACGACGAGAAACGCGCGTCTTGAGCAATGAAGAGAAAGAAAATTCGATTGAGGATTATGTTGAGACAGAAACCACTGGGCCAAGAAAGGGAGTTGAAAACACGGAGGCAGTGGTTCAGTAAGAGCAGGAAGACACAAGGAAAGCTGAAAAAGCGGGATTGATGAACAGAGAGCCTGAAAAGACTTTTCAGTACATAATATTCGCCATCAGAGACAGTCTGAGTGATCTTGCAAGTTCCAATGCTGGGGAGGATGGGGACGATGAGGATGACACAGAGACAGAGCAGGGCAAGCTGAGTGTAGATGATGAACCCGGCTGGGTGACGGGCACAATCGCCAAAACTGTACAGCAGCACATGTAGAGGTTTCGGCAGAAGCAGCTGAAGTTTGAAGAATTGACACAACCTGGGTGTGAGGATGCAGCCGACAACATCTGTGAAAGAGACAAGACGTATGGCACATCTGATTTGATCTTACCAGCAGTCATCAAACAGCAAACAGATGATGATGCAGCCGCACCTGCACCGACATCATTTGCAGATCTTATGGAGTGTCTTGACATTGTCCCCGGAATATCGCGAATCCAGCTTGCGACTTCTCGACCAGGCAGTCGTCATATTCAGCTGGTAGTGGGAAGCCGCACGCAAACTCAAGTATATATGGTCTTGTGCCTGTCGCAGAGCTCGATTCATCACCCATTCACAATGTGAAGCCTGTTCCACTCGTAAGCTTTCACCCCTGCATATAGCCTCCCCAGCTACTCACTATATAGAAATCAGATTTGGACGAAGACATGGTGACGGCTTCTCTGTCATTGGAGGAATACAGTGGCACATTTTCATTTTTGACATCATGTCTCTGCGAAAAGCAATTAATGTACCAATTTTGCTACATCTCAGCATTCTCTCGATTTCAGTGACCAAATTGTGAGACATGATGATTCGTCTGTGCAAGTGCAAGGGTCAAACGCAGCATGGGACAGTTCTAGAATCCAAATCAGCCTGTAAGACGGCCAACAATTTCGATTTCTGTTTGCCAATTACTGTGAAGTGGGAAAGCAAAAGCTATATTAGTGACGAAATATACTAAAAAAATTTAAGTGAGTGCTGTCATACAAGTCATTGCTTGAGTGGTCAGTGCTCAATACGAATCCAGCTGAATAACTACTGTCATGCTGCATTCTTCCATGCCTCCAACTGCATAACTCCCTGCACAGACCTGGTGCACATGGTTGAGATATTTAAAATTTCTTATGTTACGTTATGGAAATCGAGGAGAAGGTGCAGGATTAGAATATGGGAACAAGTCGAGCTACATTTACCAACAACCAGTGTAATGATATACATGCCTTAAATTGCCGGCCGAAAGCGCAGGATTGTGATAGGGCCATGTCATCTCTTACTCAGCAAATGTGGATAGATTATAATCAGAAATTGAGAGGGCACAAAGCTCCTGGATGCAAATAATAATACTTAGAAACGCAATATTGGATGTCAATGATGAGTATACGATTCATTGGATCCAATTATTGAGTGTAAAATGGCTGTTTTGATGTGATTAATGTGCGTGTCAACAGAGTGTCAACGATTTTTAGATTTACACATTCAACAATCAAAGGGCTGCATTGTCATATCCCTCCAAAGTGAATGTATTGGTCGGCGTTATAGTGGAAAAGGCAAATGACATGGTCATTGACCCATCCTAAAGAAGAGCATCAACGGAGGGTCAATGGTTCTAGGCCTTGCATCTTGGATAATCGAAGGGCTTTGCGACCACAATGATCAATCATTGAACTATCAGCCACCTTTCTAAGCAAAAATGCGTTTGACGAGGTCTGAACTATACCCTGAATACCACTGTCAACGGAGCGTCAACGATTTTAGGTAAGTTGCATCTGGGAATATCTAAGGGCTGTGCGGCGACATTAACCCATAATCGAACTATGGGCCGCCTGTCCAGGCAAAAATGGTTGTAACAACATCAATGCAATGTCGTAAAAATGAGCGTCAACCGAGCATCGACTATTTTGGGCTTTGCATCTTGGATAGTCGAGGGGCTGTGCGACCACATTAATCCATAATCGACCTATTGGCCATCTCTCTAGGGGAAAGTGCTTCCAACAACGTGGTAACTATGACATAAATTGAGCATCGATGGAGAGTCAACGGAGCGTCAACAATTTTCTGATCTTGCATCTTGGGTACTCAATGGGCCATGGATAGGCATTAACCCACCATCAACCTGTCCGCAGCATTTAGTGGCAAAGATGCTAGTGACAATATCGCTTCCCCCTGCTACAATTGAGCTCCCACAGAGAGTCAACAATTTTAGTGGGGGCTCAGTACGCCACACAGCAATAAATTGCATTTAATTGTTACTAAATGGAGTTTTATGTAGTCAGTCTTTTCACTATGTCCTTGTATACAACTTCACAAATATGCATGCAATGTGTCACAGATCTGATTCTTTTGCATGTAGCTCTGGAGTCAATATTTAAGACCCTGCATTCAGCTTTACTGTAACGTGACTTTCGGGATCCACTTGAGTCGGACTACACAGCTTTCGAACTCCTACTGCCACGTCGGGTTGAAATCTTTCAATACCTTATTGCTAGAGATTGTGATCTCTTCCAAAAATGTATGTGTCTTTATTCGTGATTTGAGCGACCTTAATTTACAAATCATCTTCGATGCTTTGGTGGGCTTCGATCGAAGTAGGCTCAAAGTGTCCAATTGCTTGGAATGATTCTAATCATGCGTCTTCATGGCGATTTCAATTGCACTGCGGAATTGAGGAAACTGGCAGCCCTTGAATCATATGTATCATTTGTCATCAAGTTCTTCGCCATCCATCAGAAGATTTAACTAGCTCAATGGGGAAACACTTCCTAGCAAATGGTCTCATCACGAAGTTAAACAGATTAACAGGGTCGGAATTTATCAAATTGAGTAGTCCGACTGTCGATGAAATCGCTTTGGCTCTCCTGAAGTGGCAAGGAAGTCGAGGAATTACTGTAGTAAGTTCGCAGAGGAATATGATATTTGACCACTAGGTCAATCCATATTGACCGATATGACAGACAAAATACTCCAAACTGGCAGCTAAGGATTTTGAAACTTCCAAATTTCACCAAGACACGTGGAATCACCATCTCATGTTAGGATTTGTCTCAGCGCATAATCCATGGAATGCTTTATCAAATCTCGAGCTAGGAAGTTCTTATAAATCATTACGAAGCAACCGAGTACTGCTGTCTGCCAGGACCTGTAGCATCATTTACTGGAGGGAATACGCACTGACCTTGAATTGAAGTAAGCAGCAATTGCGGTCATGAAATGAAGTTTGTTTAGGATTGTACAGATGGACCCGAACCAACGAATTAGCCAGAACATCGGTCATTGCTTACTATATGGATCGAAATTGGACATTGCTTGAAGTACAACTCGCTGATGGTGAGGGTAATCGCCTATTGATTTTCATTTTCGAAAGCTAATTCACGACGATAGGTCAAGGGTCAACATCACAGAGCAAGGCTAGCTGTATATTGGAGGGATGTGCTTGATTGTTTTGAGCTTATGGACGGCCAATTGCTAGGAATTAGGAGTGATAATGCTCCCTCACATTAGTCAATTACTCGCGAGCTGCAATCAACACTTCAGGCCTCCGGAATCGAGTTGCCTGCATTGAGGAACCACATACCATGCATGGGGCATGCTATACAACTGGCTTTAGGTGCATTCATGAGCAGTCTGGGTGTAAAAGGCTGCACCAAGTCTTGGAAAGCCCATGAGCGCGATCAGCAATTTGGAGAGAATGAAACCATAGATATTGGGAAGATTCAAATACTTCGAAAAGAAGGCAATGCTCGAATCAACAAGGTGTCGGCCATGAGACCAGCTTTAGCAAAAATAATTCAGAAAGTACGTATTTCAAGATATTTTGAATGTCCTGAAACTGACTTTCATATAGCAGAGAATGCTTGCTGTATGAATTGGACTGACACATGGTCATTGAAACAAGTTCATTGACTGTCAAAAAGCCAAAGTCCGCAGCGCAGCACTACCTAGTATGAATGTGAAGATATTTTGGCACTCGACACTGGAGTTGCTTGAACGAGCCAACCAATTACGAGAAATCACCCAGGAGTCGTTCCAAAATCCAAAGTACTGTGATCACCAGCCACTCTTCACAACACAGGATGAATGGACTATGGTCAAGTACATCATGGAAGTTTTGAGGCCATTCCGATATTGGACCCTGTGGATGTCGAAGAGGCATATGGTCCCATTGCATCACGTTATCACAGTCTACAATGACATGTTCAATCATATGGATGCCATCATGCGAGATTTGGCTATGAAGAAGACTGGATGGACGGAAGACTTGTTCTTTGCGGTGAAGTTAGCGCGACAGATGCTGTCCAAAGATTATTCTGAAGTGACTCCAACAACGGGTAAGCTTGTCACTTCTGCACATATCCTCGATCTTTTCCAGAAGTTGCAATCTTGGAGGACGTGGGACAATGGAATGAATATTAATCCAGAGGGCGAGACATCCTGTACTACACAATACCAGGAGGCCTTTCTGAAGTATATGGACAATGAATACTATGCCAAACATAGACATGTGCCGGTCAATAAACCCAACACCATACCGAACAACAATCTTGTCCCTTGCACAATGGCTTCAGCATCTGGTCAATCATCTGTTAATCGATAAGATTTGTCCAGCAATGATGAAGAATACTTGACGCCTATCACCGTGGCTGGAACGACACCTGGACAAAGCGGTCGAGCAGCACGCTTATTGACCGCCCGCAGGCTCTATTTGAATTCACTGCCTGATGCACCAAAGAACTGGGGGAAAATTAATCCATATCTCAATGATTACAACTCCGACCAAATGGAGATTGGAAGTTTATTTTGCATACCGGACATAACTGACTGGTGGCACCAACAGGAGGAAACGCTCTCAAAGTTCTCCAATCTCACGAATGTGGCACACATGATTTTCTCTATCATACCACATGGAGTTTGAGGGCAGGCCAATTGTCCCTTGGGCGAGATGGTATCGGCGCAAGGCAGTCAAAATCCACCGGTGAGACTCTTCGCAAAATCGTTGTCATAAGGCAACTTGCCCAAGCCAACCACAGGATCTTGGCATGTGATGACCCAGCATTGGATTTGACAAACACAGAAAACAACTCAGAAATGAAGAAAGAGGTGGAGGAAAGCAAATTGCACTGAATGGCCAAGGTCCATGATGATTTCGAGATGTGACAGGGCATCCAGTACCAACGTGCTACCCAAAAACAATGTCAACGTCAATTCAAGCAGATGACAGCTGTGGGATACATTGCGGACACAGAAGAAATCGTGAAAGCATCCTGGTCGCTCATTCAACACGATCGTGTGGCTGCATTTACATCATCGGAAAGATCACCTATGCTACCAGCTTTGTCTGCAAAGGACCTCTCTGGAGGACGAACTCAAATACTAAATGTCCACCGAATCAGATGAATCAACCGTCATTTAGTCGAGAGTGTTGACGATTGTGCACCTGAAAGCATTTCGGACACCAAAAATTTGCTCAACTGGAATGGCGACTTGAATAATCCAAATGACGGCAAAGACGATGGCACGGTAGACGTTGAATCTGATATCGAGCATGACAGTGGCATCGAGCATCAGGCATGCCCTGTGCAGCAGGATGTGAGTGCCGCACCCAATGTTCCCAGATTGATTCGGTGAACATGGGAGTCAAAGAGACAGGCTGGACTGCTGTTGGTGACGGTCAATGCAATGGAAATGACGAGGAATAAGGGAATCAAGAAAAAGTAGGACAGAATGCAGCAATGTTTCACCAGCTTCATGTGTAGCTTGACCGAGTGTTTCAGCTAGAGATATATTATGGGCGAATGGTGAGCAGTAGCTTGTGAATATCGGTTCATAAACAGATGTATACCAGGCGCGATGAATCTTTTGGCAAGATATATAAATTTTAGTGGTATGAGTGCGAACGGTGCAAGAGTATTACCGCACTTGGCTTTGCCACATGGCCGAGTCTCTATCTGCCAGAAAGACAACCAATAAGTTCAAATCATGATGACAATGATTAACGATGGCAGCAGATGTTGAATGGATGATATTTTAAAATGAACATCAACGGAGTGTCAACAATTTGTGGTCTTGTAAGTACGGTAATTGAACAGTGATTTGGTTGCTGTTATGCATCGCCGGCGCATTGGCAGCTTTTGTAGGCAAATGAGACAGCAACACGGTCACCGCCCCATACTGAGAATGAGTGCTAATGGAGCATAAAGGATTTTTAGCTTTGCATCTTGATTTATTTATCTTCCGATTGGTTGCAGACATCAATTCGAGAGAAATTGGCAGCCTTTAGGTGTAAAATCAGTGGCGACACGCTCCCTGCCGCATTCTGCAAATGAGCGTCAACAGAGTGTCAACAGTTTCAGGTCTTGCGTATTTGGTAATCAAGGCATCGTGCAGATCTTCGCGCCGACAACAGTATTATTGATCACCTTGATACGCAAAAACATAATCTATTAAAGGAAAAACACTGACTCGAACTCAATCGATATTGCAAACTGCTAACTATGCAAAAACATATTATTCGTTGTTGAAAACGCAATTTTGATAAGTTACAATTAACAAACTGCAAAAACAAAAGCCTTATATGAATCTGTAGATAGACCCACTGGGCGACCCGCTGACAACCCGCCCAATTCAGATGGGTTCGGATTTTACCATCGAACCGTACCTGAGTTGACAGTTTGGGTTGATTGACAACCGGGACTGCCAATTTGGCAACGGTTCAGTTTGGACCCGCACCTGGACCTGATGTGACAGTCCGAAACTGTTGCTAACACTACTCATAGTAATACATGTCAAATTCAATATATATTATCATCCCAAAAACAGCTTCTTGATAAGCTGTATATCTTGCAATGTTATTTTTCCAGGTAAAGAGATTGCCCAGCTAATATGCACTGATTGTACTCTCTATACCAAGCAAGTGTTGAATGGTTGAGCAAGTATAATTTGCTGAGCAAGTACAGCAAGGCTGAGTGTAGCAAGGCTAAACAAGTATAGCAAGGCCGAACAAGTGTAGCAAGGCCAAGGGAGTGATACCTAAGGTGAAGTACTAACAATCGTGAAATCCACAATTTCCCTCCCAATCAAGTCCGCAAGTTTTAGTCCAATCACAAAGTGTTCTATACATCAAATGCTCATAACTGTGTGTACTTTCACCTCCCTATCTCAGATTTACAATATCTCTAGTATTTGGTGTGTTGCTTTAGGTTTTACCATAACAACTACTAAAAATGAATTGATTTCCACAACGGCACAATGAATATTTGAGATATCCTAAATTGGAGACAGAGTGGTGAAAGTATGCATAGTTCTGCATATTTTATGTGTAGAACACATTGTGATTGGACCAAAACTTGTGGACTTAATTGGGATGGAAATTGTACATTCTCACAGTGATCCCTGGCTCAAAAAGTTACGTACCACCAGCCAACCAATGAGAATGCTCTGTGGTGTCTGCATATCGATGACACCTATGTCTACATACGTATAAATAGCCAGCCTTGTCTGCACTTGTAAACCAGCGTCTAGCCCCTTCGCAAGTTCAGCCGAGTCTTAAGAACTTGCCGACTGGCGAAAACTCTGGGCACGAGAGCACCTTCCGTCTGTGCCGACGTCTGTGTTTTCGAAAGCGGTATGCATGTGGCGTCGAACCCCGTGTCACTGTTGAAGGCAGAAGTTAAGTACCTGACTGTAGGCGGCGGCATTTCTACTGGTGCGTAGCCTTACACTTTATTCGAGCCGTAGACAGACTGCGTCCACTGTGTAACTAACGCAGCACTTCATGCAGGGCCTGTGAACGTCGCCTCAATTCTATTTCCAGTGAGCGATAAGACGTTTCATCTACACCGCACCGAAAACGTCTCACCTTCCCCGCACAACATCACCGCCGCCTGCTCATTAACTTCACGATGTCTGAAAACCCCACATTACTAATCGCGGCCGACACGGCGACCTGCGACATCTCCCCATGGGCAACCGAAGGCTACTCCGTCCACCTCCTGACAAAAGCCTCACAACGCGTCATCGAAGACGCAACCGACGACCTCGAATCCAACGACCGCTACGCAATCCTTGGTAGTTCCCTTCCCTCCTTTCAGCCCCTCTAACAATCCCCAGCCTTCGGCACCGCCGGCACCGCAGCCCTCCAATTCGCAACCCGCCCCTCCCGTCAACTCCTGGCCGTATCCGCATACTACCCCTCCTCCCTCCCCGCCGCCGCATTCCACCCAGACATCCACATCCTCCTCCATCTCCCCAAAAACACCCCCTTCTCTCTCCCCACCTCCCCCACAGTCCGCATCCGCCTCTACGACGCCTCACCCGGCTTCGCACAACCAACAACACCCACCCACAACCGCATCGCCTCCTCCCTCGCCTTCTCTCGGACCCTGGCATTCCTCCGGTCCACTATCGGCGGGCCGGCACCGGATCTTGAGGGTATGTGGGACACCCACCTCCGCGCCAAGTTTCACGACAAGAACGCGAATGCGGTGATGGACACGATGGTGTCGGCGCCGTACGTCAATCATGTCCCCACGCTTACGGGAGGGAGGGGGTATAAGGATCTACACCGGTGGTATAGGGACTACTTCATTCCCAAGTGTCCGCCGAGTCTACAGATTACGCTAATGAGTAGGACCGTGGGGGCAGATAGGGTTGTGGATGAGGTGGTGCTGCGGTTTCGGCATACGTGTGAGGTGCCATGGATGCTCCCTGGGGTACCGCCGACGGGGAGGGAGGTGGAGGTGCCGGTGGTTTCCGTGGTTGCGTTCAGGGGTGGACGCGTGTGTCAGGAGAATGTGTATTTTGATACGGGGAGTGTGATGGTGCAGGTTGGGTTGTTGGAGAGGGGGACGCTGCCGGTTGTGGGGGCGGAGGCGGCGAGGAAGGTTTTGGAGCCGAAGGAGGTGGGGAGTAATAAGTTGATTCGGGATTGGTAGGGTGTTTACATACAGACGTTTTTTTTTTTTCTTTACGTGGGATGGGGTTGGAGAATCTGGCGCTTTGTGATGCCGTTCGAGGGGCTCTTTCTTTAACCCTCGAATATAGACGGTAACGGATTGATGGAGAATGTTGTGGTCACTTCCATTCTGTGTCATTGCAATGTCTTCAAGAAGAACAAATCCCCATGCAAATGGTTCTCTCTTCATTCAATCGTGACAACTTGCTCTCCATCCATTGTTCTCCTCCCTCTCTTAGCAAACATGCGCACTCGCACCGTCATGTGGTTCCTAACGCTCGCGTGCATAATTACGGTGTTGATAGTGTGCTTGCTCATCTACCTGCGCCCACTTGCACTTGCACCACAATCGGCCGGTGGAGGGAATTCGCAGGTCACCACGGCTACGCAGATAATGTTGGTTCTGCCGACGGCATGGAATGTGACGATAACGGTTAATGTTACTGGGTGATGGGGTTTGTGTGGAGGGGTTGGAGGGTTGGGGGGTGGATAAAGGGTGTGGGGTTTTCTTTGTTACGCGCTGGATAAGATGGGTTTGCTCTGTGAGTTGAACGGAATAAAGACTTCATTTTGGATTGCAATAAATAAAGGAGAGTAACTCATGATCACTTTACGCACACTGCTCGCCAATGAGGTGAATTATTTCCGCTGCAAGGCTACCGAACCTCATGAGAGAAACGAGTAAGATGAAAAGCGCATATTGCTCTACCAGTCCCCTGAAAAATAAGTGTCCGTGCTTCTGCTGGGTTTCTCACCTTCGGACGTGTTGTCGTTCATAAGCTCGCCATATTTCGGAGGGATAAATCTTCGTGAATTTGATTTCGCGTCCTCGTTTGTTATACGAATGTTGACATTCCACCCACTATCAAAAGAAAAACCTCAATCCCCGTTTGCAATCTTCAGTCACAAAAGGACAAGCATGCTCAAAAGAAATAATTTATGACCACTCTATAACTAGAGTCATCATCAAGCAATCTGAGATGTCAACAAGAATTGCGGGAGTAAAATATGATTGCTTGCATTCAAAACCTCTAGAAATGAAAAACCATCCAGGAGGACAGCATGCCACAGCTTCATATCCAAACATCTGACACACAAAGTAGTATTAAGAAAATGTTTATGACTTGAGGATTTACCATACGTGGTAGCAGAAGATGTGCAAACATTGACAATCAACCAATTTTGCAGCCATCAGTTGGTTATCCAGTAGGTATATGTAATACTGGGAGATCTACCTTGAACTACAAATCAATAACAGGCTCTAATCAGTTCCAGACTTCAAAAGACATCAGCAAAATGTATTTTTGTCACTGAGAGCCTCTGGGAGTGTTTGGGAGATGTTAGACCAGATCCCACGATGATTAAATTCCAGAGTTGACTGGATTGACGCAGTGGCCTTCAGGTGCAATGGGAACTGCTGGTGACAAATCTGCAAGAACATAGAAGGTCTCTTAACTGACAGCACAGGAAAAAGGAAAGCAAGTAACAAGCCTTGGAGCATCTCGAATTGCTGCAGTGCAGACTGGCAAAAATAACATCTTCTTCAGAAGTGCTGGCAGGTCATCAGGGAATCATAGTTGCTACTTATCATGAAATGATCCTTACAACTAATGTATTCAGTTTGTATACTCATCTATATATCTATGTATTTATTTTTCTATGTAGTTATCCATCTATACATGGTATATATATAGTGGCCGCAGACATTTGTTGAGAGGACAATTTGATTTACACCTGCAAATGGCAATGGGGTGAACTTGGCAAAGCACTTGGACGCCGTGATCAATTTCTTTTGGAGATGTACTCAGAACATGATACTGAGTGAACTCAGCGACTCACCTGGAGGTCATTGTTATGTGATGAGGGGTCGCAGGAGAGTTGGGTATATTAGCTCGCTAGTGACGCAGAGGTCGATTGCGCCAGCCCTTGGCAATCTTGTCAGTGCACATCAGTAGTGCCGCATAGAGCCATACCTTACGTTCACATCTGAACCTGCCACAACCAACTTCACCAAAAGAAATTCACCACGAAATGCAAGTCAAAGTACACAAACCGACAATGGAGCTAATTACCTGTCCGTCGTCCATCCTGTGTATTGATGTGGGGACGGATTTGAGTGCGGTCATCACGTGGGCCGGTTCAGGGTTGAGCGCGGCGGAGCTGCATGCACTTTTGTTCGTGTGTACGTGTCAATTGGACTTAGCAGCAGTCAGTAAGTTTAGGTCAATAGAGAGATTCAGGACACCGGATACCGTACAACAGGTTATGAGCCCAGGCACTTCGCTGATTTGATGAACTCGACTCGAATTGCGGAATCATTGACACGGTCTCGGAGCAGTACAGACAGACAGACTCGACATGTGTACAAAACACAAGATGGCTGAATCGACAGCGTTCTCGATTAAGAACTTCGACGGTATGGACTACAAGAGCTGTAGTTTGGAAGTTGAAATACTCTTGGAGCAGAAGCCGGTTCTCGGCATTGTCGATGGTACAGAGGAAGCTCCAGAAGACACGACAGAGCTCAGATCATGGAAGAAGCAGCACGGAATGGCGCGGTGCATCATTCTCCTCGCGATGGAGAGGTCATTGCAGCAGCAGTATGCTGTTCTGAAAGATGTTAGACCGAGTCTTTGTAGAGTACGTCATCACGTGGCTTTGGGTTAGGGCTGGCAGCTACTATTTAGGCTACTTGTCATCTTAGACTTAGACTCAATCAATCGATCGGCTCGACAGGTTCGTCACAACAGGTTATGAACCCGGGCGCAACCACGATCCGGACACCATTTTCGACAAATATCAAGCGGAGATAACAGTCAAATCGCGAACCTTTATCTGAGCGAGGCCGCAGGGATCTGGATACCCTAGGGACTCAGGACGACGACTCCACGATGCAAAGGACTCAGATTCCTCCTCTCGACGAAATCTGACACTGAACTGTTTAGAGGCCTGCGATGGCTGCGATGGCCGCAATGGCCGCGATGGCTGCGATGGCCGCAATGGCTGCAATGGCTGCAACGGCCGCAGTGTTGAGTTCTACGGGTATACGAGATTGCGGCAACCGAATGACATGTCGACAGGACACATTCAGGACGAGTACGGAGAGTGGTTTGGCAGGAGTTTGGGCCAACATGGTATCAACACCCTCGGAGGACATTGTATCAACACCCTCAGAGGAGTTCGGGTCAACATCGGCATCATCAGGATGTGTTCGAAGTGATTTCGTAACAGGTCAACCAGTGGCAAAGCCAAGCAGATCGACATACCGTATGGTATTTGGATAGTCTATAAGAAGTGGGTGAGTAATGGACCGCGGATACTTGGGAGATGTCGGCAGATCGAAACCCCCGGGGAGGGCGGCGGTTGGTCCGCTACAGTGCGCTGGGTATAGAATTTGGGCAACCCGAGAGACCGGCGGTGGCAATTGTGGCCATGAATTCAAGAAGTCTGTGGACTTCTCTACTGTGAGGACGACGAAGCTTTGTTAGCTGTACAGTGTATACCTTCACCCTAAACCTTCAATGACGACAACCCCTACTCCACCTGGGAGGCTGAGTACGGGGATCCACGATCTACGGGAATAAGTTTCCTAGGGCTAGCTGTGAGGATTAGAAACCTACGGAGAAGCGTCTCCAATTCGAATCGCAGCTATGGAGAAGCGTCTCCAATTTCGACACCGACACCGACACCGACACCGACACCGACACCGACACCGACACCGACACCGACACCGACACCGACACATACTCGACTACCCGAGCATCCGCCACCGTACAACAGCTTATGAGCACTTGCGTTTGAAAAGAAATGACGATCAACACTTCCACTTCGTTTGGCGAGCGGAAGTTAACATCGCCACGGAGAAGCGTCTCCAATTTTGACGCGCCACCGTACAGCAGGTTATGCCAATTTCGACATGATACCGACACAGACACACCGTCGCATACGTACGTACATATCCGCCACCGTACAACAGGTTGCGAACACGTGCGTGTTTAAACGGGAAATGACGGTATTCCGCTTCGTTTGTCGAGTGGAAGTACACATCGCCACGGAGATGCGCCATCAATTTTGACACCGACAGCACAACCCATGATCGGGACTGAGAGGCTGCGTATGGGAATCAACGACGTTCCTGCCGCGATCACGATACAACAAGACTGTGTGTCACCTTTGGTGGAGCGGTTGACTGGAAGTCAAGACAGTGGAAGCCGACAGCACAATCGACTACCGAGCTTATGACTAGGCATATGGTTGATGCCTTCAATGGCATGAGCGGGAGAATGGTCGTTTGGGAGGAGCTCAGGCCATGGCATGGTTTGGCTTCTGTCTTTTGGCTTCTGTCGTCTGTTTGTTTTCAGTCTGTTTTTCAATGGCTTAGTGTTTGACGGACGTGATAACGCCCTGGAGGAGTGTTAGACCGAGTCTTTGTAGAGTACGTCATCACGTGGCTTTGGGTTAGGGCTGGCAGCTGCTATATAGGCTACGTGTCATCTTAGACTTAGACTCAATCAATCAATCGTCTCGACAGGTTCGTCACAACAAAAGACGCGAAGGCGCTGTGGGATCAGCTGAAGGAGGACTACAAGTCAAAGGTGAAGCTCAATGTGTGAGCTTTGGGTGACGAGATGTCAGCGGTGAAGTTGAGCAATTGCGAGAATGTACAGGAGTACACATTGAAGATTCAAAGTTAGGTGAATGACTTCAACCTCTGTGGGGAGAGTTCGACCGGTACGATGCCAAAGAGCGAGCACAGCTACTACCTGATGCAGGGTACACCTGAGGATGATGGTGGGAGGCTTTTCAGCCAGTTGATCTACGATAAGATCGACACCCTGGCAGACAAACCGGAGGAGGTAATTATGAAGATGAATGCCCACGAAGCGCGGCAACAGCAGGATGTCGACTTGGGAAGCATCGAACCACTGGCACTGGCTAAGACGCAGACGAAGAGTGTGAAGCGGAATTCAAAGCACTCTGGGAAGTCCCAGAAGTCCCGTGATAGCGGCAGTGAGAGCGATGGTAGTAGTTGTTCGGAGAGTGAGAAGCATCGCCGCAGGAATTGGAAGGATACCCAGGAATTCTACAGATGCCATAATGTGGGGCAGATTGCACGGTATTGTCCAAGCACTTGCACCGGTGGAGACCGGAGCAGCGACAGAGACAGCGGCAGCGGCAGTGGCGACGACGGTGACGACGACATCAATTGAGAACTATTGGATGTCAATCACTGGCAGATCCCCTGAGAAGAAGGGCTGGTACTTGGATTGTGCCACAACTTCTCACGTTTGCGGAGATCGGCGAAAGTTCAAACGGTACACGGAGTACAGCAAAAGAGAGGGGCAGGAGATTCGCGACTTGGCGGGAAGCGTAGCGGGCAAGGCTATCGGACATTGAGATGTACGACTGAGACTTCGGTTGCCTGGAGGGCGAAGACATGCGGTTGTTGTGAGAAACGTCTTGCATGTCGAAGGAGCATACAACTCGTTGTCCCAATCATGGCTTATGGATTGCGGATTGCGGATGGTGCAAGTCACTGGTTACGGAATGAAGATATACGATAAATTGCCGGTACAGGACAGTGCTCGAGGTTGAGGTTGAGGTTGAGTTCGAGGAAATCATGTGGGCGTGGCACTCCAGATTGGAGGTTTTTTCCGGCTGGATGTGAAGTTTGCAGGTAAGAGATATCGAGCATGAGTATGATTGTTTCGAAGGAGCTCCAAGCATGGTTGATTGTTTGGGAGGAATTCTGGGATTGGTGTCGGTTTGGGAGGAGCTTCAGGCAGAGCCCTATCTTTGTTTTCTTTGAAGTTTAGTACTATGGTCATGATACCGCCCTGGAGGAGTGTGGGGATGGATTTGAGTGCGGTCATCATGTGAGCTGGTTTAGGATTGAGCGCGGCGGAGCCACATGCACTTTAGTTCTTGTGTACGTGTCAATTAGACTTAGCGAGAGTCAGTGAGTTTAGGTCAATAGAGAGATTCTGGACACCAGACACCGTACAACGATTGACAGCCCCAAGAAGCCACAACATCCCGTTGCTTAGCGTTGCAATCACCATCTATATACCAGAAGACCATCTTTTCGACGGTGAGATTACCGTAAATCTCAGCTGTCACTGGTGGAATTGGCGAACAGTTCCCGGTCTGCTGCTGGATTTCGAACCACATTTACTCCATATTGTAGGGTTTTGGCCGAAGAAAACTGACATTGGAGAATGGCATTAACCTCATACTCCGGTTTCTTCTGGGTCATAGTACGCATCAGTGGTGCTGCAGGATGCTCATGGCCATAATTCTCATAACCTGGTTTCAGCCAGGAGCTGTTAAAAACTTTGGGCATTTTGCAGTGAGCTGGGTTGTGTAACCTGAAAGCATCGGCCCCGATGGCTTCAGTGATGCAAAATGTCCTGCAAAATGGCTGTTGAAAGTTTCTAGATTTGAGATTCGCCGACTTTGATTCAGTGAGCCTGGTGTCGAGAGAAACGTAACTTCCCACTTTGAAATCGCGTGGCTGGCAAGACTTATTGGCTTTAAAAATCATCCTTGTTTACCTGACCTCCAACTGCTCTCTCAACATATGAAGATCTGACATCATTGGTTTCGCAAATGCATCTGCTTGTAGGCTGATATTCTGCTTCCAGTCGGCACTGCAGTGGGTACCAGCAGATCAATCACCACTATTTGCAAGAATCCCATGTTGGCTCAAACAGAAGACCTCTTGAGATACAAATGGTATGCTGCGTTATAGGTGAATCCTGCCAATGGTTATAGGCTGTCCCACTCGATTGGGCAGTGAGCCATATACACCTTCAAGTAACGTTCAATGACTGCATTCAGACTCTCTGCTTGGCCGTCTGTTTGCAGAAGATAGATGGTACTGTGACTGCATTAGATCCACAGTTGCATGTTTATTAGTGTTAGCAACAGGTTGGGGAAACCAGCCAGCGGTGTGGGTTCAGGCTGGAACATTCGGTAGGTTCACTTGCAAACCCATTGAAAAACCCGACCTGCTGCTTCTTGGTTGGCCAAATTGGTTCCGATACCCGTCAACCCATCGGCTTTGCCTGGTTTGGCTACACTTGTCATTTCCAGTCTGTGGTTCTGGTTTTCAGGTTCTTCGATCTATGGTCGGAATTTGATATTCTACTGATAATTGTAAAATATTGACTTTGGTAATCATTGTCTTTCTTTGTTGTACTAGCCGCCTTTATAACCAAAAATATGAGAGACACACTCCCTGCTCAATCCTGAAAATGAGAGTCAACGGAGCATCAACGATTTATGGTCTTGCATCTTGGGTAATCTGAGTGGGGATTGGTTGCAGACACTCATAAATGAGGTATAGGCCGCCTTTATAGGCAAAAGAGAAAGCGACACGCTCCCTTCCCCATCTTGAAAATGAGGGTCAATGGAGCGTCAACGATTTTTGACCTTGCATCAAGGTGAAACTAAGCGTGCTGTGGCCATGATTGTCTATATACAAAGTTTTGACCATTCTTATAGGCTAAAACACTTATAAACACTCAGTTGCAGCTTTGAAAATGAATTAGGTTGTGATTGTCCAGGAGGCTGTCATGGGAATATCTCTTGCTTCTCTGCCTATACATGCTGCCAACTGATTCTTTATAGATGTCTTCCATCGAGTGCCACTTAGATTACCCGAGATGCAAGACCAAAAATTGTTAATGCTGCAATGATGCCCATTTTCAAGATGGGGCAGGGAAGGTGTCGATTTCTGTTTTGCCAATAAAGGCAGCCAATACTTTGAGTATGTATAACAATGACCAAATCACTGCTTGATGACCTGACTTACTGAACCAAAAATCGTTGATGCTCGGTTGACGCTCATTTTGCCACGGGGTGTATCCACCATATGGAACTGTTTAATTTGGCATTATATCACAGATGGTGTTTTGGCAGCCATTCTATCGTCTTCATGTACTGTCTCCTTTATCACTACATTGTTCTATAATAATACATATACAAATATCCTTTGAAATATACTATAAAGTGTGTGCTAATTGTAGATAATAATACACTCAAAAATCCCATTCCTTGCATTCAATACTCGTCTTCAATTTCAGGTTCACTCAATAGGCTGCTCTCGTTTCCTAAATGGATGTCAGCTGCATTAACATGCAGCAGATAGTCTACTTAGCTGTGGATGTTCGTTCATCAGTCAGCAAATCTGGAATGAAATCTTTATCGTGCTTGCTATCCTTGGCATTTGCATCAAAATTGAAAAATTCAGCATTGGGAAGAGGAGTCTGTATATACACATATCCGGGTGGCACACCATCAATTTGGGAATGTGGAACTCCCTCAATTTCACCTGGAGGCACAGGTGATGTTCCAGGCGGAGGTGGCGCCAGGTTTGGTAGAGAAGCCCGCGGTACTTTGGGTGGTCAACCTGTCTGTCAATTTTATACTGTCCCATTTTAGTAAGGCAGGAAGCCGTGCATTTACTTTTCAAGAACCATTGCGGGGTGTCTTTCCATAGCAACCTCCATCTTTCTTTGCCCAGGAAACACAACTCCCCGGTTCTGCTCTTCTTGCACTTCGTAGTGAGGTCTCTTGATTTGTAATTACATTTCCTCTATTATGGCCCCCAAACACCCTCCTTTGGCCATTGTGGCCATATTCAAGGCAAGGTGCATGTTGGACTGCTTTAGCTGTACCCAACCTCCCAGCCTTGCCATAGTGGCTGACATGTTGAAAACCTAGAAGAAATTTATGGCGGTGTCTAAAAATGAGATATACCTAGAATTTTGACCATATATGACTCCGTAGCCTCCTCTAGGGTATTCAAAGCCCCTATAGTCCACTCGCGGGGATACTGATCACGAAATTAGTCCACGAAAATTGTTAGAACTGACAATGTCTTGATGTTCAAATTCGTGGAATATGCAGAGAAATGCGGTGGTCCACCATGGAGGTTTCCATTACGGGCAGCTATCAATTGCTCACGTATCTCTCGATGTACACCAGACGTACATTATACCATTCGTTGATGGCCATCTACCTCGAGATAGATTTACTCACATCCTAGTATTGCATGCTGCTCTTTATTCTTGCTGTGTCCAGTAATACGGACATTTTTTAAATGTGCATCCTGGGATATAGTTTCTCTGGCTACATTGGCAGCGTAGCGATGGACAAACTGGTGTCTGCGTTTCTGCTGTGTTCCGGTGGGTGGCACATTGGCTGAAGCGCCCATCAGTCATCTCAATTTGGTTCCGCTTGCACCTCGATCAGGTCCTTGTGGTGCCATGATTTGCTGTTTTGGAATAAGCGAAGAGGATGATAACCAAATGAAGTGGGAAGTCATGAGGAGTATATAGTTAGCTTCAAGTCGAAATGGGATGAGTGACAGCCAACTTGCACAGTCTACTCAGGACGAATCCTGCTGTGTATTGCTGCAGGTTGCAGGAGTCTCCAACGGTCCCGCCATTTGCAGTATGTCGGTCTGATGTTGTATGTTTGTGTACAGGGGTGAATAGTGGTGAACAGCAGCTGAAATCACATGATTGAAAAATACAAAATGGACATTCTTCGACAGGAAGGACGTCTGGGGAGGTGTGTCCCAAGGCCTCCCTGGGATTTACCATGAAACAGACGCTAAACATCCTGTCATGTTGTATGGTTAGCATTACTATTCCCAATGTAGTGATGGTCAAAACCCAGATTTTGCTTTGTTCAAGTTGATCAAATGTACCAACCTTGACATGAAAGATGCAGCTTGCCTCCATGTGGTCCGTATCTTGCAACATCCAACATCTTGCCCCACAACAACTTCAGCACAAAATACAATGGTCATGATCTGAAAGAGGAATTTTCCCAGCTTCTACCAGGCAAATGTGGCAAATCGACAAAATATCCACCTAACGACTCAATCAAGCCAATGAAGGCAAGAGCGAAGTGGAAGCTGATAGGGTCCGAACCATATGAGACTTGCGCAGCTTGTGATCGAAGAAGAAGCTTCCAGCGGGGACATCATGAGAGACGGACATTTTGAGCACAGAAGAGACAAAGTAAGGCATCGAGAATTATGTGGATAGGGAACGTGCTGCGGGAAGAACGCTAGTTGAAGATGCACTGACCGCTATTATGCAAGAGCAGGAAGATATGCACAGTGCTGAAGAGATGGGATTGAGAACCAGAAAGCCCGAAACAACATTTGATGAGATGTTGAATGCTATCTGAGACAGTCAGAGCATTCTGGAAAGTTCCCGTGATAAGGAGGATGGGGAAGATGAGGATGATCGTGAAGAAGATACAGAGCTTGGCAAGCTGAGCGAAGATGACGAACCTGGCTGGGTGATGGGCACAATCACCACAATGGTACAGCAGTGCTTCGAGTGTTCAATGCAGAATCAGATGAGGCTTGACAAATTGATGTAACCAGGATGGTGGGACGTGGCCGACTACTTGAGTGAGAGATATATGAAATATGGGATAGGTGAATTTATGGTTCCAGCAGTCATTACACCACAAACTGTCATGGTAGTAGCCGCACCTGAATCGAGAACATTAGGAGAGTTTATGGAGAGTCAAGGTAGCGTCCCCGAATGATCGCACACCCCGCATGGGACTCCTCGCCCAGGAAGTAGTCATAGCAGGCTGTGTCCTGGGACACCACCGCCACACAAATGAATAGCATCTTGCCCACCCTACACAATGCTCGATTCGTCACCGATTGAGAAATGGAAGCCTGTAGAGCCCCTAAGCTTTCATCGCTGTCTTCAGTGTCCCTAGACAATTGCTATACAGACATCGGATTCGGACGAAGAAATGGCGATGGCTCCTGCCACACCAGTGGATTATATTGCTGAATTGCTGTCTTTGACGACTTAGCTCATTGAAAAGCACATCGTGTACGCACTTTGCTACATTTCAGCTTTTTCTGGATTTCAGTGACCCAGTTGTGGGACATGGTAATGTGTCTGGGCATGTGCAAAGGTCGAATGGGCCATGCGAAAGTTCTAGTCTGCTAAGCATGTTGATAGACAACCAATAAACTTGGTATCATGTTGCATGTTACACTTAAGTCAGAAAGCAATAACAAAAATTGAGACCAAATTTGGTAACAAAATTTCGGTGAGTTATGTCATACAAGTCATAGAAGGAGCGGTCAATGGGCAATGCCAACCTAGATGAATGACAACCGTCATGTTGCATTCATGCACGCATCGAACAGCACAACTCTTTGCTCAGACCTGCTGCACATAGCCGAGATATTGAAAAATGCTTGTGGTAGGTTGTAACGGCAGCACGTGACCCAGGTCCGGGTAACGGCCATTCTATATAGTCAGCACGCCACGAGACTTAGATCTCTAGCGATAATCTTACCTATACACCTATTTACTATCACTCGAGTCCACGTTTGCAACCGTATACCTATAATTACCATACGTATGCCTACAAGGTCGGACTCTCGCGTACGTGCCCTTACACTATTATCGCTTTTCAGTAAACGGAAACGTTTCGCTCAAGGGATTCACGAGTTTACCCCTTTACCGACACGCCACATCATCAAGTTTACAATTGAGATTACAGCCTTAAAAACGACATATCGAAGCATGATTACTGCAAGCACGGATATCGATCGTTTCATCATTCAATTGAGCACCCTGATGGCAGCGGAGAAGAGTTCAGAGACCAATTGGCACACAAGGCGCGCCACCGGCGATGATGACAATTATCACGACAACAGTCCTTGACTATTCGATTCGTCCAATGACAGAAACCGAATATGATCGAGATATTGAGTCGAACACCATTCCTACGAGTCAATTGAGTGCGATCATGAGCCAACGAAGCTACAAAGGACGAGACGCGTCGCCGGCAATGACGATGATTATCACGAGTACAGGATTCGACCCTATCAAGGAGAGAAATCGAATACCATTCCTACGAGTCAATTGAGCGCGATCATCAGTCGGAGAACCTACAGTCAAAGGCGCAATCTTACCACTGAATCGGCATTACCATGAACCGAAGGCGAAGTTGAAAGACGATTTCGAGTCAGCACAGTGGCGACTACATCCCTTCGAAATGAGTGGAGTGCATCGACTTCAATTGGCGTGTACACCTACAACTCTAGCAACCTCGAAGAACCTCGGAGGACAGCAAACAACAAAGGCAATTGGGAGAGTCTCAGAATGGCGGCGATAAGAAATGCAACTTCGGACCATTCATCTCTGAACCTGCGGAAAACACTACCGGGAATTCAAAATCGGTCAAGTCCAATAAGCCCAGTGGAGGCAGCCGTGCCAACTATAAACAGGGCCGTGGCTTTCAAAGGAAGTCTACGGAAGCCGAAAGCCAAAACGGCAATGCACTCGCTGCGGCAGCGGAGACCACACAACCTACTGTTGTACTATATATACACGGCAACATGCAGCGAGCCAAAGCACTAATCGACTGCAGTGCAATGAGCATCATTATATCGCCCAGCCTACTTAGGAAACTCGAGCCACCATATGAACCAGCATTCACCTTCACCCTGGCCCTGTGATGATGTATGTAGAGAATCAAATGGCCAGTCTCTTGGTTCAGTATTTAAGCACCTTAAACCGGTTGACGAATCGGAGGTTTTAGTCGTCCCAATGAAGGTATACGACCTAGTCTTGGGCTTGCCATGATTTATGGCGAGAAACCCGGAAATCGAGTGGAGCAAAGGTTGATTGACAGCCCTACGAACGCCAAATGGATTGCAACGGGCGATTAGTCCAGACGCAGATTGGACAAGTCCGCTGCCGGAACGCGGTGGGGTAACCAAAATGGTGAGCCTTCTCCGGGTATACAACTACTCGGGGCTGCCGCATTCGATCATCTCTGAGCTAGTGAGGAAGTGGTCGAGGCATTCGTCATATGACTTGGCAAATGTCAAGGGTTGCTGGGAGCATGACTGGAAGGCATCACCGAAAGTGAGAGAAACCCCAGGACACTGAATGCACGAGCAGGAGCAGCGGCGGTAGTTGCGGCAGAAGAGTGACACAGTGACGGTGCTTGAATGACTGCTACCGGCTTGCTGAGACACCAAGGGAGAAACTGGTCAACAGGGCTTGGTCCTATTGTGACGAACCGTCTGATCCAGCTATCCCGGGACCCCTACCCATCTCCACTCCGCCAAGGCATGCTACAATGCAGAATGCAGACAAGACTAATGAGAATAGGAACAGACATAGTTAACGTGGAGATGGTAACAGATGATGGGGGTCGTATCCCAGCACAATAACAAGATTTCACAATATCAAGAGTTGTCGTATCCTCGTGAGATACAAGGACTATGTGGACGTATGCAGCAAAGATATGCCAACTCTCGCACCGCACCTATCACGGCATTCGTAGGGAATTTGTGAGGAAGAGCGGTTCTGGCTCAAGGAGCGTAGGAAGAGGGTGAGAGGAAATGACAGGGTAACCCGGCCATGAGGAACCACACAAATTGCGTGGATCTACGAAATCTCAGAAAGAGCGAGTGAGACCAAGAGCTGGGAAAGATATAGTTCCAATCATCACCGCCTGCGGCAGCACCGATCTCATTTGTGAAGCAGAAGGACTGCAGACTGCGGCAGTGTGGGGACTACCGAGCTCTCACACAAGCTGCGTTGAAGATCCGATATCCTCTCCCACTGATCTCGCAGATGCTCGACAGGACCTCAGGAATGCCTATTACCTCATCGTAATCAAGGAAGGCGACGAGTACAAAACCGAGCTACAATACCAATTAGAGGAGATAAGTCATCGGCAGAGCAATGACTTTTAAAGAGAGGGATAACCCTACCGGAGATGCCGGAATGATGGACCAGAGTGCACTTAACGACAGAGAAGTCCAGCGGCACCCAGAGAGCGGCGATAAATGCACCCAGAGAGCGGGGATAAGCGTACCAGATGAATCAACATACGCACCTAGCATCCGGAAGATGATAAGCCCACCTAGAGAATTCACGGCCAAAGCTCAAAGTCAGAGATAACGAGAATAGACCGAGCGAAGTCCGAAAAGGCGAAAAGAAGTCGAAAGGTCAACGCAAAGCAAGTTGAAACACGAAGCAAGTCGAACCACGAAGCAGGTCAAAAAGAAAGGCGAAAGCAAGTGCAAAAATGGGATGAAAGCAAGTGGAAAAATGAGATGAAGCAAGTGAAGTCGACCAAGACCAGCCAAAAGACAAGCGAAGTCAAAGACCTCCGAAATCCAGAGACGAAGGCTGCCAAAAGACGCGTCGGTCAACAAAGATCACCAAAGTCTACCGAAGTTCATAAGTCTACCGAACCACGACGGCAATCAACAACCGATTTAAGTCTAAGTCGTCGACGTAGCAACGAACTTCAGATGGGGGGATGACCGTGTCAAAAAATGCGTCCTACCGACAAGCCAAATGCCCACCGGGATGCAATCTACTGAGACGCACTGAGAAGTCGAACGAGAAGTCTACCGAGAAGTCGACCGGCAAGGTCTGCCAAGTCGACCAAGATTCTACTGAAGCCTCCTATCGAAAGCGCAACCAGAAGTCGACCGTGAAGTCTACCAAATCGATCAAGATTCTATTAAAGCCTCCTTTCGAGAGCACAACCATGAAGTCAACCGGATGGTCACCGATGCGGACTTCCAAAGACGACTACCTAGTCAACCGCATCTGGGAGTCAATGCCACTACCAGCTGCAAGACATATTCTACAGAGCATGCGGAAGCACTGCACGAAGGCTCAAGAGAGCCTAGGCGCTCGAACTTGGTAAGTATAACCATTTTAGAGAAGCTCACTAATTAGATGTCGATGAATGCGACGCGACTACATGCGATGCAATTGACATATATGATTGACGGCTACGACCGATGCCGGAAGCGGAAGCTCCCATCGATGGCAAGTCACGACCGGAAGCTCTACCACCCTGACAATTTCAACAATGACCTACGCCGGGATATACGAGCTACGGGAATGATGGTCATTGGAGCATGGGTTAGGAAGTCGAGATATGGAGACGGGATCACTTTTGGATGTTTTCTTGTTTCTCTCTGCTCTTCTTTTCTTTTCTTCTTTGGATCACGGCCCGGTACAAATGGCGTCAGCATGGGTTTTTACCACCAGCCAATGGAGGTGGAGTTTCCCTGTGGACCGGATCCGCCGAAAGGTCGCCATTGAGCTGTAACGATCGGTTGTGGGACCTATGGGTTCGTATGATTGCGTACCTAGGATGATTGTTTCATTCTTTGTTTCCCTTTCCTTTCCTTCTCTCTTGTACAGTTTATGCAGCCCAGGAGGTCTGCACCTAGAGAGAGGGATAATGTAACGGCGGCACGTGACCCAGGTCCGGGTAACGGCCATTCTATATAGTCAGCTCGCCAAGAGACTTAGATCTCTAGCGATAATCTTACTTATACACCTATTTACTATCACTCGAGTCCACGTTTGCAACCGTATACCTATAATTACCATACGTATGCCGACAAGGTCGGACGCTGGCGTACGTACCCTTACATTGGTCACGGACATAGAGGAGAATGAGCTGGATGAGGACAGCTGTGGATGGCAGGATATTTATCCAAAACAAGTGTATCAATCTACATGCCGTGAATTGCAGGCCGAATGCGCTGAAACAGGATAGGAGCCTGTCATTCATTGCTCAGATACCGAGAATAGTGGGGGATCAAAAATTGAGAGGCCACAAAGCTTTTCAATGCCAATGATTATACATAGAAACAATATATTGGCTGTCAGTAATGACAGTATACAGTTTGCGATCAATTGATCAGCATACAATGGGTGTTAGTGTGTCTTAAAGATGAGGGTCAACGGAGTGTCAACTAGTTTTCATCTTACCCATTCGGCAGTTACAAGGCTGCATAGTCTCATCCTTCCGAAGTCAAAGTATTGGCCATCTCTATAGGTAAAATGCAAAGCCACGCACTCAGTGCCCCATCCTAGACATGACCGTCAATGGAGCATCAACACCTATTGGTCTTGCATTGTGGATAATCACAGTGCTGTGCAATGGCATTAACCGGTAATCGCAGTAATGGCCGGCTTCATCAGTGAAAATACTAGTGATAATGTCACTGCCACCATCTAAAGATGAGCGTCAATCGAGTGTCAAGGATGATTGGTCGTGCATCTTGCTTACTCAATGTGCTGTACATCGATGTTCACCCATAATCAAAGTATTGGCTGACTTAATTGGCAAAAATGCAAGTGGCAATATCGCTAAGAACTCCAATAAATGAGCTACAACGTGGAGTTGTCAGTTTTCGTGGGGGCATAGTAAGCTACACAGCAACAGACAGCATTGCAGTGTTCCTAAATTGAGTTTTTAATGGTTAGCTTTTCAATATGTCTTTGTATACAACTTGACAAATATGCATGCAATGTCTCACATGTCTTACAATTTTCTAGCTCGTAGCTCTAGAGTCAATAGTCGAGAACCGGCTTTCAACTTGACCATTACGTAACCTTAGACAGTCTCTCAGGTTGAATTGCGCAGCTATCAATTTCCAACCATGATGATGGATTCACTATCCTCAAATACCTGGTTGATTGAGGTTATGATATCTTTAAAAAATGAATATGTCTTTCTTTGGCATTTGAGCGACCTTACTTTACAAATCATCTCCAATGCATGGTGGCCATCTGTGAATGTGGGCTCGAAGCGATCCATCGCGTTGAGGAATTTTGGACATCGGCCTTTCTGGTGATGCTATTTACACTGCGGAATTGAGGCACCTGGCAGCACTGGGTTCATTTGTATCATTTGTCCTCAAGTTCTTCGCCGTCCAGCAGAAGATGGGACCAGCTCAATGAGGAAACACTTGCTTGCACATGAATGCGTGGCAAAGTTAAACAAACTCCCAGAGTCGGCAGTTACTGAATTCACTAGTTCAATGGTTGATGAATGAGCTTTGGCCATACTCAAGAGGGAAGGAAGTCAAGGAATTACAATTGTAAGTTTGCAATGGAAATTCATATTTGACATTTAGGTTTGATCTATATTAACAGAACTGACAGAGAAAACACTCCAAACTAGCAGCTGAAGAATTTCTAACTGCCGAATTTCACCAGGACACCTGTAATCGCTGCCTCATGTTAGGATTTGTTTCGGCGAATAATTTATCGCACACTCGATCAAAGCTAGAGCTATGATGGTGATACAATGTATTACACAATGAATTAGTTCTACCGTCAGCCAGCACCACAAGCAAAATTTCCTGGAGGGAATACTCACTGACAGTGGATGCAATTAAAAAGCAGTTGTGGTCAAGGAATAAAGTTAGTTAAGCTTTAGACGGGTGAACATCAATGAATGAAGTAGGCATAATGTTAGTCAATGCTTACTGGATGGATCGAAACTGGGCATGGCGTGAAGTACAGCTCACTTGTGAGGAGGTAGATATTGTTTTCATTTCCTACTTTGAAAGCTAATTTAGGTTGTTAGGTCATGAGTCAACATTCTGCAGGAAGGCTAGCTGCCCATTGGAAGGATGTTCTTGATCGTTTTGAGCCGACCAACAGCTGTGTACGTGCAATTACGACTGACAACGCTTCATCATACTACCCGCTGACTCATGAACCACCATCGACCCTTGGGGCCTCAGGACCTGAGTGGCCTGCATTGAGTAACCACATTCCTTGCACTGCTCACATCATTCAACTTGCTTTTGGTGCATTTATGAGTACTCTGGGTGGCAAAGGCTGCACCAAGTCTTGGGAAGCCCAAGAGTGCAATCAGCAATTTGGAGAGAATCAAGGCATAGCCATTGGGAAGAGTCAAAGACTTCAAAACGAGGGCAATGCAACAATCCACGAGGTGTCGACCCTGAGACCAGTTTTAGCAAAGATAATCAAGAAAGGGAGTATTTCAAGTAATTTTGGGGGTACAGAAAATGACTTTTATATAGCAGGGAATGCTTGCTGTATTGATTACGCTGACACTGGGTTGTCAAAACCAGTTCATTAACTGTCAAACAGAAAAAGTACGAAATGTAGTACTACCCAGTATGAAAGTGCAGACTTGGTGGAATACGACAGTGCAGTTGCTTGCGCAAGCCTACCAATTTCGAAAATTCACCCCTGAGTGGCTCATGAATCGAATATACAGCGAGTATCGGCAACTCTTCTAAAAAGACGATGAATGTACTATTGTCAAGTACGTCATGGAATTTTGAAGGCTATTCCGATACAGGACCCTGTTGGTGTCGAAACAGCCTATGGTGACCCTGCGTCACATTATCACTGTCTTCAATGACATCTTCGATCATATGGATGGCGTTATGCAAGCTTTAGCAAAGCGGATGACTGAATTGAAGGGAGACTTATACTTCACCGTGAAATTTGTGCGACAGATGCAGTCCAACTATTATGCTGAAGTCACTCCAACAATGGCTATGCCTGTGATTTCAGCACATGTTGATCCGTTCCAAAAGTTGCGATCGTTTAGAAAGTGAGACAAGGGAACGGATATCATTCCTGGGGACAAGACTTCCTATACTACCCAATAGAAGGAGGCATTACTGCGGTCTGTGGAGAATGAATACTGTGCCAAACATTGACGTTTGCCCATCATTAACTGGACAGTGTACTGAGCAACAATCTCTTCCCCTCTGCAATGGCTTCACGATCTGGACAATCTCCTTCTGATCCATATAATATGTCCATCGATGACGAAGGAAAAATAATGCCAGAAAATCTATCTGAATTGATTCCCGGACGAACGGATCACCCAGCTCACATATTGACAGAAGCAATGCTCTATTTGAAATCACCGCCTGAAGTACCAAAGTACTGGGGGCAACATAATCCGAATTTTAACTATTACCACTCTGACAATATCGAGAGTTGCAGCACATTGTGGATCCCGGATACTGAAAACTGGTTGCTGCAAGAAGAGGAAATGCGGTCAAGGTACACCGATCACTCCAATGCGGCCTGCAATGCGATCTCTGTTATACCACACGGTGTCGGAGTGGAGGACGGTTTTTCCCTTTGGTGAGACATTATTGGCTGTCCGCAATCAAAAACCAAAAGCGAGATCCTTTGCAAAAAAGTCATAGTAAGGCAGTTTGCTCGAGCAAATACCGGGATATCGGCAGGCGATGACCCCTCAAAGAATCCGATGTTAACTGAAACCGACTTGAAAATGAAGAGAGAGGTGGAGGAATGATAATCGCATGACAAGGTCAAGATCCATGACTTTTCTGAGATATGGCAAGGCAGTCAGAACCGATGTGCTACAAAGAAGAGATCTTGCTCTGAAATGAAGCAGATGACAGCTGTAGGATATATTTCAGATACTGAAGAGATCGTCAAAGCATTGTGGTCACACTGTAAACAAGATGGTCTGGCTGCATTCAATCTGTCAGAAAGATCACCATTGCCACCAGCTTTGGCTGCACAGAACGTCCCTGGAGGACAAACTCAAGTATTAAATGTGAGCCATAACAGAAAGATTGACCGCCATTCCGCCAAAAGTGATGAGGACAGTGCACCTGAAAGCTTTTCGGACACCAAAAATTGGCCTGACTGGAATGGTGACTTGGATAATCCAAATGAGAGCGAAGACCACTGGGAGGCAGACAATGAATCTGACATAGAGCTAGAAAATGGCATCAAGGATGTGGAGAGCCCAGAGCGGCGGGATGTTAGTGCAGCACTGAATGTTCCCGGCTTGATTTGGCCAACAGGGAGGTCAAAGAAAAAGACTGAAAAGGTGTTGATGACGGTCAATACTATGGAAACGAGGAAGATACAAGGGGACAAGACAAAGTTGGGCAGAATGCTTCAATGTATTTTCACCAGGTTCTTTAAGTTGTTTGAATGAAGATATCATTTAGAGGAGTATTATGGTAGAATAGTGAGCAGTCGCATGTGAATATGGGTTCAAAAACAGATGTATAGCAGGTGAAATGAATCATTTGGCCAGATTTGTCAATGTTAATAGAATGAGAGTGACCAGTGCAACAATATTACTGTGCTCGGCTTTGCCAAAGGGCCAAGTCTCGTTCAGTCAGAGAAGCACCCAATAAGTTCAAATCATTATGAATACAATTATCAATGGCAGCAGATGTTGAATGGACAATACATTGAAATGCGCCTCAATAGAGCATTAAGGATTTTTGGTCACTTAAGTGAGGTGATTGAAAAGTGGTTTGGTTGTTGTTATGCATTACCGACATATTGGCAGCCTTTATAGGCAAAAGACACAGCGACACGGCCACTGCCACATTCGGAAAATGAGTGTCAATGGAGCGTCAACGATTTCTGGGTTTGCATCTTTGGTAATCTATGTGGCGATTGGTTTCAGACAGCGCTACATTAGGTACTGGCCGCCTTTAGCAGCAAAAACACAGGTGATAAGCTCCCAGCCCCATCCTCAAAAGGAGCGTGAACGGAGTGTCAATGATGTTGGTCTCGCATCATTGCCAATCCATACGTCGCATTGCAGCAATAATTCATTTACGAAGTAATGGAGGTGTTTGCATGCAACACACTACACGACATGCACGTTCCTGTGTCATGATAATGAGCATCAACGGAGCGCGAAAAATGTTCAGTCGTGCATATTGAGTAATCAAGGCATCATGCGGATAGGTGAGCTCATAACAGAACTACTCACAGCCTGTATAGGCAAAAATACAAAGCATTAAATGAAACGCATGGATTCCAAAATAATCAATACCGCAAACTGCAGAACATGCAAAAAATGATCACTGGATGCTGAATAAGTGATTTACATAATATAGTATTATCCAACAGCAAAAACAAGAGCACTATTGACATCTACACATGAACCTGCTGACAACCCGCCAGATTCGGACTGGTTGGTAGGTTTCCATTGAACCATACCCGAATTGACAGATTGGGTGTAATCACAACATGGACTGCCAGCATGGTAGTGGTTCAGTTTCCACCCGGACCTGTACCTGAAGCGATGGTCCAGAAACATTTCTAACAGCAGTTAATATGGATCACAAGAAATCCGACAGGAAGTGCTGATTGCTATTGGAGAAAATGTCATCCAAAATTCCCATAGTGAGAACCCACATGTCATCAAACTCTCTGGCGAATGTTTTTTGCATTAGATCCTGTTCCATGGCTACTTTCCATCGCACTCGGTTGGTAAGTGGATGGGCAATCATAATTATGCTGTTGTAGCCATATTTGGCCGAAACTAGTCATTTAGTAATGAAATCAAGATTAACCATTGACGAACCTGTCTCGGCTATTTGCATCAGTTGCAGCGAGCGAGACAGGTGTTCGCATAACTGCTTGACAGTGTGGATAACGTCGAAACCTCCAACCCATCCCTATACGGACCAAGCTAGATGAGGTGAATCACATTGTGATGGAATGGCCACCACAGTGTTTTCGGCTCTTTGGTTCCCGCCACCATGTGGAGAGTGATGAGCTTCCGAGATAACATTGCTGCATGTGTCCAATGAGACGCAGAGTGTCCAAGCATCATACCGAAAATGAAAGCAATCATACAGTTGGAACATTCTTACTTGCACCATGTGTTTCCGATGGTGATTTTCATTCAAATTCTGAGCTACCCAATTTCCAACAGTCTGGAAAGTCGGCTTCTTGGCAAATGATGTTTACAATTGGACCAAAATATGCATCTTTCACCGGTAACATACACACCTCTTGGTTCAATTCCTCTGCACTGATGGTCTGGATATCTAAGGTATTGATAATGATGGCGCCTGATTGCGTTACCAAAATGGGATGGCAAATTCTGCTCAAAGCATCGGCACCACATTGGCTGCTCCTGGGATGTACTTGATCGAACAGTCCATCTGCTGAAGGTTATCCAGGTGTTTACATTGGCAGCTAGAAAGCTTGTGCTGGCTCAGGATATACTACAGCGACGCGTGGTCTGGGTATAATGATGTATGTCCGTCACTCAGGTTTGTCTTCCAATGGATAGAACTGTTGTGCATTGCCAACATCTCACTTTTACTCATCGCATTGTGTGTCTCAATGTCATTTAATTTTCGAGAGAAATAGCCCAGCAAACATTCCACCAGCTGACCCTCTTGTCCCCAAAGTTGCATTGTAGGCAGAACACGTCCAATTGGCACTTCCGAAGTATCGGTGCACAGAATGTGGTGGCGTTCGGAAATGTGTAGTCCCAGCATTGGCGCGGATGCCAATGACCTCCGAATATCATTGAATTCAGCCTTGAGAATTGAAAGCCACCGAAAGCCACTTTTATTGGCTCTCAATGCATATTACTGTGAGGTTCTGTGCATGAAGCTGGGCAGTGATTTCCTTTAAGAGCCTGCCAACCCCAAGATCGTCCGATGCTGGGGTGGTCCCGCTGGTACCAGGCAGTCATTTGTGGCCACAATCTTCCTTTCGTTCAGATGGACACCACTCCAGTTGACTTTGAAACCTACGAAAAATGTCTCCTATCTTCGACACTCAAATTTTTGCTCATCGAATCGGGGATCTCCTGTCCCAATTACCGGCGGGATGGTGTTGACATGTATCTTGGGTTTGGCAAAACCATGTGAAACAAACAGTATGTCATCCAGGCTTTCAATCAGAATGTTTTTATACAGGCCGTAAATGTGATGCATGCCATGCATAAATGCTGACAACATGTTAGCCAGAACAAACGGAGTCACTGTCCACTCATGGAAGCCATCCAGAGCTTAAAATACTGTGTTATGCCGCTCATCCGGGTGAATATGAAACTAGTGGTCACCACTGGCTACGTCGAGCTTCGTAAACACCTTGGAACCATGTAGCTGCTCAATGACATATTCTGTGTATGGGAGTGGGTGCGGGTGTTTGGTTGTGATTGCATTGAGGCCACTGTAGTCGACAAACATCCAGAGTTCAGAGCCATCCGCTTGTATAGCAAAGCTCACTGGTGCCGTGAATTGGGAGTTGCTGTAAGTACCCCAGCAATTAGCCAGTAACTCGGCAGCCTGAGTTTCCAACTCCAGGTGCTCTGAAACCGATATCCTGTATGCCTGGTTATATGCTGGTATTTCTCTCTGGTTGGTTTTGATGAGTAAGTTGTGTGTTGAAGCTGGAGGGACTCCCTTTTGAAGTTCAAAGAGGTCAGCAACTGCCTTCCTGACATGTAGCCACCATATTTCGAGGTCTGCAGGCTTGGGTGAAGATGCCTCCTCCTCCTCCTATATTTTTTGTTTCATACGTTCCCAGATATTGACGATAATGATCACTGATGACATGCACTTGGCAATGCAGGACACGGAGTACGTATTGATCACTGATCTACGGGCCACCATTGTTAAGCTGATTGGAAGTCCGGATATCTCTATGCGAAGGACGATGCTGTAACTTACCTCTTTTGTAGTTAGCGCCATGGGTCATCGATTGAGCTTATGTCAATACAACATGTCTCGTTACATGGTACAATTGACACACTCCTGCACACACTGGACAACTTGAGCATGCCCACCGTAAAACATGTTACGAACCCTTGCATGTAAAATGGAACAGACGATCAACACTTCCACACAGTGGGAGCAATGGGTCCGGGAAACCTGCCAGTGGTCCGGGTAACATGCGAGCGGTCCGAATTTGGACCCTAAAAACGGGTCCGTTCGGTTCCAGACCTGTCCAAAATCCCAACCCACTGCCTCTTGGCTGGTCAAGCCCGGACTCGTACCCGTCAACCTGCGGGTTTTGCAGGTGCTGGCTAGACCTGTCGGTTCCAAACTCCTGTTCTGCATTTCGGGTTTTACTATTTATCGTTGCATTCAGATATGCTACTCTCAATCGCAAAGTATTGACATTGGTACATCACTGTTTGTTTTCGATGTATTGGCCGCCTTGATGAACAAAATAAACAGAGACAAGCGCCCTACCACATCCTGAAAATGAGCGTCCACGGAGCATCAAGGATTGTTTGTAGTGTATTTTGGGTCATCTGGGGGGCGACAGGTTGTACACTGTCATAAATGAAGTATTAGCAGCCTTTGAAGTTAAAGGAGAAAGCGAAATGCTCCCTACCCCATCTGGAAAATGAGCATCATCAGGGTGTCAATGATTTTTGGTCTTGCATCCTGGGTAATTACACTGCCGATTGGTTGCAGACAGTCATAAACGAATTTCTAGCAGCCTTTATAGGGAACACAGACTGCGATATCCTCCCTACCCCATCTTGAAAATGAGCATCAACGGAGCTTGAACAATTATTGGTCTTGCATCGTCAGTATTATGATTAGTGCTTGATCACACGCATCCATAAACAAGATTATGGCAGCCTTTATATGCAAATATATATGGCATATTCCCACCACATCCTCCGGGAGAGTAACAACTTATTCCATTTCCAGTGCTAACAGTAAGTGTTCTTGAGCCATTTGACATACAAATACAGTCAAAACAATGTATATAGGAAAAAACGGCCACATTGCGCTGTGATTAACTATGATGCAAGGCGAACAATCATTGACGCTCTGTTGACGCTCGTTGTCAAGACGCGGCAGGGAGCATGTTGCTTCCTCTTTGTTCTATAACGGCGGCCAATACACTGTTCATGACTGTCTGCAACCTGTTGCCCTACAGATTACCCAAGATACACTACCAACAATCGTTGACGCTCCATTGACCTGCATTTTCAAGATGGGGCAGGATGGTATCACAGCATGTTTTGCCTATAAAGGCAGCCAGACATTCACTTATGACTGTCCGCAACCTATCGGCAGTGTGATTACCCAGGACATCGGACCAAAAATTGTTGACGCTCCATTGATGCTCATTTCAATGTATTGTGTAGTCAGCATCTGCTGTCATCGAGAAGTATATAAATAAATTTTTGGACTTAATGTGTGCCATTCTGTCCGAATGAGACTCAACTTGTTGTCAAAGCCGAGCCCAGTACTATTCTTGCACAGGCCTCTCTCATTCTAACAAAATTGACATATCTCTCTGAATATTACATGTTGCTGGCTATAGTTTTATATATGAACAATTATCCTCATGCGACTGCTCACAATTCTCCCATAATATTTCTATAAGCGAAATTCTCGGTCACACAACATATAGATCCTGGTGAAAATATATTGTCCCAATCTGTCCTAATTTTTCTTGTTTCCCTTATTCCTCCTTGTTTCCATTGCGCTGACAGTTATCAACCCCTTTTCAGCCTGTTTTATTGACCTCTGTGTTGGCCGAATCAGTCCAGGAACAATTGGTGCAGCTCTCACAACCCAGTGCTCTGAGCTTTCCGAAGCCTTGATGCCATGGTATGGCACCATATAGGATTCATCGTCTGTCTCACAGTCCACTTCGCTGTTGTTTGGATTATCCAAGTCACCATTCCAGTTACGCCAATGTTTGGTGTTGGCAATGCTTTCAGGTGAACCAGCAGCGGAAGTTTCGGCTGGATGCCGCGCGATTCATTTGACATGGCGGAGGTTTAATACTTGAGTTCATCCTCCAGGGAGGTCATTTGCGGACCAAGCTGGAGGCCAAGGTGATCTTCTGACAACTTGAATTCAGTCACACCATCATGTTGAAGGTTTGACCAGGATGCTTCGATGATCTTTCCGTATCTGAAATGTATCATACGCCTGTTATTTGCTGGTTTTGAGCGCGGAATTCCTTCTGTGTAGCACTTAGGTTTTGGCTGCCCTGCCACATCTCCAAAAAGTCATGTACCAAGGCCATCCTGTGCAATTGTCGTTGCTCCGCCACAATCTTCAATTCCAAGTAGTTTTCACCTTCCGAGATATCCAATGCTGGGCACTCACCCGCCAGAAATCCGTTCTTGGCTCAAGGAAACTTCCTAACTCCAACCTTTTCCCGCAGTGTCTCGCAAGTGCTTTTAGACTGTCTCCAGCCAGTAACGGCTCACGCAAGGGAAAAACTGGCCTCGACTCTGACACCATGTGGTAAAATAGAGAATATGTTGCGCGCCACATTGGACAAAACGGCGTACTTTGAGTGCGTTTCCTCTTGCTGGCACCTGCAGTCGGTGATATCGGGTGACCAAAATGTATTGCTAATCGCCATGCGATCGAAGTGGTCATCATTCAGATTGGGATCAATTTGCCCCCAGTTCTTGAGTGCTTCAGGCAGTGAACTCAAATTGAGCCTTGCGGCTACCAATTCGCATGCAGTGCGATTGCTTCATCCAGGTGTTGTCTCCGCCATGCTTTTAGGTGTTAAGTAGTTTTCCTCATCGCTAGTGTTAGCAACGGTTCCATATTTGGAACCGGCCGGGTTTATAGGTCTGCGTGGCAACGGCCTTACCACATCAAAAATCGACGATTTTTTAAGCGAAATGCTCAATTAAGTCCACCAATATTGATCAGAGAATTTAGAGCTTGGTAAGTGAATTATGCAGCTTTGCATGGCGCATCTTTTGGTGGTCTCCAATTTTCAATATTTTCAAAACTCGGCAAGCACTGGTGCAAAAACATGGTTTTTGGGCACAAAATCATGGTATTTTCAAAGCCGCTTGCTGAGATTTGAAGATATCAAAAATCGGAGACCACCAAATGATGCGCCATGCAAAGCTGCATAATTCACGTACCAAGCTATAAATTCTCTGATCAGTATTGGTGGACTTAATCAAGGGAACCGTTTGGCAAAAACCGGAACCAAACCGGCCGCTTCCGGGTTTTCTTCGACCCGCTATACTAGAAACGGTCTCAAAATGGCACCGTTGCTAACACTAGTCATCGCTGGACAAATCATATTGATCAACAGATGATTGACCCAATTCAGAAGCCTGTGCAGAGGGGAAGATATTGCCATCAGGAACATTTGCGTGTTTAATGGCGCACATTCATCGATGTTTGGCACATTATTCGTTCTCCACATACTTCACATTGGACTTCTGGTATATGGTAGTATAAGAAGTCCCGTCCTGGGGATTATTATCCAACTCCTTGTCCCACGTCCTAGATGATTGCAACTTCCCGAAAAGATTAAGCAAATGAGCGGAAATGAGAAGCAGACTGGTCGTTAGTGTGACTTCAGCATAATATTTGGACAGCTTCTGGGACACAACCTTTTCAGTGAAGTATCAGTCTTCCTTCCATTGTGTCTTCTTCTTAGCCAATGCTCTCATAATGCCATCGATATGATGGAACATGTCATTGTGGACAGTGATGACACGATGGAGAGTAACTGTATGCCTTTTCAACATCCACAGGGTCCAGTCTCAGAATGGCCTCAAAAGTTCCAAGATGCAGTTGACAATTGTCCATTCATCCTGTGTTGTGGAGAGGGGCCGGTAAACGCTGTATTTTGGATTCTTCAGCCACGGCCGGGTGAATTCTCATAACTGGTAGGCTCGCTCATGTTGTGACAAACCTGTCGAGATGACTGATCGATTGAGTCTAAGTCAAGGATGACACGTAGCCTATATAGTAGCTGCCAGCCCTAACCGAAAGCCACGTGATGACGTACTCTACAAAGACCTGGTCTAACACTCCTCCAGGGCATTAGCACGTCCGTCAAACACTAAGCCATTGAAAAACAGACGGAAAACAAACAGCAGACAGAAGACAGAAGCCAAACCATGCCATGCCCTGATCTCCTCCCAAACGACCATTCTCTGACTCATGCTTCGTAAACTCTGTAGTCGATTGTGCTGTCGGCTCCAACTGTCTTGACTTCAAGTCAGCCACCCTTCGGAAGGTGAATTACCGTCCTGTTGTATCGTGATCGCTGGTGTCATTGTTCGCATCGTGTGGAAGAAATGTATCAAAGATACTGCTCCAACCAGCTGGAGCATTGTTGTTTCTCGTACGCAGCCTCTTGGTCCCAATCATGGGTTGTGCTGAAAGTGTCGAAATTGGAGACTCTTCCCCTTGGTGATGTCGACTGCCGCTCGACAAACGTAGCGGAAGATCATCCTTTCCCTTTTCAACACAAGTGCTCATAACCCGTTGTACCGTGGTAGATATGTACGTACGTACGCGAAGGTGTGGCCGTGTCAGAATCGGAATTCGAGACTCCTCTCCATGGGGATGTTAACTTTCGCTCAGCAAACGAAGTGGAAGTCTCGATCGTTGCTGGTTGTTCAGATAAGGACGCTCGTGTTGCCAAGTATGTGTCGGTGTCGGTGTCATTGTCGAAATTTGAGACGTTTCTCCTTAGCTGCGATTGGAATTGGAGATGCTTCTTCATAGGTCGCTATTCCTCGGATATCCCTAGGAAAGTCATTCCTGTACATCGTGGATCCCCGTACACAGCCTCGTGGGTGGAGGAATGAGGTTGTCGCCATTGAAGGTTTACGGTGATTGTACACATTGTACAGCTCCTAGTAGTGCTTCCTTGTCCTCACTGAAGAGGAGTCCACAGACGTTGTGGATTGATGGCCACAATTCCCACCGCCGGTCTCTCGAGTCTGTCACAAATCACCTACCCAGCGCATTTGTCTGGCGGACCAACCGCAGGGCTCCCCGGGGGTTTCATGTGTGTCTGCCGAGATCTCCCAAGTATCCATGGTCCATTACCCACCCACTTCTTATAGACTATCCAAACAGCAGACTGTATGTCGATCTACTCGGCTGGCAGCTAATTTACCTGTTACGACATCGCTTTGAACACATCCTGATAATGCCGATGTTGACCCTAACTACTCCTCGGGTGTTCACCCAAAGACATATTGCACTCCTGCCCAAGTGCTTTCCATACGTGTCCGGAACGTGTCCTACTGACGCGTCGTTCAGTTGCCGAATCTCGTATACCCGGAGAACTCATCACTGTAGCCATTGCAGCCATTGCAGCTCGCTGAGCAGTTGAGTGAGATTTCATTCAGAGGAAGCATCGTTTGCACCGTTGAATCTTCATCCTTACTCTGTAGGGTGTCCTGATCCCGGTGCCGCGGAAATCCCGGATCACGAAATTGCACATGGTAGCTTCCGTAGGAAGCTACGAAAATGGAGGTTTCGTTTTGAGGAGCGTAGGGAGGAAGTAGCCGCAGCGTGATTGTCGATTGGCTAGAAACTAAGAAACAACAAGGAAAGCGATGAGTTGATGATTGGTGAGGTCTGTCTGAATGGTGGTGTAGGATGCCAACCAGCGAAGGTTCTTCAACCTTGTCGATGGTGTGATGCAGAGCCGTGATGACCCTAACCCAGTCACGTACCCACTCAAATGCGTGGCTTTGTAGTGGTGGGAGCCGTTTTCCCACCACAACTCCTCCCCAGCTACCTGGTGGGAAGCACGCGGTTCTCCTCATCCGCCATCCTCCACCTCGTGCTTACCGTCATCTCCGTATCCCAAAGATCCCACCTGTTATCTGTAACATGCACAAATAGCTCCGAAAGCAAACCCCAACCAGCAAACAAAACAAGCAACAAGAAAGGAACGACAAACAACAAAGAAACGAGTACACAAACAAAAACCCGACCCAATAACCCAATCTATCCAACCTTCCACCGCAGTCTCCTCCACTCATTTTCCCTCCCGTGTGCAGTCAGTGCTGATCGTCCCGTTCACAGTCGGTGTTGATCATCCCGTTCACAGGCGGTGCCGATTCCCACAAGTCGCGTCTTCCGCTCTGATACCTTCGTCCCGGTTTAACGAGACGGTGCTCACAATCCTCCCCTGCGGCATCCACCCCGTATTCTCCGCTACAGCCATCTCATCCCGGTTTGACGAGACGGTGCTCGCAATCCCATGCTCTCCGCGCCCCTACCTTCATCCAGTATTCAAGAGATGGTGCTTACACCAGCCATATCGTTGGTGCCTGTCAAGCCCGCTTGACCTCTGTATCCTCCGGGTGCGCTTCTCGCAGTCATATCCTCCATGAGCGCTTCCTGTACCCTCCAACTGCACCCTCGTCAAGTGTGCATCGCTCCCATGTCCACCAAGGGTGCTTCTCTCTTCCGAGTCCACTTCTCTCCTCCTAGTGTGCTACTATCCAGTGGTGGTGAAAAAAAATGAAATTTCCCCTCCGTGGCCCTTTGTGTGAAGCACACTCTGCGTTCCCGTCTCCGCTCGCCATCTGCAAGCCAATGCTCTACCTAGTAGAAGGCGTTCAGAGCGTGACTGCTCCCGCATTTGTTCAAGTCATACACCGAGCGGTGGGCAGGCTGTGAATCTTGGACGGGGTTGCATGTCGACATTGACCTTCCGAGATTGTGCGAATCGCTCCATGACCTCCTGCATTAGCTGCTTGAATCGTTCCATTGAGAGCAGCGGTGGGGAGGGACGTGTCGGTCGAGCTGGAGATGGGGCCGGTGAGACTGGACGGGGTTGTGGCGATGGCGGGAACGTGAGTGATGACAACGGTGGCAGCAGTGGTGAGTTCGAGCGAGCTTGTGATGGTGATGGTGGTGGTGGTGGTGGTGGTGTCGAAACAACTGGACGCCCTGCACGTGCATAGTTCCTCATCGTGCGGTCACCGCAGGCAGCCGGTGCCATTAGTATGTCCTGGCCTGCACACCCAAGCACAAGTCTATCGCGGTTATTGATACTTACAACACCATCCTCCAGGGCGGCACGCAAATCGGCACACTTCGGGAGGTGATCCTGACCGCTGCAGTAATGGCATGGGGGAAAATCCCGTCACAGTGGGGGCTGTACTGGATCTTGATATCGATATGAAGGAGGTCGGGCAAGCTTCTGATTGAATGGCGAGGTGGGCTGTGGACGGTGCTGATGGTTGGGCACTTGATGGTTCGGCAGAGCAGACTCCTGACGGTGCTTGGGCTGTACATGACAGTGACGACTGCCTGGCAAGGCTCCAGGTGGCTCAACACGAGATTATATTCGCAGTTGTACGGTCGGTCCATCATGGATGGTACAGTGTCTAGCTGCGGGAGAAGGAGCCGAAGGGAGTGTAGTAATTATCGCCATGGTCGAGGGAACCTTAGCTGCCATCGGAATTGTTGTGGTAGTCTTGGCAGCTGCAGGAGCGAAAGGAGCCGGAAGAGCCAGGGCAGAAGCAGGGGAGGTCGTGGAAGCCGGAGAAGTGGTGTGACTCTTGGGAGTTGCTGGAGTCGAAGAAACAGAGGGAGCTGAAACAACAGGGTGTTACGGCGTAGGCAGGTACGGTGATACCTGGGAATAATAGAAGAAAGATACGGGTGGTGTGGAAGGAATTGTGTTACGGAAAGACGGAGACGTTGGAAGACGCGGAGGAAGCGGTGAGATGGTGGCGGGATAATTTAGTAAGATAAAAGAAGTGGTTAGAGGTGTTGTGATGTCGGAC